>Ga0247842_10005156_pt1 | contig 15692 bp, 16 predicted proteins | sample LaCruzMarch2015__3_FD_192411 | JGI IMG/M metagenome (GOLD analysis project Ga0247842, IMG submission 192411) | Freshwater microbial communities from meromictic Lake La Cruz, Castile-La Mancha, Spain - LaCruzMarch2015_19m | ecosystem: Environmental > Aquatic > Freshwater > Lake | place: Spain...
GGAAGCAGCGAGTTCAAATTCCGGCTTTAATTCCTCATAAGCAGCTTGGTACTTCGGATTTTTTAGCCATTTTTTGTGTAATTCTCTTGTGTCAGTCATGATTCAATCTCCTTTGCTCGTTGCAATGCAATTTTTAATTCTTTTTGCGGAGTTTTTTGCGTTTTTTTGACAAAGACTCGCACAACAACAATTCTTTTTGGTTTTGCAACCACATAAATCGCTCGTGATATACCGTCTTTGCCTTTTATTCGCATTTCCCATAACCCACCTTGCAGATGTTTGACATAAGGCTCACCTACTTTTTCCAATCCACGACTACGGATAAGTTCTCCAACCCAGAAAAATCGTGCTTGCATATCTTCAGGTAAGGCTTCAAGCTCTTTATCAACGCTATTGCTTAGTGTTTCTATTTTACAAGTCATACTAATCGCTATATATCATATAAGTTATATTTTCAACTGTTTGTTTTGGTAGTTTGGTTAAAAGTTGGGAACGGCTCAAAATTAACCGAGCAAGTTTTGTTTCATATCTTTATTTTAGAGAAATCCTTATAGCATTTTTGGCACTTTCCTAACTTTTTAGCCTGTGCTATATTGTTTATGCGGTACAGGCTGGGAAGCCGATGACCGCAAAGGTAACGGGGCAATCTCTTAATTTGGGGTTGCCCTTCTTTTTACCTAACAACTCAAAAATTTCCTTATAAATTACCTTTTGTAAATATCCTAGCGGGGGTTTGGGGGTCAGCAATGAGACCCCCAACTAGATAAATATGCTATGTGTCGCCTTCTTGGGCGACACTCTATTTAAGTTTTCTCTTGTAGTTTTTTTATCTACAATATTTTATATTTCCCAAAAGTTATCCACAGGCTTCTGTCTAAGTGTTATAAATATTTGTTATGAAAGAAGTGTTATGAAATTAATTATTTTATTTAGTGTTTGTATTTACTTTATTTTATTGGGCTATTTTTAGGTCGTTGTGGGTGAAACCACGAAAGACCGTGTATGAAACCACGAAATTTTGTGGACAAAACCACGAAGTGGGTTTATTGTGGGTGAAACCACGAAAGACCGTGTATGAAACCACGAAATTAGTATAATTATGAAGTCTCAAAAAATTAGAGTTAGTCCACTTCTTCCAGAAAGACATCCAAATCAAGATTTCTTTGTATGCGATGTCCTTGATGCTGTTCCAAAAGATGATATGGCGAGTATGGAACATCCTGTATTTTCACTTTCTACTAAACCAGATACAAAAATAAGAAAGTACGAGCATAATGGAAATAGCGTGCAAATTACGCCTAGCGTTCTTGGACTCGCAACTATCCATGACAAAGATATTCTTATTTATTGTATCAGTCAATTGGTAGCAAAAATGAATCAAGGAGAACACCCTAATAGAACTGTTCGCCTAAAGGCTTATGACTTATTGGTCTCTACCAATCGTGAAACAAGCGGTGATGGATATAGAAGACTAAAAGAATCGTATGAGCGGCTCGCTGGAACAAGAATAACCACTGACATTCTGACTAATGGCGAAAGAATAGTGAGTGGTTTTGGTCTGATTGATTCGTGGGAAATTAAAATAAAAGACCCTAGAACTGCAAGAATGGTTGAAATTGAGGTAACACTATCAAAATGGATGTTTAATGCAATTCTTGGCAAAGAAGTTCTAACAATTAATCGTGATTACTTTCGTTTGCGTAAACCTTTGGAACGCCGTGTATATGAAATAGCCCGTAAACATTGTGGACAGCAAAAGGAATGGTCTATATCTCTTCATAATTTGCAGAAGAAATGTGGATCAAATGGAGATATTAGAGAATTCAGGCGTATGCTTAAGGGGTTGGCTAAGCATGATCATCTTCCTGATTATAGTATCAAATATAATGATGAAAGAGATACAATCACTTTCTATAATCGTGAAATGTTGCCACAAGTTATAAATGATAGTTCTAGTTATCCTGTTTTTGATGCAGATACTTACGCAGCAGCAAAAAAAGCAGCTCCTAATTACGATGTTTATTATCTAGAAAGAGAATGGCAAAGTTTTTGGACGGAGAGTAAGCGACCAGAATTAAAGAATCCCACGGCAGCATTTATAGGATTCTGTAAATATAGATATGAAAAAAATCCTAATCCATAATGAATAAATAAAGAAATAGTTATTTCGTTATGCCCCATACTTTGCTTTAATAAGCAAGAATCCCTCTTCTAATAACTCTTTCATAGAAAACCCGTGAGATGCAGCATATATCTTGAATTCTTGATGAAATGCAGAAGATACCTTAAAATTTAGAGGGGTTTCTTTGTTAGGCTCAATCTTTTGCAAATTTCCCACTGTATTTTCCATTGGTGGTGGAGCACCCTTTTTATGAGACTTAATTGGAGGTGGAACAATTGCCATTATGCTGCCTTTCCACTTTTAGACTTTTGTATTTTGGTAACTTTATCAATAATACCCTGTGCCAAAGCATCGCTCCTATCATTAAGAGAACTAAACCGAGTTTCTGCAAGCGTTCTTCCTTCATCGCTTGCACGGCGATAGGCTGTCTTTTCTGGTAGCGATCCTTTTAATACTTCATATCCAGCTTGGTTAAGATAGTTGCGAGCTTCATTAATTTCTGCTTCACTATCCCCTACTCGACATAACGCAAAAACTATCTTGGTTTTTGTTACGCCTTTTTTTACTAACTCATGTGCAAGCAAAACAGAAGGCTCCATATCGTCCAATGAAAGCCCTGTTGGCAGAACAACAAGATCACATACTTCAGCTATTTTTTGAGTCCCTGCGGTAGAATGTGGAGCACCATCAAGAATAAGCATGTCATAATGCAAAGAATTTTTTAATGCTTGATCAACAGTGCCAAAACGCTCAACAGCGATAGCTGGCTCAACAATATTTTGCAAGCGGCGAGCTTGCCAATTAAAGCTAGTTCCCTGAGAAACATCTAAGTCGGCAATTTTTACATTCCAAGCAGCCTTAACATATTCTCTTGCAACCAAACGAGATAGAGTGCTTTTTCCAACTCCCCCCTTTTGTGAAATCATGCCAATAAGAATTGTAGCTAGAGATATATTTTTTGTTTCCATCATACCGCCCCCCATGTGCATAGGAAATATAAAGAAATATATAATTAACGCAATAATTAATTAACTACGCAGATTCAAGTCTGAGTTGCATAAATCAGGTTAAAAAGTAGTCAAGTGAAGTATTATAAAATCTTACCAAGGATATTTATAATGCAAAAAGCAAATTACACTCACCTGACACAGCTACAAAGATGCCAGATTCAAGCATTAAATAAAAGAGAAATTTTACAATCAGTAATAGCCGAAGATATTGGAGTATCTCAAAGCACGATAAGCCGAGAGTTGCGGCGTTGTGGCAAAGATTATTGCCATATTGCAGCACAGAAATCTGCGGTTAAAAGACGCTTATACGGAGAAAGAATTGCTCCGGTTATGACTCCGGCATTGATTGAACGGGTTGAGAATCTGCTTATTTTATACAAATGGAGTCCCGAGCAAATATCTGGTCGCTTAAAACTTGAACACGGCATAAAGGTTAGCCATGAGAGCATTTATTCTCATATTTGGCAGGATAAAAGAGGTGGTGGCGAGCTTTATTTGCATCTGCGTCAACGAGGCAAAAAACGCAACAAGCGAGGCAGCAAAAATGCAGGTAGAGGCTTGATTCCCAACCGTATTGACATTGCAGAACGTCCGCCAATAGTTGATGCCAAATCCAGAGTCGGCGATTGGGAATTAGATAGCGTAATCGGTGCAAAACACAAAGGAGCAATTACAACGATGGTGGAACGCAAAAGCAAGCTCACCAAGCTGGTTTTACTAAAAGGAGCAACTAAAAATGAAACTCGCAAAGCAATTATTAAGCGTCTAAAACCTATTAAGAAATTTGTTTTAACTCTAACTTCAGATAATGGCAAAGAATTCGCTGGACACCAGCAAGTAAGCAAGAAACTTGAAGCTGATTTTTATTTCTGCACCCCATACCATTCTTGGGAAAGGGGGCTTAATGAAAATACTAATGGACTATTAAGACAGTTCTTCCCAAAGGGAATGGACTTTGCTAATATAACGCCAGCACAAGTGCAGAAAGTGGAAGATTTACTTAATAACCGACCACGAAAAACGCTAGGCTTTCTCTCACCGAACGAGGTTTTTAATACTTTAACTAACAATAATCTTTATGCACTTCGCATTTGAACTCGGGTAATATAAAGGCACTCTTTTGAGCATATTTAACAATTCTGGTAGAAATCTTCCGCCGTTTGATCCGCTGACGATTGTGCGGGATTGGGGAAACGGTCAGGCTTTTCGGATTGCCGATGCATTGACAGGAGTTGCAGCTTTCGGTGCAACTGGCAGCGGTAAAACTTCAGGAGTAGCAAGACATCTTGCACTTGGTTATTTGGCGGGTGGTTTTGGTGGATTGGTGCTGTGTGCCAAGAAAGATGAGCGAGAACAGTGGCAGAGATGGGCAAGGGAAGTCGGGCGTGAAGATGATTTGATTATCTTTGACGCTAGCGGTAAATATCGCTTTAACTTTATGGATTGGGACGCAAGCCGTAAAGGCGAAGGCGGTGGTAGTGCAATCAATACGGTTGCCATGCTTGATGAAATTGCAGGAGCGGTAGCAGGCGGTGCAGGCAGCTCGGAGGGTGGGGGTGATAATAAATTCTTTGAAGATGCCTTGCATTATATGAACACCAATTTAGTGGAATTGCCGATTCTGGCAAAGTTTCCGGTGTCATTGCCGTTATTGCGTTCAATCGCCAATACTGCACCGCTATTGGCAAAAGAAACGGCAAGTGAAGAATGGCAACGCAATAGTGCCTGTGCTGCCTTACTCAGAGAAGCTAAATCCAAAATCAGCGATGAGAAAAGCGAAGAATATCAAGATTTGAAAGAATGTATAAATTACTGGACGCAGGAGTTTCCCAATCTATCGGAGAAAACCCGCTCGATTATTACGCTGTCGTTTGCTATGATGGTAAGACCGTTTGTGACCCGACCGCTTAGAAAGCTATTTTCCTCTCCCGATACCAATATCACTCCAGAAGATGCGTTCAAAGGCAAAATTATCATCATAGACCTACCGGTGCAAGAATTCCGCCTTGCGGGAAGAATGGCAAATCTGGTTTGGAAATATTGTTTTCAGATTGCGGTGCTAAGAAGAACCAAGCCTAAAGAAGCTTTTCTGCGTCCCGTCTTTCTCTGGGCTGATGAAGCCCAGAACTTCATCAGCGACTTTGACTCGGAATATCAGGCAGTCGCCCGTAGTGCAGGCGGTTGCACGGTCTATTTAACCCAAAACCGAGAAAGCTATCGCAGAGTGTTGGGCAATGACGATTCTGTGGACAGCCTACTCGGCAATCTCCAAGCTAAATTCTTCTGCCAGAATTCCGGTGAGACTAACCAATGGGCATCTAAGCTTTTAGGGGAACGCTGGCAATCCGTCACCGGTACAGGCACAAGTCACGACGGCGAAAGAAGTACCGGTAGCGTCAATCAAAGCGAGCAACGCCGCTTCTATGTCGAACCCTCCGAATTCACCACTCTCAAGCGAGGAGGTGCTATATACGGCGGTCTGGTAGAATCGATCGTCTACAAGGGCGGTGCAATCTTTGACGACAATATGCCTTTCAAAAAACTAACCTTTGAACAATGAGGAATTATTATGACTGACGAAAATATGTCGAAGCCGACCACGATTGCCGAGAAAGTAGATATGATGGCGATGGTTGCCCTATTTCCCGCTCTTACGGTTATGATATTTCTGCGACGCAAATTAGGCTATCGCTTTCTTGACCCCATGAAAATATTTGTGATGACGGTGCTGATAATAGTATTCCCAAGTCTTAATTCCGGTTATCGTACTAATTACGGCACTGCGAGCAATTTGCCCTATATATTTGCAGTCGGAATGTTCTGCTTTGCGATGTTTCAACGGCGTTTACGGTGGAATGATATAAAAAAGGGGGTACGCTGGCATAGTCGCAGCAGAGGGATTTCATGGTTCTCGGCTTTGCTTCCGTTTAACGATTCTATCGTCAGGCGTTTTGTTGATCCTGCGGTTTGTGCGGTGATCGGCTGTTTAGTGCCGTCTCCGCTCGGTCATTATTTGATTCTGAGTGCATTTTGCTTATTTGTGTTTGAAGCATGGGACTTTGACCAAATGATAAGCCGAACTCTTGATACATTGGATTCTCTTATTGATTCAGAGGTACAAGCCGAGAATGTCGACTACTACTACAAAGGCAACAAACAATCTCGCTCACTTGAAGAAACCGCAGGTATTCCCACAGGCATCGCCCCCGACATAGAACTCCAAATACAAGGTCGCAAGAGCCAAAAACTAGATGCCGATCTCTATAGCGGGGTGTGATAGGTGGAATTTTGCTCGCAAATCTAATCGTTCCTGCGTTGCGACTGGACACCCTAATTTAATCAGCTATAATTATACACCTGCAATAGTGAATGTATCACCTGTTGCGACTGGACACCCTAATTTAATCAGCTATAATTTACTTTATTTAAATTATACGAGCCGGCATGTTGCGACTGGACACCCTAATTTAATCAGCTATAATTTTTGGCGGAATCGACATTAGGATTTTTGAGTTGCGACTGGACACCCTAATTTAATCAGCTATAATAAAAACAATTCAAATTGAAGAATCTCTACAGTTGCGACTGGACACCCTAATTTAATCAGCTATAATTTTTGTAACCACCACTGTTGTTACGCCAAAGTTGCGACTGGACACCCTAATTTAATCAGCTATAATATTATAAATTAGAAGCACGGAGATAATCATGTTGCGACTGGACACCCTAATTTAATCAGCTATAATTCGTAACATATTCCCACAATGTGTGTTTGAGTTGCGACTGGACACCCTAATTTAATCAGCTATAATTGCGAGCCGCAAAGCCGTATGCCTTACCACGTTGCGACTGGACACCCTAATTTAATCAGCTATAATAGATAAGGCATTTATTTGCTTTGTGGACAAGTTGCGACTGGACACCCTAATTTAATCAGCTATAATTTGCGGAATAATCTGTGTATTATGAAATTAGTTGCGACTGGACACCCTAATTTAATCAGCTATAATATCGAATGGATTAAAAAACCAATGAAAATAGTTGCGACTGGACACCCTAATTTAATCAGCTATAATTAACAGCAGAACGCCCTGCGGTTGAATCCAGTTGCGACTGGACACCCTAATTTAATCAGCTATAATTGCGTGCATTAAATGATATGATTGACAGCTGTTGCGACTGGACACCCTAATTTAATCAGCTATAATAGATGCTGTGCTATAATCTTGTTTTATCAAGATAAGCACGGCATCTAAAAAATAATAAATCATAGTATCTTGTCTAGAATAGCAGTAATTGTTCAGGATTTTTGGGCGGTTTTTTGAAATCAGCATTATAAATTGTTTGTATAGTACCAAATTGTTTATCCGTAAAACAAAGAATTTTTACATGTCCCATTGGTGGCACACGGTTTTTTATTCGCTTAATAAAAGCATCACTTTTTTCACGACTACCAATAAAACGCATATATACTGAGAATTGTTCCATGCAAAATCCTTCGTCCAATAAATATTGACGAAAATCATGTGCCTTTCTTCGCTCCTCCTTGGTAAGAGTAGGCAAATCAAACATTACCATCATCCACATAAGCCTGTATGAGCTATTCATAATAGATTGATTATATTGGCAAATGGTTAATTATTTCTTAAATAATTTACGATTTATTTGGGAATTACTGATTTTGGTAATAATAAATCTGCCTCATCATCATTAAAAGATTTCACTAATGATTGCGTGGTTTTAAGAATAGCGTTGCTTACGCTACTATATTCACCGGCAATTCTCACTTCAGCTTGCATTAAATTAACGAGTTCCTGCTTGGTTTCACGAGTTATTTCAATTTTTCCTGCTTGAACTAGTCCAAGCACTGAATAATCAACTATTGGGCGGTATGGCTCCATTAAGTCACTCACCAAACAAAAAGCATTGAGACGATTTTGGTGATGAACCCCAAGTGAAGGGTGCAGCCCGCAAGCAACAACCGCCCTGGCAACGGTTGCGTGCAGAATTGTATAGCCATAATTAAGCAAAGCGTTTGCACCTTCTGCATCTTGATTGCGAGTAAATTCTACTCCCATTAATAATTGCCAATAATATCTTGCCGCTTGGGCTTCAAGATTATCAGGATCGCCGGATTTAACTTTACTTGCCATATCAAGTAATCGCTCACCTTTTGTGGTTGCGGTTTTTTCTAAAACTTGGTGTTGTCCTGTAATTTTTGCTTGAATTAATTGTTTCCATAATTGCTTGGCAAGCGGCTTTGAACTGCTAAGCTGTGCCTGTAAATTCCCTGCTTGTTTATGATGACTTACCACTGGTAATAAAGTTGCTTTGGGCTGATGATTCGTTCCACAAAGAATAATCGGTATTCCTTCATCAGCGCAGGCAAGCATAATATTCTGGCTTAAATTTGCTTGATAACAATTTACTAAAACCGCACTTATTGAATCAAGCGGAATGCGAGCAATTTCTTGCTCACCTTCGGATATTTTTAGAAAACCACGAAAAAGCGATAAATGCTTGCCGTCTTGCGAGATTTCAACAATGCTATGCGTCAATTTTAACTCCGATTTTTGGCATTGGGGCTTTGCCGGCATCATGGATTTTGCCAGAAGGAGTAACAGCTATTTTGCGGGCGTTTTTTTGTTGTAGCTGAGAAGCAGAAGCCGCCCAGCTTAACTTATCCGCCTGCTCGTTTGCAACTAAATGACTAACAAGGTACATTAAACCATTTGTTGTTTTCTTAAATCTTCTAATCTCCCGCTTGCCATTTTCATCATAAGCAACCATATCGTTAATATGCAATCGCATTATAAGTTTTGCAGTTGGGTGATCTTTTCTCCATTGTGGTTGAAAATCTTTCTGGTTGGCATCAAAAATTGAAACAGTCTCTGCATACCATTTCATTGCTTTAATTTTAAGCTCTTTATTATCTTTAATCGGACAGTAAATATCAATATGATGATTGCCACCAGTTGCAACATAACGATAAGGCTTGCCTTGTTTGTCCTTTATTGCTTTAAGAGAGTTCTCACCTTTCGCAACAAATACTCTTAACCCACGAAGATAATTGTCTTTGCCAAATAGTTCAATAGCATCTTCTGCTTTTACGCCAGACTCTTTTTGTTCAGCAACATAATATGCCAATTTTTGTCTAATTACAGGATCGCAAATATCGGCAATAGCATCTTCTTTTATGCGATCTAAAGCTCCTTTAGAGAATTTTTTTCTTACTACTAGACGAACTTGTCCTTTCTTTAATTCATCTTGATTTTTTACCATTCCATAGAAAGTATCTTTGTGCAATCTGCCGCTTGTACTGCCATTTTGCCCCGCTGTGCCGTGATCAATCTTATGTGAAATAATGATATTATCTATTTTTTCTTGCAACTTTGCTCGATCAAATTCCAAATATGGCTGTGGCACTCGTTTCAGCCAATTTGCGTCTATATATTCTCCTGCTCCCGTTGCCATGCTAAGAGCTTGCAACATAGAGCGGTTAGAGCAAGCAATTACTAAAGCATCTATGGCGTGGTGGCGGTGATCATCACGATTTTTATCGTCACCATTTGGGTTTATAAGTGAGTTAAGCCCCCAAGCTCTACGGAGTTTTGCCGTCATTGTTCCGGGATAAGTATCAATAGCAGGGTAATTTGGTTTGCGGTCAGGCACAAGATAACGCAGATATTCTCTTGCTAGTTTAGCAACATAAGCAGTGTCGGTTAGTTGTCTTGCTAGCCAGCCGGCATCGCCACTGTCTTTTTCGTTCTCAAACTTTTCCATTGCAGTGGAAAGAAAACGCCATTTTTTCCCACTAGGTAGATTGTTTATTCGCTCTAGTAATTCTTTATTATCTTCACCAAATGCTTCGGAAGGGGATCTGTTGCCTTTAGTGCGATTATACTCACGCAAAACCACAACTTTATTTGCTGCGGAATCATCAAGGGTTTTAGAAAATGGCAATATGTGATCAACTTCTACAGTATCGCTTAATAATTCACGGATAGAAATTGACTTTCCACTATAAACACAAATTCCACCTTGTTGAGTATGCAATTTAAGTCGCAAACGATATTCTGGACTAGGCACACGACCACTAGAAATTAGTTGTTCATCATACCTTTCATTGTTTTTTTGGTTATCCCTAATTTCTTTTTCGTACTTAGATTTTTCTTTTTTATTCATTTTGAGGTCACGGGCAAATTCAATAGCAATTTCCTTGGGCTTGCCGTAATCTTTTACCAGCTCATTAACTAATTTTTGAATCTGACCTAAAACTATATGAACGGTTGGATTAGCAATTCTGCCATTAACCCCTAAGTAGTTTTCTAATATTTCCGTGTATGGAGGAAGTTCTGGTAGTTCTTTTCTGTCTCTAATATCTTCAAACCCCTCTGTTTTACGAGCATCATATTCTTTTAGTCCGACTTCTAAATGCGGGAGTAGTTTTTCTATAGCTTTAGTTGAATAACGCATTGTGCCGTCATCTAGCTTAACATTCATAATATTTTTAATGTTTTCGTCCGCAATATTTGGATAAGTTTCTTTTAATTCAAGAAATAATTCTTCTTCATTTGTGGTGTCGTCTAATATTTTCTCTACTATTTCATCTTGTTGCTTTAGGGTTATGGTATTCCAAATTTCGCCAAAGCATTTCTTATCTTCAAGACTTATATGCGTATCTGCACCTTCTAATTTTTCTCTAGCTTCGGTCTCTAAGTTAAAAACTGAAGAACTATCTAAATCAAGCAGTTTACGCAAATCGTTAAATGTTCTTGGCTTTCTTTTATAAAGCTCTGCAATAACTCTATTTTTTTGTTCATCACTCAAATCTTCCCTATTTCTACGAAATCTATCCATTATACCCAGATTATTAACTTCTTTAAAAATCCGAAATCTTTGTGATGAAGGCAAAGCAGAGTATGCTCTGGTTTCATTGGAAATTAAACTACATTTGCCTTTTTCAACCGGTTTAAGTGGGCGTTGAAAAAATATAGTGTCTTTTAATTCTTGTATTATTTCTTGAGTTATAATTTGCGACTTAAATTCAGCTTGTTTGGCAAGCAATAAATCATATTCTGCCTTTAACATATCTCGTTGTGGATAAAATTCATACGCAAGTTTAGTTCCTTCACCAATAGAGCGAACCCTTTTTATTTTGCTATGATATAAAAACTCACCAATGGTACGATAATTTTTTTCTTCTAATTTTGATTTTAACTCTTCTACGGCAGTTTTGATTTTACCTGTTTCATCAGCCTTTTTATCTTCTCTACGATTGCTTTGGAATCCTCTTCTTTGGTTGAGGTGAAATAATACCCTACCTAATTCATAATTTGTAAGCTGCTCATCAAGACCTTTTTTGCGTAAATTATATGGATCAAACTTTTCTATATTTTTGCGTTCACTTCTATCTTGTGGCATTAATCCAAGTGCCATTAATTTTTCCATTAAAACTTGTCTGCGTTGTAAATAACGATCAAGACGACGACGCATTCCTCTTGCATCTCTTCTTGCTACTGCCAATGATGTTTTTGTTTTATCTTCTCTGCCGTCTGAAAATATACGGCTACCAAGATGAACAGGACGCAGAGGATTTTCTTCGCCGTCAAGCTCAATCAAAGCAAAACCTATTGAATTTGTACCAATATCAAGCCCTAAACGGTAACATAAATTATTTTTCATCGGGAAAACCTTCCGCTTGTTATTCTTTTAAACTATGCTAAATTAGCACTGATTAAATTAGGATGTCCAGCCGTTAATAAGATGGAAACATCACCAAATTAGAAGCAGACTCAGGTCTGCTTTTTTGTGCATTGTAATAAATCATGGCAAACTAATAAACTAGATAGCCATTGAATTATTGAGGTTAATTGCTCGAACTTCTAAAACCCTGCTGAGAGCTTTTGCCTTTCATGTTCCAAAGCCATATTATGGACGATGACGCAGATATGCTCTTGAAGTGCGGGTGAATCGCTGATTTTTAGGAAATTACCGATCATTTCATTTATTTTGAGAGTTTCCATTTGTGAGGGGCGATAAATCCCTTCTGCGTTTATTATACTGTCGGGATCATAATAAAAATCTTGCACGCTGCATTCAAGAATCTCGGCAAGTTTCTTTAACTTGGCTGCACTGACCGCATTTTGTGCAGTTTCGTATTTCTGCACTTGCTGATAGGTAATGCCGACTTTCTTTGCAAGTTTTTGCTGTGACCAAGATCTGCCTTTGCGGTGATTGCGAATATTTTGTCCGATGATTATGTTGATGTCTTGCGTCATTCTAACCTCCCTTTTATGAAAGATTCCAGCCTTAAGGGCTGGAATCGGGAGTTGAAATCGTCGAAAACGGACGCAGGCTTATTTCCCTTGCGGGTATTATATTCAGCCTACTCCCGACGCAAAGCGAAAGGAGCAGGGCTTGTTGACACGAGCCTACTTAAAAATTGTCGCAGTTTTCAGGGATTTCAGCCCCCTCAACTCCGCATTATATAATATTTTGAGTTTCTTGCAAGATTAGGTATTGGTTAAGTCCAATTTGTTTGGAATTAGTCACAGATATTTCAAGCAAAACCGTATGAACTATTTGTATCGGCTCTGTTGCAAAGATTGGTTAAGCCGTCGAATTGTCTGGAAAGGGTACACCCTAAACCGATGTCAGAACAAGCGGATAAAGCCGCCAGTTTAGAGTCAATTGTTTAATTGATTAACATTCTCTGTAAAGGGTTATAGATGTATACCTGACACTTAGTTCATAAAGCATTCTTAGGAAGAGAATTTTCTAATAGCGAGAATGGAAGAATTAAGCTAAGAGGAGCATCATTTAAGGCTACCGCTCCATAGCTTGCGTACCAGCCGGCAGCATATTCATTTTTTGCGTCAATAAGCATGGCAACTCCGCCAACTTGGGAAGCAACTCGCAAACAACGCACTCCTGCTGCAATTAATAACTGCCCACCAAGACCTTTACCGTGTATTTTCTTATCAACTGCCAATCTACCTAAACGAAATACCGGAACATCATAACGACCCAAGCCTTGTTTTGCTATCTCCGGGGTTTGTGCATAATCCAATGAAGCAGGGCATACACTATAATATCCAAGTACCTGACTGGAACTTTCAGAAGACACGGCAACAAAGGTTTTTGCTCCGCCTGACTCGTGATTTTGTCTTGCGAACTTTACTAAATACTCATTAAGAGCCGGTTCACCACAATCAAAAGATTTGCGATTGTGAGTGCGACTTATCGCCTCTTCATGCCATTCAAATTTCATATAAGAATTATTTGCTTTGATTGATGTACCAAGACTTTGCTGCTGCTTTTAGTTTAGAGTTTGCTTTGGGCGGGTTTTCCAGAAGATTTAAGACTAAAAGAGTGTCTCGTTCGGAAAGTTCTAATCTTTCGGTGCGTTTTACAACTTCTCGTGCTGTTGGCACTACAGTACGCATTATGAAACTGGTTAGATCCAAATGCTCAATAGAAGCTGCACGAGTTAATAACTCTTTTTCATTTGGTGTCGTACGCAATTCTATGCGGTTATTCCGCATTAATTCTGTGTGTGTACCCAACATGGCTTAAACTCCTATCATAATTTATAAAGCCATTATAGCGTACGGAATCAATCCGTACAAGAAAAATATTTAGAAAATGGTAATTATCCTTTGGCACACCTATAAAGCGTAGCCAGCGAAATATTGAGAATCTTAGCAACATCTCTTGGAGATTCCCCCTGCCCTATTAGTTTACGGGCATGCTGTGCTTGCTGTGGTGATAGTTTGGGTTTGCGTCCCATTTTTACCCCACGATATATTGCTTCTGCTCTGCCGGCTTTGGTGCGTTCGGTGATTAAAGAACGCTCTAACTCCGCCAATACCCCCACCATTTGCCACATCGCCCGACCGGTTGGCGTGGTAGTATCTATGGATTCAGTGAGAGAGCAAAACTCAATCCCCCGCTCTTTCAATTTATCCATAAGTTTGATTAAATCACTCAGTGACCTTCCAAGCCTATCCATTTTCCAAACTGTGAGAACATCTCCGGAGCTAAGAAAATCCAAACATTTTGTAAGTTGTGGGCGTGTGGCGGTTGCACCGCTTGCTTTGTCAGTGAAAATTTTATCGCACCCTGCCCGCTTTAATGCCGTTAGTTGCAAATCAGGATTTTGATCTTCAGTTGATACTCGACAATAGCCTATTTTCATAAAACACTTTTGACATTGATTTATGAGAATAATAACCGCTTGATTTTATAGATGCAAATTATTTTTGCATAATTCTTGAATTGTGAGAATGTACGGTATTTTTCAGCAATTTTGCTTATGAAAAATTAATCCGTTGTAGTTTGCAGATTGCGTGTGCCGACTTTTCCGATAACAAAATAGCCTCCATCACGGCAGAAATATAACCATGCGACTTCCTAGATTTGTGGCAAGTCATTCTCGTTAATTGGGCTTGGTTCTTATTTTGTATTTCAGTTCTAATAATCTTCCGTTTCATTAATTACCACACGATGAGCCTAGCTGTTTAACTCCCAAGTTGCGTAATCCGCTCGCTAGGGTCAATGACGAATTATTCCCCTTCCCCTTTGGGTAATTCCTTGTCCGACAAAATTCTATGACCCACTCACATTAAAATCACGCCGGTTATTGGTCGTAAGCGAGGCTGCATGGTGTGGCTTCAGAAAAACAAAAGGAGATACGATCATGAAAACTACAAAATTAAATAATAACAAACCCGTACTTTACCTTCGTCTAGGACTTATATACGCAAACATCTGGGAGCGTCGCATACAAGACAATATTTTCTATGCAGTGACATTTGAACGCCGTTATCGTGACAAAGCCGGCAACTGGCAATCAACCGAAAGCTACAACGCAGAAGATTTGCTAATACTTGCAAAATTAGCCGACCAAGCCCATACAAAAATTATGGAACTTAATGCCGGATAATGCAGCCAATATAATTTCTAGGGGTGATTTTATCGCCCCTATCGTTGCAGTAGGTTATAAATGCTTATAATTATAATAAGATCTTGTTTCTATCCCCAGAAATCCAATAAGTTTTTAATCGCATCTTGAAATAATTTGGGAGCTTTAACACCTAAAATAAGCTGTCCATTTTCGTTTAATAAAAACCCTACTTCTATTTCTATAATCTTTTCTTCTTTGCTTCCGTATAGCACAACAGTTCTTAGGATTTTGAAATTTGGATAATGCTTGAGAATATAATTTTCTTCAATAAACTCATAATTGTTAAGCTCTTCAATGCCTTTTTTACGGAGAGTATATTTCTTGCCCTCAACATTTATAATCTCACTGCGTCCAAAATCTATAAGTATTAGGTCAGGAATGTGAATGATTTTATCTTTATCGCCATCTTTATATTTTTCCTTGTCAGCATATTTGGCTAACGGGATATGTTCACCTGTTTTTGTTATTGTTTAGTCCCATAATTTTATGGTTTGGATTTAAATTAAAAGCAGTCGGATTTTGATCGAACTGCTCGATGATTATATCATAAGGCGTTTTATATTTCAAAGCTTTTAACGGTCTTTTGAGGTTA
>Ga0247842_10005162_pt1 | contig 15680 bp, 14 predicted proteins | sample LaCruzMarch2015__3_FD_192411 | JGI IMG/M metagenome (GOLD analysis project Ga0247842, IMG submission 192411) | Freshwater microbial communities from meromictic Lake La Cruz, Castile-La Mancha, Spain - LaCruzMarch2015_19m | ecosystem: Environmental > Aquatic > Freshwater > Lake | place: Spain...
GAATAGTTTTTCCAGAAACATAACTCTTCCTTTCTTTTTAAGTTTAGGTTTTAAATCACTACTGTCCAGTTGTTAGTTAAATAAAAACAGTTGTTTAGAAAGGTTGTTATTAGCAACCGGATCATCCGATTTTGTAAGTAATTGATATAACAGTTCTTTATTAAAAATGTGAACACTTAATATTTGTAGAATTGTGTACGGACTTTCTTCAAGTTTTAGTTTTTTGATAATGTGCAGAATTAAGACGTATGTTGTTATTGCTATCCATATTTGTATCTTAACGGCATTTTCGGTTGTACCACAGAATGCTTTTATTCTTAAGTGTTGCTTTATCCATTTAAAAAATAGTTCTATTTTCCATCGTTCTTTATATAATGCTGCAACAATCATCGGTGATAAGGTTAAATGATTTGTTATGTAAGTAATGTTTCTGTTATTTTCTGTATCGTGATACTTTATACTTCTTAATTTTTCCGGATAATTAGTTGAAGATGTATATCCTGTTAATTTTATTATTTGATCGTGTCTGATGTCCGGATATTTTTTGACATTTACTGAACGTATTCGTCGATACGCGAGATTTCTTTTTTTCCGTACTATAAAATATGCATTACTATTATTTATTTTGTAAAGTCTTTTATAATCTATGTACCCTTTATCCATTAGGTATATTGCCAAGGGTTCAATTGGGATAATATCTAATGTATTAATTTCATGAATCTTGCCAGACGTAATGTCTATAAGGGTTGGCAACGATGTTCTGATATCAAGCAATGTATTTATTTTTAGAGCGGATTTCTCTTTCCGGAATTGTGCCCATGGGTACAAAGACAAACATAAATCAACTGTTGTTGCATCTAACGCGTATAAGGTATTCTCAAGTTCTTTGAAAATCAGATCATCTTTGTTGTACAACTTAAGTGTTTCTTTGATAAGATGCTGACCAAAGTCTTGAAAGATTCTCCAATCACGATTTATATTTGCGTTTGCTAAATTATTTCTTGATACTTTTCCTTTGATGCCGGTATGGTAAAGTTTACTTTTCATTGAACATAAGCATGATTCAATATCTCTTAAACTTTCTCTATAAGTAAATTGAGCAAAAGCCATACAAAGAAATTGATCCCAGCAAGAAAATTTTCTAACTCGATGATTTCCTTTATACTTTACGACTAAATTGTCAAAATATCTTTTTGGTAAAAAATCCATAAGTTGTGAAAATATAGTTTTTCCGAGGTTCATTAAAATGAATTTGATTCTTAATCCCCAAGATTCGGAAAAACAAGGTCATTTTGAATTCAAATCGATTTCGCATAAATACTTGATAACCATTATATATTATTGATGGTTATAGACTTTAACTTTTTTTTAACTGGACAGTAGTGTTATCTTATGAAGAAAAATCTCAGAATATAAAAATTGAGATTAATAAAAGGGATTTTGGTTCAGGATTTGAGGTTAAGTATTATTACGGCATACCGATAAGAGTAATGCTGAAAGAAGATATGTTCGCGAATAAACTCGTTGCAATGTATGAGCGGGAATGTAAAGCAAACAGGGACGTTTTTGATGTCTATTATTTTTTGTTCAAAAATTTGGGGTTTAATGAATTAATAATTAGAAACAGAACCGGTATGGATTATGCAATTCTGTTTAAAAAATTAATTAAACTGTTGAATAAAAAGCCGGAGTCGAGAATTTTATCTGGACTGGGGGATTTTCTCGATTATGATTTGAAGAAGTGGGCAAAAGCTAATTTAATAAAGGAAACGGTTTTTTTATTGAATCAGAAATTGGATTTAAACGGTAAGAGGTAAATATAGAAAAAAACAGGTTGTAAAATGCTAAAGACTCTCGCTCACACATTCTTTTTTTCGTTTTTCAAAACTATTCTTTGAATTATGCTTTTTACTTTTTTATATAATGAGTAAATTGAGTTTCCTCTTTTAAATATCCCTTGAAAATTTTTAAGAAAATATTAAGAAACAACCGGTGCAGTTAAACAGTAACAGGAAAACAGAACGTTAAAAAAAGCAAATGGCAGAATTTATACACTTACATAATCACACGCATTATTCACTGCTTGATGCTATAGCAACTGTTGACGGTCTTGTTAATGCCGCCGTAGAAAATAAAATGAGTGCCGTTGCGCTGACTGACCACGGAGTCATGTACGGCGCAATGGAGTTTTACCGTACCTGCAAAGCAAAGGGAATAAAACCTGTAATCGGATTCGAGGCATACGTCGCTCAAAGCGGAACACGGTTCGAAAAAGGTAAGAAAACCAGCACCGTCGGAGATACCGCTGATATTATTGATACGGAATCCGCTGACGGACTGTCCGTATCCAACCTGAATTACGCCCACCTTATTCTGCTCGCAAAGAATTTGACGGGATATAAGAACCTTATTAAGCTGAATTCAATCGGACATACGGAAGGGTTCTACTATAAACCGAGAATCGACCTCGAAATGCTCGCAAAGTATAACGAGGGAATTATTGCGCTTTCTGCCTGCGCCGGTGGCGTGATATCCTGCTATATAATCCGCGATGATATGAAGACTGCACGCAAGATGACCGGCATTTATAAAGATATTTTCGGAGAGGATTTTTATCTCGAAATTCAAAATCACCTCTCCCTGGACTCAGAGAAAAAAGTCCTGCGTGAAATGCCTAAACTCGCTAAAGAATTCGGGCTTAAACTAATTGCGTCAAACGATGTACACTACATAAAAAAAGAGCATGCAATAGCGCATAACCTGTACCTTCACATAAGCGCAAAGCAGAACAAGAACACCGAGCCGAGGGACTTGACTACTAATTTCAGATACGGCACAGACCAGATTTATTTTAAGTCAGCGAAAGAAATGTGTGACCTCTTCGCAGATTTTCCGGAAGCAATCGCCTCAACACTCGAAGTTACGGAAAAATGTAATCTTGAACTCGATACAAAACCGAATTACATGCCTGACTTCCCTATTCCCGCCGGCGCTAACGTTGCAACTCTTGATGAATACCTGAAAAAACTGTCTTTTGAAGGTATGGCGACACGTGTAGTTACCGTTACACCTGAAATGGATGAGCGGATTAACTACGAGCTTGAAGTAATCCGAAATATGAACTTCGCCGGGTACTTCCTGATTGTAGCGGATTTTATTAACACCGCAAAGTCCCGCGGGATTCTCGTCGGTCCGGGACGCGGAAGCGCCGCTGGAAGCCTCGTCTGTTACGCAATTGGGATTACAAACGTGAATCCGCTGGATTATGACCTGCTGTTTGAAAGATTCCTTAATCCCGAGCGCGTTTCTATGCCGGATATTGATATTGATTTTCAGGACGACAGGCGCGATGAAGTGATTCAATACGCTAAAGAAAAATACGGAGAAAAATCAGTTGCGCAGATTATTACTTTTAACAAACTTGCGCCGAGAGGCGTCCTTAAAGATGTCGGGCGTGTTCTGAATTTTAATTATCAGGAGATAAACGACCTTACAAAAATGATTCCGATATTGTTCGGAAAGGTGAAACCTCTGGCAGAGTGTCTTAAAGAGGTTCCCGACTTCAGCGCATACTTCAAAGGCGGAACCGCAGAGCAAAAGATAGATAAACGGAATCTGTTTGAATACGCAAGCATACTCGAAAACCTTAATAAGAATTCCTCTATACACGCCTCCGGTATAGTTATTGCCCCTTCCGACGTGACGGATTATGTGCCGCTCTCGAAAGTGGTCAATGAAGACAGTGTCTTCTGCACGCAGTACGATATGAACAGGCTTGAAGATGCAGGACTGATAAAAATTGACTTTCTCGGACTGAAAGAACTGAAAGTCATTAGTAAAACTCTCGCCCTCGTGAACGAAAAACACGGCACGGCTCTTACCCCAGACAATATGCCTCTGGATGATAGAGAAACTTATGAACTTTTTTCGGCAGGTGCCACTGTTGGCATATTCCAGTTCTCAAAGAGCAAGATGCGCGAATATCTTTCTAAACTCAAGCCGCAGAATATCAACGACCTCGCGGCAATGAATGCGCTTTACCGGCCGGGTCCTATGAAACTGATTCCTGACTTCATTGATAAACGGCACGGCAGGAAGAGTATTACTTATATGCATCCGCTTATGGAAAAAGCGCTGAAAGATACTTACGGAATTATTGTTTATCAGGAACAGGTAATGCAGATTGCGCGTGAAGTTGCTGGGTTCTCTATGGCGCAGGCTGATAATATGCGCAAGGCAATGGGTAAGAAGATTAAAGAAAAGATGCAGAAGTTTAAGGAAGAGTTTATACGCGGGGCGGTGAAGAATGAAGTTCCGAAAAAAACTGCGGAGGAAATATTCAAATTAATACTCGACTTCGCGGATTATGGGTTTAATAAATCTCACGGAGTGGCTTATTCAGTTCTCGCCTATTATACCGCATTCCTCAAAACACATTATCCGCTCGAGTTTCTCGCTGTTTCCATGGAAGGAAGAAAAGACGACGAAACTGAACTTCAGTTCCTCGCCGATGAAGCTAAGAGAATGAAAATCAAAGTACGCCAGCCCGATGTCAATGAAAGCAATATTGATTTTAAGACAATGTACGGCGAAAACCCGTCGGATAGAGGAGAAATTATTTACGGGCTTAGCGCCATAAAAGGTGTCGGCGAAAAGGCTTCCGGGAATTTAATAAAAGAACGGGATTTAAACGGTGCGTTTAAATCTCTCGTTGATTTTCTGATTCGCGTTGACCTGCGGCTCGTAAATAAAAAAACAATCGAGGGACTTATATTCGCCGGCGCATTCGACTGTATTGATAAAAACAGGCGTAAGCTTTACCTTAATCTCGAGCGCTCAACTATGTTCGCCCAGAGGATGAAAGACACTCCCGAGCTTAAAGGACAGCACGGACTGTTCTCCGATACTCCGAACGTAAACGGTATTCGCGAACTGAAAATGGAAGTGTTTGAAGAGTTTACGGAAATTGAAAAATATAAACTTGAAAAGGAGTCAATCGGTTTTTATCTGTCGGGTCACCCGCTCGAAAAGTACAGACGGGAGATACAACATTTTGTAAATCTTTCTTTCGGCGACGACGTAAGCGAGATTGATTTTAAGAGTCTCGGAACCGTAAAAATGAGCGGCGTGATAAGCGACCTGCAGATTAAAATATCGAAGCGGCAGAATAAGTTCGTCGTATTCAATCTTATAGATTTTTACGGAAGCGGCGAATGCGTGGCTTTTACACAACTGTACGAGGCGAAACAATACCTGTTCAAAGAGAATAAACTTGTATTCGTTGAGGGAAAAGCAGAGGAAAACGGCGATAAGATTAAACTTATTATCGAAAATATTTATCCGATTGACAATTTTCACCAGAGCCTCGCGAATAATGTTACAATAAATATTTTCGAGAATAAAACCGACGTTAAGATGCTAAAAAGCATAAAACAGCTCGCAGAATCGAATCCGGGTTCGTGTAATTTGTTTTTTCTTGTGATTAATAACGGAAAAACACAAATGTATAAATCAAAAGAGTACAAAATAAATCCGTCTCCGGACTTAATTTCAAACTTGAAAAAATTAGTTGGAGATGATAATTTACGTATAAACTAATTAAGTGTTAAGTGTTAGATCCTGAAACAAGTTCAGGATGACAAAAAATAATAAAAAACTAATAAAAAGAAAGGACTACATTAAAATGCACCCACTTGAATTTACCGACGCGAACTTTGCCGATGAAGTTGAAAAATCCGATATTCCGGTACTGATTGATTTCTGGGCTGTCTGGTGCGGACCATGCAGAATGATTGCCCCGATAGTAGAAGAACTTGCCGGTGAGTATGAAGGAAAAGCAAAGATAGGAAAAGTTGACGTTGATAATAATCCCGGTATCGCAGGAAAGTTTGGAATCAGAAGCATCCCTACGCTCCTGATTTTCAAAGGCGGAAAGGTTGTTGACCAGATTGTCGGCGCCGTCCCGAAAGGAAGTATTGTTGATAAACTCAACTCACACATCTGAGTTAAGTGTTAAGTGTTAAGTGTTAAGTGTTAAGTGTTAAGTGTTAAGTGTTAAGTGTAGAATGAAAAATAAGAACAAAAAGCGGAAGAACAGGAAACCCATAACGAGTTCTTAGCGGGGTTTAAGAACGTAAGAGCCTTAACACTTAAACACTTAACATTTATTCTAATACATCAGAGCGTAAACAATTATATTAGTGCCCATACGAAAAGCCTCTTCCCGCTTTTCCGGCGGGTCGTCGTGCTCCTTTGTGTCTGCCCATCCGTCCGTTATGTTTGTTTCGTATGTATAATAAACACACAGACGTCCGTTTCGGTAAATACCAAATCCCTGCGGCGGTTTTCCGTCGTGGTCGTGTATTTTAGGCAATCCGTTCGGGAAAGAATAATGACTGTTGTATATTTTATGGCTGAACGCAATTTCCTTCATTTCCTCGTCAGGAAATACTTTTCTTATTTCACGCCGGAAAGCTGTGTCCATTCCGTAATCATCATCGGCATAAAGAAATCCGCCCGTTTCGCAGTACTTCCTCAGCCGTACCGCTTCCTGCGGAGATAATTCTATGTTTCCGTGCCCGGTTATAATTATAAACGGGTAGTTGAATATTTCGTCGGATGCAACGTCAACAGAATAAAATTTCGATTCGTCAGCACTGATGGTTGTGTTTTTTTTCAGGTAGTTCATCATATTCACTTCGGCAGACGGGTCGTTATACCAGTCACCGCCGCCCGAATACTTCAGGCGCGCAATACGGAATTTAGAATTCGGCGAAGAACTTTTTATTGGCTGGCTTTGTAAGTCCGGCAAGAAGAGTGTAAAGAGCAAAAGACATAAGAGCAGACAGGCAGAATACTGAAACAAGTTCGGTATAAGCTTTTTTCGTGTATTCTTTCTCATAAATTCCGTTTTATTTTCGGCAGTTCAAGCGATGTGTCGAGACGTTCAATATTCCGCCAGATTGCCTGACACGGAAATTTATTTTCATAAAGCGCCTTCGATATCATAACGGAATCAATCTGCGAACTGCCTATATCAGCAACTTCTTTCAGGTGTAAATAACTTCCGATTCCTCCGGCGGCTGTTATTTTCAGTTTGGTCTTGGAGGCTATTTCTTTCAATCTTTCCGTAAACGCTCCGCAGCAATTCCCTACGCGGGTTACATCCTGATATATAATCCGTTTCACTCCGAGGTTTTCCATTTTCCTGGCGAAGTCGAGCGGCGTTATATTGGCGTAATTGATCCATCCGTCGGAAACGATGTTATTAAGTTTTTCGTCTATTCCTATTACGAGTTTTGACGGAGAATAACAATCAAGAATCTGTTTAATTAGTTCGGGATTGTTTATTGCGCCTGTGCCGATAACTATACGGTAAACTCCGAGCTCTTCAATAATTTTTTTAGCTCTTGAGAATTCACGTATCCCGCCGCCGAGCTGAATAGGAATATCAACGGAACGGGATATTTCCTTTATAACGGGATAATTTTTCATCTCGCCGCCGAGCGCACCGTCCAAATCTGTTATGTGAATACAGCGGAAGTTTTCTTTGCGGAATAGTTTCGCTACGGATACGGGATTATCGGAATAATACTGTGTGGTTTCCTGATGCCCGTGTATGAGCCTCATGCATTTTCCGTCCTTTATATCTATTACCGGTATTACCAGCATCCGCGTTAATATTTCTTTTCTAAACACAAACCCCGTAGGCCTGCCTTTAGGGGTTTCCTGTTAGTTAATATTACTTCTTTATTACTGCTAATTTGCCTTTTCCGACCTTACTGCCGTCTTTATTGAATGCGACTATTATGTAAATGCCTGAAGAAACCTGCCTGCCTTTTTTATCCTGTCCGTTCCATGTAGCTATTCTGCCGCCGGGTGAATTGAATTCGGCTATTATCTCGCCTGAGAGTGAAATTATCTTTATTGCAGAACCTTCAACGAGTCCGTCAATTTTCAGGTTAACCGGAGACGGAACAAGATAAGGATTCGGCGAACATATTATTTTATCAAACTCCTCAACAGGGTTAACGGCATCGGTCTGAACGGCAGATAATCCGAAAGTAGTGCCAAAATATGCTTTCCCGGTTATTCCGTTAACCGCAATGGAGTTAATCTGGTTGCTGAGTAACGGACTGTTGGAGGTGTTGAACTGTTCTATAAGCGTTGAGCCGTCTTCCGAGAGATGGAATACTCCGTTACTTTCCGTTCCAATCCATTTCTGGTTCAGTATGTCAACCGTGATTGTGCGGCAGTTTTCTGTGAAAGGAACTTTCAGGTTGCCCGAAATAATACCCATTTTCTGCGGAGTAGGTTTGTTGTTAGGATTCTGTATCGCGGCGAGCGGATTGCTGATTATAAATACTCCGTTATTTGTGGCTATCCAGATTTCGTTGTTCCTGTCAACCATTATAAAGTTAACTGCGTCAACTGTCATTTCACCGGTGTTATAAAAACCGTAAACATCATCAGCCGGATTTCCGATAGTTCCGTTTTCGTTAAAAAAATAGACTCCGCCCGGATTCTGGTTTGATACAATCCATTTCGTACTGTAATTGTCTATCGCTATTTGCTGAAGACTTGCATTCAGTATTATGCCGGGATTGGCAAACGGCGTCCATAGCGAATCCCCCGTATGCGCGTAAAGACTCGAAGAATTATTGGATGAAAAAAACGAACACCAGAATATACCGTTATTATCAACGGCGCCGCCGAAAGGTGTACAGTAAGTCGGATAACCTACCGACCCCGGTAAATTGCTGTTAGTTGTATTAAAGTTTTTAATTACACCGTTCTGAAGTCTGACAGGTCCGCCGCCAAAACCCAGCGCCCAGATAACACCGCCGGTGGAATAAATTTTCCTGAAAAGATTCGACCCCCCGATGTCGGGGTATGTGGCATTTGTGTATGTATCCCAGACATTACCGTCGAATCTGTAAAATCCCGCGTCACTCTGCCCCCCCGCAGACCAGAGAACTCCGTCGGTACCTATGGAAAGAAAATCGAATACATTCCTGAACGGACAGTTTGGATAAACGGTTGAAAAATTCCCGCTGCGGTTAAGCAGTATTCCGTTTTCGCTTACGCCGATAATAGGGTTAAGGTTAATATCTGTCGTTATTGTGTTGTAACTGCCGTCAATATAATATTGTGTTATATCGGACAGATTTTCTTTCGGCGCGGAATAAATTTTACTTGAAGCTATAAAATATAATCTTGTTCCCGCGCTTTTTATTGATTTAATAGATGCACTTGAAACGTTTCCGTTGGGATATGATATCCAGCCCGCCTTATCGTAATAAATAAAACCGCTCTCCGAACCGAAGAACACTTTGCCGTCAAATGATTCTGCGGTCTTTACGTTTGCCGCCATCGGTGAGTGTATATAGTTTGCCCACGAAGCAGGATTGTTCAGGTTGACGTTAATCAGTCCCGCATAAGCAATACCCGAAGCTGTTGCCGCATAAAGCACGTCGTCAAGTATGGCAAGGCTGTTTACTTTTGTTTTGCTGTTAAGCGTGCCAAGCTGGTAATAAGGCGCGTCAATAAAAGTGTAGTTTAATACGGATATTTTTTGTATTCCGTAACCGGTTGAGACAAAAATATTCTGCCCGTATTGTATAAAGCTGTTTATTATTTTATTGTTCTCTCCGGAGTTTTTTATGTCGTATATGTACTTCCATGTACCTGCGGCGTAATCCATAATGCAGATAGAGCCGTCGGAAGCGCCTATCCAGGCGCGGTTATATGAATCAACATAAACAGCGGTCAGGTTAATATTGATAAGTCCGTCGAGGTTAGTATATTTCTTTAATATTGCTCCGCTGCTTAAATCAACAATAAAAAGACCGCCGCCGGAAGCACAGTAAGCTATGTTTGAGATGCGGTCAGGCGAAACTGATACTACATTTTTCAGGTCTGTGAAACTTTCCCATCTGTTAACATTAACGGGAATAAGCTCCGGGGAAACATCCGGTAAAACTGCCAGAACGTTCTGCTCGAGAAGTAATCCGTTCAACCCGAATAAAAAAAGCCAGATTACAATTTTTTTTTGTGCTGTCAAAATCTAATACCTGCTTTTAAATTATTAAAAATTTGTAAATATCCGGCTATAAAATACTGTTGTTATTTCTTAAGAACTTTTTATTAATATGGATTTTTTATTTCAGAAAATCAATTACAATGATAATAAAATATAACCGGGGCGCTTTATCATTATGGCTTTATTTGTCATTCCTGTGCGTCTTAAACCGGAATCCATTTTGATAAAAACTGCTGTTCGTGTGAGATTTTCCTGCTTTTGTTTTATGTTAAGCAAGAAGAACTTTTTATGTAATTCAAGTTCATTTATTAAATCGTTATATTACACTAAACATTATGTATTTAATAAGGATATGGCTGAGCTAATACCAGATAAAAACGAGGGAGCCGAAGATAAACCGGAAAAAGGCTCCGCGGAGCAGAAGAGCTTTTTAAAAAGTTCTTCTGAAAAAAGTTCTTTTGACACTAAAAAAGTTACGCAGCATAAAAAAAATTTCCGGAAACGATACAGCAATAACAGAAATCCGAATAAACAGCAGACATCGGAACTTTTTTCCGGCAACGTACAACAGACAACGGGTATGACAGAGAGCAAAAACGTTGTTTTGCATAATCAGGTTATTTCCGTGGTTATTCCGCTTTATAACGAAGAAGAGTCGGTAACTGAGCTGTCGCAGAAATTAAGACAGGTGTTTGACACCTTGCGGTGTAATTATGAAGTCATTTTTATTGATGACGGAAGTACGGACAGATCTTTCGATAAGATCCGCGAAATACATGTCCGGAATAATCGTTTCCACTGTATAAAATTCAGGAGAAACTACGGCAAATCAGCCGCACTTGCCGCGGGATTTAAACTCGCCAAGGGAGATATTGTAATCACTATGGACTCTGACCTGCAGGATGATCCGAACGAAATACCCGGGTTAATTAAAACACTGAACTCCGGATACGACCTTGTCTCCGGATGGAAAAAGGTGAGGTATGACCCGTTTATAAAAAGAAATACATCGAAGATATTCAATTATGTTACTTCGAAAATTTCGGGAATCCGCCTGCACGACTTCAACTGCGGAATCAAGGGTTACAGGAAAGATGTGATTAAATCTCTGAAAATTTACGGCGAAATGCACCGCTACATCCCGGCTCTGGCACATCTTTCGGGATTTAAAGTCACGGAAAAGATTGTAAAACACCATCCGCGAAAATTCGGAGTCACTAAATTCGGCGCAAACAGATTTCTTAACGGCTTTCTTGATTTGCTCACGGTTGTCTTCACGACAAAGTATATCAAGAAACCGCTTCATCTGTTTGGACTGCTCGGAATACTTTCGTTTTTCGGCGGATTTGGAATCACGGCTTATCTTACATTTATGAAATTTTTCGAAGGCGCTTCAATAAGCAACAGACCTTTGTTCCTCGTAGGTATTCTGCTGATAATTATCGGTGTTCAATTTTTCTCCCTTGGCTTAATAGCCGAAATGATTACAAAATCAAATGCGAGCGAAGAGGATTTCCTCGTAGAAACTACTTTATAATATGGCGCTATATTCTGTCAGCAGTAAAGCTAAAATTGGAAGTAACGTTACAATAGGTGATTTTACCGTTATAAAGGACGACGTTGAAATCGGCAATAACGTTGAAATAGGTTCCTGCGTTATAATTGACAACGGCGCAAGAATATCTGATAATGTTAAGATATTTCACGGCGCAATCATTTCAACTCCTCCCCAGGATTTACACTATGATGGTAAACCGACTACCGCTGAAATCGGAGAGAACTCTGTTCTCCGCGAATATGCATCCGTAAACAGAGGTTCACACAGCGAGAAAACAAGCGTGGGAAAAAATTGTTACCTCATGGAATATACTCACGTAGCACACGATTGCAGAATCGGCAATAATGTTATTATGGCAAATTTAGCAACTCTTGCCGGACATGTTGAGGTCGGCGATAATGTTATTTTTGGCGGGCTTTCTCATGTACACCAATTTTGCAGGATTGGAAGGCATACGCTTATTGGAGGAGGCGCAGGGTTTTCTAAAGATATTCCCCCGTTTATAATTATTGCCAGTATTCCACCAAAATATATGGGGTTAAATAATATAGGGCTCAGACGAAAGGGTTTCACGGGTGACTGTATAGCGGCTATAAAAAATGCGTATGATGTTATATATTCGTCTGGTTATAACGTTTCTGATGCTGTTAAGAAAATAAAACAGGAGCATGTGCTTTCGGAAGAAGTAAATGAAATAATCAGTTTCGTTGAACTTAGTAAACGGGGCATTATTAAAGGCTAAACCGCGACTGCGGTCCCGCTTTTTAGAAAAAAATATTAAACTTATGTCACAGAACTTTGTTTTAAATTCAATCAGCAATAAAGCTAAAATTGGAAGCAACGTGACTATCGGCGATTTTACTGTTATAAAGGACGACGTTGAAATCGGCAATAACGTTGAAATCGGTACAAGCGTTATAATTGCCGATGGAGCGCGTATAGCAGACGGCGTTAAAATTCATCACGGCGCCGCCGTAAGTACTATACCGCAGGATTTAAAATTTATCGGTGAATATACAACTCTGGAAATAGGCGAAGGAACTGTGGTCCGTGAGTTTTCAATGCTTAACAGGGGTACGGCGGCAAGCGGGAAAACAACCATAGGTAAGAATTGCCTCTTAATGGCATATACTCATGTTGCGCATGACTGTATTGTGGGCAATAACGTAATTATGGCTAATTGCGCGACTCTTTCCGGACACGTCTTTGTTGACGACTGGGCTGTGCTTGGCGGAATTACGGGCGTTCATCAGTTCTGTAAAATCGGAAAACACGTAATGGTGTCCGCTCAGTGCAAGGTTGTTAAAGATATACCGCCTTATATTACCGCAGGAAATTCTCCCATCAGGTTTGAAGGGCTTAATATAATCGGACTCAAACGCAGAGGTTTCGACACAAATAAAATTCAGAATATAGAGAAGGCATATCATATAATTTATTTATCAGGATTAAATGTTTCCGATGCTGTGAAGAAAATAAAACAGGAGCCGCAACTTTCAGACGAAGTAAATGAAATAATCCGCTTCATCGAACAGAGCGAAAGAGGTATTATCAAAGGCTGACCCGGCACTCAGAACTTTTTTTTATTATGCGAAAAAATTACGAAATAAAAGTCCCGATTCGGAATATTCTCCGTGCAAAAAAAATCGCCGCTGATTATATCTCCGGAAAGAAAGGGGCGCGGCAGTTCTCCGAATCACAAAAAGATATTTACTATAAAGTATGTGACCGTCAGGAGTTTCCTCCTGACGGGTCTAAAAGTTCTGCTTGCAGGGACAGACTAAAACTCAGGATAATCGGCGATAAAACTTTTTGCAGGCGTGGAACTTTGATATTTTATGACAGGAAAGAAAAAACAGGAAAAAGAGTTTCAAATTACCTGTTGGCAGAAACCGGAAATCCCGCTGAACTTGATAGCATAATGAGAAAACTATATAATGTTCTTGTAATAGTAGACAAAAAACGGGAAATATATACTACAAATAACGTAAGAATACATATAGACAAAGTTCGCGGTTTGGGAAATTATCTTGAATTTGAAATCCTTTTTAATTCTATTAGAGAGGCAACGAAAACTATGAATGAACTGATAACTCTATTCGGACTCGAAGAGCATACGTTTATTAAATGTTCTTATTCAGACCTGCTTTTGAAAAAGTGTTTTTAAATAGAAAACAAATTATGCAAAAAAACATTGTTACAAAAAATTTGACGCACATTACGACAAAGGTCATACAGCTTATGAAAGAACATGACGAGAAAATCACTATGCTGACCGGTTATGATTTTCTCACGGGAAAATTTCTCGACGCGGCTAAGATAGAGATAATACTCGTTGGTGATTCACTCGGCAATGTGATACAGGGCAATGAAACGACTCTGCCCGTAACTCTGGAGGAAATGATATACCATACAAAGATAGTTAAACGCGGCGTGACAAGAGCGCTCGTAGTCGGTGATATGACGTTCATGAGCTATCAGGTCGGAGCCGATGACGCAGTCAGAAACTGCGGACGGCTGATGAAGGAAACGGGATGCGATGCCGTGAAAATGGAAGGCGGAAGCTATGTGGCGGAAACAGTGAGGAGATTAGTTGAAATCGGTATTCCAGTAATGGGACATCTCGGGCTAACACCGCAATCAATAAATAAATTCGGAAGCTACAAAACCCGCGGAATTGAAAAAACAGAAGCCGACCAGATATTTAAGGACGCTTTACTGCTTGAAAAAGCAGGTTGTTTTGCTATAGTGCTGGAAAAAATTCCCGCCAGACTCGGGAAGAAAATATCAACCGTGCTGAAAATCCCGACTATCGGTATCGGTGCGGGTCCATACTGCGACGGACAAGTGCTCGTAACACAGGATATGCTCGGCATGATAGAGGAATTTAAACCTCGTTTCGTAAGAAAATATATGAACCTCGCACAGGATATGAAATCAGCGTTTATGCATTATATAAGCGATGTTAAAGAAGGAAAATTTCCCACTAATGATGAAAGTTATTAATATTTAAGATATGGAATTACTTCAGCAAACACTTTGTTTTCCGTATCCGCATTCAGTGGTACGACTCAAAAAAAAATAATTAATTCTGTAAAAAACACATCTCCGGCAGAACTTTCCTGCGTGTGAAACTATACTGACTGAAATACGTATATATTTCCATAACTTACTTGTGTCTGCATAAATAACATACACACTTAAAAGTCTTCTTTGGTTAAGGCTGTTTTCGTAGAATTTTTTTTGCGCGGCAGCCTTTTTTTATTCCCCCCGGCCGCTGAACTTTTTATAGAAACTCTTCCCGTTCAACCATAAGTATCTGGTTTTGCGGGACAATAAAATATTTCTCTTCTTTATAAACAACTTCGATTGAGCCTTTCTGCATAAAAAGGGCAAGATCCCCCTCTTTCACCTGCAGTGGTATATACTTTACCTTTTCCTCCGACGCTTTCCATGTTTCGCCAAAATCATCAGGCGTTTGAGGCAGTGGATATCCGGGACCTACTTTCATTACGTATCCCGACTGTACAACTTCGCGCTCCTGAACTCCCGGCGGAAGATACAATCCCGTTTTTGTACGGTCAGCAAGCGACTTGGGTTTTATCAGAACCCGATCACCTACTATTATAAGATTTTTCAGTTTAGTATCTGTATTTAATTCCATTCGTTTTATTGCTTGTTTAACAAAATTACAAGGAATTTTGTGAAGATGAAATGATATATAAAAACCGGGGATAGTACTGTGTTGTCAGGATACTATTCCGGGCAACACAACAAATAATTCTATATAAATAGACGCCGCTTGAAAGTTCAGCGCCGTTAAAATCAACCGTATAGTAGCCCGGTTGTTTTATGAATTTTATAAATAAAATCTACTATACCATCTTTCGCGTATTTAAACTTTAAACTGTCATTATCCCAACCCCATTTGTCAAAGTCAAGCCAATCTATGTCATAAAATCTGTTTAATTTTTTCCAGATTTCATGATTCATTACTTCCACATAAAACTTAGTTTTATTTTAATAGAATAAATTTCTTTGTTTCGTTGTGTTTTGCATTAAATAACCGATAATAATAAA
>Ga0247842_10005163_pt1 | contig 15678 bp, 16 predicted proteins | sample LaCruzMarch2015__3_FD_192411 | JGI IMG/M metagenome (GOLD analysis project Ga0247842, IMG submission 192411) | Freshwater microbial communities from meromictic Lake La Cruz, Castile-La Mancha, Spain - LaCruzMarch2015_19m | ecosystem: Environmental > Aquatic > Freshwater > Lake | place: Spain...
GTACAATTTTTAATATCTTCAGCAGTTAAAAAATCCCTGTTGGGATCAAAATTAACATACAGACATATTTATTCTGCATCAATATATCGATCTTTTGGTGCTCTTAATCTAATTTTACCAACTCAAGCACCGTTTAGAATAGGGAGAAGTCGAAATTATTGCGGCAAAAACACCATCAATAATCAGAATTTTCCAAAGTAGAGGTTTTGGAGAATTCTCTCGGTTCTGTCAGATTGTTCTTATCGATTGGATCTGTCTGGGGATCGAAACACACAAGCTCACCAGTAATCTCCAGGTTCATTGACGGGGAATTGGTCGTAGGAATCAGAGCATTAGGATCATCCGGAATTTCATCCTCAAACAAATCCTCTAACGTAAACTGGGAATAATCAATTTCTGGATCATCATCGATAACGGAAATTTCTTTGCTCTCATCTATTGATTGCTCATTGTTTTTTCTTGAAGATTCAATAACTGTAATGGGTTCTTCGAATAAGAAAAAATCACGACCCATAATTCGCTTGAATTTTGAAATTCCGGGAATAGATAATATTGTTGATTTTATCCGGGAGATTGTAACAGACTCAAAGGGAATTTCTGTGATTTTAATTGCTGATTTTGTTTTTTTCAGTGGGCGGGTAATCGATGTACTACAATTATTTCTGGAGTTGATACGTTCAATTTCATTGGCGAATTCGATTAAGGCATCTTCGAGATCTGATTCATTAAAACCATTTTTCTCTTTTTCCATACACGGTTCTCGACAATTTTTTAAAAATTTACAGATATTCTCCATTTTTCCATGCTTCAAAAAATGGTAGAATTTTAATTCGTGTGACTTCATCAGAGTCTGTAAGAGATTTTGATATCACATGAAACTTTTTTAGTTTCGCTATTTCTGTTGGTAAAATTTTTGCAGTTTTTTGATCACAAGCAAGAAGATCCTGAACTGCTTTATTTGATACACCGTCGCATTGGAAAATAAAAGAAAATTCTAATAATTCTCGGAAATCAAAAGAGGGCTGATCGTAATCCCCGGGGGATTGTGACGCAAAAAATACCGCAATCCCCTTTGATCGCCCCTCCCTTACGATTTTCTCTAAAAATTGGTTTTTTTGCGAGAGGTAATTATGAGCTTCATCTATGACGAGAACCGTTCGTATCTCCCGATAACCCCCATTAGTCTGACTGTCCGGTAGCACAGACATTTCTTTATAAAGTCGTTCTATCACCAAATACGCTACTAATTGTTTTAAAACGGGTAATTCGTGAAGGTCAATTACTACTGATTTTTCAGAGAGAACTTCAATCGGATTCTCTTTATCACTGTGTTCCCAAAAAAGATGGAATTGTGCTAAATCCTTCAATGTTTCAATTAATGTATCCCGTTTTCGTTCATCAGATTCATAAAGCGTTTCGGCAATCTCGAAAATTTCGCGAAAATCGGGATACCGGATATTTTTATTGTTTCGTTTATCATATCCCGTTTTAATAATATCTGTGAGGAAACCCCGTTGGACAGCACCAATTCGTTTGTCAATGGACGCAAATGATTCGGTTTTTTCACGAGCAGATAGTAAAACAGAATTATCAGAATATTCAGGAAGTATGAATGGATTTACTGGAAGGTATTGATGAGGTAGATGATAAACAATAGATTTGGTTGCCGAGATGAAATCCGGATTCTGTGAAACATCCCCTTTATAATCGAAAAAAATGAAATTTGTTTTGAAATCTGAAGATTTCCGGATATCTGATAAAATTTTCAACAGAAATTGTGTTTTACCACCCCCGGGTTTTCCTACAATTGCAAGATGGGGATTGACATGTTTTTCTGTATTATTCATCTCCATAATTAGATCGTGATTTGTTTTTTCATCCATCCCTAATAAGATTGAGAGATTATACATTGTGGAAAGATCACAATTAATTGTTTCACCATATATCTCATGGTAGAGACTTTCAAAAAATTTTATCTCGTTCTGATTTGATGTTCGGAAAATGTCATCAAGCAAAAGACAACCGGCATCAATATGATTTTTTATCACAGATTGGCGAGAATATAATTCATCATCGTCATCAAATTTTTTCTTGTATATCGTAACCAGAAGCGTTTTGATTAATAGTTCATCCTCCCCAAAAAATGTGGTTCTCTTTATTTCACGTTTAATGGATGTATCTTCAGATACAGGAACATCTTTTCCATTCTTTTTTAATGAGAGAGAGAATGCAATACGTGCGATTGTACTAATTTCAAGTCTTGTCGCATATCGCAGTTTTTCAAGTATATCTTCCGATTTTTTGGAAGTAAACAATCTATCTGCCATGTTTACGCTCTCCAGAAATACCCTTCTTGAACCGTGGTGACTTTATCAGTGCTGTTAAAATTCAAATGGATTGCATACTGTAAACATCGTTCGAGGATTGTGTAATATTTTTTATCAACTTCGGTATCGGTTGAGAGAATAATCACTTGGTGACCCGCATTGGGGAAGTAATTACTCACAATTTTATCACGATGAACACTATCAAGTCGCGATAATGGAGTGTCAATAATGATAGGTAGTTTTAATTGGGATGTTTGAGCTAGCCCCCAGAGAAGAGAAATTGCAAAAATTTCTTTCTCACCAGCGGATAATTCTTCTTTCCGAATGACGTGTCCAGCATCATTTTTGATTGTAATGAGATATGACTCAGAATTTATCGAAAGATCTTTTACAGACTCTCCTTTACTTAACAATTTTTTAAACATATCAAAAGTACTTGTTTCAAGTTGATGGATCTTAGCAGCTCGAAGTTGATCAATATATTCAGTAAGCAGTTTGCTAATATTCGCAATTTCTTTTAAAAATGCAATTTTTTTCGTCGATTTTTCAAAATTCACATATGCAATTTCAAGATCGGATTTCTTTTCCCGAATTTGTATTGCATCTTCTTTTATTTGCTCACGAATTTGTTTTAACATCCGATTGCGCTCACCGATTTCAATTGACATTAATTGGATACGATCTTGGATTTCTTTAAAGCGATCTAGTCTTGGTCCTTCGAAGGTCTTTTTACGGAGATCTTTTTCGATTTTCTCCAATGATACTTCTGTTTTTAGTTTTTCTTCGATGATCTGAACGAATCGCTTGGAAACACCTTTTTCTATTGCTTCCAGTTTCACGAGAACTCGTTTTGCATCATTATCTGAAAGATTTAGGATTTCCAAAGTATCAAGGGGGATTTCTTTTTTTGGTTTATATTTATTCACAATTGCAACAATCTTTTGTTTCAAAAACCGAAATTCTTCATCATTAAGAGGTTTTTTTCGAGTTTCATCCTCAAATTTTTTTATTTCATTAACAATTTCAAGAGATAACGTATCTGCAACTTGTTTGATTGCTTTATTGAGTCTCATTTGTTTTTCAATATCGATCTGGGCTCTTACTTTTTGGAAGTGCGGGATAAGAAACGCAAAAACAAACTGATCTTGTATTGTATTCCGGATTTCGAGATCGATTTCAGACAAACGTCGTTCATACTGTGATTTCAGTTTTTCATTCTGTTCGTTTTGGTGTACCTCTTCTGGAGCAAAACCAAATTCTTGCTTAAAGAGTGAATTGCTCTCTTCCAACAATTTCCGAAAATTATCAATTTGACCTTCAATCTCGGGGATTTCATTTTCAGTTCTTAATTTCTTATTTTTTAATTTTTCAAGATCGGTTTCAATATCGGTTATATCTGCATTGGTTATTCCCTTATCGTCTTGTCGCTCTTTTTGTTTGAGGGATTCAAGATCATTAATCAATTTGTGAATATGCTGAATACCGAGGGCGGCTTCCATTGATTCTTTTAAGTTCGAAGCTGCAAATTCGTCAGCAGCCATCCCCTGTATCTTCTCTCCATCAAAAAAGAAGAATTGGGTAATTCCACTCGGAATTTCGGTTTTTATATACTCTAAAAATCTTTGTCGTTCTACATCAGAAATTGTCTTTCCATTCTTCCGAATTGAGACTGTTTCTTTCAAATCATCATGAGTTGCATTGTGTTGGAAGTTAGAGGGGACATCCCATGATCTTGTAAGATCGATAGTGTCTCCATTATCCAGCTCAAATTGAAGTTCAATAGAACACTGATAATTACATTTTTCAACTTCGTGCTGATTGATCAATTTAAAGACTCGTTCGAGTTTTTTCTCTCCATAGAGACAGAGATTGATCGCATCGAGTAAGGAAGTTTTACCGGATCCGTTCATCCCACCTATAAGAAATACATTCCGTTCTGAATTAGTATAGTTTTTTGAAAAATCAAGACGCGTTCTATTTCGAAATGTCTTGTAATTTTGAATGATTAGTGCATTAAACCGCATTAGTTCCCCTCCACGGTTAAATCTAGAGAGTGGATTTTTTTGTCCTGTTCAATGGGATTAATTGCCATATTTCACACATTCCGCTCTTCAATATCATTTTTAATTAGATCAGATATCTGGTGAAAGATCCCTTTGCGGCGTTCATAATCTTGATATCCACGTTCAACGAGCAATAATTCAACTATTAATTCTGGTTTCACATTATATTTCTCACAAAGCTGGTTGAGTATATCCTCATCGGGTAATAAATGCATGTCATTCATGAGCATCCTCGATAACGAACCTATGACAAGTGTCAATTTGTATTCAACAAAGATAAATCATTGTAAATTAAAAGATATCCCACTCACCACTATAATCAAAAAAAAGTGTCATGCTACTTGCAAGATGCAAGTAAGATTTGTAAATTTTAACTCTTTAGATCCTAACACGATTACCGTTCTTTCCCGTCCTCATCCAAACATTCTGTCGTATAAATCATCGAATCGTAATCGCATCCCTTGTCATCATACATCTCGATGACATGATCCCAATATTTCGACTGAACCTGATCGTACGCATCCTGTTCGTCAAGGCTTGACACCCGCTCAAACTGCGCGGTCGTAAGAAGTATCAGGTATTTTTCCTTTTTCATCCCACGATTCATCAGGAATTTAAAACGGTACAGATGATGCCGGGATGACCTTTTGATAAGCCGACGCTTCCCGCATTTAGGACAACTTTCCGTCATCTCACGCTGTTCGAACTCGCAATCCGGGCAAATAAAAATTGTAGGGCTGCTTATCTGCCAGTTAGTCATGCAGGACCAACGTCCACTGATCTTAAATTATTTTTGGATTGTGTTTCACACATGGCTCAGTAAGTGTACCCCGTTCTGTGACATTTGCTGAAACCTCCACCCCCATCCCCTCGTAATCATTCCCTGCATCAATCGTCACACCGATGACGCGATCCCATAAGGCATCGAGAAGATCATACGCTTCGCCCGATGAGCGCGAGAGAAACGCCAATACTTCAGCATCAGACAGAAGCATCCGATACCACTCCCGCCGCTGCCCGCCGTTCAGCCCAAAACAGACCTCGTGAACGGAACCGCCGGGCGGGACAGGACCCATCCGCGATGTCCCGCACGCCGGGCATTCGGGCGTCATCCGCGCCTGTCGGTGCCCGCAGTCCGGGCAGCGGAATGTAACCTCTTCACACATCTCCCAGTTTGTCATGGAGGTCCGGAGGATAGCGGGGATGATCAATCTTCTCAATTGATTCTGTCGTCTCCACACTGCCAATGCACCGGTGAGCACATAATCAAATGACGTGAAAACAGAGCCGCCACGTTCATGTGAATTGCATAAAAACTCAAGAAAAGGGGAGGAGATTTTTCTCATGTCATTGTTGTGCGACACCGGCATATTTTTTTGCACCAATCACCGTAATTCCGACAATATGGTCACCGGAATAATGCGTGATGATGTTATCATTCATTTCGCTATCGTCCGCATGCTGAGGCTTTCGGAAACTGACGTAAAGAACATCACCTTCCGTATCGTAATCGATCCAGATATGTTTCGATTGCATATTCAGCAGGTGAGGTACCGATAAAAGGACATCTGCAACTATCTCTCCCATACGATCCCCCTCTTTAGTATCTTTTCATGTTTTGAAGTCATAAATGCTGTTATCACAAAACCTTCGTTCAGATCTTTATACACAACAACCAGACTTTTTTTCCCTGATGGACTCACGGGATATTGTTTAATCGCGATCACTTCATCAGTCCACCCCTTAACAAGCCAATCCGGATTTTCGACCGTCTCAATCACATGATCAAGATATCCAGCCATATAATCGTGTGATTCGGTGATATGTGCCCATCTCTCATCGGTAACCCGTATCTGAAAACCCGTCCGGGAAATAGCTATTCTCAACTCGTTGTCCATATCTACCTCCCGCACATATCACACTGCTTTCATAATTATCAATAGACCAGAGATGTATCTCTTTTTATCGGCTGGCACAGCACATCATTCGGTTCAACAAGACATCGGATCTCCCCGTTTGATCCCCAGATTCTCAATTCCCCGCTGCCTTGAAATGCTCCTCAATCCCGTCAGTGCACTCATCAATCAAAATACCCACAGCATGTTTCTCGTTAAATTTCTCCTTAATCATCAGGGGAAAAAACTCAAACACCGCATGCCGGAACTGGATCACGGCAAGATGCCCCTTGCTAACCGGGTAACTGTCCCAGCGGGATTACCAGAGATCGTTCTTCGCCACGATCTCATCCGCGACGGGATTGCAGAACGGGCAGGTCATAGAATGCTCTATCGAGAGAACCCCCGTACCTCTAATGAGATAATCACGAACTCACACGTGTTGCCGCTCCAGGCTAGCCCCCTCGTCTCGTGCCGGAACTCCGAGGAGCGTCAGACCAAAAAAAAATCTGAATCCAAGCCCCGGTGCGATCCCCGGATAAACACTGATAAGTCCACGGAGTATATATCATTCCATACGATCCCAAACGATGTTGCAGAGCGACAAAAAACAGATCCGGAAAAACCGGATATCTGCCCGGACCACAACGGGAGTCTGTTCCATTACCGGGGTAAAAATCCGTTGGAGAGGTGATCATGGACTTACAAGAGATACTGGAAAAGTGCGCCGACCTGATTGACAATGGCAGGAACCAGGAGGGGTTGGCACTCATCGATACGGTCATCGCAACAGACCCGATGTGTGATCTCGCCTGGTTTATCCGTGGATCTGCTCTTGTGAACCTTCACCGGAACGAGGACGCGCTCGAAGCCCTCGATATAGCGCTCTCCTTAAACCCGCAGGATGCAGTGTTCTGGTGCGTCAAAGGCACGGCACTCCTCGAGCTCGACAGGGATGTCGAAGCACTGGAAGCATTCAACCGGTCGCTCGCGGCTGACCCGGCGCTTGACGTCTCGTGGAGCGGTAAAGGTACCGTGTTCATGAACCGGAACGAATTTTTTGCAGCGCTTGATGCCTTTGACCGGGCGTTGGCGATAAAACCCGATTATACGCCGATCTGGCACCGGAAAGCTTTCGTCCTGTTCATGCTGGGCAGGCTCGAAGAATCTCTCGAAGCCTATGATCGGTCGATCACACTCGATCCGGATAACGCCGTTGCCTGGGCAGAGAAGGCACTCGTTCTCACCCAGCTCAAACGGTTTGACGAAGCCATTGCTGCCTACGATCAGGCAACACACATCAACGCGGAGAATCCCGATATATGGTATAATAAAGGCTACCTGTTTGTGCAATGCGGCATATATGGGCAAGCCCTCACTGCATTCGAAAAAGCGATTGAGCAGAAACCGGATTTCGCGGATGCGTGGAGCAACAAGGGAAGTGCGCTCGTAAAACTGTCCCGGAACGATGAAGCACTGGCTGCCTTTGATCGCGCGATCGCGTTAGACCCGACGATCAGTGCTGCATGGAACAACAAGGGTCAGCTGCTGGAAATTCTCGGCAGGCACGAAGAGGCGCTTGTCCATTTCGACAAAGCATTATCTCTTAACCCGGATTATACCCATGCCCGGTTCAACAAAGGAGTTGCCCTGTCGAATCTTGGCAGGTACAGTGAAGCGCTGCCGTCGTTTGAGCTTGTTCTTTTGAAAAACTACAACGATGCCGGTGCCTGGAGACAAAAAGCCGATGCACTCGCTCAGATTGGCGAGTACCGGGGCGCTCTGAAAGCCTATGACCACTTGCTCGCACTGCACCCAGATCTGACCAATGCCTTGTTTAACAAAGCATGCATGCTCGCGAACCTGGGGCACTATGTCAAGGCGGCAAAGGCGTTTGATACCGTGATCGCCCGCTGTCCGGATCATATCAATGCCTGGCTCAACAAAGCGAGCATGTACACCGAATTGTACTGGTCGAAAAAAGCCCTGGAGGCATACGACACCGTGTTAGCCATGGATCCGTTTAATGTCCATGCATGGGTCGGCAAAGGGCAGGTATATGTCGATCTTGAGCGGTATGACAAGGCGATTGCCTGTTATGAGGAGGCGATCCGGATCGATCCGTTGGATACTCATGTCCACCAGTTGATCGATACCGCTCGTGCTGCCCGGGACAAAGCCCTGGCTCCGCTTGAAAAATATAAAAAGCAATGATCTTCCCGTACCAACGCTCTTTTGTTGTATCCGGGTAGATGGTGCCATACAATCCGGTAGGTCTTTACGGCGAATACACATCATTTTGTCAATTTGGTCATTGCGGTCTTCGTGCGCCGGTCCCTGTCGTGCTCATCCCCGGTCAATCCAGAAAACACCCGTTGTGTGCACCAGTCAGAAAAATGACGGATGTAGGCGGAGATGATCAACCTTCCGGAATGAGACCCGGTCGGATCCCGGGTCATCATGCGTTTCCCATCCGGCGAAGGCTGAAAAAGACGCGTACCAGTCACCCTGCCCCCCGTGCCATTAGGATCTCACACCATCGCAGGTCAGGTATCGCCCCCGTTAAATCAATACATCATTCATGCTACGCCGACATGCCCTGACACACACCCGGAAGATCACGTTCGGTTCATCAACGATTGGAGTATCTGCTTAATCTCCGGATTGTCATCGTGATAGATCTTCGGATGCTTCTTGAAATACCGGGCAGTAAACTCTTCTACCGCCTTCTTGTCTTCGAAATCAACATCCTCGGCAATCCCTGCCATCGCGATCTGTTTTGATATGCACCATGCCTTCGGGTCTTTTGCCGCCGCCTGGATCTTCGCATCGAGAGTGCGGACAACGCGGTTTATTGCACCGGCATTCTTCTGGAGATGCTTCTCGTCAAGGTATGAGAAGAACGCCGTGAGTACGGGAACGATACACCGGAAATGTTCGGGCTCTGCGGCGATCTTTCTCGGGTACTGGAATACACAGCATTCCTTTACGTGGTCTGCATCCCACTGGTGCGGGTTCTGGTGGTAATAGATTCTCATCAATTCGGTGAAGACCTCAATCATGAACGCCGACTCTTCGCGTTCTTGTGCGGACATGTTCCGGTAATAGGGACTTTTGGAAAAACCCGCACCCCACTCTGCAATAACAAGATGTCGCGCCCCCTCAGACGTCATCCTATACGATCCCGCACCACGAGCGATCTTTGTTGTATTCGGTCTCATCTCCTGCCACCCTCGTTGGTCGTGCCAGATGGGCACTCACCCAAAAAAGATATGGGAGTGAGCGGGTATAACAGGATTTCCCTGCCCGGCTCTGCCCGTTGCCACCGCTCCCCATCCGGAGACATTGCCCCAGGGGACTGTGCACAACCGGCACCGCCCTCCGGTGGGCGGCATTATTTATATGATGTCACAAGAGTTCTGAATACCACAGGGTTGCCAGGATTCCACCCCGGAATCCGCCCGCCATCATGTGTATGGAGACCCGTATGAGTCCACGCCCCCTCAGACCCCGAAACCCTCGTGCACCCCAGGCAGTCAGAACGACCGTGCCCGTTCTCTTCGCGCTCCTGTTCCTCGCGCTGTGCTGCTGCATTCCGGCAGCAGCTGCTGACCCGCCCGCGAACCACGCAAAGACACAGGTGCTCCTCTATGTCGTAGGGAGCGACCTCGAAACCGAGAGCGGGACCGGCACCGCTGACCTCCAGGAGATCGCCGGGTCGTACGAGAATACCGACCCGTCACAACTCGATATTATCGTCGCGTTCGGGGGGGCGAAGAACCCCGGCTGGCAGGGGATGAAGATCGCAACTATCGAACAACTCCTCGAAGACGCCAAGGATGAGAAGTTCGGGAACGGGCAGTACCTGTATTCGGATTCTGGTGCCGATATGGGATCAGGACAGAGTCTGTCCAGGTTCTTATCGGTAGTACGGACATCACGCACGGCAGACCGGACGATCCTCATCGTCTCGGATCACGGTGCATCCTATGACGGGATCGGTGTGGACGACAACACCAAAAACTCGCTGATGCTGGGCGATCTCGACCGTTCCCTGCGGGAGTCGGGTATGACCTATGAACCGATCATGTTTGACGCGTGTCTAATGGCATCCCTTGAGGTCGCAAAGACCGTGCAGCCATACACCCGGGTGATGCTGGGCTCTGAAGAGATCCAGCGGGGAAGTTACGAGTACACCTACCTTATCCAGCCCCTCATCACCAACCCGGAGACCGACGCGGTCACGCTCGCCCGGACACTCGTCGATTCGTACGTGGACTCGAAAACCCCGGCAGGAAAATCCAAGACGATGGCGATCATCGATGTGACGAAGATCCCGGCAATTAAGACGAGCCTCGACAAACTCGGGGAAGAACTTATCCCCGTGACCGAAACCGACCAGGGACTCCATGACATAAAAGGTGCGTACAACGATGCCATCCGGCTCGGGGTGACGAATGGCGAGAACCCCACGTCGGTCGATCTCGTCTCGCTTCTCCAGAACATCAAGAAGAAGAGACCGGAGGTATCCCCTCAGGTGGACACGGTGATCGGTCAGATCCGGGGGGCGGTCATCTACGAGCGCCATAACGAGTACAGCCAGGCAGTCAGCGGCATCTCGATAGCTTCCCCGGATGCGATGGACACGAGCAAATACACCCAGTACGGGGACGGTGTCAAGATCGCCCCGAACTGGGATCAGGTCTTCCAGCAGGTCGTCGCGGTCTCCCACGATGATTCTTCCGGCACCGGATCAAAAATGGCAGTCTCTGGATCTTCAGTACCTGATGATGATGATGATGACGATGAAGAACGGGATAAATCGCCTGCGAAACTCCCGGGCTTTGTCGCACGGGGAAACGGATCGTTTGAGCTCCGGGATCCCTACAACATGGCGGAAGTGTATGCGGTGTATTACCAGGTGAACGGTGCCGATGCGATCTCGCTGGGGGCGCAACCCCTCAGCCCGGACCAGACCGGGCAGTACCACATCCCGGCATGGGACGGGAGATGGTACTACTTCCCCGCCACCCGGCAGGTATTTCCCCCGCCAAAATACTGGATGTGGAAGGTAGTTCCCCTGCCGGTGAAGATGGCAAAGCCGCTGCTGGTCGATCAGGAGTACGAGGGCACGAGCGTCGGGGGACATACGATGTATACCTCCTGGATCAGTATGCAGGATGGCAGAGATCGCACCAACGCCACGCTTGTCACCTATGTCAACGGGAGCACGGGCATCATCGAGACGATGATCACTCCCTACACGGTTACGAATGAAGGCAATGAGTTGTTCGGCATCGGGGTGGACCGGTTCAACGACGGTGCGGTGGTGACAAGTCATGCTCCGGGCTTTAACGTACGGACACGGGAAAAAGGCGATTACGACCTTTCGAGTACCACGGTCACGCCGGGGATGACGATGGCTTATACCCTCCTGCCGGATGGGACGTATGCGACGGGAATCATGGCATACTATGACAATGATGCGGAAGTGCTCGCCGACGAGTTCAGGTTCATCACCATCAGGAACGGTGCCCTTGTCGATGCCACGGTTCGTCCCATTAACGGGTAACGACACCCCCATACCTGCGAGGGGTCGACAACACGGGATGAACCCAGCATCCCGTTCTTCAGATCTTTTCGCACGGGAAAAATGACGGATGCCGGTCAGGGTTCCGGGTAGCGCTTCTCGAATTCCCGCCTGAGCGCGAGCATAGCCGTCCGATCCGCCACGTCAATTCCCTGTTCCCGGGCGCGTATCACGATCGGTCTGGAGAAACTATTGCGGGACAGGTATTCCGCTGCTTCGAGGAGCCGGGTTTGCACCCTCTCCATCTCCTCTGCCATCGCGCCGGCATGTGGCTGGAGGTTCTCTCGTTCGAGATACCGGAAGAATGCAGTGAGCACCCGGAGCGATAATCAGGAAATATTCAGGGATCCGCGAGACCTTTTCCGGGAATTGTCCGATGACGCACTCTTCGAGAGGATCCGCATCCCTCTGGTGCGGGATCAAACCGAATTTTTCAAACATGATATCGGTAAAGTGTCCAATAATATCTGCGGATATCCCCGTATCGTAATCTGAGTGGGTTCTATAAAGAGAGCTATTAAAATATCCCTTCATCCACGTAGTCAGTACAAACTTCAGGCAGTCTACACAGGTCACCGGGGTGCCTGTCCTCACAGATCCGGATATTCCGATCCGGTGTCTCATTACAACAGACAGCCCTGTACACCCCACGTGCCTGTCACCAGTTCTGCATTCGTGTGCACTCCGGTTTACTTCCCCAGTCTCCGGATCCTTCCCATCGCCTCGTGCAACCGCTCCATAGACGCCGCGTAGGACAACCGGATCCAGCCCGGCGCATAAAACGCACTGCCCGGCGTCACCGCCACATGTGCCTGTTCCAGCCAGCGGGCAGCGACATCCATGTCGTCGCCCGCCACTTTCACGAACGCATAGAACGCCCCGTCAGCCGGCGCAGTCTCGTACCCCATCAACGTGAGCTCGGACAGGATGTATCTCCGGCGCCGGTCGAACTCCTGCCGCATCTCCTCGACGCACCGCTGGTCGCCAGCCAGAGCCGCCACCGCGCCCCACTCGGCAAACGTCGTCACCTGCGAGACAGAATGCTGCTGCACCTTCGACATCTCCCGGAGGATCGGCACTGGCGCGACCGCGTAACCCAACCGCCAGCCGGTCATCGCATACGCCTTCGAGAACCCGTTGACCGTGATCGTCCGTTCCGCCATATCCCCAATCGCCGCGAGCGAGATGTGCTCCTTCCCGTACACCAGCTTCTCGTAGATCTCGTCCGACATCGCGTAGAGATCGTAATCGGTGCAGAGGTCGGCAACAAGTTTCATCGACTGCCGGTTAAACACCGCACCGGACGGGTTCGAAGGCGAATTCACGACGATCATCTTCGTCCGTGCATTCACTTTCGCCAGGATCGAATCGTCCAGCTGGAATGTCTTTGGGTTCAGCGGGTGCTTCACCACTTGGCCGCCGGCGATCTGCACGCAGGGTTCATACGACACCCACGCGGGTGTGAGGAGGAGCACCTCGTCCCCCGGGTTAAGGACTGCCTCCATCCCCTCGTAGATCGCATCCTTTGCACCACAGGTAACGATCACCTGCGATTGAGCGCAGGGGAACCGGTTCTCCAGCGTGATCTTGCTCGCAATCGCCGCGAGCAGTTCCGGAATGCCGTTACTCGGCGCATAATGCGTCTCACCCCGGTTCAGCGCGGCGATACAGGCGTCCCGGATATGGGGGGGGGTATCAAAGTCCGGCTCGCCGATCGAGAGGCTGATCACATCGATCCCCGCCCGCTGCATCTGCTTTGCCTTATCGGCAATCGCAATGGTCGCGGACGGTGCAACCGCTGCGATCTTCTCGGAGAGCTGCCTCATTTCAATCGCTGGACAAGCTTGACGGCAGACTCAACCGCCCGCCGTGCATAATCGATCCGCTCGTTCGCCTCAAGCCGGGTCATACCGGGTCCAGATATACCCAGCGTCACGGGCTTCCCGAACTCAAGCGACAGATCTATGATCTTCCTCGCAGCGTGCTGCACGACAATATCATCATGGTTCGTCGCACCTTCGATCACGCAGCCAATGGTCACGACCGCGTCCACTTTTCCTGCGGAGAGCATCTTCTTTATCGCGAGCGGCATATCGTACGCGCCCGGCACATAGATGCAGTCCGTTACTTCAGCCCCAAGAAAAGCGGCATGTTCCCGTCCTTCGATCTCCATCATATAGGTGATGTCACGGTTGAACTCCGCAACAACAAAACCCAGTTTTATCGGCGTCTTGTCACACATACTTGATCATCTCTTGTGAATCGATCCTATTATATTTGTACGCTTTTGCCCTGCCCACCGGCTACCGCCGTGCGGGACCGGCATCGCCAAAGCCCTGTCTCTGCCCGGTACCGGCTTCTTTTGTCAGTTCCTGCGGGTAAAGCACCAGTTTCACCGCGTTCACCGCATGCTCGCGGGTGCGCTGTTCCGCCAGCCACGCAAGTTCCCGGTCGTCCGTTGCCTCATCCTCGTGGACGAACACCTCGATGATATGCGTGTTCGTCATGAGCTGGCAGGAGATAAGCCCCTGCGAGGCTTCGTGGGCGCAGAGCCGGTCCTTCTCTTTTCCGCCCGGCATCCCCAGCGCCATCACGATGTCGCACTGCCGCTCTTCGATCAGCTTCTTGCAGGCAACCGGAAGATCCTTGATCCCCGGCACCGTCACCCGCTCGATCGCCACGCTCGCGTGCTTCTTTAACTCGGCGATGGCGATCGCTCCCATGTTCACGCGCGAAAAGGTGGTATCGGCAACGCCCACCTTCATCCCAGCACCTCTGCCGCCGCCTGCACGCCGTCGCTTTTCACCGCATAGCCCAGTTTCTTTAAGGCGTACTGGGTGGCGGCGAGCGTGGCGAGGATCTCCGGCGCACTGACCGCACCCATGCTCCCGATCCGGAAGATCTTGCCTTTCAGGTGATCCTGCCCGCCGGCGATGATGATCCCCAGTTTCCTGACCGTCGCCCGCATCTCGTCATCCTTGATTCCTTCGGGATACGAGAACGCCGTCACGGTGGTCGAGTACTCGTGCTTCGCGTCAAGGTGCGGGAACAATGAGAGCCCCCACGCGTTTGCCGCTGCCCGCATCGCGTGTGCCATCTTCTGGTGCCGGGCGATCCGGTTGGCGATGCCTTCCTCCTCTACGATAAGACAGGCTTCCCGCAAGGCGAGAAAGAGCGGGACTGCCGGCGTATACGGGGTCTCCATCGGTTTTCCTGCAGCACTCTTCCGGTAGGCGGCAAGGTCAAGGTAGTAGGGCGGGTTCTTCACGAGCCGGTCCCAGGCACGGGGACTCACCGAGATGGCGGCAAGTCCAGCCGGCGCCGCGAGGCACTTCTGGGAGCCGACAATCGCGACATCGACGTCCCATTTGTCCGCCTCCACGAGGTCTCCACCAATGGATGTGATGCCATCCATCACAAAGAGCGCGTCGTACTTCCGCGCGAGGCGCCCGACCTCCTGCGCCGGGTTTTTGATACCCGCCGAAGTCTCGTTATGGACGAGCGTGACGATCTCAGCTCCGGCGTCGAGCTGCTTCTCCAGCGCGGCAAGGTCAAGCGGGGTGCCCCATGGGGACCCGATCTCGTGCGCCGTGCCGTAGCGCTGGCTGATCTTGAACAGCCGCTCGCCGAACTTGCCGTTGACGAGGCAGGCGATCTCCTTGTCCCGCCCGAAGTTCGCGACCGCCGCTTCCATACCAGAAGTCCCGGACCCGCTGATCACGAAGAGGTCGTTATTCGTTCCAAAGACGGTCTTTAACACCCGCACGCAGTCGGCATACACGGCACCGAACTCCGCGCTGCGG
>Ga0247842_10005171_pt1 | contig 15654 bp, 18 predicted proteins | sample LaCruzMarch2015__3_FD_192411 | JGI IMG/M metagenome (GOLD analysis project Ga0247842, IMG submission 192411) | Freshwater microbial communities from meromictic Lake La Cruz, Castile-La Mancha, Spain - LaCruzMarch2015_19m | ecosystem: Environmental > Aquatic > Freshwater > Lake | place: Spain...
ATTAGACACTACAAGGATAAATAGTTTCCCCTTCTGTGCGCATTCCAATTTAGAAAATAATCAATATTTGAGAAGATTACATTTTATCTTCTCGCTAGTAGTGTACTAGATCTCCTCTAAATGGGTCTAATTGACTACGGATCGCCACACCCGCACACCTGCCGGTTGAAAACGCCGCCTGGAGATTGTATCCCCCCGTGTCTCCATCTATATCGAGCACTTCACCGGCAAAGAACAGACCGGGCACACACCTTGACTCCATTGTCTTTGAATTCACTTCCGGAAGAGCGACCCCGCCCCGTGTGACCATCGCGACCGAAAAATTCCCCAGCCTCGCAATGGTCAGCGGCAGGTTCGTCATTGTTGCGATCAACCGCGAACGGAGCGGTGCGGAAAGATGGGCACAGGTAAGATCCTCCGGGACACCGGCGATCACAAGAAGACTCCTCTGTAATCGTTCAGGAATATCGTAAGCGGAGAGCACGGATCTCACCATCTTTTTCCCGTTCCTCGAGATCCGTCCTGCCAGATCACGACCAAACTCCTCCGTTGTCATCATCCCGGAAACAAACGAGCACCGGATCGTATCCCCCTTCCGGAGCGCACGCGAACAATCAAGGATGCCGGGTCCGGACAGACCTTCGTGTGTGATGAGGACATCCCCGCGTGCATCCAGCACTTTTCTTCCATCCCGCCAGACAGAAAACCGCATATCCTTAAACGAGACCCCTGCCAGATCCGCAAATGGGTGGTTCGCAATGATCACCGGAGTGAGCGCCGGACCCGTAGGGACAATGGTGTGTCCCAGCCGGGCAGCAAAACGGTACCCGTCACCGGTCGATCCGGTCACCGGATAGGATGCCCCCCCGGTCGTAATCACCAGTCGCGCTGCGAGATACTCGCTGCGATTCGTGCAGATCCGGAATCCCGCGGGATCCCGTGTCACGGTCTCAACCGTCTCACCGCACTGCACGGTCACATGACGCTCATAGCATTCCCTCAGGAGAATATCCAAGATATCAGAAGCCCGACGGCTCACCGGAAAGACTTTCCCCATCGGTTCCGTCTCTATCTCACACCCGCGTTCGGTGAAGAACTGGATCAGCGCCTGGTTCGTGAACGCCCGCAGCGCAGGCTTCAGAAATGCCCCGTGCCCGCCAAAGTGGGAGAGAAATGCGGGCATGTCTCCGGCATGGGTGAGGTTGCATTGCCCGGAACCGGTGATCCGCAGCTTGGTGCCGGGCGACGGTTTCTTCTCAAAAACGAGCACAGGTGAGCCGGGTGCCGCTGCATGAATCGCGCAGAACAGCCCGGCAGGTCCGGCACCGATGATTGCGACCGCATAGGATTCCATGGAATGCTCCTGCACAGTATTGCCGTTTCATCGGTCAAGAAACTGCGCATCACCGGACCGTGAATTGTTCGCTCGCTCGCGAATCACCCCAAAATCTGCCGGGAGAAATCCGTTTGGGAAGATCCATTCGGTGAGATCCTGCCATAGCATTAAACCACCTTCATCCGTGGGAGAGAAAAAACGATAAACCAGGTTTTACTCTCGCGATCTGAACGCTTGAGGAATACACGGCAATTGACAGGAAAGACACTGAACAGCGGTCATCTGGTTGAGTCAAAAATCCCAACAGTACCAGGTTGTATGAATCCGCTTGAAAGGTCGTATCCTGCATCGAGGTATCCGGGCAATGAAGCGGTCAGACCTTCGAGCGCAACCAGTTCGCATAATGATGACGCAACTCTTCCGTCTCCTCTGCCGTGAAGTCTTTCTTCTTCGTCCGGTGCAGGTATTTATCCATCTCCGCGACGATCTTTTCCGCTTCTCGGTAATCCGCGACATCCAGGTATGCCGGTTGTTTGCCCACTTCATAGGCATGCCCGCACACAGGACAGAGTTTCCACTTCTGGAACCGGTCCACGTACCCGAACGTTGTGCATATCGGACACCGGAGAATATGGTACATACCAATTGGCTGATGTGCGTTATCGCTATAAAAATATACCGGAGGACAAAAACGAAATCCCTTTATCGTCAGATCAGCTCAATAGAATGATGATTATGGAGTCTATTCAGGTTATGGGGGTGCAGAACCTCCCCCTCATCCATGAAGGTGACAATATCCCGGCACTCATCTGTGAACAGATCCCGGTGCAGGAAGGGGATATCATCTCGATTGCATCTACCATCTGGTCAAAATCAAAAGGGTACACAAAAGCGCTCTCGCTTTTTACTCCGTCCGAGCGGGCACTCCGGCTTGCGAAACTGAATGGGGAAGACCCTCGGTTTGTCCAGTCGGTGCTCGATGCCTCATCCGATATCATCATGGAGCACCCGTTTATCCTCTCCGAGCTCCCGTTCGGGCATATCGGTGTCCGGGCGGGTGTCGACCAGAGCAATATCGATGATGGCATGGTGATCTTTTTGCCCCCGGACCCGATGGCAGCGGCTGACGAATGTCGAAACGAGATAAAAAAGATCACGGGCAACAATGTCGGCGTGATCATCACCGATACCTGCGGGCGATCGTTCCGGCGCGGACAGACCGGTAACGCGATTGGCTGGAGCGGATTTACCGCTATCCGGGATTTCCGGGGCGACACAGATCTCTTTGGGCACGTATTGAAGATCACGGAAGAAGCCGTGGTCGATGAGATTGCGGGATTTGCGAACTTTGTCATGGGTGAGAGCAATAACGGTGTCCCTGCGGTTGTCTTCCGGAACTGCCCGGTCTGGACAGGACATAACAACCTCTACTTCACCAAAGAAGAAGACATCACACGAAAACTTCTCAAGAAAACCCTGTGAAAAAAACCTGTAAACCCTGCGGGTACCCCACGCAATGAAACTGCCGTGCCGGTTGCATATCCCTCAATGGGATTTTTTCCGGCAGAGGGTACGTTTTCATCGATCCCTTGTCAAACCTGTACGCGGGGATAACCTGAAATACCCCGGCACGGTCAATCGAACTGATACGACCGGCATCATCGTTCAGAGAAAAGAAAATGGGATTAAAAGACCGCATTCAGGATAAGAATGATGATACCGATCGCTGCGGCAACACCCATGACCACGAGAGGATTGATGTGGACTGCCCGCCGGTCCTCGCTCTCGTAATAGTTAACGAGACCTGCTGAAGATAATAATCGTCCGCCTTGCTTCTTTGCCATAGAAATATATTTCATTTTTCAACATATAAAGAAGAGTCACAACATACCATGAACGAGCCACAGGTTATCTCCGGTATCGCGTTTCTGTCCGATGAGTTCACCCCTGCACCGGTGGATATTGAGGTGACAGACGGGATCATCACGGCAATCGAGGAGAATCCCCATGCACCTCCTGTATGGATCTGCCCGGCGTTCTTTAATGCGCATACGCACTTGGGGGACACCCTCGCGATGGACTGCGCAATGACAGGCACGCTGGAAGAGCTGGTCACCCCGCCTTTTGGTCTCAAGCACCTGCTCCTTGCCGCAGCATCGCGCACTCAGCTTGTCGATGGCATGCACGCAAGCCTGCTGGAGATGATCGCACGGGGCACGCACGGATGCGCGGATTTCCGGGAAGGGGGAATCGAAGGCGTCCGTGCCTTACGGCAGGCGGCAGCCGGGCTGCCCTTCTCTCCGGTCATCTTCGGGCGCGAAGGAGGAGAAGGCGAAGCGGAAGGGCTCGGGATCAGCAGCACGCGCGATGTAAACTCGCTAGAGGTGCAGATCGCGAACGCCCGGAAACAGAACCGTATGATCGCGTTTCATGCCGGCGAACGGGATGCTGAAGACATTGACGCTGCACTTGCGTATAATCCGGACCTCCTCATTCACATGACCTGTGCAACCACCCGGCAGATCCGGGAATGCGCAGAGAGGGAAATTCCGGTCGTTCTCTGCCCCCGGTCCAACTGGATCCTGGGTGTAACGGCAACAAGCCGGCATCCTCCAGTCAAAAAAATGCTGGAGCAGGGATGCCGGATTCTGCTGGGCACGGACAATGTCATGTTCGTCCCGCCGGATATGACCGGTGAGATGGCATTTCTTCTGACCGTGTACCATCCCGCACCCCGTGAGATCCTCCGGGCGGCGGTGGCAGGTTCCGGGCTTACCGGCAGCCCATGGTTCATCCAGGAGAAGAACCGCGCGGCTTTCTTCACCATCGATCCGTCCCGGTCATCATTGCGGTTCAGCCATGATCCCTTGACATCCATCATAAAACGCGCAGATACAGGCGCAATTGGGAAGAACGTTTTTTAATTTGTAAATTCAATAAAAGAGCCATGTTTGTTTTGGGTGATTCCGGTGTTTAACAACATACTTGTCGCAATTGATGGATCCGCCGCGAGCGAACGGGCAATTGCCCGTGCGGTCGATGAAGCGAGGGTATGGAATGCAAAACTTGATGCCGTGTATGTCGTCGAGACCGGACTGTTCTCCTCACTCCCATCAGACAATACCGTCGAGATCATGTACCAGGTACTCGAGAAAGAAGGCAAAACCGTCATTGAAAAAGCCCGGTTGTTTGCCGCCGGAAAAGGCGTCACGCTCACCGGGCACATGAAGCAGGGGCACGCCGGTTCTGAAGTTGTCTCCATTGCAGCAAAGCTGAAGAGCGACCTGATCGTTGTCGGTTCCCATGGCAAGGGGAATGCGGACCGCCTGCTCGTCGGCAGTGTCAGCGCCTACATTGTCGCGCATAGTCCCGTCACAACGATGGTGGTGAGATCATAACGGCAGGAATGCAGGTAAAAGACTTCATGACATCCGATGTCGTGCATGTCGAAATCCCCGGAAACCGCGATGATGTCCTGAAGATCCTGAAGCGTACTGGTATTTCCGGAGTTCCTGTCATTAAAAATAAAAAAATTGTGGGTATTATCACCCGTAAAGATCTGTTAAGAAAGCCTGAAGAGACCCAACTCGGGCTCCTCATGACCTCAAAACCGGTCTCGATCGGACCCAAAGCCGATATTCGCGAAGCCGCCCGGTTGCTTGTGACTCACAAGGTCCGGAGACTCCCGGTCGTCGAGGATGGCATTCTTATCGGGCTTCTTTCCGTTGCAGACCTCGTCCATGCAATCGCCCTGATGAAGATCAAGGATGAGATCAAAGACGAATTTGTCAGCCAGACATTTGCCCTCTGGGAAGACACACCCCTGCCGCTTGTCGGTCGGATTATGGAGATCTCCGGTGTCGATGCAATCCCTATTCTCAACAGTGACAGTGTTCTGCAGGGCATCATATCCGAACGGGACCTGATCAGGAACTCGAGCATCGAAGATTCGGTCGGTGTGAGCGATTTCTCCAACGGAACTGACGATGATGAATGGACCTGGGAGAGCATCCGCGACACCCATACGATCAGTTTCGGCATCTCCCGTGTCCAGCTCCCGAACCGCCCGGTAAAACAGGCAATGGTCAAAAATGTCGTCTCGGTTCCAAAGAATGCGGAAGTGAGCGAATGTGCCCTAAAGATGCGCCGTGCACGAGTCGACCAGTTACCCGTCGTGAATGGTGACAAGCGACTGGTTGCCATGCTCTACGACCGCGATCTCATCCGGGTTCTCTGCCGGGAAACAGCAGAATAAAAACCTTTAAGTTTTCTCATATCATCTAATACCATAAAGCGCTTTTATATGATTTTTAGCGTTCATTTGTTTTTAGAGGTGTAAATGTGCCAGAACAATACCAGGAGACCATGAAAGGGACGACCACAATCGGTCTGGTATTCAAAAGTGGGGTCATCCTCGCGACTGAAAAGCGGGCGACCATGGGATTTTTAATCGCGAGTAAACGGGCAAAGAAAGTCTACCAGGTTGCCGACCGCATTGGTATGACCACAGCCGGTGGTGTAGGCGATGCCCAGCAACTCGCACGTATTCTTACTGTTGAATGTAACCTGTACCAGATCCGTCGGTCACGGTCGATCACGGTCGGAGCTGCATCCACCCTGCTCTCCAATTATCTGAACCAGAACCGGCATTTCCCGTATTATGTCCAGTTACTTGTCGGGGGCATCGATGACCATGGACCTTCGGTCTATTCGGTCGATGCCATGGGTGGCGCGACAAAAGAGGAAGAGATCGTGGCAACCGGGTCCGGCTCACCCATGGCGTATGGGGTGCTTGAGGATCGTTATCACGCGGATATGACCCAGGATGAGGCGATCGATCTTGCGATCCGTGCGCTGAAAGCGGCGATGAAACGGGATGCAGGTTCCGGGGAGGGTATTCACATCGTTGTTATCACCCACGATCAATATTATGAGATCGGGGAAGAAGCACTCAAAAAATACCTCATCAAAACTCCCGCATAATCTTTTTTTTAGGACGTTTTTAGTTATGCAAATCGAAGAAAGGCTCAAAGAGCTAAAAGATAAGATCAACGAAAAGGTGCCAAATGGTATCGTCGTTAACCAGGTTGAGTTTGAAGGACCTGAACTGGTCATCTACACAGAAGACCCGAAGCGCTTTGCGGATGAAGCAGACCTGATACGGATCCTTGCACGGGATTTGCGCAAACGGATTGTTGTCCGCCCGACAATTCTTGAAGACCCCGAGAAAGCTGCGATCGAGATAAAAACCGTTGTACCGGAAAATGCCGGGATCACCGACATTTTTTTCGATCCGGATACCGGTGAAGTGCTGATTGAGGCAGAGAAACCCGGTGTGGTCATCGGCAAAAACGGGATAACCCTCCGTGAGATCACGAAGCATATCGGCTGGACCCCGAAAGTCGTCCGGACCCCGCCCATCGAGAGTTCAACTGTCAAACAGATCAGGCAGTATATGCGCCAGGTGAGCGAGGAACGCAAACAGTTCCTCCGCACGATCGGGCGACGGATTCACCGCGACATCCCCTCCCGTGGCGATTCGAAGGACGCCTCAAAAAAAGATCAGTGGCTCCGGGTCACGATGCTGGGGTGCTGCCGTGAAGTGGGCAGGGCAGCGTTCCTCCTGTCGACTCCGGACAGCCGGGTACTGATCGACTGCGGTGAGAAACCAGATAATGCCGGTGGTACTCCCTATCTCTACGTCCCGGAGATCCATCCCCTGGCACAACTGGATGCGGTCGTTCTGACGCACGCCCATCTCGATCACTGCGCACTCATACCGCTCCTGTACAAGTACGGTTATGATGGTCCGGTCTATGCGACCCCGCCAACGCGGGATCTCTCAGCGATGCTCCAGCTCGATTACCTTGATGTGATCCACAAAGAGGACCGGAAAGTCCCGTACAGCTCCAACGAGGTCAAGACCTATATCCGGCACTCGATCCCCCTCAATTACGGGAGTGTCACGGACATTGCACCGGACATCAAGCTCACCTTCCACAACGCCGGGCATATTCTCGGTTCTGCGATCGCTCACTTCCATGTAGGGGACGGGATGTACAATATCGCGTTCACGGGTGACTTCAACTACAGCAAGAGCAGGCTTTTCAACCCGGCGATCAACCAGTTCCCCCGGCTTGAGACGCTCTTTATGGAGAGTACATACGGGGGAGCCAATGATATCCAGCCCGCACGTTCTGACGCGGAAGCGAAACTCTACGAGACGATTAACACGGTTCTCTCCCGTGGCGGTAAAGTGATCATTCCGGCGTTTGCCGTCGGGCGGTCTCAGGAGGTCATGCTGGCGCTTGAAGAGGGCATGCGCCTGGGGAAGATTCCGCAGGTGAAGATCTATCTCGACGGAATGATCCGGGAAGCAACAGCAATTCACACGACCTACCCGGAATACCTGAACAACGAGCTCAGAAACCAGATCTTCCGCGAGGGCATGAACCCGTTCCTTGCCGAATGTTTCCAGCAGGTGGATTCACAAGTGCTGCGTGAGAAAGTGATCGCGGGCGATCCCTGCGTGATCATTACGACAAGCGGGATGTTAAACGGTGGTCCCGTAATGGAATACCTGTTAAACCTTGCTGCTGACGAAAGAAACGCGCTGGTCTTTGTCGGGTACCAGGCGGATGGCACGCAGGGTCGGCGCATCCAGAAAGGCTGGCGGGAGGTGCCGATGGGACGAAAAGGGACGATCACGATCAATCTCCAGATCGATACGATTGACGGGTTCTCCGGGCACTCGGATCGCCGGCAACTGATGAGTTATGTGTCACACCTCCAGCCCCGACCGGAGAAGATCTTCTGTATCCACGGGGATGAGAACAACACGATCGATCTGGCAAGCTCGATTTACAAGCGCAATCATATCCAGACCTATTCACCAATGAACCTTGAGACCTATCGTATGGTCTAAAAAGTATCTTCGGTTCATCATCTTTTTCTCGTTTTGTCGTTATCTTCTACAATGATGCAATCCATGCCATGGTTCCGTTCCTTGCGGCGGTACCAGAAGGTTCAGTGTCCCAAACGCGATCTTCACTGCCTGTTTTTTTAGGGCATTTTTTATCCCACGTCCGGCTTGACGTTTCGCTGAACCGGCGCGGGAACATTCCGGTAATCGGTATACATCTCTTGATATCCGATGTCAACAGGTGCCTGCACATTCATTACAGCTCGCGTATCTGGTTTCCCGGTATGCTGGTTCTCCCGCGTGCCATTCACCGCTCAACAAACCAGTATGGGTCGGACAGAATAACGCATGTGCCGGCTCCATCCGATGACATTCAACAATACATTCTTCTGCGATAAAAGAGAATTCCGGGGTATGCACGTGAGAACGAAAGCAGTGCTCTTCTGTCTGTTCATCGTTCTGCTCGTCACGGTCGTGCAGGCGGAAGACGAGACTGAATGGTACATAAAAGGACAGAACGCTGCAACAGTGGGCAATTACGCGGATGCGGTCACGTATTATGATAATGCATTGGCACTGAGTCCCAATTATGCGGTGGCGTTGACCGGGAAAGCGGTCGTTTATAATAAGATCGGGAAATATGCTGAGGCGGTCAATTTATCCGAGCGGGCGCTTGCGATGACGGCATCATCCGCTGATGCCCTGAATGCACGGGCGTACGGGCTTCTTAAATTAAACCGGTACAGGGAGGCGGTTGACGCCTACAACCGGTTGTTCGCAGTTGACACCACCCATGCTGATGCGTACTACTGCCAGGGGTATGCATACGAACAACTGAACAATCCGGATGCTGCCCTTGTCGCATATAACCGTTGTACCTCCCTTGATTCCAACAACCTTGATGCATGGAACCGGAAAGGACTGGTGCTCCTTTCACTGGGGCGAAACGAGGAGGCGTTAACTGCTTTTAATGCCTGCACTGTGATCACGATCAATAATCCGGAGATCTGGACGAACAAGGGCAAAGCGCTCGTTGCCCTGTCGCGATACGCTGATGCGACCGAATGTTTCAACAAGGCGCTGGGTATCAACCCCCTGTATGCCGATGCCCTAGCGGGGAAAGCAGACGTCCAGGGAAAAGGGCAGGTGTACATCATCACTGGATCTCCCACACCTACCGAAGTCCCGGTCCGCTTCGGGACGTCCATACCCACAACGTCCGCTACACCGGTACCGGTACTGACAACTGCGTCCCCGACGTTGCCTGTTCCAACTATGGAGATCACCATACTCCCCACAGAAGTTCCGGTGACGCAGAAGACGACCTATACCCCCCTCTCGCCCTTTGCACCTTTCACGGCACTGATTCTTATGGGGATCTGTGCCATTCTCACAAAACGGGTGAGGAGGTAAATTCCATTATTCTTTTTACCGACCCGTTGGTTTTCCTGAGACCGTGAAACATCAGGGATTTTTTTCCTAATTCCTGTCGCGGGGATCATTTCCCGGATTGAAACAATCAAAATATATCTGATAAAAAATGTGAAGCAGCAGTGATGAGACGCTAAAAAACCAGAACGTGCTACCCGTCACACTCGTTTCTCGCATACGCTGAGAGGATACCCTGGTAAATGACCGAGGCGTTCTCCATCGACGCAATCAGGATTCGTTCATTGACCCCGTGCAGCGTCAGGAGCTCGCCGGGACCATACTCAATGACATTGAATCCGGAAAGCCGGAGATGCCGTGCGTCGCTCGCTGCCCACTGGACAATGGGAAAAACCGTACCTCCATAGACTTTTGCCACCTCCCGGTTGACAATCGTGACCAGCCGGCAGGATGGATCTGTCAGGGAAGGATCGTGCACAGTTTCCGAGATAATGGTTCCATGCGGGGCATGGACACGGATGTCCGCGAGCAGATCGGGGATCCGGCACCCCCACGGCACCCGCATCTCAAGATCGAGATCGCAGTGCTGCGCGACAATATTCGCCTTCTCCCCACCGGCAATGATCCCCGGGTTGAACATCAGTCGCTGGAGGATCTCGCTGCCCCCGCTGATGTTAAACTCGCGGGCGAAGACCCCCGATGACCGGGTGATGATCTCGTGTATCGCCGGATCCACCGGGTATTCATGATCGTGCAGGCTTTTCACGTAGGACAACAGGTTTACTGCTTCCATGACCGCACTCACACCGACAGTCGGATACAGGGAACCATGACCCGGGGTTCCCGAGAATTTTACGACAAGGCGGCAGAGCCCTTTCTGCCCGATGCAGGGATGCCGGGTCGGAGTAGGTTCGGCAATAAGGCAGTCCCCGGGCACGATCATTTTTTTCGCCAGCAGGTGCCGGATGCCCTGCTCACCACCGGTCTCCTCATCGCAGACAAAGGCAAGCGTCGCGGGGAGTGGGATCTCTTTTTCAATCACCGCAGCACAGGCAGACAGAAGCGCAGCACACCCGCCTTTCATATCGGTGGCACCCCGACCCCAGACATAGCCGTCCTGTATCAGACCGGAGAACGGGGGATGTGTCCAGCCATCATCCATTGCCGGGACAACATCCACATGCCCGCATAAGAGCAGTCGTCTGCTGGTTCCGGTCGTGACAAGGTTGCATTTTCCCCCGGAATTTTCTGTCACGATCGACCGGATGCCAAATCCGATAAGCAGGGAGCGGATATACTCGATCGCATCAGCTGTATCCCCCGGTGGGTTCTCACTCCTTATCCGGACGAGTTCCGCGCAGATCCTCCCCGTGTCCATGGTCTGTCCGTTCACGTCCGTTGTCCTGCAAGAAACGTCTGGAAGAGTGTTGCGAGCGATGCATCTTCGTACAGGCTCTTTAAAAATTCCGGCTCGAAGAATTCATCGATGACCGCAAAGAAGAAATTCACCGGAATCTCCTGGCGGCTGTCGGGATCGAGCACGATCCGGAATGCGCGGTACGATGCCGGGTCTTCGGTATCATAGATCATCTGCCAGAGCGCGGGAAGTTTACTGAACCGGTCCGGGTGCTGCTCTTTTATCCAGTTGATAAAAGCAGGGAACTTCGCGCGATCGCCTTTCTTCTCTTCGTCAATCCGCCAGCGGAGGTATTCCCCGTTCATAATATTTTTCGGGGACTGGTAATTGAACGAGTAGATACTCAATGTGTAATCGATATGCGCAAGGGAATCGAGAAAATAAAAGTAGAGCACTTTATTAAAAAGCCCCGGGTCGTGCAGGATGAGCGTCTTTTCATACAGGTACGAGAGGGCGGATTCGTATTCGTTCTCGGAATGCATATCCCTTATGTGTGCCTCGGAATTGTAAATAAATTACCAAACAGCACCAAAGCAGGCGGCGGACAATTGCCACCCGGTACAATGATCGGGTCTCTGCGGAAAGGACATTGCCCGAAACGGTGAACAAACCTCACGAACCAACGGGTTCAGAACCCCCAAAGGATATTGACAAGGTGATACCGTTCGCGTGCAATCAGTCCATCCCGTGATACGCAAAACCGACTAAAAATCAGACTGCAAACGCTATCACGAAAACCGATTACCGGTTGCGTTCTGACGGAGATATCGGCTCTTATTTGAAGAACGGTTCCCTGAGGGAGACAGCTTTTTTGAACAGGGCTTCGAGTTCCTCTCCACGTTTTCCCCGGATGGAGATGTGGTTATCATTTCTTAAGAGGCAGGGTTTCAGTTTCCCATCTGATGTGACCCGGAGGCGGTTGCAGAACGCACAGAACTCGGTGTTGTGCAGCGGGCGGACGACCTCCACTTCTGCACCGTCCAGACAATACTTCTTCCGGTGGTGCATGCGCCGGGTGATGATCTGGTTCGATCGCGCGGCAAGTGTACCCTCGACTCCGTTGAGATCCCCATGATAATCACATTCGTTGAAGTGCATCAATTCAATCAGCTGGAGGATAAGATTCCTGTTGCCCCGGACAAACGCAAGAAACGCGTCGATCTCGGTATCATTGATCCCCTGGAGAACGACCATGTTCAGCTTGACCGGTGTCAGACCGACCTCAAGCGCTGCCTCAATTCCTTCCAGCACATCACTGAGCCGGTCACTGCCAGTGATCTTTTTGTACGTTTCGGGATCGAGACTGTCAAGGCTGACATTCACCCGTCTGAGACCGGCAGCCTTTAAGTCGGATGCGAGGGTCGCAAGACATGTGCCGTTAGTGGTCAGGGAGGATTCCATACCTGTCGGAACTGCCTTCACGATCTCGACAAGATCCTGCCGGAGCAGCGGTTCGCCGCCGGTGAATTTGACACTTTTTATACCGAACTTCGCGCTAACTCGCATCACTTCAATGATATCAGCGGCATCGATCATGGAATCCGGCGTCTTCTCCCCTTCCGCATGGCAGTAGATGCACGAGAGGTTGCAGCGTGGCGTGATACTGATTCTCAGGTTCGATACCGGACGGTTATATGGATCCTTCAATGTCGCATTCATCATGGTTCAGCCTTTAAAATTTTTGGCGATGAGATAGAACTCGGTACTCCCTTTCCGGGTCGATTTTGTATTATAGGTCTTGACCGCGTGAAAGTGCTCCACAGCAAGGGCGTGCAGCTCGGGAAAATCACCGCCCTGAAATGCTTTTACGACAAAATTTCCCCCAATCTTTAACACATTGCACGCGAACCTGATCGCGTCCTCACCAAGCGCAACCGAACGAGCCTGATCATAACTTCTCTGCCCGGAGAGTTTGGGTGCCGCGTCGCAGACAACGACACTTACCTGTCCGAGCATCGTAATCACCTGCTGCTGGATGAGCGGATCGGTCAGGTCTCCTTCAATCGTGTCAACACCATCAAGCGGGGCGATCGAATTGAGATCGACGCCCACCACTTTTCCATCAGTGAGTGTCCGGAGCACCTGAAGCCAGCTGCCCGGAGCAGCTCCTAAGTCCACGACGTTGTCGTCCCGCCGGATGATCTGGAACTTCTTCTGAATCTCAAGGAGTTTGTACGCGGCTCTCGAACGATAGCCTTCGTATTTTGCCCGCATGTAGACTTTATCATGTCCCCATTGTGAACCCATATCTGGTAATCCTCAAAAGATTGTGGTTTAAACCCAAAACGCTATAATTAACGTATGACGATATACTGTATAAGACAGTTGTTAAGGGGAACGCGATGTTAAACGCTACGATTGATGCAGATATTTTCAAGGAGGCTATAGATGCGATCTCAGCTCTTGTCCCCGAGTGCCGGCTGCACACGGCAGAAGACGGCATTTCTACTCGTGCTGTGGATACCGCAAATGTTGCCATGATTGCCCTCACGTTAAAGAAAGAGGCATTCGATTCGTTTACGGCGACAACGAGCGAAATGGGTATCGATATCTCGAAGATGAAGAACATCTTCAACATGGCAGGAAAGGGAGACCTCATCAGTATTGAACTCCCTGATAACGCCCAGAAGATGGCAATAAGTGTTCATGGTTACCATTATTCCATCACCCTCCTTGATACAAACACAATCCGGAAAGATCCCAATTCACCGACCATCAACCTTCCGGGAAAAGTGGTTATTGCCGGTGAAGATCTGAACAATGCGATCAAGGCGGCGGCAGTGATCTCGGATAAAATTGCGATGGGGATCAATGCAAAAGATGAGACCTTCTTTTTGATCGCTGAAGGCGATACCGATCATATCCAGCGGGCGTTTTCCAAAGACGAAGTGAAATCGCTCGTACCCGCAGAAGCCCGCTCGCTCTTTTCCCTTGACTACTTAAAGGATATGGGAAGGGTCATGAACAAGGCAGCGGAAGTTGAAGTCTACCTCGGTATCGATCATCCGGTCCGGTTCTCCTTTGATATTGCGGGAGGCAACGGGCACGTCGAATACCTGCTTGCACCGCGGATCGAGGCAGACTGAATGGAATTCGCGCCATCCGCGAAGGAACTCTCTCATTTTCCTTTTTTAAAAAAAGCCCAGGATCATATCAAGGTACGGTTCTCTTCACTGGATGCGTTGCTCGCTGAATCGAAAGGGGATGCACTTACCGCCCTCGCCATTGCAAGGATCCGGGAGGCGATCACCCCGAAGAAAGGAGTTTCGCCCCATGTTTCGGATGCTCCCGATGACGAGATTGCCGGGTATGCCCTCGCCCGGATCATTGTGTCCTGCGCGAACGATCGCCAGCTGATCGACCGTTTGACCCGGTATGAATCCGAACGGGCGTATCACTTTCTTGTCAACGAAGAGGAGTGGAACCAGAATTATCACTCCGGCGACGGCAGGTATTCCCGGCTCTGGATCGCCATCGCTCGCGAACTGGGCATCCGGATCACCGATGAACGGATGCTGGTGGCGGATTATGTTGAGCTGGTTGCCCCCATGCGCGACGACCGGTTCCGCCTGATCAACCGTCAGGTAGCGCAGGGATTTGTCGGGATCCGTGACGATGAACGATATGAACTCCTGCGCGAGCGGATCCGCGTACTCCTGCGCCGGGATCTGCCCCGCCGGGTGCCACGATCGATCTGCGAACGTCTCGCGCCAAAAGCTGCCGAGATAAAAAAAGTATACCAGGAGCAGATGCTGCGGCAGTTCGGGGCAGTCGAAGAGCAGGCGTTTCCTCCCTGTATCCAGGCGCTTATCGCTGCGCTGACATCCGGTATGAACCTTACACACGCCGGGCGGTTCGCGCTCACGGCATTTCTGCACAATATCGGTATGGACACGATGGCGATCGCCCAGCTGTACTCGCGGTCGCCGGATTTTGACGCGGAGAAGACACTATACCAGGTCGAGCATATCACCGGGCGCGGGGGTACCGGCACTGATTATACGACTCCGTCCTGTGCCGCGATGCTCACGACCGCGTTATGCGTCAAACGGGATGCACAGTGCGAACGGGTAAATCATCCATTGAGTTATTACCGGATGAAAAAAGCAGAACAGAAACGACCCGTGTTGCCGCACAAACCTACCCCGCCGGATACAAAAGTGCCGGTTGAGAGTGAACCGGCGAAGTGAGCACGGAAAAACCGGGTTCGCCGGGCGATTAAAACGTGATCCGGATCAGGTGATCTTTGCATTGACCTGATACCCGGCATATGACAAAAATGCAATAAAGACGACAATGGCGAGAATGTACGCCGGTCCTGCCGCGATGATCATCGGAAGTACCGCAAGAAGCACAAGCAGGACAAAAAACCCTGAAAGACCAATAATTACATCAAGAACCCGTGCATCCATTGAAAGAAATCTTTGCGGTGTAACGATATATGCATATCCGTAATTCCCCTGCCGTTATCCTCATTACCCGGCACGCATAATATCCGGTCATGGATCGCGATGCTGCTATTGCCCTCCTCACCCGCTATGTTCGGGATGAGCACCTGGTCAAACATTGTCTGGCGACCGGTGCCATCTT
>Ga0247842_10005175_pt1 | contig 15646 bp, 20 predicted proteins | sample LaCruzMarch2015__3_FD_192411 | JGI IMG/M metagenome (GOLD analysis project Ga0247842, IMG submission 192411) | Freshwater microbial communities from meromictic Lake La Cruz, Castile-La Mancha, Spain - LaCruzMarch2015_19m | ecosystem: Environmental > Aquatic > Freshwater > Lake | place: Spain...
CGAACTCGGGCCCCGACCCGCTGCACCCGACTCCGACGACCACTCGGGTTTTCTCCCCAGCGGCGTCGTTCGAGCCTACGGACATCGGAAAACTGTTATCGATCCACGGCTCCTCCCTCGGCAACGACGGCTGCTACGAGATCGTTGGGGTGAACTCCGCCGGAGACCGGGCCTTCGTGAAAGCCTTCCTCCGAGCGGACCCAGCGATCTGCTACTGGGAGATCCGTTCCGCTCCAATCATCCGACCGGACCCGACCCGTCTGAACCCGCTCGACTGCGAGGTACAGGTCCACGCACAGGCCCTGCTCGACATCTTCGCGCGGGACTTCGGCATCGAGGTGGACACCCAACAGGTTGACGACCGCCAGCGTGCTTGGGTGAGGCAGGTCTCCCAGTGGATCGCAGTGAAGGGAACCGCTGCGTCGGTCATCGACGTCGCTCACCTGTCTGGCTTTGACGCCAACGTGTTGCCGCTCTTCACTGTGGTCGCAGCTCCGGGGACGTCGACATCGGCGGGTTTCAACTACATCTACGTCGGCGATCCGGGCCGCAGTCGGGTCGCAGGTACCATCACGAACAACGCGGGCTTCGCTGAATTCAGCGATCCGACCCAGAGCTTCGTGGCCTCAGACGTCGGTCGCGTGCTCAACACGGGGAACTCCGCCTCTGTTGCCCCGGTGAACGACAACTTCTGGATCATCGGGTCGGTCATCTCGCCCACAGTGGTTCGCCTCCTCCAGCCATCCATAGGGGCCAACCTCGGGCCGATTGAAAACTGGAACTACGTCGAGCCCAACAACGGGCTGCTGACTTCGTCTATTGGGCAACTTTTCACGACTGTTGTTCCGACCTTCCCTCGGATGGACGATGTCGACCTCGACTACGTCGCGGTCATGGCTGACATCCTGCTTCGGACGGCGTTCAATCGTCCCGGCATCGACGTCATGTGCGACGTTGAGCCCATCATCGTTGGTTCCACCGCAGTGAATCCGGATGCCTTGTCAGCCTCGGGCGGATCGGTGATTCTCAGCATCTCCTCGGTGCTCAACGTCCACACGTTGACCATCGTAGGTGACGACATCTCGGTCTACACCGGAGGGGACTGGAAGTTCACTGACAGCGCTGGGAACATTCGTTTCCTCGATGCTCCACCCACGCTCGTCTCCCTCGGGGCGCCCGTGCTCGTCCCTTACGTCGACTTGGATGCGGTCCCGCAGATCGCGACGACCTACCCGAACGCCGTCTACACGGTCACGACGCAGTCAACGGTCCCTCCGGTCGTAGGGCCGGTGGCCTTCACCTACATCTGCAACATCGTCCTCGACTGCAACATCTGCGCGATCTACCGGGTGATCGTCGAACTCACCAAGACCGCCAAGCTGCTCTCGGAAGGAGCTTTGGCGAACGACCAAGCCTTCGAGCGCGTGACCCGCCTCATCGACGACACCCTGCCTGCGAACGCTGCCCCTATCTACGTCCTCCTCCCGTGACTTTCCCTCCTTGGCTCTCCAAGGTACGAGTTCTCCATGCCAACTTCCGGGTACAGCTTCACCAGTCAGGAAATTACGGTTCGCTTCCGCGCGCCGTACATTTCTGAGTCCCTGAACCAGCAGTTCCGGGGGATCGTGTCTGCGGGCGTCTACGAGGGCTTCAACCCTCAGGTGTCTGGCACCCCGTTGCACATCGAGCTTGCGACAGACCCATCCGGTCGAAGCTCTGCCGTCGCCGTCAGCGACCTCAATCCAACCACCAGCGTCAGCGTTCATGTCGCGGTAACCATCGACTTGGACCTGAGCGCCTACGCCTCCAAGACGGTCGCCGTCTGCGTCGACCTTCACTACGCCTTCCCTGCCGACACGACGGGAACGGTCAACATCTACGACCTCGGGACGGAGACTGTCCCGGCGACTTCGTGCGTGCTCGCGAAGGTGATTGTTCCGGCGGCAGGACTCATTCCGGCGGCGAACATCAACATCGACGACCGAAGTTTTCCGTTCCTGTCGAGGGGCCGAGACGCGACGCCCATGGTGTCTGTTGTTCGCAACGGCGCCCCGTACCTCACTCACGATCTCGTCGGCCTCCCTGACTTCTGGGACTCGGCATCCCTCACCGCGATGACCTACATCGCATCGAGCGCGGTGCTGGCTCCGTCTGGTTTCAATCTGGCCTTCCGGGCGCAAAAGAACGCGGCTGGCCTCGGCAGCGTCAGCGGTACCCTGCTTCAGAAGATCGGCCTCCCTGTCCCGACCAACCGGCGCCTGCGCCTGACTGTCGCGTTCCGCCCTTCCGTCGTTCCGAGTGTGGGGAACCCTGTCTTGTCGGCGACCATCACGGATGCCGCTGGGGTGACAATCACGACTGTGACTTTGCAGCTGGACTCGGCGGTTGTCGGTGTGTGGGAGACGTACTCCACGACCGTCCAACTCCCCGCAGTCACCACCACTGCAGCTGTCGTCAAAGAAGTCTTCGTCCAGTGCTCGGCGGTGTCGTACACGACGGTCGGGGTCAACGCGCCGATCTTCGACATCGCCGACGTCGACCTCCAGCTGGAGCAGCACGGTCCGGCCACGGACGCCATCCCTGAGATTTCCGGGGAGTCTCACCACACGAAGGTCCGGCTCTACGAGGACGCGTTCCCGGGCGCAGAGTACGCGGATCTGACCTACGGCTCGGGGGAGACGGTGCTCTCCTCCTCGGTGCCGGGGGCAGGCCACACTTTCCGCGTGGAGGGAAACGAGATCGTCGAGCAGGACTTGACGGTCCTCGGGTCAACGAACATCGGCACCGTCTTCGCGAGCAGCCTCGACGCCCCCGCCCCTGTGAACTCAGGGCCCATCGCAATTGGTCCTGTGAACGCCACCGAGGTGACGCTGGGTCGTGCCACGAAGAACGTCCGCGTTGTCGACACCCTTCTCGTCAACACGGTGCTCAATCCTTTCAGCGCCAAGGTGAGCATCGACGGCGGATTGTTTCAGACCGGAGGAAGGATCTCCCTCGATGCAGGCGTCTCCCCGCTCTACATGCAGACGTCGTCGGGTGACGTCACCATCGAAGCGGCGACGACAGGGTACGTCGAGGTGATCACCGACACCGGACCGATCACGATTCAGTCCTTCAGCAACAGTGCATCTCTGATCGGCGCTACCGGAGCGCTTGTTTGGTCGGGCACCGCTTTGCCGCCTGTGTTCACAGGGGACACGATGATCGGCAGCGAACTCGGCGTGGGCGGGGTCAGCATCTTCGCCGGTGGGCAGCCACCGAACGCGCCGATGAACGCGCTCTTGATCTCAGCCCTCACCACCGTCAACATCGGGTCCGCTATACTGCCTGCAGCGGTCGTCGAAGCGATCGACATCGACATCGCGGCCTCCACAGGGGATGCACTGCTCCGGTCTGCATCGGGAGGGATTGTCGTGGCAACAGGCACGCCCCCCACTCCTGTTGCCGGGGACATCTTGATACGAGCGGCATCTGCCGGTGGAGATGTCGAGGTAAGGTCGCTCCTCGGCAATGTCTCGCTCCAAGCCAGCAACGGGGACGCCGCCGTTCTCACAGGTTTCGGCGATGTCACCATCGGTGCTTTTGTCGGCAACGTCGTCGTCGGCTCCCTCAGCAATGGCGGACTATCTCTGTACGCAGGCTCGGCCCCAGCTATTGGTCCTTTCGGTTCGACGCAGCTGGTTGGTCGTGCAGGAGTCGTGATCTTCGCAGGCGACGCTGCGCCCCCTGCTCCCACCGACGACGATATCCGCTTGAGTTCTGAAGGGTCCATCTCGCTGCTCACGAACAGCGCCTCGATCTTCGATGGGATCAGTCTCACTGCTGCAGGGTTCGGGGTTACCCTGACCACGACAGGAGCAGCAGCTGACATTGATGTGACTTCGGCAAAAAGAATCAAACTTGATGCGACCACGACTGTTGAGATCTCCTCGGGGGGAACAAGCGACGTCATCATTACAGCAGCGGACAACATCCAAGCCATCGCATCTGGAGACGTTGTCGTCACTGCGGCGAGCGGCCCTATCAACCTCGGAAGTCTCTTCAAGGTCCGAAACATCGTAGCCGGAACGAGCGTCTCAATTGAAGGTGCTGTCACAAAGCAAACAGCTGACGCGGCAATTGACGACGCGACAATCCATCTACCTGTGATCAACCTGTTGGCTGGAACCTACGAGTTCAAAGCGATTGTTGGGATCGAAACGGGAGCAGCGTCCAACAAGGTCGACTTGAAGATCGACGCTGCGAGCGGGCTAACCGTAGGGTCTGCCGTCAACACCACCACGAGCGACACAGTAGCCGGGAGCGTGACTCCGTTGCTGTTCTCAGGAGTTTCAGTGACTTTTCCCGGAGTGAACCAATCCTCTTCGGATCAGGTGCGGATGGTAGAGGGTGTGATTCAGTTCACTGTCAGTTCCGCTGTGACATGCAGCGTCATCCACGCAGGAAACCCCTCTACGTTGAAAAGAGGGTCGTTCTTTCGCTTCTTGCAGATCTTCACGACTTGATAGGAGCCTCCCATGTCCATCCGCCTCCGCTACAACGTCACCGTCTCCATCTCGTCGAGCCCTGCCGACTCAAAAGACTTGGGGAACGTGTGCCTCTCGGTCACGTCGGACGACCCCAACGAAGGGGGTGTCTGGAAAACTCGGGTGCTGGCGGGGGCGACGGTCACCCTCCCCTTGGACTCCATCTCGGCGGCGGTGTTCCTGATGCTTCGCATCATCCCGTCCGACCCGACCCTGACCTTGACGTCTGTGGGGGTCGCCCTGAACGGCGGAACCGCGCTGGACGTGGCTCCGGTGGGATCCGCTGCCGAGTCGACGTTCCTGATGTCGGCGAAGTCGCTGACGAGCTTGCAGATCATCAACACGGACCCGGCGGCGGTGGACGTGGACATCGTCATAGCGACCGCTGGGGACTGAGCCCTTGCGGGAACCTGTTTGACGCCCGATGCTCCCGCCATCTAGGCTAGGGGCTTCCGGGCCCGCACCTGTTCAACTGGAGGCATCAATGGCTTTGCTCACTGTCGCGAATCTCTCGACCAAGATCCTGAACCGTCCTGCCGTCGGTGGCGGCGGTGTGTCCCCCGACGCCGTCGGTGGCGACATCCTCGACGGTCTCCCGCACCCCTTCGAGGCGAACGGCCCCCTCGCTGTCGGCGCCTCGCGCGAACTCGCTGTCCACGCTCGTGACTTCAACGTCCGCGTGCAGATGCAGCAGCCCATGCTCCCCGCCGACGACTGGGCGCGCATGGTTCAGGCCGGTGACATCAGCCTCGCCTTCGTTGCTGATGCCAACACCACCGATGCCGAAGACGAACTCGGCGCCTCTCTCTGAGCGCTGACGGGTAGGTGTCCCGACGGAACTCCGGGCGGACCATATGGTTCGACCCGGATTTTCAGTCTCTGAGGAGGACCGTGGCCAGTTTTCTGCTCACGCCCTGCAAAATTCGAGATGGTTGGCTGGTACCGCAGAAGGACGCTGATCCTCTCTCGCTCACGTGGCCTGCGCTGTGTGCGCTGCTGGCCCCGTCTGGCGCCTTGTTGGCCAAGGCCAACTTGCGCAAAGCTGCTGCTCCCAGTGCCTACGCCATCCTCGTGCTCCAGCCCTCCGGCGTCGTCTCGAACGTCCTGCTGCGGAACGCAGACATGAGCGGGGACATCCGAGGAGTGCTGACGCGCGACCCAAGCTTCGAGGGTCGAGTGGTCGGCGCTTTTCGTTTTGACTCTGTTTCGTGGGATGCTGGGGTGGTAGAACCAAAATATCTCCCATAGAGTGGCTTTGTCATGGACCTCACGCCCCCTGCTCCCGTCGCAAAAGAAGCTGCTCAGGCGCTTGAATTGCGTCGTGAGTTCAAGAGGGGCGGAACATCCATCGGCGTTGCTCGCGCCAGAGACCTCGCAAACCGGAAGTCCCTGAGTCCGTCGACCGTGAAGCGCATGGTGAGTTTTTTCGCTCGCCATGAGGTCGACAAACAAGGAGCAGGCTTCTACTCCGGTGACGAGGGGTACCCGAGTGCCGGAAGAATCGCGTGGGGACTTTGGGGCGGAGACCCCGGTCGCACATGGGCTCAAAAAATGCTCGGCCAGTTCGAGCGGAACGAAGGAGTGACCGAGATGATTGACGTGAACGTACTCGCCGGGGCCGACATCCGCCGCATCGACGGCAAGACCGGGAAGATCAAGAAGGTCTCGATGCCGTGGGTCACTCTGGAGTGGAGCGACGGCGTTCACGAGTCCTTCTTGCGCTCTGACCAGCAGCTCACCGATGACTGCCAGATCAAGACCCTCGACAAGGGCTGGGTGGCGCTCGGATCGCTGGTCGGCCTCGCCGAGAAGAAGGTCGCCAAGGCTGCGACTGACGACCAAGGTCAGGGAGAGACTGACGCCGACGAGGACGAGGAAGAAGAAGGCGAGAACGAGGGTGAGGAGGAGGAGGAAGAAGAGGACGAGGAGGACATGGACGAGAACAAGTCGTTCAGCAAACTCGTGGCCGAACTCCGCGAGATGATCACCCCGCACCCCCTCTACGAGGCTTCGGAGAAGGCCAAGGCGCGCGCCAAGGCAGCACTCGGCAAGGAAAAGAAGAAGGGCGACGGAAAGAAGCCCGTCACTGGCGGCGGTGGACCCGGCAAGAAGAAGACCAGCCCCTTCTACAACTACTCCAAGATCGGCCAGAACTCCCCGTCGAAGAAGACGCGTTCAGCCAAAGGCATCTGGACTTGTACCGGCACCGAGGCCGAGCAGGTCTGCACTGCGTTGAAGGATGTTCCCGCGCAGGGCATCAAGAAGGGCCAGAAGAAGACCGTCAAGATGTGGAAGGGCAAGGCCGCGTACACGAAGAAGTACGAGAAGGGCCGCAAGAGCGGGAAGTACCGCTTGCCCAACGGTGCGAAGGCTCCCGTGCAGCACCCGCACTACATCCCGACCGGGTCCGACGTCTCTGACGGCTGAACCAAAGACGAGGTGAGACGTGGCTGGACTGGTCGGACTTGCGACGGCCCTCGGGCCCAGCCTGCTCTCTGAGAAGCGCAGCATGGCCACGCTCATCTCGTTGAAGCCGGACACCGACGAGCCGGACACAGCGCAGGCGTTCCAATACTTCCCTGAGAGCATCTCCGACAACAAGGCGGTCAACTGGCAGAGCAAGGAGATTCCCGGCGGGAGTCTCCCTGTCTACCAGTGGGTCGCATCCGGTGAGCGGACCATCTCGTTCACCGCTCAGTTTTCATCTGACATCGACCTCGCGCTGCTGGTGACTGACGTCGGGGCCTTTGCCGCGAACGCAGCCAAGGAGCGCCTGAAAAGCTCTGGTCAAGGAGAGCGCAACATCGACGTCCGCTCCGCTGCTGTGTGGCTGCGGCAGTACATGCTGCCCACCTACGACTCCGTGAAGCAACGAACCATTCCTCCGGCAAAGTTGAAGCTGAACCTCCCCCAGAGCGGTATCGGTCTGGCCGGGGGCGAAAACAACTTCACATCTCAGGACGCAGACTCTGTCCTCTGTGTGATGACCTCCTGCGACATCACTTGGGAGAAATTCTTCCCGTCAGGCAACCCTCGGCTGGCAAGCGTGAGCCTCGCGTTCTCGCAGATTCCGCAGTTCAATCAGGTCGTGTCGTTCCCGGGTCGCACAAGCGCGATGAGGGCGGCTGCAGAGAGCGGTAAGGTCATCGCGGGCACCTCCTTCTTCGGCTACAACAGCTTCTTCAGAAAGCCACCAACAGCAAGATGAGCACCCTCCCTGAAATGCTGCGCGACCTCGGTGGGCCATCCGGCCCCAGCTGGCCGTGGCGCACGAAATCCGCGCGACAGGTCTGGGATGCGACCGAAGCGTTCTTTGAGAAGAACCCTGACGTATCCCCCGACACAGCCATCCGGTCCGCGTTCATGGAGACCGGCATCCCCGGTGGCGAGCTGACCCCGGAGGACTTCGACATCCTCAGTCTGGCCGCGCGCTGGAAGTACACCGTGCTTCCTCACAAGAAGAAAACTGAACCGGGCCCGGCCTCCCGATCTCCTCCTCGGCTCACAGCTGCCCAAATGCTCAAAGCGCAGGAGGGCTGAATGACGTCACCCCGAGCCATCAGCTACATGAAGCCTCAAGAGAACCCTCTGACTGGAGGGGATCCCACCGGCAACGTGGTGTTCATCGCCATTCCAGAGGTCACCTTCATTGCACTGAACGCAGAGGCTGCCGAACGTGGTATGAACGTCGCTCAACTTCTCGCCCAAGCCATCGGCGTTGTCTTGAAGTCTCCGCAGGAGTAGCCCATGCCGTTCCCCCCATCTTGGCCCCCTCGCGTCCCCAGCGGCATCCGCTCGATCCGCTTCTTCACCAGCGGTGTCGCAGCTGCTGCGTTTGACGCCAACGCCTTCATGTTCCTCGACGGCGCGGGCGCAAACCCCCTCACCCCTGCACCGAACGTCCCCTATGGGAGCAACGCTCCTGTGGTGAACCCGCTGACCCCCACTGGAACCGGAACCACCGCCCCACCAATCGTTCACCCGATGCTCTGGTCGGGCAACATCCGCATCTGCAACGACGGCGGAGCTGCTCTGGAATACTCGTTCGATGGAGCGAACGTGCATGGGCGGATCCTCGCGAGCGAGTCATTCACGTACCGGAACCGTTACGAGGCTGGTATTGCTGTGCGCGGCGCAGGAGCGGCGTTCAGAATCGAGGCTTGGTGATGACTTTCAAGGAAGATCTGGAACAGCTGGAGGCGATCTTCAAGGTCGGGCCCGACGGCAAGGTCATCAAAGCTTCGGGCGGCGACAAACCGATGTCCGACAAGCCCGCGAAGTCGTGGTTCGGCGTCCCTGCAGAGAAGTCCTCCAAGTCGAGCTGGTCCAGTTCCAAGTCGTCCAAGAGCGATGACTCATCCAAGGGCGTCGGACCGGACGGGTCTTCTGGACTGAAGCCTGAGAAGCCCGAGTACAAGAAGCCAGAGAAGTGGATCTCGGCAGGAGGCGTTGTCCTCGGAGGCGTCGACGACCTCGACCACGTCTACATCCGAAAGCCATCTGGCAACTTCGGACCGTGGGCCTTCGCCAAGGGCCGCATCGACAAGGGTGAAACGCAGGAGCAAGCCGCGCTTCGCGAGGTCGAAGAAGAGATCGGCATCGTCGCGCGCATCATCCCGGGCGGCTACCTCGGCCTCGCTGAAGGCTCGATGTCGCACACGCACTACTACCTCATGGTGGCCACCCGCGACCTTGGGCGCCACGACGAGGAGACCGACAAGGTTCTGCTCGCGACGTGGACCGAAGCCATTCACAAGTTCGCCAAGGGCGGGAACAGCCGCGACATCAAGATCCTCACGAAGGCGATGGACCTTGTCGAGAAGGTCAAGCGGAAGCGCCTCGCATCGGGCAACGACAAGGGTTGGCTATGAAGTCCTCCTCGACCCTCTCGGCCTCGTACATCCAACCTGAGGTGTCGTCGACTTCGCCCGTCGACATCATCTACGAGTTTGACTCGACGCCTCCCAAGGTCGCCGTCATCTACCTCGACTTGAGAAAATCGGTCGACTCGGTTGACTGTGCGAAGGCCGACTACCTGTCGGATGACCGCTAGGGGCCATATGGTCCGGTTTCCGTTTCGAGTCCTGCAAAAACCCGCTACGCTACCCATCTGAGGTTCCCGATGTCTGTCGCCGACCGTATGAACAAGGTGCTTGAAGCCAGCGGCAGCGCAATTGCAAAGAGCGTTACCCCGAGCCTTGCCCCAAAGGGCAAGATGTCGGCCTCAGATGCCTACGCCGCGAAGCGGGTCGTCGTCGACAAGCGGCTGCGGGAGATCGAAGCTCTCCTCGCCAAACACGCGATGGAACAAGCCAAGAAGCCTCTCAGCTTCGGCTACCCGGGCGACCTCGACTACGCCATCGAGCAGCTCGACAACCTGATCGAACATCTCAAGTAGGAGCCTGCCGTGCCGATGGACCGTGGAACCCCCGACCTCGTTCGCCACTGTGTCGCTGCTGTTGCTGCAAAGGACGGCGACACCGAGAGGGCGTTCGCCATCTGCGTCTCGCAGCTCCAGAAGAACGGCTACCTCGAACCCGGAACGATGAAGCTCACCGCCGCAGGCAGGGCGAAGGAGAAGGAGCACGAGGCGGAGCCAGACGCCAAGAAGAAGCTCGCTTCCTACGAGAAGCTCCTGAAGGCCGCTCGCAAGGATGAGTCGAAGGTGGATTGGCACCCGGACTTCTACGAGAAGCTTCTTCGCCCGGAGGCAAAGTCTGGTCTCGAAGACGCCCCAGACGGGCTTCGCCGTCGCCACTCGACCGTCGACGAGTCCTCGATGGACAAGATGCGTCGCCTTGCTGGCATCTCGCACACAGGAACCAAGCTCCGCGAGACTGCTCTCGACCCCGTCTCACCCAAAGTCTTCCAGTGGTCCCGCGAGGTCGTCGCCTTCACCACGTCCTTGTCGCAGCGAGCGGATGAAGCCAGCGAGAAGTTCGCTGAGTTCGCTGAGGACAAGACGCTCGACCGCAAGGTCAAGGCTGCCTGCGACAACGCCAGCCGCATCCTCGAAATGATGGCCGAGTCGGCGACGGAGCTGGAAGCCGTGATGGCCTTCCTGCAGAAGTCCACGAAGGGCTGACATGGGGTGCAACTGCCGACGTCGAACATCGGCAGTCCCCCCGGCCCATGTGATCCTCTCGGACGACGTCCCCCGACCCGGGGACAAGGTGGTCGACCGGACCAACCCAGCGCTCGTCGGAGTAGTTTTCTCAGTCACGCACGCTATCGTTCATGTGAACAGGCCCGGATACGCAGGCAAGGATGCCTTCCCGATCCACGACTTGAAGCCCAAAGAGATTCCGAACAGAGTTCGTATCTGGGTTACAACCCTTCCGTCCCACTGAGGTTCCCATGACCGACCGCATGACCGTCCTTCGCCGCCTCGCTGGTATCGAGTCCCATCGGGACGGTTGGACCCAAGAAGAGCTGAAGAAAGAACCTGCGGTGCAGACCGAAGCGTCGGCTCCTGCCGATCTACTGCTGAAGATCGCTCAGAAGCACTTCGACGTCGAGACTCTTGCCACACGCAAGTCCGACCGCATGGACTTCAAGGAGGTCGCTGTGTGGAGCATTGAAGCCGCCCTCCAAGACGCTTACGCTGCAGGCTTGGCTGCCGCCAAGAAGCCTTCCAAGAAGGGGTGAACGATGTCGACCGATCTCGAAAAGCTGCTTGCTCTCGCTGGAGTCTCTTCGAGATACCCCGACGTTGTTCTTGACGCGATCCAGCCTCTTGGAACAGTCAACTCCCGCAAGGATGGGGACTGGATAAAGACCGAGAAGGGCTGGGTCCGAGTCACCAAGGATCTGAAGGCGACGCTCGGGACGGTCCCGGTAGGGAAGCCCACGTCGAAGAAGCCATCCTCCGCTCCGCCAGCCCCTGTCTTCCCCCCGAAGACTGCGCCCCCGCCAGCCCCTCTCCTGTCGCCACCCGCCCCCAAGGCGGTCTCTGCGACCGATCGAGCCAAGGCGGCGCTCAAGGGCATGAAGAACGCCCTCCCCGCAGCCTCCCCGCTGCCCGCGCCTCCCCCGAAGCAGGCTGTCCCTGCCGTTTCGGCTCCGGCCAAGGTCGCAGTCGAGCCAGCCTCTGGAGACCCTGTCGCGAAGCGCGCTGAAGTGGCTGCGAAGATCAAGCCCCTTCTTCTGAAGGCGCTCAAGTCCCTCGGTGACGGCGGGAGCGACAACGATGCCGACTTCCACGGGAACACGGTGGGTGCGTCCTACCGGACGTGGAACCTTCCGAAAGACCCGCCCAGCGACCCCAGCGACTACGACGACGAGGACTACGAGGGCGACAGCGACGGGATGAGCTACTACGACTACGAAGAGGCGGTCTCCAAGGAGCTGAAGAACGCGCGGGCGAAGATCACGGCTGCGCTCGCAGCGCATATGGACAGCATCTCCAAGATCCGCGCAAGCGTCGGCGACAAGAACTATGTCGAGGTCGAAGTCGTCCTGAAATAGAGGCGAGAGCTGTTACTGAGCTTCCAACAGGAGGCCGCATGGCTAAGAAAGCCCTCAAACGCACCCCGACACCTCCCACAAAGGTGCTTGCAGACGGTGTCGACTCGGTTGCCATGAAAGGGAACGCCTTCGCGGTCTTCGACGCGGCGTCCTCTGTCATGAGGCACCTGACGACCCCGGTAGCCTTCTACAATTCGCAGGCAGACCTGCTCGTGGCTCAGAAGCGCCTTCTCGCCGGACTTCCGGGGAACAAGGAGCTGCTGATCACGATCGAGGTTGCGATGGACGCGCTGACGGCTCGCGCAGATGCCTACCGATCTGACAATAGATGGGCTACTGGTACGAAAACGGACGGCCCTCGGGCCCTTTGAGGAGACACATGACTGAGACGATGCCTGCCCCGACCCAGACGACTGCCGAATTCATCAAAGCGACGTGGGACGAGGTCGGCCACCGCGTGGTCGCCATCGGATCCCGAGTTTTCCTGCGTACCGACGTGCTTCCTGACCGGACCGCGAGCGGCATCTACCTCCCGCCCGACCATGCTGCTGCTTATGGGCAGCGGCTCGGCTCGCAGGTGCTCGTCACCGGCACAGTGCTCTCGATCGGGCCCCTTGCGAAGACGGCCCTCAAGGAGGGGGACCGCATCATGTTCTTCCGTCTTCCTTTCGGCTGGACCTACAAGCTGAAGGACAAGAGCCTCGTGGGTTGGATCGCAGCGGACGAGATCATCGGGATCGCAGGCGACGAGACCGTTGCTCCGTTCGTGGAACAGCCGGGCGATTGACGCGTTCTGCGTGACGACCTGTGAAAATCTGCTAGGTTCGGTCATCTGAACTGCAGATGAGGGCTGGATGTACATCGACCAACACACGCTGGAAAAGTTGGGCACTGCACGGCTCGTGGCGCGCTACGCGCCCGACTACGAGGAGTACCTGTCCGACGTGTTTGGCCGGGAGTGGCGTCTGGCGGACCCTGTCGAGATCAAGGGGACTGTTCGTCTCCTTGCTCGCTTCGTCCCTGAGAAGGCAGCGTCTGGCGAAGAGAATGGTCCGGTCATTCAGCTGTTCATTGAGTTCAACCCTGCGATGGGTCTCTACACGGTGACAGGCGAGTTCAGGCGGGACGGCAAGCTGCTCTACAAGAGCAGCCCCCGCATGGGCTTCGACGACGAGATGCTCGGCGACCCGGCCCGCATCTTCGACTGGCTCGACCAGTCGGTGTCGATGGGCGAGGCTGCGTCGCCTCTCGCAAAAAGAGACCCGCCGCCCTCCGCGAAGGAGGCGCTCAAGTCACTCCTCGTCGTCGCCAAAGAAAAGATGCCGTCCGCGCAGGCAGATGACTACGAGTGGATCGGCTACGACAGGAAGTCGAACTATGCGTGGCGTCACAAGTCGACAGGGCAACTGGTCGGGATGAGCAAGATCTCGGGAGAATTCGTTCGGCCCAAGCTGCTGGAGCGGGCACCCTCTCTCCCCCAGATGCTCGCCGCCCTCGGAGGCCTGAAGACTCCTGCAGGCGTCGTTGAGGCAACGAGCCAAGACGAGGACGGCATCATGGTCGTCGTTCTTGACCCTGAAGGTCGGCGCTCTCACGATGACTTCGTCGTCAGTGGCACTCGTTTCCCCGTCGCAGGTGCAGGCAGCATGGCAGGAGTCGCCCCGAAGTCGACCGACGACTGGCTTCGCGACTACGCTGACCCCGTCCTCGCTGCGGTGCAGAAGACCCTCGACGGACTGTATGGTCCCGAAGCATTCACTGCCGAGATGGATGCAGGCGGCTTCGTCGTTGTCGCCACCCAGATTCCCGCGCTGAAGCAAGAGACCAAGGAGCCCGGTTCTTGGTTCGCTGCTGAGATGCGCCGCATGGCGGGCGTGGACGGCAGCGTGCGTGGCAACGACAAGCGCATCTCTGTGGACGAGGTGAAGAAGATCAAGCCTACGAAGCAGGGCAAGCGAGCCCAGCTCGCCAAGGAGCTATCGAAGAATCCGAAGGTGCGAGATCCTCAAGCTCTCGCGCACTGGATCGGGATGCAGAAAGGCGGTAGGGCTTCAGGCGGTAAGGCTTCAGGCGACAACGCGAAGGTCTCTCTCAAAAAGAAAGCAGTCGATGCTGTCGCATCAAAGGCTCACCAGAACTGGCAGCAGAACTTTCGGCGGGACAATCCATCAGCCAAGTCGCGCATGAAGGATGATGGTGCGGGCGGGCAGGTGGACATCCTCAACACCTCTTACGAAGACCTGCCTGAAAAGTGGAAGAAAGAGAACAAACTAGGCGCAGAAGCCGCAGTGGATGCCGTCGAAAAGTTTGGCGCCGACATGGAAGCGGCGGCGGAACACGTCCACGTCAAGTGGCTTGAGCGCAATGGCGAGTGGGCGCCCGAAGCTCAGAAGAAGCCCTACGCGGACTTGTCTGACGAGGAGAAGGAGAAGGACAGGGTTTTTGTTCGAGACGCGCGGAAGGCTCTCGGGGTAAAGTCGGAGGGTCGCTTTGAGCCGACGGCGCGTGGACACGCCGCAAACACCGGAGCCTTTATGAACAAAGACATCGCCAACAACCTCGAAGTCATGCGCCTCCGTCTCGAAGGCATGGACATGTGCGAAAACTGCGGCTGCGAGCTGGAGGAAGAAGAAATCATCGAGGGTGAAGACGGCGAAATGCTCTGCGAAGCGTGCGCCGACGAGATGTACGAGTCGATCCAGTCGATCGAAGAATGCGCCTGCCAAGACGAGGTCACTGAAGCTGACCTGTCCGAGAAGGCGATGAGCAAATTCAAGAAGCTCGTCGGCCAGCTCAAGAAGGGCGGCGCCACCAGTCCCGAGGGTCTCGCGGCGTGGATCGGCGCCAAGAAGATGGGCAAGGGCAACGTCGAGAAGGGCCGCAAGATGCTCCAGAAGATGGCCGTCAAAGCCCGGAAGAGTCGCTGATCCGTTCCTGTTCAGAAGATCCATCAGAGGCCGCATCATGAACGCAGACGTGAACTTGCAGATGGACGCGATCCTCCTCCACCTCGACGAGGCCGAGCTGGTCAGAAGCTTCACGCAGGCTGAACTCATCCTCGCCGAGCACAACATCGACATAGAGGTCGACTCGCTGGAGGAGTACGCTGACGTGCTCATCGAGATGTCCGAGTCCGACGAGGGCTTCTCTCTCGATGAGAAAGACTTCTTCGGCAAGGTCGGCAAGCTGGTCCGAACTGTTGCCCACCAGATCGGGAAGGCTCAAGGGAAGGTCAAAGGAGCGAAGGACCGCTGGAGCGCGTTCAAGAACTCCGTGGCTGCGGCCAATCAGAGCGGGTACGACCGGGGTCACGCCTCGACGTCCTCAGACCAGACCACGAAGAACACTCCGAAGGGCACCCGCCCCAAGGGTTGGAAGCAGCAAGCCCAGCAGCAGTCCTTCAAGGCCAAGAACCGAGGGGCCAAAGTCGGCGACAGGTCCACCCGCAAGGACGGCACAGTCTGGCAGAAGGACAAGGACGGCTCGTGGACGCAGGTCGTGGGCAGCGGGAAGAAGAAGCAGCCCAAGCTCCGCTTGGTCAAACCCCTTGCCGCGAGCGCCGAACCGGGCGACCTCGATGCTCGGCTCGATGAGATTCTCGCCCGGATGGGACGGGGCTGAGTTTTCCAAGAAGCGTGTTACGACCCCGCCAT
>Ga0247842_10005176_pt1 | contig 15645 bp, 17 predicted proteins | sample LaCruzMarch2015__3_FD_192411 | JGI IMG/M metagenome (GOLD analysis project Ga0247842, IMG submission 192411) | Freshwater microbial communities from meromictic Lake La Cruz, Castile-La Mancha, Spain - LaCruzMarch2015_19m | ecosystem: Environmental > Aquatic > Freshwater > Lake | place: Spain...
TGATTGCGGCCTTTGAGGATCACCGCGTTCAACTTCACCCGTTGGAAGCCCGCCGCCAGGGCCGCGTCGATCCCCGCCAGGGTCTTGTGCAGGTCGCCCAGGCGGGTGATGGCGTGGAAGCGCTCGGGGCGCAGTGAGTCCAGGCTGATGTTGATGCGGGTGACGCCCGCGGCCTTGAGCCCGGCGGCATGGCGGGCGAGTTGGGTGCCGTTGGTGGTCAGGGTGAGGTCGCGGACACCGGGCAGCATGCCGAGTTGCTCGAAGAGCCACACCACATTGCGCCGCACCAGGGGCTCACCGCCGGTCACCCGCAACTTCACCACCCCCAGTTCACTGAAGCAGCGCCCCAGTCGGGCCAGTTCCTCCAGGGTCAGAATCTGCTTGTGGGGCACGAACGCCATGTCCTCCGCCATGCAGTAGAGGCAACGCAGGTCGCAGCGATCGGTGACCGACAGGCGCACATAGGTGACCTGCCGACCGAAGCGATCGACGAGCTGGCTGGGCAGGGGCGCGGACTGGATGCTCACGCGGGTTGGCTCCTTCGCGGTGGATGACCTTGGAGGGGAAATTCAGGCGATTGCTGTCGAGCAATCGCCCCGGCCGCGAATGAACGCAACGCTTCCGATAAGGTAGCTTGTTGCGGACAGAAACGACACCCCGGCGAATCGATGGGAATGTCTGAGCGATCCCGATGGAGCTTCGAGTCCCTGCCTGGCGGATTGACCCGCCAGGCATCGCACTGGTCTGCGCGACACCGACTGCCGAGCGGATCAAACGTGAGAAGGTTTGCTCGCTTGTCGAAGTGGCAACATTGGCAGCGCTGTCGTGGCGGTCCGGCAACCACATGGTGCGGACCAGGATCGGAGTCCTCACGATTCGGATCACCCGCAAGGTCAAGCCTCAGGCTCGCCGCCGCGCGTGAGCATCGCTCCCTTGCCTCAATGATCGAGGTGATGGTTATGAGCGACGCGGGAACGCACGGCCTCACCGTTCCATATTTCATCAGCCCCCACCCATGGAGTCGTCTAACGAAGTCCGTGGAGCCTAAGGATCCAGAATGACGGGGAATGCCCTGAAAGACATCGAACAGGTCGAATCCAGCCTCTGGGAGGCCGCCGATCAGCTCCGCGCCAACTCCACGCTGACCTCCAGCGAGTACGTGATGCCGGTACTCGGCATCATCTTCCTGCGCCACGCCGCCAATCGCTATACCGCGGCCAGGGCCGCCATCGAGGCCGACCAGGCGGCGGGTAAGATGCCCAAGCGCCCGCTGATCCAGGCCGATTTCAAGAAACGGCGGGCGATGCTGCTGCCGCCGGAGGCGCGGTTCGACGCGTTACTGCGGCTGCCGAACGACACCAACCTGGGGGCGGCATTGGTCGGCGCCATGCACGCGATCGAGGCCGAGTTCGCACCGCTTGTCGGTCAGCTTCCCAAGGACTACGAGAGCTTCGATCCCGGGTTGCTCGAAAACTTGCTGCGCATCTTCGACAAGGAAGGCAAGCCGCTCTGGGGGAACTGCGACTTCGTCATGGCCAATCCGCCCTTCAACGTGGATATGGTCGATGCGTCCCGCGCCGCGGGCGATTGCCGTCTGCCCTTCGGGCTTCCAGGTACCACGAAGAACAAGCAGACGAAGAAAGAGACCGTCTCCAATGGCAACTACCTCTGGATCTCCTACTTCTGGAGCTACCTGAACGCGCGAGGACGGGCGGGCTTCGTCATGTCCTCTCAGGCGTCCAGTGGCGGCCACGGCGAGGCAACGGTGCGCCGCAAGCTGGTCGAGACCGGCGACGTGGACGTGATGATCGCCATCCGCGCCAACTTCGTCAAGCAGATTGATCTGCTCTACAAGCTCGCCGCCCGCGCCGCACAACTGGCCCAGGATCTCGCTCGCGATGAGAGTGTAGGGGCGAATTCATTCGCCCGTGACGTCAAGGCCCTGCCACGCCGCCTCAAGCAGCTCGATGCCGAGCGCAAGACCGCGGTCGAGCAGCTCAAGCTTGCCGTCTATTTCCATCGCCAAATCCTCTGGCTTCAGGAGCGCTTCCCCGAGGCGGAGTTCATCGCCGTACCGGGTCTGTGCAAGACCGTCACCCGCGCCGAGATCGCCGCCGCCGACTGGAGTCTGACCCCCGGCCGCTATGTTGGCGTCGCCCCGACCGAGGAGGACGAAGACTTCGATTTCGAGCGGACCCTGCGCGACATCCATGTCGAACTGGCTGACCTGAATCGCGAGGCCGCCGAGCTGGCGGCGCGGATTCAAGAGAATTTCGAGAAAATCCCGTAGGGGCGAATTTATTCGCCCAAAATCGCAAAATTGCGAGATCGCCCGACCAACCCGCCGACCCCAGCCTATGCCACGTGACGATCTACTCAAAGGACGCTTTTCCTCCCCCGGTCACGTCTACCACGTCACGACCTGCACGGAAGCGCGTAGGCCCTTGTTCCGCGATTTCCCCTGTGGAAGGTTGGTGGTGAAGGAGATGCAAGCACTGAACAACACTGAAACACTGACATCGCTTGCCTGGGTCATCATGCCCGACCATGTCCACTGGTTATTCCAACTTGGGAACGACCGGACATTGTCGCACGCCATGAAGGGCTTCAAGGCCTCTTCGGCATTGAGTATCAACCGCTTCCTGAATCGCCGCGATCCAGTGTGGCAACGCGGATTCTACGATCATGCCCTGCGCCGGGAGGAAGATCCGCGCACCGTCGCGCGTTACATCGTCGGCAACCCGCTACGCGCCGGCCTGGTCCAGCACATCGGAGACTATCCGCTATGGGACGCCATCTGGCTGTAGGGGCGAATTCATTCGCCCGGAATCCCCGGTTCGACGACGGGGCGAATGAATTCGCCCCTACAAGGGTGCCGCGCGACACCCCTGTCGCGCCCAGTGGCCAGAACCGCGAGACGACCGCGCTGGTCCTCCGGATTGTAGGGACGAATTCATGCGCCCGGAATTCCTGGTTTGACGACGGGGCGAATGAATTCGCCCCTACAAAGACGCCGCGCGACATCCCTGTCGAGCCCAGCGGTCTGAACCGCGAGACGACCGAGCTGGTCGCCCGGATTGTAGGGGCGAATTCATTCGCCCCGTCGGCCGCGCGGATTGTAGGGGCGAATTCATTCGCCCCGCCGGCCGCGAGGATTGTAGGGGCGAATTCATTCGCCCCGCTAGCAGCGCGGATTCAGCCGAATCTTGAGGAGTCGCGGATTTGAGCTGGACTGACTGCAAACTCGGCGATGTGCTGATCCTCAAGCGCGGCCACGATTTACCTGAGCAACAACGCGTCGATGGTCCCATACCAGTCGTTTCGTCTTCCGGGATCACCGGCTGTCACCAAGAGGCAAAAGCTCAAGCGCCTGGTGTTGTCACCGGGCGATACGGCACTCTCGGTGAGGTCTACTACATCGACCAAGATTACTGGCCACTGAACACGGCGCTTTATGTGGTCGATTTCAAAGGTACGCATCCTCGGTTTGCTGCCTACTTTCTAAAGCATGCGCTCCGCGATTACTAAAGCGACAAAGCCGCCGTGCCTGGTTTTGATCGCAATGTCTTGCACGAATTGAAGGTGCGCGTTCCGGATGTTGTGACGCAAGGTTTAATCGCCTCGGTCCTCTGCACCTACGACGATCTGATCGAAAACAACCGCCAGCGGATGGTGCTGCTGGAGGATGCGGCGCGGCAGCTCTACCGCGAGTGGTTCGTCCGGCTGCGTTTCCCCGGCCACGAGCACACTCGCATCATCGACGGTGTGCCGGAGGGGTGGCGCAGCAAGACGCTTGGTGAGATAAGCACCAAGATCGGGAGCGGCTTTACACCACGCGGTGGGGAATCAATCTACCTTGCTGAGGGTACACCACTCATCCGCAGTATGAACGTCTATGATGACGATTTCTCTGAAGATGGTCTTGCGTTTGTCAGTGAAGAGCATGCCACTGCTCTTTCTGGAGTTGCAGTCGAGTCGAGGGATATTTTACTGAATATCACGGGAGCTTCGGTAGCACGCTGCTGCATGGCTCCAGACCGGTTACTGCCTGCTCGGGTCAACCAGCACATTATGATTCTCCGAGTCGATCCGATAGCTGCAAATCCGTTTTTCGTTCACAAGGCGATCAATAGTGACGAACGAAAACGGCAGATCCTGAGCTACGCTCAGAAAGGCTCGACGCGGGAGGCATTAACGAAAGAGATGGTTTCAGGGTTCCAGGTCGTCTTGCCGACTGAAAACTTAATGCGGCGATTCGGCGATCACGCCGCATCCTTTTTCCAACAACGTGAGAACCTGGCGTTACAGAACAAGAAACTCCGCACCGCCCGCGACCTCCTCCTCCCCCGCCTCATGAGCGGCGAGATCGCCGTATGACGCTGGAAGACCAGCATACCGACCGTAAGTCGCTACGCATCATCACCGGCAAGACCGCCGATTGGGATGCGCTGGCGAAGGATTGCGTTTGCTTTGCCAACGGCCAGGGTGGTCGGCTCTTGATCGGGATCGAAGACGCTGAGACGGACCCTCCCGCCGGACAACGGATTCCATCCGGACTGCTCGATCGGCTGCGCAAACGGATCGACTGGCCGACGGGTAACCTAAAGGACAGGCTTGGGAATCCGTCATGATCGCCCCTCTGTGGAACCTGGCGATGACGGCTTAAAATATTGATGATAAAGGGTATTTATAAAGGACAAAGGTTGGTGAGCGTCCTTTAGAGTCCGATGAAATGTCCGTTAGGAGAAGTCCGATGGCGCTGACCGACATCAACAGTGAAGACCGCCTGGTCCAACAGACCTTCGCCGATCACCTGCATGAGGTGCTGGGTTGGGACAGTCTCTACGCCTGGAATCAAGAGACCTTCGGGCCGGACGGTACGCTCGGGCGCAACGACACGACAGAGGTCGTCCTGGTTCGCGATCTGCGCGCGGCGATCGTCCGGCTCAACCCGGAACTGCCGGAGCAGGCCGTCAACGAGGCCATCGAGAAGCTGACCCGGCAAGACTTCAGCCGCTCGTTGCTTCAGCTCAATCAGGTGTTCTACCGCTTCATCCGCGATGGGGTGCCGGTCAGCTATCGGGACGCGAAGGGCCAGGCGCGCCAGGGGTACGCCAGGGTCATCGACTTCCGCCGGATGAAGGAGAACCGTTTCCTGTGCGTGCGTGAGCTGAAGATCACGGGGCTGCGCACACCGAACTACAATCGTCGCGCCGACCTGATCTGCTTCGTCAACGGTCTGCCGCTGGTCTTTTTCGAGCACAAGGCGGTCTACAAGAACATCCGCGCCGGCTTCGAGGGGAACCTGCGCGACTATCTGGATGAGCATGTCATCGCCCATGCCTTCCATCACAACGCTTTCCTGGCATACCCAGGGCAGTGGCAAGTCCTATTCGATGGCGTTCTTCACCGAGAAGGTACGCCGGCGCGTGCCGGGCAATTTCATCTTCGTGCTGATGACGGACCGTAACGACCTGGACAACCAGATCTACAGAACCTTCGTCGGTTGTGGGGTGGCGGACGAGCGGACGCCGCGGGCCGGCACCGGTAAGGAGCTGGAACAACTGCTCAAGGAGAACCATCGCTACATCGCCGACGACTTCGTCGCGCATTGCGCGACCCGTTGGGCGTCCGGCAAGTCGCTGCTGGTGTGCATCGACAAGATTACCTGTGCCCGCGTCCAGCAGCGGATCCTGCCGCGCTGGCAGGCCAAGGCGGCAGCCGTGCGCCGCGCAGCAGAGGCCAGGCAAGCGGACCTCAAGACGGCGACCGATCCGGACCTCCGGCAACGGCTCTACGCGCAACGCGATCGGCTGGTGGAGCAAGCCCAATGGCTCGATGAGACGATCATCGGGATCATCATCAGCGAGGGACAGAACGAGGTCGCCGACTTCAAGAAATGGGACTTCGACATCATCCCGCACCGGGCGCTGATGAAACAGGGTTTCGAGACGGCCGACGGCAAGCGGGTGGAACGCTGGACCGAAAAGGAGCAGACCCAAGCCGAGGTGGAAACCACCATCCTGGACCAGCTCTACCGGGATCTGCCGTCGCCTCCTTTCACGGACGAGGACAAGCAAGCCGCGGCGGCGGTTGTTTACCGGCATGTCTGGCAACAGTCAGTGAGCGGTGCTTTCAGCATGGCGGCTTGATGCACGGCATCCGCTACACCGGCGAATCCATGGGAATACGCCGGGCCAGGCGATCATCCGGCTTACGGCTACTTCAAAATCTGGAACAGGTTGTTGAAGTCGTCCGTCCAGGCCAGCAATCCGGGAACAGGCTCCAGCGCCGTCACCGCCTCCCGGATGCCCTCCTGTTGCAGCACGGCCGGGTTGCGTGACACCAGCATCCAGTCCGTCCGGCGCAGGCTGCGCCCCGCCGGGTCATCATGGATCAGCGCGGTGCTAAGCCCCTGGGCGCGGGCGATCTCGGCCACCACCGGCGGCAGCCACAGGAAGCGGTTGGTGAGGTGGAAGGCGATGATGCCGTTCGCGTCCAGGTGACGCAGATACAGGTCCATCGCCTGCGCCGTGATCAGATGGACCGGCACCGAGTCGCCGGAGAAGGCGTCCACCGCCAGGACGTCGAACCCCTGGGGCGCCTCGCGCTCCAGTGAGAGCCGGGCGTCGCCCAGGACCGTTTCGACCTGCGCCTGGCTCTCGCTCATGAAGCTGAACTCGGTTTGCGCCAGCGCGATCACCTGCGGGTTGATCTCATAGAAGCGATAGGTGTCTCCCGGCCGGCCGTAGACGGCGAGGGTGCCGGCCCCCAGACCGATCAGGCCCACCTTCTTGTTCAGTGGATCGGTGTGGGCGATGGCCCGTCCGACGCCCGAGGTCGGGCCATAGTAGGTGGTGGGTTGCTGCCGCAGATCCGGGGCCAGGAATTGCTCGCCGTGTTTGATGGAGCCGTGATAGAGCTGGCGCACGTTGTCGCGCGGGTCCTCGCGCTGGGCATCGAGGCTCAGCAGGTTGCCGTAGAAATTGCGTGCGATCTGCCGCGTGTCGGCAAAGTCGTCGGCGATCTGCACGTACAGGAACCAGGCGCACAGCCCGGCCAGCACGCCGGCCCCGACTTGCAGCGGGCGGGACGGACGCAGTAAGACCAGCGCCAGCAGGGCGGTGATGCCCAGACCGATACCCAGTTCATAGTAAGCCGGCAGGATGCGCGGGGCGATCAGCCCGACCGTGATCCCGCCCAGAGCGCCGCCCAGGGAGAGCATCAGATAGAAGCGGGTCAGATAGCGCGGTCCGGGACGCAGTTGCGCGAGTTCGCCGTGCAGGAACATGCAGAAGAAGAACAGGCCCGCGGCATAGAGCGGGATGGCCACCTTGATATTGACCCCGATGGCGCTGTCCTGCAGCCCATAGGCGCAGACCAGAAGCAGGGCGGCGGTGGGCAGCAGGAAGAGGCCGCGCCGGTACCAGCGGTCACTCTCGAAGCACAGCACGAAGGTCAGCAGATAGATGGAGAGCGGCAGCAGCCACAGGAAGGGGATGGCCGCCACGTTCTGCGTGATGTGGTTGGTGATCGCGAGCAGCAGCCAGGAGCCCATCGCCGAGAGTGAAAGCCACATCAGATAGTCGCGCGGTCGCGGGTCCCAATCGCCTTCGGCCTCATGGGTCTGCGCATGGACCTCGGGCGGCAGGCGGTGCATGTGGCGCATGAAATACAGGGCGGAGCCGGTGCACAGGATCGCGAATAGGGCATAGACACTGGACCAGGCATAGGCCTGGTGGAGCAGCGTCGCCCGTGGTTCGATAAGGAAGGGATAACTCAGCAGCGCCAGCAGCGAGGCCAAATTGGACAGCGAGAAATAACGGTAGACATGAGCCCCGATCAGACTGCGCGCCACCCAGGACTGGATCAGCGGCCCGGTGGTCGAGAGCAGGAAATAGGGCAGTCCGATGGTCGCCAGCAGCAGACCCAATATCCACAGGGTCGGATCCTCATTGCCGCTCGGCTTCCAGTCGGACCCGGCGACGATCGGCAGCAGGGTCAGGCTCAACGCGAGCAGGGCGACGTGCACCATCACCTGCCGTCGGGGTGTCAGATGGCGCGACACCCAGTCCGCATAGGCGTAGCCGCCGAGCAGCGTGACCTGGAAGAACACCATGCACACCGACCACACCGCCGCCGAGCCGCCGAACCACGGCAGAATCTGCTTGGCGATCAGCGGTTGGACCAGAAAGAGCAGAAAGGCGCTGGAAAAGATGGTGCCGGCGAAGAGCAGCTTCGAACCTGAACTGTGCATGGGCTGGGGCGGTTCCGTGTTGGTTGGAGGGCTGCGGGCACCCAAGGCGCCCGGCCGGACAGGCTAGCCGATTGGCTGGGGGGCGGCAAATGGTGTCGCACCTCAGGGCCGGCACCCTGCTGTGCGAGGCGCTGGCCGCCGCCGGTCTGCTGGAGTGCGACCAGGCGGTGGCCGTGGATCTCAAGAACGGCGATCCCCAGTTCCCCGGCTCTGTGTCAAACTTGCGCCAGTCAGCCCGCGGCGACCGCCCGACCATTCACCATTCCATTTTGAAGCCAATGAGCACATTCACCCTGTACGCGAAGAATCTCCGCGCGCTCCGCTCCCTTGAATGGAGCCCACGCGGAGTCAGTCTGCTGGTCGGTGCCAATGGAGCGGGGATAAGTACGGTATTGCAAGCGCTGAAGTTCCTGCGTCTCGCCGTGCATCGAGATCCCGCCGAGGCCGTGAATCTGGCATTCGGTGGATACTTCGATCTGAAGAACCGCGTTGCTGCCGAGCATGAGCCGATCGAGATCGGCATTCGGATCGGCAATCTGGACCTTTGCCTGCGACTGGTGTCCGTGCAGGGCTTAACGATTTCTGCGGAGGCGACGCTGCACGATGGGGTAACCGAGCTGTTCCGGGGCGACACGGGGGGGAGTCATCTCGCGTTTTTGAGCCCCCTCGATCCGGTAGTCCCAGACTTTATCAGCACCATCATTAAGATGGGGATTTTTCACGATCCTGACATCTGTAGCCTACGCGGCGGCTCGAATATTGCGCATACGCAGGTGCTTAACAGCCGAGGCACGAACGCCATAACGATGCTACGCGGTTGGTTTCAGCGTCGCCCAGATCGCTGGCGCTATGACTTCGTCTTAACCGGTCTCAGGGCCGCCTTTCCCAAGCTCATCGCCGATCTGGATTTCGTCGAGGCAGGTAACACGATCGCGGCACAGATCTATCGTCCCGGTAGCGAGATGCCCGCGCATCTGGGCTCCGAAGCCAACGGCGTACTGGCGCTGCTCGTACTGCTCTGCGACCTGGCCGCTACCGAGCAAGGCGGTATCGTCGCGATCGACGAACCGGAGAATTCGCTCCATCCCTATGCAATTCGGCTATTTGTCCGCCTGGCCGACCAATTGGCCCGCAGGAACGACTTGACCGTGGTGCTCACAACGCACTCGCCTGTGCTCCTGGACGCTTTCAACGACAAGCCAGAGCAGGTTTATGTGCTGGACGGCATGACCGAGCCCGCTCCAGTCCGTTTGAGCGAGCTCAAGAATCCCGAATGGCTGCGGCAATTTCGGCTCGGCGAGCTGTATGCGGACGATGGGATCGTCAGCAACGACGATGAAAGCGGACACGGGTGACATGGTGAAGCGGATTCGTTTCGTCGTATTTTTTCGGCGAGCCGGAAGCGCTGACAAGGGCCGGAAGCGCGCCAGGCGTCGAGCCCCTGTTGGTCAAGGACGACGTGGAGAACTTCGAGTGCCGCGACCCGCTGTGGCTACCAAACTGTACGGCGGAAAACCAGCGCAAAGCACAGTCCCCGAACCCGATGCCCTGGTGGCGCGAAGAGCGGCATCCCAAGCACTATCTGGAGCATCTCGTCGCGCGTAACGACGGATTCTACGAAGAGGTCCTTGGCGGCAACGAGGCGCTCAAGGCACTCGACTGGCACCAGGTTGCGTCGGGTGCGCAGTCCGTTTCATTTGCTCGGGCATTGTTTGAAGATGTGGCCGATTTTTTCGGTGTACCGAATCCGCTCGGACAAGGTGAACCGGCATCCTTCACCTATCCCGAGCGCAGGGTTGATCGCTCAAGGCTTTTGTTGCGCAATCTCTGAGGCATAGCCGCTCGACCGTTGATCTCAAGCTCATTCCTGAGGGAACGGCGGTCTTCCCTGCTTTGTACGGATCGGCCTGACCAGCCGGCTCGATCCGTAACCGCGACACGGCACCGAATCGATCTGGCGTAATCTATGGCAATGGGCGATCCTTGCGCGCCATTCCGGATTGTCCGGCAGGGATCTCGGTTTAACTGCCAGCGCACAGGCCTCCTATGGAATTTGTCGATCTGAAACGCCGCTTTGCCGTGATCGGCCAGGACGACGAGTCCAATCTGGAAGTAGGCCGCTTCTGGGGGAGCGAAATCGCGGGTTGGCTGAGGAGAAATAGGGGACGCACCACGAATAAGCTGTGGGACGGCGCAACGCGTAGCCGGTCAGTCGCCCCCGAGTCGCTCGTGATGGCGGGGGTGAAGGCACGCTCCAGGGCGGGAGACGGCGGGTATGGGATGGGCTCGGCGAAGCGATCCGAATCGGTCGGAGACAGACGGACGACCGCGGTCTCGGCGATGGTGCATTGGGCGGCCTCTTGGACCACGGCGACTACGAAGTCCGTCGTGGCCATGCCGCGAATCTCGGCGGCCCGTTTGGGCACGACGAGAAGATCCGCGCCGATAGGGGTGTCAAGGTGGGTCATGGACGGCGCTGGTCGCCGCTGGGTTGTCCGCCTGGGCATGATATAGGTGCGGTGAGCGGGAGCGAACCGCACCGATGCCCAGCCGCTCGAACGATGCGATGCGGTTCCTTACGTCACCGCATCCTACGGGCTGTGCGATCGGGGCCTATGCCGCCACCCGTACCTCGACGGTCAAGCGCCGACCCACGGCGGTCAAGGCCCGCTCCAGCGCGGCGGCCTTGCTTCCGTGACGGGGGTCGAGCAGGCGTCGTGCCTCTTTCTCATGGATACCCAGGCGCCGTGCCAGTTCGCTGGTGCCGATGCCCGTCTCCCGCACTGCGAGGTACAGCGCCGCTTTGAGCGCGGTGGCGATGGGTACCGCCACGGTCGCCTCGCCGGCCTGTGGAGAGGATGGCAACGGAATCTCCGCACGGTCATCGATGCGCGCAGCAACGGCCTCTTCCAGGCAATCGGCTGCCTCTTCCAGCGCTTGGTCGCGGGTCTCGCCCTGGGTGATGGCCTCCGGCCAATCGGAAAAGGTCACCACGAACCCGCCATCGGCGTCCGGCGTCAATGTCACTGGATAAGCGAAGTTCATCGGGGATGGATAAACTCGGAACCTGTCATGCGCCGCAGTATCGGACAATGCTGTCCGGGCGCCAAGCCCTGATCTACCTCCGCGAGCCCGATATCTGTAGCGGTATGGGCCTTGATCGTTCCGGCCAGCCGGGGCGCCGGCCGACTGGAGTCCAAGGCTTCAGCCTTGGATCGGCAGGCCAAGGCTGAAGCCTTGGACTCCAAATGACCAGCGCTGGCCGGAACGACGATGAATGCTCGATGGTCGGCCCCTCGCGGCGGCGTTAAGATCGACCCATGACTACCCCGACCGTCGAGATCGCCCGCTTTCCCGCTCTGCGCCTGCTCGCCTGGCAACTGCACCAGGAGCGGATGAGCGAGCCTGATGTCCTTGCGCTCTACGAGCGGGAATGGCGGCATCTGGACCCGGACCGGCTCGACCCGGACGAGCGGGCACTGATCGAGCGTCTGGTCCGCACCTACGGGCACGGCGTGCTCAATGTATAAGCGCGCCAACCACCGGCGGATCTTCAGCGTCTTAAGCCAGATGGCCCCGGACTTCCTGCGTGCCGCCGCCTGCTGTTTCGGCGGCGGCACCTGTCTCGCCCTCGTCTTGGACGAATACCGCGAGTCGGTGGACATCGACTTCCTGTGCGCCGCGACCGAGGCCCGGACCCTGGTTCAGGAGCGACTGGGACGGGTCGGGACGCCCTGAGCCGCCGCCGAACCCCGGGGCACATCTGGTCTTGGACAGTTTGCGGGCGTCTAAGGATACTTGCGGCTTCGTCCATCGAGCCGCCGAGCCTGCTATGAACGACAACGCCGACTTCAGCCTCTCGGGCCACTGGGCCGTGCTCCCGCCGGACCCGGACCCGACCGAAACCGAGGAGTGGCTGCAGGCCCTCGATGCGGTCATCGCGTGCGACGGCCGCAACCGCGCCACCTTCCTGTTGCGCAAACTCTTCGACCGGGCGCGCGCCCAGCGGGTGGCGTTGCCGCCGGTCTGGAGTACCCCCTACTGCAACACCATCGCACTGGCCGACCAACCGCAGTTTCCGGGGACCTTGGAGACCGAGCAACGGCTGGTCGCCTTGGTGCGCTGGAACGCCCTGGCAATGGTGGTGCGCGCCAACAACCGCTCCACCGAGCTGGGCGGACACATCGCCAGCTACGCCTCCGCCGCGGATCTCTTCGAGGTCGGCTTCAATCATTTTTTCCGCGCCGGCCAGAACGGGGACTTGGTGTACTTCCAGCCCCACTCAGCGCCGGGCGTCTATGCCCGCGCCTTCCTCGAAGGGCGGCTGAGCGAAGCCCAGCTCGACCACTACCGGCGCGAGGTCGGGGGCGAGGGCCTGTGTTCCTACTGCCATCCCTATCTAATGCCGCAGTTCTGGCAGTTCCCTACCGGCTCGATGGGGTTAGGCCCGCTCCAGGCCATCTATCAGGCGCGCTTCATGCGGTATCTCGAACACCGCGGGATCGCCGCTACCGCGGGCCGCAAAGTCTGGGCCTTCGTCGGCGACGGCGAGATGGACGAGCCGGAGTCCCTGGCGGGGCTGTCGCTCGCCGGGCGCGAGCGCCTCGACAACCTGATCGTCGTCGTGAACTGCAACCTGCAGCGCCTGGACGGACCGGTACGCGGCAACGGCTCCATCGTGCAGGAGCTCGAAGGACTCTTCGCCGGGGCGGGCTGGAACGTCATCAAGCTGTTGTGGGGCGCGGACTGGGACCCGCTCTTCGCCCGCGACCACGAAGCCGCGATCTTGAAGCGCCTGCATGAGACGGTCGACGGCGCGCTACAGCAGTACGCCGCCACCGACGGGCGCTTCAACCGCGAGCAGTTCTTCAACAAGTACCCGGAACTGCGCGCGATCGTCGCCCACCTCTCAGACAGCGACATCGACCGGCTCAAGCGCGGCGGTCACGATCCGGTGAAGATTTACGCCGCCTATCACGCGGCAGTCGCCCACCAGGGTCAGCCGACCGTGATCCTGGCCCAGACCAAGAAGGGCTACGGGATGGGCCATTGGGGTCAGGGCAAGATGGGCTCCCACGGGCAGAAGAAACTGGAGGCCGAGGCACTGCTCGCCTTCCGCGACCGCTTCGAGCTGCCGCTCTCGGATGCCGATGTCACGGCCTTAAGCTTCTATCGGCCGCCCAGCGACAGCCCCGAGATGAAATACCTGCACGCCTGCCGTCAGGCCCTCGGCGGCTATCTGCCGGCGCGCATTGGCCAGGGTCCGGCGCGGGCCGCCCCGGCGGTGAGCGCCTTCGCCCGGTTCCTGGAGGGCGCGCACGGCCGCGAGGAGTCCACGACCATGGTGTTCGTCCAGCTTCTGTCGCACCTGCTGCGTGACCCCGCGCTCGGCCGCACGCTGGTGCCCATCGTCGCCGACGAGGCGCGCACCTTCGGGATGCAGGCGCTGTTCCGCCAGGTCGCCATTTACTCCGCGGTCGGGCAGCTCTACGCGCCGGAGGACCAAGACGAGCTGCTCTACTACAAGGAGGCCCGCGACGGCCAGATTTTGGAGGAGGGCATCACCGAAGCGGGTGCCGTCGCCTCCTGGATCGCCGCCGCGACAAGTTACAGCACCCATGGCGTGCCGATGCTGCCCTTCTATGTTTTCTATTCCGCCTTCGGCTACCGGCGCATCGGCGACCTGATCTGGGCCGCCGGCGACTCGCGCTGCCGCGGCTTCCTGATCGGCGCCACCGCCGGCCGCACCACCCTTGCGGGCGAGGGCCTGCAGCACCAGGACGGCTCCAGCCACCTGCTGTTCTCCGTCGTGCCCAACTGCGTCGCCTACGATCCCTGCTTCGGCTACGAGCTGGCCGCCATCGTGCAGGACGGGATGCGGCGGATGCTCGCCGACCAGGAGGACGTCTTCTACTACGTCACGGTGACCAACGAGAACTACCTCCACCCCGCCATGCCGGAGGGTGCGCATGAGGGCATCCTGCGCGGGATGTACCGGCTGCGGCTGGCAGAGCACAGCCAGGGCGGGGCGCGCGTGCAGCTCCTCGGGGCCGGCACCCTGCTGCGCGAGGCGTTGGCCGCCGCCGAGCTGCTGGAACGCGATTGGGGGGTGGCCGCGGACCTGTGGAGCGTCACCAGCTTCACCGAGCTGCGCCGCGACGGACTCGACGCCGAACGGCGCAACCGGCTGCACCCGGGCGCGGCGCCCGCTCTGAGCTGGGTCGAGCACTGCCTGGCACCGACCGCGGGGCCGGTCGTCGCCGTCAGCGACTACCTGCGTACGGTGCCGGATCTCATTCGTGCCTGGGTGCCGCGCCGCTACGTCACCTTGGGCACCGACGGGTACGGGCGCAGCGACACCCGCGCCGCGTTGCGCCGATTCTTCGAGGTGGACCGGCACCAGATCGCGCTGGCGGCGCTCAAGGCACTCGCTGACGACGGCGTGCTTGCGCACAGGGTCGAGGAGGCGATCGTGCGGTATGGGATCGATACGGGCTGCGCGAATCCTTGGGATTGCTGATCCGCCGTCGAGCATCCCGAATGGCGCGCTGGGAGGCACTGCGCGGCCTTGATCACGGCTCCGGCCACGGGACATCGTAGGGTGGACAAGCGCAGCGCAGTCTACCAGCGCCGGCGCGGGATTCGGTGGACTGCGCTAGCGCTTGTCCACCCTACGGCCGGAACGATGATCAAGGCCCACTGCGCGACCCCCACGGCAGCACCCTGGCCCACGACTGCCCGAGCGCCAATTGGGCGACCCGCGCGACCCACTGCCGCTGCCCGAGCAACTGCCGCGAGAGCAGATTCATATTGTATATTGAAATGCATGCACCTTGACGAATTTAGAAGTATGTCATATAATTAGTGCGGCGCTGTATCTGGATTGCACTTCCGCGGTCGGTTGTTCCTGCGGATCCTTGTCGGTTGCTGCCGGTCGTTCCTCACGCGGCCACTATCGTCACCGATTCTCAGGGGTGTTGCGTCGCACGTTTGTTCAATCGATCTGCGGGGTGCGAAGAATGCGACCCGTTTCTGAATTGGTCTGAGTTGTCCGCATACACTTGGAATTCGGCATCAGGAGCGGGTTGTAACCACAACTTGAGGTGAATTGGATAGGAGCAAGTTAAAATGAAAAGGCATTCCTGGTATCGGAATCTCCGGCAGTGGGGTCTCGCCGTCTTCGTCACGATCGGCTCGGGGGGAGCGTTCGCGCAATCCACCGCGGTCGGTGACGCTGGGGCCAAGATCGAATCCGAACTTATACAGACATTGCAGACCAAAGGCACCAGTGCCTTCTATGTCCACTTTGAACAGAAGGCGGACTTGAGTTCGGTCTATGGCTTCGCGATGACCTGGGAAGAGCGCGGGCAGTATGTCTATGACACCCT
>Ga0247842_10005177_pt1 | contig 15643 bp, 17 predicted proteins | sample LaCruzMarch2015__3_FD_192411 | JGI IMG/M metagenome (GOLD analysis project Ga0247842, IMG submission 192411) | Freshwater microbial communities from meromictic Lake La Cruz, Castile-La Mancha, Spain - LaCruzMarch2015_19m | ecosystem: Environmental > Aquatic > Freshwater > Lake | place: Spain...
CTGGTGCCGAAACTTTTGCAATCCTGCGATCGATAATTGACACTGCGATTAAAAATAATCTGAATCCGTTGCATTCTCTTTCCCAAATTAATGCCCTACATTTGTAGGGGGTGAGTTGTTACAAAATGCCATAAAGTACACCAACAACGGTTTTGTTGAATTCGGTTGCAAGAAACGGGACGGATTCAACGAATTTTTTGTTAAAGACACCGGTATTGGCATCCCCGAAGGCAAACATCAATCCATTTTTGAACGCTTTGTCCAGGTCGACAGTTCACATTCGCGGCCTTATGAAGGTTCGGGACTTGGACTGGCTATAGCGAAGGCCTATGTTGAAATGTTAGGCGGTCGCATTCAGGTGGAAAGCGAGAATGGAAAAGGGACCACCTTTACTTTTCAGATTCCATGCACAAATCAGAAAAGAGCGACTGATTTCCCGGTTCCGGAAACCTTTTCCCCGGCAAAAGCAGCATACAGGCCCATGAAAATCCTGGTAACTGAAGATGATCAGGTGAATTTCAGTTACATCCAGATTATCCTACGAAAGTCGGGCCATACCCTGATACATTCCATCACGGGAACTGAAGCGATCGCTCTTTGCCATTTGCACAATGACATTGATCTTATCCTCATGGATATCAAGCTCCCCGACATGGATGGTTATGAGGTTACACGCGAAATCAGGAAATTCAACAATGAAACACCCATCATTGCGCTCACGGCCTATGCTTTTGAGGGCGACCGTGAAAAAGCAATCGAAGCCGGGTGCAACGACTACCTATCAAAGCCTGTGAAATCGAACACATTGCTTATGACCATAAGCAAATACCAAGCTTAATCAGGAGGGCCATCAGGAAAGCCCATTGTCTATCACGTAGTGGATGATCTCTGTGTTGTTTTTAAGGATCATCTTTTTAAGAATGCGTGTACGGTAAGTGCTTACAGTACGGTCGCTGATCCCCATTTTTTCAGCAATATCCACCAACGACTTGCCTGATCCGATGAGACACATGACATCAAACTCTCGGTCCGAGAGCCGTTCATGGGGATTACTCACGATGAGTTCATTCAGTTCATCTGCCATTTTTTCGGCCAGGTCGGAGGTAATGTATTTTCCCCCGGAGTAAACCTTCCTGATGGCATCAACGATCATTTCCGGCGCCATCTCCTTGGTAAGATATCCAGATGCCCCTGCTTTGAATGCGCGCATGGCGAAACGGTCTTCGGGGTATATGCTCAGCATGATGATCCTGACACGCGGATGACTTTTTTTCACCTCTTTGAGGATATCGAGACCGCTGCGCCCGGGAAGTGAAATATCGAGGATGACGATGTCCACTTTTTGGGAGTCGATGATTTTCATGGCTTCTGAGGCATTTTTTGCCATGCCGGCAATTGAAAAACCAAGCTCAAGGCTCAGAATGGTATTCAGCCCTTCACGCACAATGGCATGGTCATCAACAATCAGTATGTTAATCATCTGATATCAGTTTTATTAAGAGATTAGATAGGAATTTCAAGCACTATGGTAGTTCCTTTGTCTCGGGCTCCGGTAATTTTTATGTTGCCATGCTGAAGCTTTGCCCGTTCCTGCATCCCGATGATGCCGAATGACCGCTTGTGGCTTGCCTCTTCGTCATTGATGCCGATGCCGTTATCGCGCACACGCTTGAGAAGCAGGTGCTGTTGCTTACGCAGGAATATGGTTACTTTGGTTGCTTTGGAATGTTTGGCCGCATTGTTCATAATCTCCTGGAAAATCCTGAAGATGACAGAGGAAAGTTCCGGCTCCAGCATAAAGTCTTTGGGATAAACACTGAACCCGGTGGTGATCCCTGTGCGCTCTCCAAAGTCCCTGGCGTACCATCGCAGTGCTGCGATCAATCCCAGCTCGTCCAGCACTTCGGGACGCAGTTCGGTGGCCAATTTGCGAACCAGGTCCACCGTACCCTCAACCAGTGCTGACATTGAGCGGATGTGCTTTTCAATTTCAGGGTCCCTCTTTTCATTGCCAAGTCGACGGTTTAATAGAGACAATTCCATTTTCAGGGCTGTGAGGGAAGAACCCAACCCATCATGGATCTCACGTGCGATCCGCTTTTTTTCCTGCTCCATGCCGGCTTCGATGTGAGCCGATAAATCGTGGAGCTTCCCGGCGAGGGTTTGCATCCGTTCATCTGCTTGCCGCAGGTATGTCTGGTCAAGCATTGTAAGCATGAAGGCGGAATGATTTTGGATTATCATCCCCTCGGCCAGCACATAACAAGGTGATCCGTTTGCAGAGATCAGGGTTATTTCAAACGTCGATTTGTCAGCGTTTTCCATGGCACCGGCAAGCCATGATTCAATGAGCGGCCAGGTTTCGCTGGTCACGAATGGTCGTAAGTTCCGGTTCAGCAGCAGCGGCCTGTCGATGCCGAGCATACAGGCACAAAAGAGGTTTATCTCCAGGATAACCCCCTCGTTGTTCAGGGTAAGTAATCCTACCGGGGCAAAATCGAACAGGGTGCGGTATTTTTTCAGCAGTAATTCCATTCCTGGTCAGGAGAATAAGGCGTATATTCGCAAGGTAAAAGTACATGTTTTTTTGCAATTTTGCAGCGCTTAAACAGGGCTTATGAATTTCGACCAATCGGACCCGCTGAAAGACATTGCCTCCGTCAAGGAGAAGTTAGCGGAACTGAGCAAGGTAAACCAGCGGCTGGAGTTGCTCCGCACGGTCGACCACGCCATTGCGTTGTCGAACCTGAATGAAGATGCCGTAAATGAGATCGCCATGCAGGGTATCATTCAACTGATTCCTTGTGATGAAGTTGAACTGATCACGTTCCATTTCGAAAAGAAGGAGGCTCATCTTGAAGCAAGCATTTACGGTGGGAAGTTCGATGCCACTGCGGAGCGTAAACTTCCTTTAGACCTGTTTGACCTACCATTCTATAAACAAGGAAAGGCCGATATCCGGAACATTGATTCTCAGGCCATCCATGCCAAATCAGAAGAGGTATTGCTGGAGCGCGGAATTCATAATATCATGCAGGTTCCGATGCTGGATCATGGTGAACTAATTGGTTTGTTCCTGCTTTTATCCAGCAGGCAGAATCATTTTGAACCACCTGATCTGCAGATCGCAGAGGATATTGCAGGCCAGATCACAATCAATCTCCGCCAGCGGAAATTAAACCGCTGGTTACAAAGGTACACCAGCGACCTTGAAAAGCAGGTTGAAAGCCGCACCAGCCAACTCCAGGCCATTCTCAATGCGGTTCCTGACCTGATATTCCGGATTGACCGGCATGGAACCTTTCTTGAGTCTCACTTCAGGGACTCGAAAGAACTTTTGCTTCCTGAAGACCAGTTCATAGGTAAAAATATCCGGGATGTGATGCCCCCTGCCATTGCCGAGAAATCATTACAATCGCTGGATGAGGTTTTTTCCACCGGGAATATGACCTATTTCGAATATGAAATGGAGGTGAATGGCATGCTCCGTTCCTATGAGAGCAGAATTGTTGCGCTTTCCGGCGAATCAGCGCTGTCTATTATCCGTGACATTACGGAACGCAAAAAGGCGGAGCATACCCTGCGCTGGAATGAATCGTTGCTGCAGAAAATGACAGGGTCCTCACCGCTTGCCTTTTTTGTTGTGGATAACCGCACCGACGAGATCATCTACTTTACACCGCAGTTTTGTGCAATTTGGGGGATCACCCACCTTGAGGAGCGCATGCGGCGGGGTGAACTGAAAAACAACGACATCATTCCCGATTGTCTCGCAGTACTAAAGGATATTCCTGCTTTTGCTGAATCTTGCAAACCTTTGCAGGATGAGCATAACCAGGTGGTGGTTGAAGACGAGATCCCCTTCAACGACGGAAGGACCATTCGCCGTTTTACGGCACAGATCAGGGGAGAACAGGATGAATACTTCGGGCGTCTCTATATTTTTGAAGACATTACACGCAGAAAAACAACCGAACAGTTTATCCTTATCCAGCGTGACCTGGCATCACGGCACAGCGAGATCAGTACGATCCCCGAAGCCATGACCCTGGCGTTGAGCACCCTGATGAAAATCGAAGGGGTGGATTGCGGCGCCATCTACCTGATCGATCCGACTTCAGGTGGTTTGGACATCATTGTTCACCATGGCTTGTCGGATGACTTCATTGCAAACACCTCTCATTATGATCCAGATTCTTTAAATACGATCCTTGTAAAAAAGGGTTCTCTGTTTTATTTCGACCAAAATGAAACCGAACTGATTTCTACGAAATTTCTCAGGAAGGAGGGGCTTTTATCGCTTATGGTGCTTCCCATGCAGCATGAAGGAGAGGTAAACGGATGCATTAACCTTGCTTCACGAACCAGGGTTGGCTTTTACGAAAAGGTCAATTTTTCGCTTGAAGCGCTCGCCATACAAATCGGGGGAACCATTGCCCGTATCAATGCGGAGATCGCGCTGAAACAAAGCCAGCAGAATTTCCAGGAACTTTTTGACACACTCGATGATTTCATGTTCATCCTCGATGCAGAAGGACGCATAATCAAAACAAACCCGGTGGTCAGAAAACGGCTGGAATATACTGAAGAGGAGCTCAATCTGGTGAATGTGTTGATGGTGCATCCGCCTGAACGGCGTGATGAGGCGGGATTTATCGTAAACGAAATGATCCATGGACGGGCTCTGTTCTGCCCTGTGCCCCTGATCACAAAGTCGGGGAAGGAGATCCCCGTTGAGACCAGGTTTGTTATTGGCAAATGGGATGGCAAAGATGTGTTGTTCGGAATTTCACGCGATATTACCGAACGAAAAAAGTACGAAGAGGTACTTCGTCAGGGAATCGAAAAGGAGAAGGAGCTCAATCAGCTCAAATCGAAATTCATCTCAGTAGCTTCGCATGAATTCCGCACCCCCCTGGCGACCATCATGGCCACAAGTGAGACGCTGCTCAGCTACCGTGACCGGATGACCCAGCCACAGCAGGATGAACGCCTCATAAAAATCAAGGAGCAGGTAAGCAACCTAAACAAGATCATTGATGAGATGTTGCACTTATCGAAGCTTCAGACCAAGGAAAAGGAGCTGAAGCCGGAGATGTTCGATATTGCAGCACTGACCCGCGAAATTATCGACGAATCGAAGGTCTATTCAAGCAGAAAGGTCGAAATCGAACTAATAACGTCATCGCCGATTATAGAGGTGATGCTTGATAAGATGAGTATACGGGGCATCATCAGCAATCTGGTATCCAATTCGGTCAAATATTCAAACCCCGGCACAACCATTGTTATCTCCCTGAAGGAGGAGAACATGAATGTAATACTTAAGGTACAAGATGAGGGGATGGGAATCCCTGAAAACCAGTTAGCCCTGCTGTTCACGCCTTTTTTCCGTGCTTCAAATGCAGGGGATATTGACGGCACCGGGCTGGGGTTAAGCATTGTAAAAGAGTCGGCCGAACGTCATGGAGGAGAGGTTTCGGTCAAAAGTAAAGTGGGGGAGGGAACACAATTTACAGTCAGGGTGCCGCGCATCCTTACAACATAATGCAGCGTGAAACGTATGAAAAAATCAGGATGGTGTGAATACAAGACTATTTCAATACGCGGTTAATTTCATGAATCAACTCGTGAATGGAAAAGGGCTTGGCAAGCAGGCCATCGGATCCGAACAGGCGGGCCGAATCGAGATGAAACTGGGCTGAGGCCCAGCCGCCTCCCGTGATGGTGATTATTTTAAACTTAGGGTGAAATTCCCGCATGTGGAGGATCACCTCCATTCCATGGCTTTTAGACATGAGAACATCGGTAACAACCACGTCAAATTCCTGCTCATTGGCAATTTGGAAAGCTTCAGGCCCTCCATTCGCTGTTGCTACAAAAAAACCGTTTTCCTGCAAAAGAAACTTCATCGCTTCTACGAAGGAGGGGTCATCGTCTATAAACAGGATCTTTATCATATTGTTGTATTAATAATTTGAATATGAAGTAATAATCAAACCTGTTGTTGGGGTGTATACATAACAACAATGACTTGATAATGAACCTGTTAAAAATAATAATAAAATTGAATGTTATATACGTTACAAAAAATATTTATTTCGGTCATCACAGCGCAGCTACGGCTGTTGCTTGAGGGCTCAATATTATTCACCTGGAGGTTGGCACCGCGCCAGCCTGAGGCTTATGTGATGTTGGATGGTCCAGTTTACTTTTAGATCATGCACCAGGGTTCATCTTTTTCATATGCAGCTTTTATTTACTTCGGCCGAATTTGAACTTGATCCCGAAGTTTACACTTGCAGTGCTGAATGGAACAGTCTTACGCAGGGCCTGTTTGGGAGTATTGTCTGCAGTTGTTGAGTTGACTCTGATTTTATCCAGAAAATCGGTCTTTTTCTGGTGTACTGTCAGGGTGGAAAGCTTATCCTGCCCGTTTACCGTATACTCGATGATCTCACTGTAGCTGGGCGACCAGGTGGAGTGGGCAAAAGTAACTTCAGCGAACAGGTTGATCAGTTTGTTGAGGTTAAATTCACAGCCGCCGGTGGCCATATATCCAAGTGCAACACCGCCGTAGTAGCCATTGGTCAATTCGGTTGTCGCCGGCGGATTTACCGAGGCATTTTCAGATGAATAGCGGGCAAGCATGATGGGCAGGGCGCCGATTTGCAATCCGAACCGTGCATAGGGGTTGACTTTATCGAGCCCGGCACTGATAACCACCCCCGGCGTTATACTGAACAGGTACCCGACGAGCTTTATATTGGCTTGCGTACCACCCATCAGGTGAACCACCGAATCGCCTGTGGTAGGCAAACCGATAAATTCACCTACTGTCAGGTCAATGCCAATATATTTTGAAAACATGTATCCGAATGAAACACTCCCGTTAAAACCGGTACCCAGGCCGACCGGCACAACCGAAATGGTCTTTGAAGTACCATCATTTTCGTATTTGTATAGCATGTCGAATGATGAAGAGGTGCTGATGCCGCCGCCGAGTCCAATGCGGGCATAAAATTTCTGTGCTTGGGCCATGTTCAGTGCCAGAAAGCAAATCAATGATAACGTAAATAATTTTTTCATGGTGGTTTGATTTAAGTTAAACAAGCGTTAACAATTCAAAGTTAATCAGATATTCTGATCCAACAACAGGCGATTTTTATTTATTTCATCGATTTTTCCTCGTTACTCAATTTGTAGAAAGACAGGTTAATCTCAGGATACCGACAGTTGAATTAAATGGATTATATTTGTATATGTTTACGATCTGTTCACATTGAAAGAATATGATCTGTGAACTGCACGGGAACGACGAAAACCGAAAAAAGAGTAGTCCGTCTTAATACTTCAAATTATGCTTCTTTTAGCAATCTCATTGCTCACAATTCTTGCAGGCACCTTGCTGCTGGCAAAATTCAGGAAAGACATGTCCGGCAAGTGCTTAACCTTTATCGCATGGTTTTTTATCATAGTAGGATTCATCCTTTTCATTGGCTTTATCGCCGGTGGCATTTGCAAGATGAAACACCATGGTTTTAACTGTCATCACAATGGCCAGCATGAGATGATGATGAAAAATTGCGGCCATGGCATGCAGGGCGGTTTGTGCTGCCCCAAAGGCATGGGCAAAGGAATGTGTTCAGAGAAGCCGGTATGTTCTCCAGGCGACAGCACGATGAAATGCTGCCCCAAACACACGGAGGGGGATTCTTCTAAAATGCAGGTGCAAATGAGATAAACGGTTAAGGCGGGCGATTTTTTTCAGATTATCCTGTTAATTTTTCATGAACACCCTATTGTGATTGACAAATTATTGCAGGATCAGCTTGGTTGTAATGGATAGATCATCTGTTTTGATTGGATGTTTCCTGCGCATAGGCAGAGGAGAGCAGAATAAACAATAGAACGATAAAGCCTGTTTTTTTCATGGGATGTTGAAATTAAGGAGGTGTGTGCTGCACTTGTATAAATATTGAAAATATTTACATGAATCGCCCCTGAACAAACAGAAATTATTTCAGGTGATCGGGGTCGTAAACAATACTTGCCGGGCCATTGGTGACGATCATCGGGTTTTCGCACCCGAAGGAGACTTTTATCGCGAAAGGTTTCCCCGTGGGAGCCGTCCCGTTGTCAAGAGATTCGGCGAGTTCAATCATGGCCACAGTATATTTTCGTAATTCCCTGGTTCATGATAACGGTCATCTTTTTAAGCGAGCCGACATAAGTAACCATGGGGGCAGTCGGTTTAAGCTGCAGCCAAATCTGTCCTGAGCCAAAGGCATCGCCCGAAAAGCAGCTTTCGGTTTGTTTATCAAGCAAAACAATGGAGCCGGGGGTATGTGCAGGCATTTGAACAACCCGGATAGGCCTGTGTAAGCACGACAAACAGGGGCTTTTGCGTGATTTGCCGTATGATCTCATCAAGCTTTTTACATTTTGTGCCTGTGTCAATCAGCAAGGCTTTTTCGTCTCCTTCAACCAGGTACATCGTGGTGTTGTCGTACGTTTCAATCACCCAAACCTTGTTGCCAAGAGAGGAGATTGTCAACTCATCGTTTTTAAAAACCTGGGCCGAAGCGGAAGTCCAGATGAATATCGCAGATAATGCTGTCAGAAGAAATAAGGATTTTTTCATAATTTTGGATGTTGAGATGGCATATAATCGTACAAATTTAAAATTATCACGGATGATAGCTCAAAACAGATACAGGTCAAAATTATTATTCGGACTATTTGTGCTCCTGACCATATCGGGCTGCCGGAATGAGGTGCAACCTGTCGACTCCAAATTTCACGGGATGTGGCGACTTTATAAAATTGAAACAATTGACAAATTATCCGGCAATTGGGTTTATGACTCCGCGTTTACGGGGTGGAATGGATATATTCTTTATGACGGGCTGGGGCATATGGGGGCCCAGATCACGCCAAAAGGTTACAAAGATTTTGACGCAAATAAAAACATGGAGCGTTTAACCCTGGAGGGTGGTAAAGAATTGGCGAAATTCTATCAATCTAACTTTGTATATTTTGCCAACTATAAAATTTCCAACGGGGTCATTGAGCACGAGCGCCTTTCTGCCACAAATCCAAAGGACTGGGGATCGGTATTGACACGTGATTTTGAATTCAGGGATGATACCATCCTGTTGACGCCGCATGAAATTCTCTGGGGGAAAAAGGCAAGACTTTGGTGGGTTAAGTTGTGATTCTGATAAAAACTTTCATTCCTACTTCATGCAGGAAAACAAGATAGTCAGAATGAGGAGAACCACTGATTTTTTCATCTGTTTTTGATCCACTCCGGGGTAAAGTCCCTGTATTTCTCTTTTATTTCCAAAGGAAGGTCCCTGAATTTCCCGATGATTTTCCTGCAAAGCGGCGATCCGCACCGGCACTCCAACGCCCAGTCGTCGTCAATGATTATCGAATAGTCGAAGGTGATCTCTTCATCCTTTTGAATGTCGCGCATGGCAATGAGGCAGACATCCCTGACGATGCCGGCGTTCGGATCGCAGGAATGGTTTGTCCTTACCTCCGGTTCCCGTGCCATGAGGTACTCATCGGTTCCCACATTGAAAAGGTGATCAACCACCTCGGGCGGAAATTCATCCAGTCGTTCAAGCTTTACACGGGGACCGGTGAAGGTTGAGATTATTTCACTCTTCCGGATGTCGCGGAGAGCAAAGATCCCCTTCCCTTTTAAGGGTGTCTCTTTAACGCAAATCAGTTTTTCCATAACGCAGCTTTGAAATATTTCTGATCAAACTTACAGAATAATCCGGAATTCTTTCATGTTCGGTGTAAAATTCAACAGTATTTGTGATTTTGTTATTTTTGAGCCTATAAATCTCGTTGTGGAGCAGACAAGGAAGATCCCTCTTTTTATCATCGTTGCGGTGTGTTTGTTCATGCTGTTTCCCGGCGGGAGCGACCTGAGTTGTCAGCCCGTTGACTCGCTGATGAAGCAGGCTGAGCAGTGGAAAAACAGGCATCTCCTCCAGGGGCTGACGGTTGACGCTTACCTTGATGTCTATTATGTGGGGAACATCGGGGGGACGATCCCCACCTCGCACACCTACGAGTTCCAAAGCAATTCGCCCTATATCAACCAGATCAGGGTGAACATGCTCGACCTCGACATTCAATACGAAAACCGATGGGCGAGGGCCACCGCCGACATCCGGATCGGCGATCAGCCGCAGTTACTGGCAGGCAACACCACGGCCGAATGGATCAATTACGTACATGAACTGTCGCTGGGCTTCAGGATTTACAAAGGACTCTGGTTCGACTGCGGGTACCTGGAGAGCCTGGTCGGGGTGGAATCGACCCGGCCGGTCGATAACCTTTTAAGCACCTGCACGGTGGGCAGCTACTATGAGCCCAGCACCCTGCTGGGCGCTGCGCTTTCCTTCACCACCCCGGATAAAATGTGGGAATTCATCGGATGGGCGGGCAATCCGTTCTCCGTGCCTTTCGGGCGAAACCACCATGTGATGTTCGGCTTCGACATCATCTGCAACCCGACCGATGACCTCACGGTGAGCTACCATACCGCGCTGGGCAACACCGCCCCGCAGGGCGCATCGTTCAACCGGGATTATTTCTTCAACAACCTGTTTGCCAGGTGGAACCCGGCGCCCCGTTGGAACCTTATCGCCCAGGCCGACCTTGCCTTCAAGCGCACGGAGAGCAAGGTTTCGGATTCGGTGAAGGGCGGGTTGATGGTATCGGGACTTATCGGGGGGAAATTCTGGTTTCACCCGAAGTTCTCCCTGGCCCTCCGCGGCGAAATGTTCTACGATCCCGAAAACATCCTCATTGGCGGTTCTTATACAGGCCAAACAAACCAATTCATGATCTTCGGCTGCTCCGCCGGGATTGAGTTCAAGCCCTTCAGCGACGGATACATTCGGGCGCAATACAACTGGCTGACTACCGGCGATCCGGGTGTAAAGCCCTTCAACGAGGTGGTTTACCCCGACGGCTCTTACTGGGCTGACCATTCCAGGCAGAACTTCGTGATCACGATGGGGATCAGGTTTTGAGAGGAGGGCGTGTCAGGATAACAGTAACCTCCGGCTGTAACCCGAGTTTTTTTCAACAACAGATACTGCACTGCAACTGAATGTCACTCTATGGTGGAGAGAAAGCAGTCACCACAAGAAGGGTTTTACTCACTTGCTCAGAAAGCAAATGAATCGAACGCATATAGCGGGACATTGGTAAGCCAGGTTTCTTTGCGATAATCTGACATTGAGGTTCTTACCGAGAGGGCTGGATTGAACTTTTGATGAAAAGATTTCAGGCTAGATCCTTTGATGATTTCGCCTGTATTCATTTCCGAATAGTAAAAAACAATTCACAGTACCCGACAAATAGTATCACTTAGCCTCAATCACAATAAAAAAAGCAGAAATTATAGCAGATATCGTCAAAGCCACCGGGCTGGAGAAAGTGGTTGTTACAGCACTGGACAAAACGTTTATTTGGATAATCCTTTTGAAAGGTATTTACCAAAGGATATGCCGGCTTGCTCATAACATGCCTGCAGGCGTTGGCCAACTGCAAAATCGAAAGTCATGTCGCCATATGACACCTGAACCTTTTTAAGTACATTTTTCATTTCAACCGTAGCAGCTACCTTTGAATGATCTGCTGTTTCTGCTACATCGATCATCAGGCTGATGAAGGCTTCCTTTTTTGAAACCCCGATATTCCATCCCGGATCAATAAAAACAGTTTTCACTACCAGTGTATACTTTGCATCGGATCCATCCTCTTTTACGACTACTCCTTGTTTTTCGAGTTTTTCATTGAGTTCTTTCAATAAAGCTGGCTGAAAAAGCCTGGCACGGTCATCCTTCCAGGCCTGGGCCCAACGGTCGCCGTCCCCTGGTTTTTTTTCATTGAGCTCTGAAGTTTTTTTTGCCACATACTCTTTTTCAGGGGTACCTTTGCCTGTCGCGAAGGGGTTTGCCGGATTGCCAACGGTTATGTTTGAATAATCAAACACGACATTCAGCGTTTTTTCACCTTTTAATACATCTATGCTTCCGGAGGTTAATTTCTGCGCAGATAAACTGACGGATGATAACGCGAACACCGCCATCAACAGCAAAATTTCTGGTCTTCTCATAACGATTCACTTTTAGTTAGACAATCTATTGATTTTATTAATTCTGGAATAATACGCATGCTTGCTCTATAACTGGCTGATAGTCCGTAACGGGCATTCTGCAGCTAATTCGTTTGCTGTTCACAATAATCACTCCCGGAGATCTTGGAGGTCGAAGTCTCACCCGAATATGAAATTTTCAGACTTCCATTTTTAGTTGTCCCGCTGGCTGATATTTTTACCGCAGTGGTTGAAAGCACATTTACGACCACCGTCCAGGGCAGGGTTGGATTCGGAACAGTCACCGTTCCGGTAATCGTCTCATAGCTGAGCGATGAAATGGTCCCGTCTCCTGTTTGTGTGGCGGTGTATACCACTGACATATCAACAGGAGGCTGATTGGCTGCCGTACTCAGGTTACAGGTGATTTCGCTTCCTTTTTTGCATCCGGAAATACTCAGGAAAAGGAGGCACAACAACATGATGAAAGTCTCATTTTTTTTCATAAAATTTCGTTTTTGGTTCAATTGAATATTGACAAATAGTACATTTATGTAGTTGGCAGAATTGTTTTACCCTACCTTCGGATAACGATCTTCCTGTGAATAATGCCATGGGTCGTTGTCACATGAAGAATATAGGTCCCATCCTGCAGGTTCGTAACGGGCATGCTGCAGCCGGACTGAAGCCCGGTAAAGCTCACTGCCGCAAGCTCGTTCCCTGTGACGCTGAACAGTTTAACTCCTGAAATAACGGCCTGCTGGTCTGCAGATTCAATGAAGAATTGATCATGAACAGGATTGGGATAAACCCTGAGACCGGCAAGCGGCATCTGATCATCTACGCCAAGCGGATTCCTGCTTATCTGTATCATTGCTTTGTACGTGCCTGTCTGACCGGGATAATAGGGCGAAACCTGAAACATGATTGTCCCGCCATTCTCCAGGTTGATATGGCCTGGGATGGTGTCATCATAAGCCTCTGACCATGTTGTGCCGTTTGTGGACCAGGACCATTGTGCATCCAGTGTGTATACCTGATCAGGGTCATTGTAAGCATCAACCATGTATCCTGCAATGATATAATTAAATCCTACAGGAAGAGAAAGTGTGTAAAAGTCATAATCAATGCCTTCATGGCAGTTTGCATCGCTCGTTTGAATAATGGCCGGGTTTGTTGCGAAACTCACCGGCATGTTGGTGGCAGCCTGGAGCGTATTGTTGGGCTCATACTGATCGGCGATCAAAGGAGCTGCATTGACCTCTATTAAAACCGGGTTTTCATAGGCTGTTGATCCTATCAGTTGCCAGTCTGACGTTCCGGCGGGCTGGTACCAGAGGGCAATAAGATAACTGCCGGGAAGGACATTGATGCTGGATGTGCTGAATGTTATTCCACTGGTATGCTGTTTAGCTGGAAGTGAAAAATTTGTCTTCTCACCTATAAAATTCACATAATAACCGTCCAGATCATAAATAGAAAGGTCAAGTGTACCATTAAAATCAGTGGTTCCATAATTGAATAAATCGAGCTGGACCGATACGGCATCTCCCTGGGTCAAATGTAATCCGGGACTTATATTCATCGCTGAATACATTTCGATGGGGTTGGAATTTATGACCACCAGCCGTTTATTATTGTGAAACGCATTTGTGTCAGCGACAATGATCCAGTTTGTGTCGTTCGTGCTGTACATGATACCCACAAAATAGGTATTGGGAAGCATGGAGGAGAGCCCGGGGTTTGTGAAAGTTGCGCCGTCGGGCAGGTGGCTGCCGGGGATCAGTGCAATTCCCTTGATGGTTTGGACTTCATGAATAAAGTTCCCGTTGGTGTCGAAGATACAGGCGGTGATGTCGCCGCTGAAGGTGGCATGGCCGTTATTGATGATGTCGGTGTGAAACGAGAGGGAATCTTCGTAATTAATGGTGTCGGAAGGGCAGGTAACCGGTGCATTTAACGCAAGCTTGAAAAACCTGTTTCCGGTTCCGCCTGAAGCTGGCTGACGAATCCCGATAATGGCCTCCTGTCCGTTGGTGTAGGATCCGGAGCCCCCTCCTGTCCCGGTTCCGCCCGGGTTGAGTGAGGTAAGAAGAAAATATCCGTCGTAATCTCCCGACCAGCCCCAGTTGAAATGAAAATAATCACTGTCATTATATCCATCACAGACAAAGCAGTGCGCTCCCCCTGCATAGACCATCGGCCGGCTAACATCAAGTTCTGCCTTCAGAAGGCTGATCCACCCGCTGTTGGTGTAGTTTGCTTTCTTTACGCCCTGCAGTGTGGTTGCGTAACCGAAATAGTTTTTCAGTGAATTTTCAGCACATTTCGGATCGTCTGAAGCAATGACGTAAGCTGCACTACCGCCCTGGGAACTCACGTTGTATTCCATTTCTACGCTCACGCCGCAATGATACATCAGGGTGGCCACGTCTGTGTTTGCTGAAGTGACGCTGTTGGGCATGCTGGTCCAGTTGTACGTTGTAGCCCCGAAATTAGCCGACAGGGTTCCATACCGGGTCGTATTGTATGAATAACTGCCAATACCAGTCGTAGGATAACTATGATATTTCATAACCTGAGCCATTGCAGTGGCAACGCATCCGGTTACGGTACGCTCATTTTTGGGATTGTCAAAAGGACATAAACCGTTATAGAATGGGTCCTGACCCCAGAGTGTTGTGATCAGCGGGTTAACTCCCGTGGCCGACTTAAGTCCATTCCCTGGCAGGGGGCCGGCATTCAGGGCTGCCCATTTCGACATAACGTCAGGAGCGGGGTCCATATTCGTTTTGATTGCATAACTGATCTCATGCTCATACCCTTTTAGCCAGGCTGCAACATTCGGTGGAATGTTACCGGCAGTGAAACTGGTTTCAGAGGAATAAGCCAGTACCGGGGAGATGATATCATCGGCCGAAATAATGATGAACCCACGGGCGTTGGTTACGTTAAAGACATAAAATAATGACGTTGAGGAGGCCTTCAACCCGGATGTGTTGTTTTCCATAGCCGAATAAGACAATGTCAATCCGCCTGGGATCCCCTGAGGAAACTGGACTGGCATTGAAGCCAGGTAATTTGCCGCAACCGTTTTTGCACGGTTCAGGTCAACCGTTTTTCCAAACCCATTGCTGAACAATATCACAGCAAACAGGAGTAACATGACCATTTTTTTCATAGTTTCTGATTTTTGGCATTCCGTAAAAAAACAGAATGGCGGTTTAATTAAACAAATTCCGAAACAAATATAACTTCAAAAGAGGCGGGAATCTGTTAAGGGCTGACGGGAATGTGACGAACTGGAAAGAAATGTGACGAACTGGAAAGATTATTAACCTCCCCTAATTACGGGAAGGGCTGTACAACAACGCCCTGGGGAAATCACGGGAAACCGGGACCCGTTCATCAACATGTTCAAGTTGAAGTTCAATAGATCTTGATTTTCCGGATATATGTTTGATATACTTCATGTTAACAACTGCCGACCGGTGGCATCTGACGATATATGCC
>Ga0247842_10005178_pt1 | contig 15643 bp, 12 predicted proteins | sample LaCruzMarch2015__3_FD_192411 | JGI IMG/M metagenome (GOLD analysis project Ga0247842, IMG submission 192411) | Freshwater microbial communities from meromictic Lake La Cruz, Castile-La Mancha, Spain - LaCruzMarch2015_19m | ecosystem: Environmental > Aquatic > Freshwater > Lake | place: Spain...
CTATGAACTCAACTCCTTCAAAAAGTTCATCCGCTCCGTTTTCAAGCCCATCCTCAAACCGCAATTATTCCTGATCGTTTTGCTGCCGGTGGTCGCCACTTTGAGCTGGAGTATGCATACTGCCCAATTCAAGAACACAGTCGTCAATTTTAGCCTTAAAGGTACCCCCATTAATTCGGCTGACATCTTCCCCTGGTATCCGAACGACTATAATTTGCTGATCCAGATGCAAAGTGCCGAGCAGAGTAAACAGCTTTACCTGATGGATCAACCAAACGTCATCAACTTCAGCGTGAACGATTTCTTCAGAAATTTCACCATCAACGCCCCTTACCGCACAAAAGTAACCATTCAATACTTTATTAAAAGATATGCGGTAGACTCAGAATTTAGGTTGAACTTCACCCCTTTTGAAGCAGTGGTTGTCCTTTTTATAATCTCATTTATCGCCTTCGGGTTAATTAAAAAAGAACAACGAAAGAACAGTTCGCTGCTCAGAAACAATTTGCTCTTGCTCCTCGGCCTGCTCTTGTACAGTTTTCTGCTCCTGGTCGCCTATCTATATTATTTTGGCGCGTCCGAAGGAACCTCTGCACCTTCTTTGGAAAGATATCTATCCTCTTATATTTTGGCCTGGTTGTTGTTGCTGATATCTTCAGTACATCAGCAAGATTCAATCGAAATCCCCGCCCTCGGGCTCAATGCCTCGACTGCACTGAATTCACTTTTCTTGTTGATCATGTTGTTTGCCATCCCGGTTTATACATATGCCCACCTGCCCATCTCTCCTGATGGACAACGGTTCCAGGTCAATCAGGTTTATAAAGAAGTTGAAAACATCATCACCGATAAAGATAAAGTCTATGACGTCTGGCAAGTCAATTCCAACAAAGGCCTTAAGTATTTGATTTTGAAGTACTTTTTGGTCCCCGCGGCTTCCAATAATTACGGCTATCAAATTGGCTATGACTTACCGCCAGATCAAGGTGTATTAACCGCATCGTTTTATCCGGATGAATGGCTGAAATTCTTGAATGACTATCATTACACCTATGTGCTGGTCGCCGCTTCGGACTCGGCTTTCTGGGAAAATTATGGCATGTTATTCGACAAGCATGTAGAAACACTGACGATCGATAAGACTATTGTCCCCCAGCTTTTCGCGGTTACTCCCACTGGACTGGTTAATGTCCCGCTGGAATCGAATACAAACTGATTCAGTTATTGCAATACCCGGCACCTATCCACATGAGATAGCAAAAAAGAGTTGCTTTCCAAATGAGCAACTCTTTTTACTTTACATCACTAAAAGAACTGCATAAAAAGGCTCAATACATGATCACAACAATCCCGGCCACAACAATGATCGAGCCAATGACCTGCTGCAAAGTAAGTCTTTCGTTTAAGAGAATAAGATTCAATAGGATAATAAAAATATAGCTGGAGGCAGTAATAAAAACGGTCACTGTTGTTGAGGTTTTCGCCAAGCTCGGAATTTTCAGAACTTGATTATTGATCAACATAAAAAGCAAACGCGAGCCAACCGCCAGCACCATTGCCAACAGAAACTTCCAGTTGGTTATGATCTGAAAAAACCGGTTGAATAAATTTCCTGAGAGTAAAGCGCGATCCCCGGTCAATGCAATGGAAAAGCCGGTTGCCAGATCAAACAGCAAAGTTAACAAGATTACTTGAATCATAATTAATCCATCACTTAATTAGCTTGTATATGAACTTAATCATTTGGTTATGCAGCCAGTGCAGCCCAATTAGTATTGGGTTCTTCGTGTACCGTTTTACCACACGAACTTCATCAGCAAATTGCTTCACGTACTGGCTTCCGCCCTTTGATTCGCTATGAATTCTAAAAGAAGACAACGTATCTTTAAGTACCACTGGTCTGACAATTTTGATGGCCCGCATCCAAAAATCATAATCCATCACATAGGCAAGCGACTCGTCGAAATACCCAATCTTTTCAAGCAGTTCCCTGCGCCAAAACGTACTGGGCTGGATAATATAATTTGCCAGTAAGAGCATCAACTTGGATGAAAAAAAACGTAAAAATCGTTTGTATTGGACCACAAAGTTCTGAATTCTTTTTCCCCGATAGTCGATGATTTCATAATCACCCGTAACCCAGAGGGCATTCTTTGTCAGGAAAGCATTAACTACTGTAGCAATTGCGTTCGGAAAAAGTACATCGTCTGAATTGACAAAGCCGCAAATTTCACCGTTGGTCAACTTCAAACCCTTATTAATTGCCTCGGTTTGCCCATGATCTTTTTCTGAGACCCAGCGAATTTTCTCCGCATAAGTCTCCAAAATTTGCCTAGTCTCATCAGTGGAACCACCGTCCACCACAAAAACTTCAATGTTCGTGTAACTCTGCGCGAGCACTGAATCAATGGCCGTTCGGATGTATTTCCCTTGATTTAAAGACGGAATAACAATACTGACTTTCGGTTGTGAGTTTTCCATACCTTATTTCTTCACAGCCTTAAACGAATCTTCTTTTAAGAACTTTTTCCATTCCTCGGCAAAATAAAAAACCTGGGGAACTTTTTTCACAACCGACGGTACACGTGAAATATCCAGGGCAATCGCCTGAGTGAGAAACTGCACAGCCAGAATGATTGGTAAGACTGCCAGCAAAACGGTACCGGTAGTCGCAGGGACCTCTGTTTGTGAGGACTGAATCCATTTGGTGATTCCCCAAATAACTCCAAAGGCCCCCAGAAAGAAGCTGACAACGAAATATAACGAGGTGGCAGTGAAATCAAATAGGAAATATTGGTTGCCAATCCGAGAAAAAGTGCGTGCTAACAAATTCTTCGAGAAAAGGAAAATTTCCCGAAAAATATTTACTGAGCTTTTCTCATCTGCATAGATTGCCGGTATCGCTACATCCTCCACAACAGCATTTAATCGGTTTAATTCGCACAACATGGAGGTTTCAAAAAAATAATTCTTAGAGATTCTCCAGGGATTGATACCCTTTAATTTTTCAGCCGAGATGGCCGTATACCCGTTGGTCGGGTCGAAAATATTCCAGTACCCGCTGGCAATTTTTGTAAAAAACGTCAATGCCAGATTGCCAATTTTTCGGATCAGCGGCATCCGTTTCAGTGCATCATAGTGCAAAAATCGATTGCCCTTGGTGTAATCAGCATGAAACGTTTGGATAGGTTCAAGCAAAAACGGCAAGTATTGCAAATCCATCTGGCCATCCCCGTCTACTTTGACTATGATGTCCGCACCCAGGCTCAGTGCAAAACTGTACCCGGTCAGCATGGCTCCGCCCACCCCTTGATTCTTTTCATGGCGCACCAAGTGCAAACCAGGTTTGAAAACAGATAGAACAAGATCACTGGTATGATCCGGGCTGGCATCATCAACCACAATAATATGGTCTATAAAATTGGGGATCGAAGAGATTACTGACAAGATGTGTTTTTCAACACGATAAGCGGGAATGACAATTGCTATGATCATTCCCGGTGTTTTTTTGAAGTTTAACTCCAATTTATTATTCCCCAAAACCAAGATACCTTTTCAAATAAATGATTACAAAATCCAGTGAGTTTTTTGATTATTAGATGTCGTCAAGCTTTCTGATTACCCTGGCTGGATTGCCTGCTGCAACAGTATATTCGGGGATACTCTTAACCACAACACTTCCAGCACCAATTATACTTCCCTTTCCTATCGTGACCCCTTTCAGGATTGTGGAATTCATTCCAATGAAAACATTATCTCCGATTGTAATTGGTGAGGTTACCGCATTTTGAGGATTACTTCCTCGAAGCGAAGGATCCAATGGATGAAAGTCCGAATCAGTAATTGTAGTATTTGCACCCACCAAAACACAGTTACCGATCACAATTTTATTGGCTGCAACAATTGCCCCGCCTGTCATTCCAAAATTTTCGCCAATCTGCAAAATTGCCCCCGGTTTCCAAGTACACAGAATGACCGGATGAGTCGGTCCAAGCGGGTTGGATCGTACGGACGAACGTAACGCCATACTTTTCCCAAAGCTTATGCAGCTTTGACGATGTCTTTGAATTACAGGCAGCCCATAAAAAGATCCACCATTCCAGTGTAAGCCATTAAAAAGAAAAGTAAGCCAAACAAACGGTATTGCCAAATACCGGAAAATCTCATTCCAGAACTTCCAGGGGGTATTAAAAACCTCACGGAGCTCAATGTTGTTCATATTCTATGCCCTTCAATTAATTTCAGTAATTTGCATATCGTATGATATCCATTGAGCCAATTGTAACAGGCTCTGGCCGGAATGATAATGCAGCGGTTATTTAATTAACGATATTTTTGGATAAAAGCTTGATCCAATAGAATTGATGAGGTAGCAGCGGCACATCCATTTTTCCATCGATAACAGCAAATCTTTTGCCCGATAGAAGATCTTCTCCTGTCAGGAAAGTATTACCGGCAAGTATACATTCGGCTATTTGCGGTTTCGCACTCAGGTTATTTAAAATAAGCAACGTCTCCGACTCATTCTTGCGGATATATCCGGCAATCGAAGTGGAGATACCTGGTAAATCCTCAAACTGCCCGCAAGCCAGTACGGGATGCGCTTTATGAATCGCAATCATCTTCCGTTCCGATTGCCACAAAGAATGTGGGTCTGCCACTGCAGCTGCAACGTTCACTCGCTCGGGAGAATACTCCTCGCCGCCAAGTACCGGTGCGTAAGGGGTGGCAGAAGTAGTGAACCCTGCATTTCTGCTGGCATCCCACTGCATCGGGGAACGCACACCGTCGCGATCAGGCCGGCTGATATCATCGCCCATGCCAATTTCATCCCCATAATATAAAACTGGGGAACCGGGCAGCGAGAACAGCAGAGAATAAGCCAGCAATATCTTTTTGGGATCGTTATCCAGCAATGGGGCCAAACGGCGGCGAATTCCCAAATTGATGCGCATACGGTGGTCGGGTGCATACTCTTTCCACATCCATTGTCGTTCTTCTTCGGTCACCATTTCCAGGGTCAGTTCATCATGGTTGCGCAGGAACGTGCACCACTGACAGTTATCCGGGATCGTTGGCGTATTGGTCAATGCCCACTGGATGGGAGCGTATTCTTCTTTTTTTAATGCCATATAGATACGTGGCATTACCGGGAAGTGAAAAGCCAGTTGAAATTCATCGCCATTTCCCAGGTACTCACGTACCTGCTGCGGCCATTGGTTGGCCTCACACAACAAAATTCGGCCAGGATATTTTTCATCCACAAAATGACGAATTTCCTTAAGTATTTCGTGCGTTTCGGGTAGATTTTCGCAATTTGTACCGTCGCGCTCGATCAAATAGGGAACTGCATCCACACGGAATCCATCGATTCCCATTGACAGCCAAAAATCCACCACTTTGATCATCTCAGCCCGAACTGCAGGATTATCATAATTCAAGTCCGGCTGGCAGGAATAAAAGCGGTGCCAGTAATATTGTCCGGTTTTTTCATCCCAGGTCCAGTTGGACTTTTCGGTATCCAAAAAGATGATGCGTGCATCCAGGTATTTTTGATCCGTATCGCTCCATACATAGTAATCGCGGTAGGGCGAATTTCGATCAGAACGTGCTTCTTTGAACCAGCGGTGTTGATCGGATGTATGATTCAGGACCAGATCCATGATGATGTGAATCTCGCGTTCATGAGCTGATTTGATCAAAGCCTGGAGATCATCCAAAGTACCGAAATCTGGATGAACATTGCAATAATCTGAGATGTCATATCCTCCATCCATGAACGGTGAAGAATATATTGGCAGAAGCCAGATACAATCCACCCCCAGTTCTTTTAAGTAATCCAGCTTCTGCCTCAGCCCCTCCAGGTCACCCTGGCCATCCTGGTTGCTATCGTAAAAAGCGCGCACCAATACTTCGTAAATAACCGTGTTTTTATACCAGTAGATATCTTTACTGTTCATGAAATAAAACCTTCAAAAATGAAATTTAGCCTTTGACTGAGCCAGCCGTAAGCCCACGAACAAAATACCGCTGGAAGGCAAAGAAAACGATCATTGGAATTAAGAATGAAAGGAAAGCAGCACCGGTCAAAATATGCCAGTTTTGCCCGCGTGGATCGAGCAAGTTGGTAATCTGCACCGTCAAAACCGGGTGAGTGGTCAAGAAAATCTTGGCCACCAAGAAATCATTCCAAACCCAGATAAACTGAAAAATTCCCAGCGAAGCAATGGCCGGCATAGCCAAAGGCAGGGCCAGTTTTCGGAACGCCATCCAGTGGTTTGCCCCATCCAGATATACAGATTCGAACAGGTCCCGCGGAATTGTGGAAATGAAGTTGTGAATGAGATAAATAGCATATGGCAGCCCAAACCCGGTATGGAAGAGCCAGATTCCCAAAAAGGTGCTTTGCATGCCCAGTTGAGTATAAAGCTGGGCAATCGGCACGAGCGCCATCTGCAGCGGGACAACCTGCAAGCCGATTAATAAGGCAAAGATCCATTGCCGGCCCTTGAAATCCAGCCAGGCAAATGCATATGCAGCCAGGGCGCCAAAGAAGATCACCAGCAGTGTGGATGGAATTGACACCAGTAGCGTATTGAGCGTGGCAGCTCCGATGCCGGCAGAATTTAAAATATCGTTGGCATTGCATTTGTAAACTGCCAAAGTGCTGGTCACCTGCTCCTGACAATCAGTCAAATAATCTTGCGTACCCTTATACCCTACAATCGCATCAACATAATTCTTCAAGGTGAACTGGTTGGTGGATTGCCCTTGCCCGGATAGACTTTTAAGATACGTCGTTACATTGGAAAGCGCACTGATGGCATCTTTGGTATTCGTGGGCAACGGAGTTTCCTTGAGATGAACCTCATTACCGTTGACGGGCTGGCGCAGCATCACCAGCAGACTAGATGCACTGGGGTATTGATTTACCACCCCGGCATCAGATAGATCGGCAGCGGTAATTGCCTTGCCGTCAGCGCCGTGGCACGAAGCACAATAGGTTTGATATTCCGGCTTCCCCAGCACTTTGGGCTTGCCAGCCAGAACCGTCCACCAGCCGGTAGTGCGTACCGCCTCACGTGTACGGAAGGAAGTGACAAATAAACCTAACGTAGGAACAATCCACAAAATGCACATGAGAATCACGGCAATATTGACCGGTGCTTTTCTAAAGAAACGATTGAGAGCAGATAAAGGTCTCATCGTGCCGCCTCCTCGCTCTTGAATCGTTTGATATTAAAGATCATGATTGGGATTGTTAAAAGGATCAAAATAACGGCCAGCGCAGTCGAACGGCCGGTATTGGTAACGATCAAATTAAACATGCGGTTGGCAATCACTTCAGTACCATAATTGCCACCGGTCATCACATATACCACATCGAATATTTTCAAAATGATGATTGAGAGAGTGGTAGTCACCACCACCACGCTCGGCAGGATGGTCGGGAACATGATCTGCCAAAAAACATGCCATTCGTTAGCGCCATCTACACGTGCCGCTTCCAATATTTCAGTCGAGACACCCTTAATTGCCGCAGAGAGCATGGTCATGCAAAATCCTGCCCATAACCAGACACCGACCACCATCAGAGAGAAATTGCTGATGGCCGGATCGCTCAACCAGGTCACGGGTTTTCCTCCCAGGGCGGTGATGATGCCATTCAAAATGCCTATCTGAGCCCCCCCGCCGCTTTGAAAATCATAAACAAACCGCCAGATGATACCCGCGCCGATAAAGGAAATCGCCACCGGCATAAAAATAATGGACTTGGCGAGCTTTTCATAAGGAACGCGATCAGCCAGCAGTGCAAAAAATAAGCCGCCGGCAATAGTTCCAGGCACCATCAATAAAAGCCACAATGCATTATTTCGCAGCGCATGCAGCATATCGATATTGGTCAGTGCATATCGGTAGTTCTCAAAAACACCCCAACAGGCCTGACCGGCAACACAGGTGGAAGCTGCTGAATTAGTTCCAGTATTATCCATAAAACTAAGGCGTAAAGTACCGATGGTCGGATAAATAATAAAAACGGACATCATAATAAAAGCGGGAAGTAAATAAAGCCAGGGAGCCAGCCGGCCCTGCTTCATGATCTTGGGTACCATGTCACCTACCTCCTGTGCCAAAAAACTTACTGGGGCATAAAGATCATGCCCCAGTAAGTTCAACTGTGAGAATTATTTAAGGGATTCAGCCTGGGCTACAGCAATGGTTGTCAAAGTAGCTTTGATATCTGCACCCTGAACAACATCGACAATGCCTTTAAACTCGGCATTATTGAACGGTGCACCAATTGCATCACCGATATCGAAGGTGAAACCAGCAGCTTTCGAAAGGATAGAGCTTAATTTTATTGACTGCGGGTCAGTGTAGTTTCCGTCAGCATTTTTATTGGGGGAAATGCCAAAGTTGGCTTTTGCCCAATTTTGTCCGCCTACAGTACCAGTCAGATAACCAATGAGTGCCTGAGCAGCCGGTTTATCGCTGAATGCAAACATGAAGTCCGCACCGCCCTGCAACCCTTTGACACCCGGGAATTCAAAGAAATCATAATCGGTGCCATATTTTAGAGAGGGGAACTGCCCAGCAACACTGCCGCCGGCAAACCCGGATTGTTTCACCATCATTGCTTCAGCAGGATTGGAGAAGACTTTATAGATTGCATCCAGGAATTTGGTATTGACGGTGCCGTCTGCTCCACCTACAGTATATTTGGCATCAGAGGCCCACATTTTATATGTGGTATAAGCATCGACCACACCCGCATCACTGTAAGACACTGTGCCATTGATAATGTTATTTACATATTCAGGGCCCTGAGTGGCAAGCAGAATATCTTGGACGAAATCAGTGCCGGTCCAGCCATCTGCGCTTCCGCCGTTATTAAAGCCCATGCTCCAGGGAACATTACCATCAGCGACCATTTTGTCAACCAGGGTCTTCAGTTCATCAAAAGTGGTGGGGACGGTGTATCCGAATGCAGCAAATTGAGTTGGGCTGTACCAGATAATGGATTTTACATCTGCTTTGACCGGGATGGCCAGCCATTTGCCGCCAGCGGAACCCATGTCGATCCAGTAAGAAGCATAGTTGTCTTTGTTAGCAGAAACAGTATCCAAAGCCAACAGTTTATCGCTGTAGAGTTTTAACGGTGAGAGGTTCGGCCAGAAGAGTACATCGGGAGGAGTGCTTTTAACCATAGTATCCAAAACAGCATCATCACGGGTAGACTGAGCAGTTACAGTTACACCGCAGGCATCTTCGAATGGTTTTAGAATGGTATTGAAGCTTTCTTCCTCAGACCCGGACCATTGATAGACCACGGTCAGGGTATCGCCAGATTTGGCGCTCATACAATCAATCGCCGGAGCGGCGGGAGCAGTAGTTGCAGCTTCGGTCGGGGCGACGGTAGCTGCTTCGGTGGGTGCTGCAGTGGGTGCAACTGTAGTGGCTGCCTGCCCACAAGAAGCAATTAACATTGCGGCAATAACCAACAAACCAAACAATTTTATATACTTTGTATTCATGGTTCTCATCTCTCCTTTGAATTTGAATCGATCCTAAATACAACCTCTTTTACAAGATTATCCTTTATTTGAATGGATACCGCTCATCACCTCCTTAAAAATCATAATTGGATCAGTGTTTTGATAACACGTGTTAGCTAACAAGTAAAAAAACTATTTCTAAAGGTCATTTTTGCGAAATGAGCTTGAATTCCGAATAATTAACTCCGAATCAAGAAAAACCTGGTTTTGTTTGAGCTCATTTCCTTTTACCAGTTGGATCAAATTATTTCCGGCCACCCAACCTAACTGATAGGAGGGAATCCTGATTGTTGTCAATGGAGGGTCAAAAAAATCAGCCAGTGGGATATCATCGAAGCCAACGACCGAAACATCTTCCGGTATCCGCAAACCACTTTCCTTAATTGCCTGCATAGCACCTTTTGCGACCACATCGCTGGCAATAAAGACAGCAGTCACCAAAGGTTTTTTTTCAAGCAGTTTTTTCATGGCCAGGTAACCGCTGGTGGGAGTGTAGTTTCCTTCCAGCAATAGACGTGAGTCCTCAGCAATGCCGGCTTCGGCCAGTGCCTGAAGGTAACCCGCATAACGCTGTTGAGCGGAGGTGTATTTTAAAGAGGCATTTGTGATCATGCCAATGTTCGAATGGCCATTGTCGATCAAATGTTTCACCGCAATTTTGGAGCCGCTGATGGCATCGATATCCACGACCGGCAAATTGCTTCCGGGTAATTGCCCCATGAGGACGATCGGGAATCCTTCTCTATAAAGGTTGACGATTTCCAGGTCATCTTGCTGCGGGCCAGAAATAATAATGCCGTCAACATGATTTTCTTGAATCAAACGAACATACCCGTCAATATTTTCTGGTTCGAGGGCTTTGAGCAGTACCTGAAACCCCGATTCTTCCGCTGCCTGGTTCACCCCCATGGCTACCTTCGGCAAAAGTGAATCGGCGAATACCTGCTCGCGGCTTTGACGCAGTACCAGTCCGATTGTATTCGACCTTCCGCTGGCCAATTTTCGCCCGGCAGAATCAGGGTGGTAACCCAACTCTCTGGCAACATCCAAAACCCGCTGACGTGTTTCCGGACTAATACGAATATCGGAAATGTTATTCAGAACAAGCGAAACCGTTGTTCTGGACACTCCCGACTTTTCTGCCACATCAAAACTGGTGATCCGTTTTTTTGTCATTTTGGGTTAGATAACACGTGTTAGTTAATAACATTATAGAGACATTAAAATCGTTTGTCAAGTAGTAACAAGCTTCCACCTGGATACTGATTTTTGTTAGACATGCAAGACCCATAAAACAGTTGGAAAACTGGCAGGTTTGACAGCCTCCTGCCTAAAAGTTACAATCAGGGAATGACAAAAAGTACAATATTGTTGACAAATATTCAATTCGTGGATTCTCACGATCATCACATCACCGGTTGGATTTTCGTCGAGGGCAGCAAAATCAAGTCCCTTGGCCAGGGACAGCCGAAAGAATTCCCTGTGGACATTAAAGTAGACGGCCAGGGGCTGACTGTTTTACCCGGTTTCATCGACCTGCACACTCATGGTGCCAAAGGCAATGAAATGATCGGCATCACAGCGCCTGGCCTGCAAGAAATGTCCCAATTCTATGCCAGCCACGGTGTTACCGGTTTCCTTGCCACCACCTGGACTGCTCCGTACGAAGCCATCCGAGACGCAATTGCAGTCACCCGCTCGGTGATGGGGAACGAAAACGGCGCAAAAATCCTGGGGGTTCATCTGGAAGGCCCCTGGTTAAACGTTGCTGTTTGCGGCGCCCAGGAGAAAACTCTGATTCGCACTGCCTCCCGTGAAGAAGCATTGGAATATCTAAATACAGACCTAATCCGTCTGGTGGCGGTAGCCCCGGAAATCCCGGATAACGAATGGATCATCCGTGAATGTGTTCACCGTGGCATCACTGTTGCAGCCGGTCACACCAATGCTATTTACACTGAGATGAAACACGCCGTTGAGATGGGTGTCACTCAGGTTACCCATTGTTTTAACGCCATGCGCCCGTTGAATCACCGTGAACCGGGTGTGGTCGGAGCAGCTTTTGACTTGCCCCAGATCAAATGCGAATTGATCGCGGATAACATTCATGTAAACCCTGTTGTGATAAAACTGTTGCTGAATATTAAAGGCCCCGAAAACGTCATCCTGATTTCCGATTCCATCAGCGCTGCCGGCATGCCCGACGGCGAATACACCTTTGAAGGTGCCAGAGTGACCGTCAAAGCAGGTGCTGCCCGGTTAGCGGATGGCACGCTGGCCGGTTCAACCCTCACCCTCGACCGCGCTCTGGCAAATGTGATGAAAGCCACCGGCCGCCCGCTTGGCGAATTAATTGTCTGCGCCTCGCTCAACCCCGCCCGTGCCATTCACATGGAAGACCACAAAGGCCAACTACGCCGCGACTGGGATGCCGATCTCATTCTGGTGAATCAAAACCTCCAGGTCAAATTCACCATGGTTGAAGGCAAAGTGGTCTTCAAACAATTCTGATGAGTTGTTAATACAATTCTGCAATTCCTCTTACCAGTGCAATGCTATAATCACCTGAAACATAACTTCCAGTTCTGTTTTAAGGACGGAACCCTATATGATGAGATTTGATCGATTTACTGAGCGAGCACAAGAAGCTGCCCAACGAGCAGCAGAAATTATTCAACGTTACGGGCATAACCAGATTGATACTGAACATATGCTTTTGGCTTTAATTGAGCAGCCCGAAGGGGTTGTTCCGCAAATCCTCGAAATTCTTAAAGTGGATCCTAAAATTTTAGCCGAACGATTGGATTATATTCTCAAGACGAGCCCCAAAGCCAATATTTTTGGCGGCGGTGGAGCCGGGCAAATTTTTATCACCCCCAGAGTAAAGCGCATCATTGACCTGGCCAATGAAGAAGCCAGCAAACTCAAAGACGAATATATCTCGACCGAGCATATTTTTCTGGCAATTTTAAATGAAAAAAATACGCCCGCTTCCCGTTTGTTGGAAACGACCGGCATTACCCGTGATCGGGTGCTGGATGCCATTATGCAGTTACGCGGCGGACAACGGGTTACCGACCCGCAGGCTGAAACACGCTATCGCACCCTCGAAAAATATTCACGCGATCTGACCCAGCAAGCCCGCGAGGGCAAACTGGACCCGGTAATTGGCCGCGACAAAGAGATTTTGCGCGTCATGCAAATTCTGTCGCGCCGTACCAAGAACAACCCAGTGCTGATCGGCGAGGCTGGTGTCGGCAAGACGGCTATTGTTGAAGGCCTGGCGCAAAAAATTGCCGCCAACGACGTTCCTGAAATTTTGATGGGCAAGAAAGTCGTTTCATTGGATCTCGGCGCCATGATCGCCGGCTCTCGCTTCCGTGGCGAGTTCGAAGAGCGCCTCAAAGCCGCCATTGAAGAAGTACAGCGTTCCAACGGCGAGATTATCCTGTTCATTGATGAATTACACACCGTGGTTGGGGCCGGCGCAGCTCAGGGTGCTATGGATGCTTCGAACATGCTCAAACCCGCTCTGGCACGCGGAGAATTACAGTGCGTCGGAGCAACGACACTGGACGAGTATCAGAAACACATCGAAAAAGACGCTGCCCTAGAACGCCGTTTTGCACCCGTTCTTGTAGAAGAGCCTTCACAGGACGACACCATAAAAATGTTAATGGGGCTGCGTGACCGTTACGAAGCCCATCACAAAGTTCATTTTTCTGATGATGCGCTGGTAGCTGCCGTGCATTTGAGCGCGCGCTATGTTACCGACCGCCGCCTGCCGGATAAAGCCATTGACTTAATGGATGAGGCAGCCGCAAAACTACGTGTAGCACTTTATTCACTGCCCCCTGACCTCAAACAGATGAAGTCTGAACTGGACAAGATGGCTGCCGAAGAAGAGCAGGCCGGCATCGAACGCGATTATGAGCGTGCTGCCCGCAAGAAGGCAGATCGTCTGCGCATTGAAGAAGAATTTAATAAAAAACGCGACCAGTGGGAAGCGGAACATAAACTGGATGAAGTTGTGGACGTTAATGACATTGCCGATGTTCTGGCACAATGGACAGGCATTCCAACCAGCCAGATGATGGAAACCGAATCCCAGCGGCTGCTGAAAATGGAAGATCGCTTGCACGAACGCATCATCGGTCAGGAAGAAGCCATTCACGCTGTGGCCGATGCCATCCGCCGTGCTCGTTCCGGCATGAAAGACCCGCGCCGGCCCATTGGTTCCTTTATCTTTATCGGACCTTCCGGTGTGGGCAAGACAGAACTGGCCAAAGCACTGGCCGAGTTTATGTTTGATGATGAAGAAGCACTGGTGCGCATCGACATGAGCGAATACCACGAACAACACACGGTTTCGCGTTTGTTTGGTGCACCTCCAGGTTACGTGGGTTATGAAGAAGGCGGTCAGCTCACTGAAGCTGTGCGCCGCCGCCCCTATCGGGTGGTCTTGTTCGATGAGATCGAGAAAGCTCACCCTGACGTCTGGAATGCGTTGTTACAGATTCTGGATGACGGTCGTCTGACTGACGGTCAAGGCCGCGTGGTTGACTTCCGCAATACCGTATTGATCATGACCAGCAATCTGGGCACCGAATATGTCCGCCACAGCGGCACCCTGGGATTCCTGCAAAAAGAGGACACCGACGAGGACCGCCAGGCACACCAAAAGATTGAAAAAGCACTCAAGAGTACCTTCAGGCCCGAATTCATCAACCGTATCGACGAGATCATTATGTTCTCGGCGTTGAGCAAAGTTCAAATGCAAGAGATCGTCGATTTGCAGATGAAAGAGATTCGCTCACGGCTGCAGGAACATGGCTTGCAGGTGGAATTGACCCAGGCTGCCCGCGAATGGCTGGCTGCCGAAGGCTATGATGAAGCGCTCGGTGCCCGCCCGCTCAAACGTGCTTTGCAGAAATACGTCGAGAGCCCGCTGTCCATCAGTCTGCTCTCCGGCGAGTACGTGGAAGGGGATACGGTCAAAGTTGACCTGGACCCGGAAAAGAAAGAAATCTTCTTTAAGAAGTAAAATCGCTTGTGGATAACAAAGCGGTCTCCAAATTAAATTGGAGACCGCTTTTATTATTCTGCAAAAGAATATCGCAATTATTTCTGTTTGCGCAGATCTCGATAACGCCAGGGCAATTTCCAAACACTGATCGCCGCTTCCATCTGGATAGAGAAGTTGATCTTGGATTTACCAAATTTCCGCTCGGTAAAATGGATAGGCACTTCCGTCACACGCAGTTTTAAGAGCTGAGCCAGATAAGCCATTTCTACCTGGAACATATACCCGTTCGAGCGAACGCGTTCTAGCGGCATGCGCTGCAGTGCTTCCCGGCGCCACATGCGATAGCCTGCTGTCATATCATGGATATGGCCATTAAGCAAAAACCGTGAATAAAAATTGCCGAAACCGGAGAGTGCTTTGCGCCAGGCTGGCCAACTGTCATCCAGACTGCCGCCCTGAACGTAGCGGGAGCCAATCACGAGGTCCATATTCTTGATTGCCTCCATGAATTCCAGCAATTTCTCTGGCGGATGAGAAAAGTCCGCATCCATCTGCACAATCCGCTCCGCACCCATTTCGAGCGCGCGTTTAAACCCGGCAACATAGGCCGTTCCCAAACCCAGCTTTCCGCTGCGGCGCATCAGGAAAATCTTTCCCGGATAAGTTCCTGTCGCAGACTCAACCCAATCTCCGGTACCGTCCGGACTGTTATCATCAACCACCAGCAATTGCAGATCAGGCAGCGGTAGTTTGAATACAAAATCAACCAAAGTAGGCAGGTTCTCGCGCTCGTTATATGTAGGAATCACGATAATTGTGCTCATCTATGCCTTCATTCTCTTTAAATCGGTTTTGTCCGACTAAAATTTCGCCATTTTCTTTTCTTGATGGGTGACTAACTTTAACACAGACAAAATTCACTGTCAAGAAACCGAACAAACGTTAGAAACGATTTAATGTTAGCCCAAAGTTAAAATGTCCCCTATTTAGGCAAAGTAGGAATGTCCCCTCTCGAGGGGATATTTTGTTTAGGATAGGATCTCCAAGGATGATCAGGAGC
>Ga0247842_10005179_pt1 | contig 15640 bp, 20 predicted proteins | sample LaCruzMarch2015__3_FD_192411 | JGI IMG/M metagenome (GOLD analysis project Ga0247842, IMG submission 192411) | Freshwater microbial communities from meromictic Lake La Cruz, Castile-La Mancha, Spain - LaCruzMarch2015_19m | ecosystem: Environmental > Aquatic > Freshwater > Lake | place: Spain...
ATCAAAGTGAGATTGCTAAAGAAAGGCAAAGAATTCTAAATTACTATGATCATTATGGTGGAGAAGCCACCCTTGATGCCTTTGGAGTTGATCGAAAACTAATCTATGTTTGGCGCCAGAAGTTAAGACTAAACGGAAAGAAACCATCGGCTTTGGTTCCGGAATCAACTGCTCCTAAAACCAGAAGACAAATGGAAACAGACCTACGGATAATTGATTTTATTAAAAATCTTCGGGAACACCACTATCGTTTAGGTAAAGAAAAAATGAAGATCTTTTTAGATAAATACTGTAGTTCAATTGGGATCGACCCGATTGCTGAATCGACTATCGGTAAAGTTATTAAAAGACACAATTTATTCTTTGCTAAAGCCAACTACAGAATTTATCATAATCCAGCTAATAGATGGACAAAAAGAAAACATAACACCAACAGATTAAGAATCAAAAGGTCACCTAAATATTCCGATTCCGGTCATATCATTGCAGATACAATCGAAAGGATCACTGACGGGATTAAAGACTACTTCTATTGTGCCCTGGATCATCAACTTAAGTTTGGGTTAGCTCTTAACTACAAAACTAAAACCAGTCGGAACATGGTTGACTTCTACCAGAAGTTTAAAACAACTTACCCGTTAATCATCAAAGATTGGCAAACCGATAATGGCGGAGAAAATCTAAGTGAGTTTGAGGAACAATTAATCCAAGACAAAATACCTCATTTTTTCTCTTATCCCCGGTGTCCTAAAATTAATGCTGTTATTGAAAGATTCAATAGAACATTTCAAGAGGATTTTGTTGATCAAAACCTGGATGTCATCAGAGACAAACCAGAATTCAATCGTAGATTAGGAGAGTACATCATCTGGTACAATACCGAAAGGCCACATAAAACATTAGGTCTAAAAAGTCCTATTAACTATTTAATTGAAAACAACCTAATGTCGAATAAGTCCGTGACTAGTACATAAGAGTGCAAAGTAATAATTTTTGAGGTAAAATACCAGACATGGGCACAATTTCGACAGCACAATTCAAAAAAGGGATTTATATCATGTTTAATGAAGATCCATATATGGTTCTTGACATTTCTTTTGTGTCTCCGGGCAAAGGATCGGCGTTTTATCGAACCAAACTAAAATCTCTTTTTACAGGAAGGATTGTAGAATATACGTATAAATCGGGAGAAAAAGTAGAAGAGGTAATTGTGGAAACCCATGAAGCGGAGTATTCGTATTTTGACGGCTCAAATTATGTTTTTATTGAACCCCGGACTTTTGAACAGTATATGGTGCCGGTGGAAATTATCGGCGAAGACAAGGTTTACCTTAAGGCTGGATTGCTTTTCAGAATAAAGTTTTATGAAGATAAGCCGGTGGGAGTTACTTTACCCAAGAGTATTGTCTGTACTGTAGTGGAAACAGAGAATTCCGTTAAGGGTGATACGGCGACTTCGGCGATGAAAATGGCGGTGGTGGATACGGGTGCGAGAGTTCAGGTTCCCCTTTTTGTAAAAGTTGGCGATGAAATTTCAATCGGAACGGATAACGGAGCGTATCTTTCAAGGAAGTAAGGCGGAGTCTATTTGCGGCGGAAGAAAGTTTTCGGTTTTTAAAAGCTCTTTTTCGATTTCGTTAAATTGGATTTGAAATTCTTTGGGGATTTGGCTTGCGGAAGAAGTGGGTGCTTCGACAAGCTCAGCATTTGGGACAGGGGTGGGAGTTGGTGTTGTTTTGACGGGGGGGCGACGAGTTTTGGCGGCGGAGACAATGAGGGCAGTGATCGATAAAATGACTATTAATAAAATCATAATCATTAAGGCGATGATTTTTGGATTTTTTGGTAGTTTATTTTTGGTATCAGCGGAAACGTTGACTGTTGGTACGGTCGGATTGTCTTGTGGAACATCGATGTTTTGAAGAAGATTGTCTCTCATATTAGTTTGAAAATTTGACAACTATTGATTTTAGATTACTAACCATTTCAGCCAGATAACCATTAGCTTTATTGAGATCTATTTTGGTTTCGGAATAAAAATCTTGAAAATTACTGCCGGAATATTGGCTTTTTTGAGTCTTTTTTAAGGCATCGTTTAAGGCTGATATGACCAGATCGGATTTTGTCGGCAGACTGGAAAACCATTGTTGACTTTCCGGTTTTATTTTTGGAGAATTTTTTATGTCGTCGGCTAATTTTTTAATATCTTTTAAGACGAGAGTTTTTTGATTGGCTTCGTTTTGAACAAGAGAGGTATAAATTTGCTGTTGAATATCGGTATATTTATTTTTGAAAGTTTCTGCCCATTCGGAAGTGTCGCTTTCATTATTGATTGAGGAAAGAATGGTATTTTGTTCAACAAGCCATTCTTCGAGCTTTGATAAACCTATTTGAGCGATTTCAGTATCGGTGGGATTTTGGGCTTCATATTGGTCCAGTTTTACCCTTAGGGCTAAAAGGTAGGCTTTGAGCATGGTGTTTCTGGTGATTAAAAATTTTATAGTAGCTTCGTTTTTGTCTTTTTGGGTGATAAGGGTACCGTATTGGGTGTGGATTTGTTTTTTCCTAAAATAATCAAGATAGTCTTCCTGGTAAATTTTTTGCTGAAAGAGATAATCGGTTTTATAGGTTTCGAAAAGCCCGGCGGCGGGAGTGGCTTCCTGGGCCAGGACTTGGCGGGTAAATGAGGTAAATAGAATTATCAAAAAACACAGCAACATGGCTTAGTTTAACAGATTTTTTTCTTTTTTAATTCAAAAATTTCCTGCTTAATCCCGTTGATCATGGATTGAAGAACCCGGCACTGAATATCGTAATATTCGACGCCGTGGGCGCTTCCTGCTCTGGTGGCGGCAAATTCAGATGACATATGGATGTATTTTTTCTGGTATTTTTCCAACTCGGCTTCGAGCTGAGCTAATTTGTCGTTCATGGTGTACCGCAGATGCATCTTTATTTGAACATTTTTTGCCTTAAACTCGGTATAAAATTATCAAAAAACTTTTGATTCGATTAAGAAAAAAGGCAAAAAAGAAACAGAGACATCTTCGATTTTTGTATCAAATTTTTTCCCGAGATGAACAACAATAGACTTTGGTGAATGGTAGTTGTTTAAAAATGATCTAAAAGATCGAGTAATTTCTGGTTTAATTAATTTTGATGCTTTGACTTCAATGGGGATTATATTACTACCAGTATCAATTACAAAGTCAACTTCAGCCTTATCTTGAGTTCTCCAAAAATGTAAACTAGAAGGTGGTACTAGATTTTCTTTTAGTAACAAATAAACAAAATTTTCGAACAAGTGTCCGTCAGATAAATATTGAAATGCAGATCCAAATTGTTTTTGGGCATAATTTTTTAATCCTAGATCGAGAAAGTAATAAATCGGAGTTTTGGTAATCTCTTTACGAACATTTCTGAAAAATGGAGTTACCTTACCAACAATAAAAGTTTTTTCTAGATACCAAAGATAGTTATTTACTGTGTCTATCGATATGCCAAGCGTTGAAGAAAGCTCTGATATATTTACCATACATCCGGCTTGAGAGGCTAGGATTCTCACTAAATTTGTCAAACTTTCGGTTTTTTGGATATTTAATAAATAGGCGATGTCTTTTTCCAAATAACTTTGATAGATATCTTGGATATTTTTTATTTTTTCATCTTCAGTTTGAGCCAAAACAACCTTGGGATATCCACCAAAGTCAAGATATTCTTTGAGATATTTTTGGGTTTTTGTGGTTTCAATTGAAAAGAATTTAATTAGTCTATCTTCGTACTGATATTCAGTTTTATAGTTGACGAATTCAGTAAATGAAAGCGTGTTTAATTCAAACAATCTCTTTCTACCTGCCAGCGATTCGTGAACTTTTTCTTTTAATTCGACACTTCCCGAGCCAGTGACAATAAATTTGTAGGGAAGATTTCTGTCATAAATGCCTTTCAAAAAGAGACCAGCGTCAACTTTTCTTTGAATTTCATCAATAAAAACGTAACCTTTTTCCGTACCAAATACTAGTTCAATTTTACTAAGTAAAGCTTCTTGTGAGTCAAAATATGGTCTATCGGAATCATTATCCAGACTTAAAAATAGTGTTTTTTGACTATTTTTCTTTAAATCATCAATAAGTTGGTACATCAATGTTGTCTTACCGGCTTGGCGGGGACCAATTATCAGAGTAATTTCAGGGTTTTTTAGATGGGCTTTGATGTTAGAAAATAGATTTCTTTTGATCATATACTCATTATAACCCGATATTTGTGCTAGTCAAGTAGTTGTATTATCGGGTTAGTGGACTAGAACACTTTTAAAGCTAAACTTCACGTCATAGAAATTAAAGTAGTGTTCAATAATATTAATTATCCTAAGGTTAGCCCTATTTATCAATCTATTCGTATCTTTGAGACCGATAGGGTCTCCTTTTGTGCCGCTGAGAGGACTCGAACCTCCACATCTTGCGATATACGCTCCTAAAGCGTACGTGTATACCAATTTCACCACAGCGGCAGAAAGGGGCTTGTGGGCTGCGTGGGACTCGAACCCACGACCAATCGCTTAAGAGGCGATCGCTCTACCAACTGAGCTAGCAACCCAATTTTTATTTATCGCTTAAGAGTCCGCCAGTTGGCGGATCTACCAACTGAACAGCAACCCGTATTTTTTCTTTGATAAACAGTCGACCTCTACAAGATTTTAACTGTTTTTCCCGGACAACAACTTCCGATCTCGAATTATACGTTTCGAAGTATATCAGTTCCCATACTCCACTGTTTTTAGAAGTATAACTTGTAGACTTATTCGGTAGAAGTTGATTGTGTCTGTCTATTCTAGTTTTTAAATTGCTTGTTTGACCGATGTAAATTTTATTTGTGTTCTTATTTTTAATAACATAAACAAAATATTTCATAATCGCTTAAGAGTCCGCCAGTTGGCGGATCTACCAACTGAGCTAGCAACCCCGGGAGTTTAAGTATCCCCGACAGGGATCGAACCTGTGGCCTCTTCCTTAGAGGGGAAGCGCTCTATCCAACTGAGCTACGGGGACAAATATGTAAAGTACGCCCAGCGGGAATCGAACCCACATCCCTAGTTCCGAAGACTAGTACTCTATCCGTTGAGCTATGGGCGCCTGCATTGGAGTACTTACAAATTGTCAAATAATACGGTCTATTTTAACAGTTTTTTAAAAAAATTAGTAATCTTGTCTTTGATTTTAAGATCGGCATGATAAATAGTTGACTTGCCGTAAAAGGGAGTAATTTGGTAGGTATCGGTATTTTCCCAGCCAATTTGAGTTTTGCCCTGGTATTCCTTGTCGGACTTAATTTTAAACATGAAGTTCAGAGTGATGGACTGATTTGGATATATGAAGTTGCTGCCAATACAAATGGCGTCCACCTGAACATTGGGGGTGGTTTGGGGACTTAAACAAAAACTACCTTTCTCCCCCCAAATCGATTGCCCGGTATTTTGGAGGGTTATTTTTCCGGTATATTCGGTGTCGGTGAAGATTAGAAAAGGCAACCTAATGGCCTGACTGTAAAATTTTGTAATTTGCTCCGGTTGATTGGAGCTTTTGGGAAGGTCAATAATTTTTTGGTATTCGGACATTAATTTTTCGTCTTTATCCAACCAGGAGAAGTGGTCGAACGGCTCGTTTGGATAGTTGTAAATAAAGGGAGTGACGGCAATAATGTTTGGGTCGGAATTCCAAATAGATATGGCGTCGACTAGAAAATTTGCCGATGTTTGGGCAGTAAAATATTTATTATCAACCCGAATCCCCTGCCGGTGAGGCCAGCCGGTTTCGGTTATAAAAATGGGGTAATTTTTTTTGACGCCAATTTTTTGGAGAAAGTCAGTTTCCCATTTATAGCCCTTAATACTATGCTGGCCGGTATCTTTTGGGGTACCGACGTAACCGTGATTGGGATAAGAATGGGAAGCAAGGGCGTCGATGTATTCAAAAAATTCGGGGCGATAGAGAAAAATTTCCTGATAGACATTGGGGGCTGATTTGCTGATTGGAGGATTTTCGGGAGCGGCTAAATCAAGCCCGGCGCTGATGATTTTAAAATTTGGGTTTAATTTTTTAAATTTTTTTGAAGTGTAAATGGCAATATCGGTGTAATTTTTTATATCTACCACCCCTCCCCATTCTTTGGCATGATTTACCTCGTTGAATAAAATAACCGGCTGATCCTTTACCGGCCAATTTAGGGAGTTTAAAAAAGTGGCCAGGTTGTCTACATCGCTTGGTTCCGGCTTTTTCCAACAATCCTTTTCCATGATTGTGGCCAGCCTGATGATGGGCTGGATATGGAATTTACGGCAATTATCAAAAAATTCCTGCCATGTTTGCCGATTGAGCTGGTCGGTTCTGATGACAATGGTAGCCCAGCCCCAGTCCCCTGCCGAAGAATTTATAATGGTTTTTGCGGTATAAATGTCCTGTGGTTGGGTTAAATGTAACCCAAAAACGTTGCCAGATGCTAAAATAGGTTGGTGACTGCCGAAAAGCAGAAGTAAAAATATAAAAATCATGATTATCATTGGTGTTGTGATTTTACCAGAATGACAAAAGAAGAAATAATAAAAATGAAAATGTCCCGAATCGAAAAGGAGATTCGGGAGACACCGTACCATAAAGGGACGGAACATCTGCATGGATTACTGAAGGCCAAAATGGCGAGATTGCAAGATGAACTACAAGGATCGTCCGGTAAGGGCGGCGGCGGAGGGGTGGGATATGCTATTAAACATTCCGGGGATGCATCGGTGGTATTGGTTGGTTTGCCGAGCGTGGGAAAATCAACTTTATTAAATAAACTGACTAACGCCGAATCAAAAGTCGGAAATTATGATTTTACGACTTTAGGGGTGGTTCCCGGAATGATGGAATATAAAGGGGTTAAGGTGCAGATTTTGGATTTGCCGGGAATTGTGGAAGGAGCGGCGGAAAATAAAGGGTTTGGGAAAAAAGTAATTTCGGTTATCCGGGCGGCGGACATGGCGGTGATTATGACTGATGTTAAACGGATTAAGTGGCTCGATATTATGGCCAACGAGCTTTACAGATCGGGAATAAGACTGGGGCAAATTCCGCCAAAAATTCACATTACCCGGATGGAAAAAGGGGCAATACAGATTATTGACCCGTACTATTCTTTTGATAAAACATTGGTTGAGGAAATTGCGGAAGAAATGGGTTTGGGTAACGCCTTGATTCAATTTGGGGAAAAGATTAAAAGTGTAGAGGTACTGATTGACGGTTTGTCAAAATCGAGAAGGTATATGCCGGTGATTAAAGTCATCAATAAGATTGATGACTTTAAAGTCGAAAGTCGAAAGTCGAAAGTCGAAAGTGAAGAAGTGTTGGGTATTAGTGCGGATAAAGAGCTGGGATTGGAAGAATTAAAAGAAAAGATTTGGAAGGAATTAGGACTGGTTCGGGTGTATCTTCGGTATGAAAGAAACTCCCCGGGAGATAGAAAAGAACCGTTGATTATGAAAAAAACAAAAACAGTTGATGATGTTTTAAAACGGATTTCTAACCAGATGAGAGATGATGTAAGTAAAGCCTGTATTTGGGGGAGAAACGCACGGTTCCCGGGACAGGAAGTTTCTTTTAAATTCCCGGTTTTTGATGAGATGGAAGTGTGGTTTGGGAGGTGATTAACTTCCTCTGACCGTGGCGGTGACTCCAACGCCCATGTAACGGTGACTGATACTTTCACCCACCATGACTCTAATTTCCGGAAAAGTTTGATTACCATCAATTTGGTTTCTTTCTATGAAGCTAACTCTTCCTCCCTTTTCTTCTCCGGATAACTTTGCGAGAAGGCAAGCTCCACTATCATGAATGCTTAAAGCTTCTTTGTTGCCTGCAGTTGCTGTTCGTCCTTTTTCATCATTAAAACTTACAGTAATTGGCATAATTAATTAAATAATTAATAAATTTGGCATATTGTAGCATGAATATTTTGTAAAATTTTTAATCTTAAAACGGAAGTGTGGGTTTGGGAGGTGAAAGAAATATAAATCACCCCTGACCCCTCTTTGAAGAAAGAGGGGGGATTAATCGTTATTATAATGATTATAGTAATGATAGAATGATTTGTGGACCAGAAAGATTTAAAACAAATTGCTAAATTAATCAGAACTGAATTTGAGATTCATGATGAGAAGTGGGAGGGGAAAATATTAGAGTGGAAATCGGAGATAGTTGACTCTGTTGATCAAATGGCGAAAGAAATCAGAGATGAGAGAGAATTTAGAGAAATTGCGAGTTCTCAGATCACCGGTAACACTAGAAGGATTGAGAAATTAGAAACTAAAGTTTTCGGAGTTGTTCCGAGCGGGATTTAATAACTTGTTTTGTTAGTTTTGAACACGAATTGTAATAATCTGTAATAAGAGTGCCCGGCCGGTGGGAGAATCTGAAAACGTGAATTTTTTTGAAACCGATTTGCTTACACAAGTTATAGGTTTTCTGAAAATCGGCATCGGTTTCGCCAGGGAAACCGACGATGATGTCGGTACCAAATGCAAACCCTCCCCCAACCCCTCCCTTGACAGGGCGGGGGGAGATTTTTTTAAGTTTATTAAAAGTTTCAATAATTTTTTCTTTTGTATATGGGCGGTTCATGAGATTGAGGATTTTGTCGGATCCGGATTGGAGGGGAATGTGTAAGAAGTCTGAAAGTCGAAAGTCGAAAGTCGAAAGTAAGAGAAAAAATTTATCATCGATACAATTAAGAGGGATGGAGCCGAAAGAAATTAGAGGAATGGAAGTGTTTTTTAAGATGGATTCAATGAGGGTGGAAAAACCATATTTATATTGGTCAAGATTGACGCCGGTGATAATAACCTCTTGGTAACCGTTTTTAACCGCCAGATTAATGGTTTTTACGGCCTCTTCGATGGGTAGTGACCATAAATACGGGCGTTTTTGGGGCACGACACAATATGAACAATTGTGGGTACAACCGGATTGGACTTTTAAAATATAGCGGTGAGTATGACTGAATTTGTCCCCTATTTTTGGGGTATAAACACCATTTATTTTTTTAAGAATCTCTTCTTTTTCAATGTTTTTAACCAAGAAGATGTTTGGTAATTCTTTGATATTTTCAAAATCAGCACAACCGGAAACAATTATTTGGGCATCGGGAAATTGATGGCGAAGAGAGCGGATTTTGCCGAGAGATTCAATATTGGCTTTGGCAGTGACGGAACAGGTGTTGATAAAAACTAAATCTACTCCCGTCCCCTCCTTTGAAGAAAGGAGGGGAGTATAGCCATCACTAATTAACTTTTGGGCGAATTGGTTGGTTTCGGCGGCGTTGACACGACAACCGAAGTTAATACATAAAAAAGTTTTATTCATTTTCTGCCCAGCCAGGAATATTTTAGCTTTTCGAAAGTGTTGTTTTTTAAAGAATTACGGATTTTTTGAGTGGTATCGATCATAAACTTTAAATTATGAAGAGTCATCAGCCGGTAACCCAAAAGCTCCTGAGTTTTAAACAAATGATGGATGTAGGCTTTGTCGTAATTTTTGCAGGTATAACATTGACATTCGGCATCGAGCGGGGTTTGGTCGGTTTTGTATTTTTGATGCATGATTTGGTCGTGAAATCTTTGGCGGACGTCGTGGGTGGTATTCCCGGTTTGGTGTAAAAATTGCCCGGCTCTGGCGCAACGGGTGGGCAGGGTGCAGTCCATGGAGGTAATGCCGATGCCGAAAAAGTCAAAAAGATCATCAATCTCCCCTACTCCAAGAAGATGAATGGGTTTTTGAGCTTTTAAAATAATGGGCATGACCCAGGAAACGGCGTCGCGCATTTTATTTTTTGGCTCGCCTACCGATACTCCACCGATGGCAATGCCGTCAAAATTTTGGGCACAAATAAATTCGGCCGATTGTTGGCGTAATTCCTTAAAATAACTGCCCTGAACGACACCATATAGTTTTAGGTCCTGATTTAATTTTTTGTTAAGCTTTTGATGTTCGGCAAGAGAGCGGACGGCCCAACGATGAGTTCGGTTTAGGGCTTGGGTGGCGTATTTTTTTGTGGCAGGATAGGGGGTACATTCATCAAAGGCGATTAAATAATCGGCGGCTAAATTGTGCTGAATCTGAATTGATTTTTCGGGAGTGAGAAAGTGAAGAGAACCATCTAAGTGAGAGCGGAATTCTACTCCATCTTCGGCAATCTTGATAAGTTTGCCGGAACCGCCATGATCTTTACCAAGAGAAAATACCTGAAAACCTCCGGAATCGGTGATGATTTTACCATTCCACCGCGTAAATTTGTGAAGCCCGCCGAATTTTTTTATGGCCCGGTCACCGGGACGTAAATATAAATGATAGGTGTTGCAAAAAAATATCTCTACTCCGATTTCGGCAAGCTCCTCGGGGGTGAGTGATTTTACGGTGGCCTGGGTACCAACGGGAATAAAAGTAGGTTGGGTGAGCATGGAGTAGATTATACCAAAACCCTAACCCTACCCTTTCTCTTAACCCAGCCGCGGTCGGCGGGCAGGTAGGGCAAGGATTATATTGTTTATCTATTTTTAAATTATTTTATTAAAACTTTACTAATTTGATTCAGTTGTCCTAATGTTCCGGTCGGACTATCGGGACCAATTGTTTTAAGGTTTTCAGCTTCTTTTGAGGAGTACCAATTATACTTTTCCAGTTCTGTACATAATTTGATTTCATAATTTTTAATTTTTTCTTTTAGGTCTATTAAAAATATTAAGCCTAATTTTGTCGGAGAACTTTCATCTTTTTTCCAGGAATAACTGTGAAGAAAAATCGGCGTTGACTCAAGTTTTAGCCCAACTTCTTCCATCATTTCTCTAGAGATTGCCTTTTCAACTGTTTCACCCACCTCAATTTTTCCGCCCATGTTTTGCCAAAAACCGGGAAAGATATCGTCTTTCTCTGAACGCTGGACTAAAAGAAACTTATTTTGGCAACGGATAACTAAAATTACAGATATTATTTGAAGAGGATTATTCATAGCTATAATTATAAATTAAATATTTTTTTGGCACGGGATTCTACCCCCTGTTCGTCTTGATATATTGAGGCTACTGCGACTTAAGTCGGGGATATCCGCGAGAGGTGGACCCGACAGAGGCGGGTAAACGAGCAGGCAGGATTTCCCCTAAAGGGGATAAACCCACCATAGGCGGGCAGGCTTCTCATCCTGTATCTAAGTCGAGTAGGTAAGATAAACCTTGAACTCTTTATACCACTTCGAGAATCAATAAACAAATATTGGAGTAGCAGTAAATATGATTATACAAATCTCAATAAAATGGTTCTAGCATCAGCCAATGAATTTCAGTATAATGGAATATATCGATACTAACCGATAATTTTTATTCTCGCCACGTGGCGAAATACACAATATGAATAACAATAATCCGAACGACATCCAAATATTTTATAAATCTGATGATGGGTCAGTAAGAGAAGCTACCCCGGTTAATTCAACGCCAATTAAACAAATTGTGGAAGTAATGAAAAAAGTTGACCTAAAATCCCCAGAAGCCAAAAAAAACGAAGTAAGTATAGTAGATAATAAAGGTAAGCGGATTAAACTAGATGACCAACCAATTAGAACCACTTATTTTAGGGGAGTAGAACCTCAAAATACTACCTTTAAAGGGGTAGAACAGGACAAAAAATAATAATATTTTATTAACTAAGTTAATCTTGAACTTACTATGTATTCTAATACTAACGAATTTATCGAAAAGAACGTAACGGATACCCTCTATAAAAATATAATTAAAGAGCTTCGAACCAATAACGGGAATGAAAAAAGTAATAAGGGAAGGAAAAGAGAACTAACCCGCGAAATATTACATGATTTTCTATTTTATCTTTCGATGACTGGTGAATATGAATTTGCGGCAGAATCCGCAGGTTTACCAGAAAAAAGACGCCAAAAATATATGCTTGAATCAGAAACATTTCGCGGGGTGTCTAGCTTAGCAAAAAATAATGTTTCATTACGGTCAAGAATGGCCGTTGCGCAATCGATTATAGGAAGAAAACCCGGATTTTATAAAATAATTCATCCGGCTACAAAACAGCCAGTTTATTTTGAATTAAAAGAAATTTTACCCAACGTTAATGCTGCTATGTGGTGGTTAGAAAAAATCGATAAAATAAACGCATCAGAAAAATCGGACGAAGAACCCAAATTAGGCGCACCTAGAAACGAAAAAGAAGCAGAATTATTAGAATTTGTTTTAAACAGGCACACCGATTATTTAAAAAAACAAAATTCTCATGTTGTCTGACTTAACCAAACTCAAAATGATAACTCACTAAACAAGTTACAAATTAGTTAATTTGTCCATTGATACACCCAAAACCTTTGCAATTTTCCACATTACGTAAACAGTAGGATGGTATTTTCCTAGTTCAAGATGTCCGATGTAGGTTAAATGTAACCCAGCTTTATCAGCTAACTCTTGTTGAGTTAATTTACTTTCTTTTCTTAATTCTTTTAATTTAGCGCTCAATAAAACCGTGTATTCTTTTCTAAGTTTCCTATTTTGAATTTCGTCGATAGGTGTAGAGAAATTTAATGTATTCACAACAACTATTTTCTATAGTACTCATATCTTTATATATAGAGTACTCATCTAATTAGTGTTACAATCTCCTTATGACAGATTCAAAAATCCTACTCAAAACCCGTTGCACTAAAGGTTTTTTGATTATTTATGAAGACAAAGTAGCAATTGAAATAAAAACAATGATTCTTCACAATACCAATTCCATGTCATACAACCGTATTACAGGTGTCGAAGTGAAAACCATAGGACCTAAAATACCCTTCATTTCAAAAGGTGCAGCTACGGTTAAAATATATGGCCAAGGCGACCAAAAACTCGAAGCTTCTTTTGTTACGATGGATGATGCAACAAAAGCCGAAGAATTAATAAATGCCAGACTTAAATAACTTTATTAGTTAAACAATAATTGAAAAATAAAAACAAACGGATTTATACATCATTTATAGAGTAATCATCTTATCTATGTTAAAATTATTCACCATTATTAACAATTTAAACTTAATAAAAAATGAAAAAATGTAAAAGTTGTCAAACAGAAATAGATAGTAAGGCAAAAAAATGCCCTCATTGTCAAGCAGACCAAAGGAACTGGTTTATAAAACATAAAATATTAACAGGAATACTTATAATTATTGCTATTTCGATGCTTTCCAACATGTCCGGCGGAGAAAAAAAATCATCTACTGCCAATACTAATGAACAACAAACACAAGAACAAACAGTAAACAACGAACCAACACAAACTAGCGTAACCACTACCGCAGAACCAACAAAATCTTCTGCAAAAGCCACTAACACCACTCCTACAACTCAACCTAAACAATCAGCTTCTGTTTCAAGTGAAACAACCAGCCAAAAAAATGCAGTAAAAAAAGCAAAATCATATCTTAGTTTTTCGGGATTTTCTCATGATGGATTAGTTGCCCAACTAGAATACGAAAAGTTCTCCCACGAAGATTCAGTATATGGCGTAGATAATTCTGGTGCTAACTGGAACGAACAAGCTGCTAAAAAGGCTAAATCATATATGGATATGTCGGCATTTTCGCGTGGTAGTTTAATTGAACAATTAAAGTACGAGAAGTTTACGCAAGAACAAGCTGAATACGGGGCTAACGCGGTTGGTTTATAATCTTCCGCAAATCTTCGAGCTTATATCTTCTATCCTTACGCTTGCCAATACGAACGGCTTGTAAACGCCCTTGATTATCCCAACGTCGAAGTGTTTCGGGGTTAATACCTAACATTTCCGCCGCTTCCTTAATTCTCAATAGCTTTGTTTCGTCATCCATAAGTTATATTTAATTATACTATAATATCTTATGTATGATGACGAAAAACAAATCGATTTTAAGTCACTTAAATACGTTTTATATGCTCGTAAATCTACTGATGACCCAAAACGCCAAGTAAGGTCCATTTCAGACCAAATTGACGAGTGTAACGAGTTAGCAAGACGTTTAGGCTTAAACACAATCGATATCTTACGAGAAGAAAAATCAGCCAAACGACCAAATATCAGACCGGTTTTTAGCCAAATGATTAAAGATATTAAGAACGGCAAATATAATGCGGTTTTGGCCTGGAACCCTGACCGGTTAGCAAGAAATATGCTTGAAGCTGGGTTGCTAATCGACCTTGCCGACAGCAAAATAATAAAAGATTTTAAATTTGTAACTCACATTTATTCATCCGATGCTAACGGTAAAATGTTATTAGGTATGGCTTTCGTCCTTTCTAAACAATATAGCGATAAATTATCACAAGATGTAACCCGCGGAGTACGTAAAAAATTTGAAGAAGGTAAAGCCCCAACTTTTAAACATGGATATGTCCGTGATGGGCATGGCCTCTATCAACCCGACGAAGAAAAAGATAGATTTGCGCTAATACAAAGTGCTTGGTACATGCGTGCCGACGGAAAATCGTTGGAAGAAATAAATAAGGACCTTAATAATAAAGGCTACTATCGCTTAGTTGAATCAACCAAAAAGAAACAATATATGAGTACTCAAAAACTAAGCAATATATTTAAGGATTCTTTTTATTACGGAAATATTACCCAAGCAGGACAAACAGTTTATCTCCCGGATGTCTATGATTTTGAGTGCATGATAGACCGTGAAACATTCGATAAAATACAAGGCTTAGGGATAGTAGATAGAAAAACGCCATACAAGAGCAAATTAGGAACGTTTTACCCTCTAAAACAAATGATTAAGTGTGACTATTGCGGAAGTAATATGGTGGTAGCACCTTCTAGCGGACATTTAGAACGCTATCTGTACTATCGATGTGATAACCCTTTATGTATTAAAAATTCTGCCGAAAACAGAGCTAAAAAAAGAGTAAAAAATTCTACATATATAAAAGCTTCCGTTAGAGCTAAAGTTATTTTCGATTTTATTTATGACCTTTTGAAAGAGGGGCTTAATTTTACTGAAAAAGAATATCGAGAATATAAAGAAGGGTTGGGAACCCTAGGTGATGACGAAAGACAAAAAATACGTAGTGAAATAGAACATTTTGAAGCGCTAAGACGTAATAATGCGAAGGAGATTAAAAGAATCGGGCTTGCCCTTGGCAAACTAACAGAAAATAAAGACGCGTATGAGATAAACGAAGAAGCCTTGAAAGAATGTAAAAATAAACAAATTGAAACAGATACCAAAATTGCCACGTTAAGAGAAAAACTAACCGACAAAGACGAAGATGAATTGTCTTTAGAAGAGTTCTTGAACCTCTCAAAAAATGCCTCTAAAACGGTCAAATCTGGCGATGCAATCGCCAAGGATACAATTTGTAGAATTATTTTCTTGAACCTTTCTATAAGAGATGAAAAAGTGGCTTCGTATAGGCTAAAAGAGCCATTCGCTACCCTGTTAAAAAACAGGTCTTCCCAATCATGTCGGGGATACTGGATTCGAACCAGCAACCTCACGCACCCCATACGTGCGCGCTAGCCAATTGCGCCAATCCCCGATTTACCCGCCGTAGCTTTTACGAAGGCAGGTTTTTTCAAACGTCTCT
>Ga0247842_10005181_pt1 | contig 15636 bp, 11 predicted proteins | sample LaCruzMarch2015__3_FD_192411 | JGI IMG/M metagenome (GOLD analysis project Ga0247842, IMG submission 192411) | Freshwater microbial communities from meromictic Lake La Cruz, Castile-La Mancha, Spain - LaCruzMarch2015_19m | ecosystem: Environmental > Aquatic > Freshwater > Lake | place: Spain...
GTATCATTTTTCAAAATGGCTTCATATAGGGTTTGAAGATGATTCGGTAAGTATTCATCATCGCTGTCTTGAAAACAAATATAAGTTCCCCTTGATTTAGAAATGCCTAAATTTCTGGCGGCGCTTCTACCTTGATGTTGTTGGTAAAAATAATGAATATTATGAGATGAATAGTTCTGAATCAAGTCATTGGTTTGATCCGTACTTCCATCATCTATGATGAGTAACTCCCAATTTTTAAATTGCTGATTTAATATACTTTTAATAGGGATGTCCAATTTATCTTCCCTATTATAGGTTGGAATGATAATGGAAAAAAAGGGTGTCTCAGGCATATTAAGGTATGATTTCCAATAATCTGTGTAGATGTGATGTTACTGTTTTTAAGCCATATCTTTCATTTGATGTGTATTCAATTTCAATTTGCTTATCCGCCAAGAATGTAGGATTCTGGACCAACTTTTTTATCCATCTTACCAAATCTAAAGCATTTTCATAAACCATAACGCCAGGAATGGGTTCTTTAGATTTAAAATAAAAGGAAGGCATTATCATTGGGGTTGGACTCAACGCTATATCAGAAAGATTACCTGTTATTTTAGTTTGTCCATAAAATTCAACAAATGCCCCAACATGAAATTTATGTTTCATTGGGCAAATAATACAATCCATTTGTTTTAAATGTGATATATAATCTTTTTGACTCAATCTTTTTTCTATAAAATGGAAAACAAGACATTCATTTTCATAAGATTTTATCTTTGACATGGTTTTTAATTCATTTCCACAGCCAACAAAATAAAAGTTTACTTTTCGATCAAGTTTTTCAGTTGAAAGCTTAAATAGCACCTTTATAATGAGGGATACATCTTTGAAATAGGGGTTCAGGCTTCCAATCATGGAAAAATTCACATCAGGTGAAGTATTTTTTTTCTTTTCTGGAAAAGAAACAGTACAGATTTTTAGGGGTAAAATACTTGTATTATTAGGAGTTAATTCCGGAAAGTGATCCATTGCATATTTTAACATTTCTGGTTCAGGAAAGGAATAAGCAGTGATTAAATCCTTAAATTTTTTTAAATCTTTAAAATAATTTTGAACAAGACGTTCTTTTATAAGGAACTTGGTTAGCTTGACTACATCTGTCCAACTTTCAGGGAATATCAGATGTTGAGTAGGATTAAAAATTTTATTGATATTATGAATTCGCAACACTATAGTCTTTCCTTTTAAAGGTAAATACGCATGTATGCTTTGAGAAATGGTGTTTATAAAAATAAGATCTGATGCAAGGATTACGTCAAGGTTATTTTTTATGCATTGGGCATGGTGCATTTCATTTTGGCATAATGTCCATATATGTTCTTCTTTTATCGGAACCGCGTCCTTAATGGTGTCGTAAATTTCATGTCGGGTTACAAAATGGACAATTAAATTGTCATAAGAATGACCCTTGTCAAATATCTCTGCTAAACCAAAAATACATTCTGGGTGAAAATCCAACTCAATGATACATATTGATTTCATAGTAGGTCGTCTAACAATTTTGATAGTTCACTCTCTTTATTATCCCAACTTAATGTATACTTCAAATGAGATGGAATATTTGGCGGTTCGTAAGCTTCGTTGATCCATAATGTATATAATTTCATGAGTTCACGCTTTAATTTTTCCAAATCTTCGGTTTTTCCATACTGATAAACAGATCCAATTTGTAGGGTTGTCAATAAATGCGACAAATCGCTATTTTCGATCCCCTTGACCAAAGAAATGATATAATTTCCTGCTCCTATGTATTCATATAATTTAGCGGGTATAGTACCTCCCTGACTACCCTCTGACCAGGTTAACATGAGGTTGATATGGGATTTTTGCTGAATTTCTAAAGAATGATTTCTCTCAGTAATATTTTCAATGTAAAATGCATTAAATAATAAAGGATAGGTATCACAGAATGACTTCCATTTGGCGATATCTTTTCCCATATAAATGATTTTCAACTTATTGACCTGTATTTTTTCAGAAAATACTAAATGGGTTAATACCTCAAAAAGTAGGCTAGGATCTCTTAAATCATGATATAGGGATCCAGTATAAGTGATGGTAAATTGTTCTGAACTATGGGTTAAGTTTTCTCGGAAATCTACGCCATTTTCAAAGGTGATAGTATCATTATTTAATGAATCAATACTATTTTTAACTCCCTGAGAAGTGGTTATATTAAGATTTGATTGTTTTAGCATTTTTCGCCATAGGTAATTTTGTAGATTAGGAATTATTGTATTTTTCCTGATAGGGTCATAAGGTGCGTCCTGAAAGCTATTAATCCATATAATGTGAGGATAAGTTATTTTAAGTAAAAATCCAATTAAAACATTGGCCGTAGGCCTAAAACTAGTAATAACGAATATTTTTGCCCTTGTTTTTTTGATTATTTTTTTTGCTTTGCTATAACCGTCAATAAGGTATAATAATCCACCCTCCCCAACGAATAAATTGAATGGAAGGGACTCATTTGCTTTTATGAGCCATTTGATTAATTGATTTTGTTTAACAGATTCAGGATAGTGGGTATTTTTATTCTTTGTATAAAAGCGCTGGATGATAGTCCTGTAATCAATGGTATTTATTAATTCTATGGATTTGAACGAACTCAAATCTATATCCTCTTTTGGTAGGATTTGTTGATTGGACGTCGTTAAAATATATAAATCAGTAAAAATTTTATGGAATATTTGAGCTAAATGAAAATTGCGGATAACCCCAACGGACTTTATGGGTGGAAAGTAATAGGAGATAAAAATACAGGTTGAACTTTTAATTTCAGACTCGACCACCGTTTTTTCCTATAAATGTAAATAAATTAAATAACTTAAGTTTAGGAGTAAATGGTAAGACCTTTATACCGGGATATTTCATTATTCCAAATTGGATTTACCTCACTTTTTAATGTTATCCTTTCTATCGTTTTAAAAATAATATCTCCTGGTCAGCACCAAATTCATCATTATTTTTATCTATTTCAGCGATGCTTTTCACATTGAATTCAACATACTTGTTGAAACTGTCGGTGAAATAAAGAATTTTATTTAAAACATTTGAAAAAAGTTTTGGGTAGTTCGAATTGAACATGACTTACTTCAACGATATAAATGGCTATGCATCAAAGGTTTTGGTGTTCAATTCAACCCCATCGACACTATAATGAGTAAATTTTATTTGGTTCGTATCTCTTACCTGGGAGGTTTTTACGCTTAAAAAGCCTCCAACGATATTCAAATACTCATGTTCAGGATAAATTTCATTCTTTTTCCATCCTCCTGCGTGCTCATCACTTGCAGGTCCGCAGGCAAACTCATAAGTTCCTGTTGCTAAGTGTTTTGAAACATATTGCCAATGCCTGTCTCCGCAGACAACAAAAGTATTTTTGTCCCCCTTTATAAATCCGCGAATTAGATCACCCTCATATTTAAAATTTGAGTTGGAATGATTATCCCTTTTTTGTGGACGATCAGGCCCCATGATAGGTGTGGGTGAAATCAGAATTTTAAAGGTAGCATTGGAAGCCTGATAAGTCTGTTGAAACCAATCCAGCTGTTCTTTTCCCCATATTGTTTTATCAGGACCATCGGGCATTTCATTTGGCATTCTGTAGTCACGGCCATCAAACAACCAAATTTGAATATCTTTTCCCCATCTAAAGGTTCGGTATGATTTTTCGCTATGAGGTATTTGCTGATTAAATAGGCTGGCTCCTTGAGCAAAGGTAAATTCTCCCATAAATTTATTTTTAGACGCCGGGTGACAATCGTTCATCCAGGTATCATGGTCGTCTTTCATAAAATAGCAGGGAATATGTTGATAAAAAGCTATATTACTAGGAAGGCTATTCATTTTTTGCCAATTCCAACGAGCAAGGTCCAATGTCTTTGATATTCTATCATGGTATAAAACATCACCCGTATGGACTAAAAAGTGAGGTTCCAGCTTTTTCATTTCATTGAAAATCTTGAATCCACCATTTTCCGGAATATCCTGATGAGCATATTCGTGGCAAGTAGTCACCATAAAATGAATAGGAGCGGATAATTCCTTAGGGGGAGCGGTGATGAAGCTACCCTCCAGGGTTTTTACTCCGTTATTATTGGTTTTACCCAGAACAACGATTTCATATTTTGTATTTTCAGCAAGGTACTGTAGCGTAAATTGACAAGTATAATCAGTATCAGTATTTACTTTTTCCCAAGGCGTTGTTTTCCATGCTATGGTGTTTTGAGGGCGGTATTTAATCATTATTTGACCTGCTATCCCAGGAACTGCCCCGTCTAAGGTTTCTATGGTATGTCCTTCTGGCATTACGACCTTAACCTTCTTATCAGGCCTTCCCATATTATACTTTTTGGCAAAATAGTCTTCATTTTGCCATTCATTTACCAATTCATCCCAGTATAAAATAGTAGGAAGTATTCCTTTATCTTTAACACGTGCCTCACGTTTAGTTAATCTTGCCCATATAATGGCTGAAGTGGAGGATATTTCACCGATTTTTATTCCCGTTGTAAAATAAGGCGTATCCAGCATAGCGCTTAAATTCATGGCAGGTATGGTAGCCAACATCCCTAAAGAACTTTGGATTATAAACTTTCTTCTTTTCATCATTACCCAAATAATTTGATTTCACTTTTACTTGCCCACCACGCCCAAAGGATTAGAATGGGTTGTCCAATCAACAAGCGGATCCACGATGCCAACGGGGTCATTTTAATGGATCCAATAATGAATTCCCCCTTTTGAATAAAATAAATATGGCTTGGTATAAAAGCTATCAACATGATTATTATACATTTAGCGGCAAATAATCGCGTTCTACCAGGTATAAGTAGTAAAGCCAGGGCAATTTCCAAGACCCCTGCCAGTATATTTATCTCTTTAGCCCATTGAGACAGATAGGGAGGAATAACAGGTAAGTAAAATGTAGGGGATGCAAAATGATTATAACCTGCGACCAGATAAAAACCTATTAATAGAAAAAATAATGTGTGTTGGAGGATATTTGTTTTCATCTCTAAATATATTGAATTTTTTCGATGGCAATTCAATACGATAGGTTATCTTTTCATTAAAGAGGAATAAAAGATTAATAATCTGTTGGTTTTTTATTCTTTTGGCCGATGATACGTTATAAGCCCGATTATATTATGAATTAACGGGGTATCGCTGGTTTCGTATAGATATCCCCAAAAAGCCAAGTAGGATCCACAAATGTCTGAAATTTTGTATGTCCGTTGAAATGGCTTCCAGCATGAAATAGGAAAAGGAGCAAATGAAAATCCATTTTAAGCCGTTAGAATCAGATAATCCGACGACTTCTTTATAAATGGTAAACATAAGGAATAGTAAGGCTAGAAATCCTGATATTCCATATTCTGCCATGGTCCCTGTGTAAGTTGAAAGGGGGTCGTACACTGGTCTTAAAATAGTCTCTTTAGTTTTTTTGTATTTTAAATTAATGATATTCAATAAGTTACCCCCTCCGCATCCAAGAATAGGGTGTTCAATAAATTCCTTTATAGCATTTTCTTTTTGCACATAGTACCAGGATTTATATAAATAATAATTATCTATCCTTAAAAATGGGATAGCCAGACCATAAACCTCTTTTTCCCGGAATGGTTTTTTGGTTACCATAATATGGGTTAATAAAATTGAACTTATAATAAGGAAAGCAGCGAAAATCCGGATGAATATTATTCCTTTGTTTTTACTTTTTAAATGCGAAATAAAATATAAAACCAGTATAGCTAAAATAAATGGTAGAGATTTTCCATACGTGCCAAGCAACATTAGTCCTATAAATATCATCGAAAGAATCAAATTTCTTTTTTTGATAGAATTAATTTTAATTTTCCCGTCCTTTAACGCTATTATTATCCAAAAAGGAATACTTAAAATACTTACCAACATTACAGGTTCATTGGTTAACACTTTTAAGCGATATAAATCACCAAAATAAGGATAGGAATAAAAGATTTGAAATACACCTATATTTATATGTTGTGTTAGTAATATTAAGCCTATAAAAAGTGTAATTATAATTAAAGCCAGTTGTAATGAAAATGTTTTGACAAAGAATAGTTCTATTTCTTTCGCATTAGAATGAAAAAATATAAATTGAATTAAAATATATAAACAAATCAAATAAAATTGCCCGGAAAGTTCAATGAAAGTGGTCACATTAAAATGTAAAATTAAATTTATAGTTCCTACCATAAGCCATAGCATTATAGCTTTATCTAAGGTTGTCATTTTAATATTTTTCCAATCGGCCCATTTAATTTGGGGAATAGATAGGAGTATTAGAATTACAAATATTACTTCGGGAACTTGAATTTTACTATTAACCAGGGGTAGCCAAATAATTTTTTGGAATGGGATGGTTATAATATATAGGCAAAGTAATAGTAGATAGTTTTTTTTATTTTTAAGATTATAATAGCCGGATTCAAGCATTTTCAACAGCTGTTTATTTTAATATTTCATATACAATATCATTAATTTGGCTAGCTATTATGGCATCATCAAATTCGTTACAGGCTTTTATTCTGCCTATTTCTCCCATTAATTTCTTTTCTTCCGGAAGGAGGGATAAGAATTTTAAGAAAGTAGCTGCCAGCGCTTTTGAATTTTTAATTTCCACTAAGTATCCATTTTCTCCATCTTCTACGGCTTCTCTACAACCAGCCGTTTGAGAAGTAATGATTGGTTTTCCCATTGCCATGCCTTCTGTAATGGTTCTGGCAATTGCTTCACGGTAGGAAGGTAAAACAATGCAATCGGATGAGGCTATCACCTCTCTTATATCTTTAACAAAGCCAAGATATTGGATTATTTCATCTTCAACCCATTGGATTAATTCTTTTTTATCAATGGTTGCGGGATTATTCTCATCTATTTCCCCAACAATTAAAAATTCAACATCATTTCGCTCTTCTCCCACTATTTTGGCAGCTTCTACAAATTCTCTTATACCCTTATCGTATAACAATCTACCTATGAAGGTGAATACTGTTTTTTTTCTTTCTTTAGTATTGTCCATTGGTTTATACCATTGAGTATTAACGCCACATCCTTTTATGGAAACAGATTTTTGTTTAGTTATAATGTTTAAAGCTTCGAATAGTTCCCTATCCTCAATGTTTTCAAAGATAAATTTTTCATTGAACTTGCCAGAAATTTTATATAAGGAGGTGACAATATTTTTCAGGAGGCCGCCGTGTATAAAAGGGTAACCTAATCCGGTAATAATGGCAATAGATTTTAAATGTAAACTTTTAGCCGCAAGACTTCCATAAATATTTGGTTTGTTTGTAAAATGAAGTATTACATCTGGATTGATTTCCTTATAAATACGCCTCAGCTCTAAAAACAACCTAATATCATTCAATGGATTGACGCCATCTCTTACTAAACGTTGCAGATTATAGTGAAGAACGGAAGGATATTTATCTTTATAAATCAGGTATTCATCAACAGGTGCGACTACAATTACTTTAAATCCCTCACCTAAAAATTTTTCAATCAGATTTAATCTAAAATTATAAATATTCCATGTGGTATTAGCTACCAAGGCAATGATTCTCCCCTTCTTATTCTCTTTCATATATCGTTCTTTCAAACCTATATTCATTTAAAAGGAGTAAATATAGTGGTTAAATTGGATTATGGGGTGGTACTTTAGTAAAATTAGTACATGGTTAACTATTAATATATTATGAATAAGGATTTACATATAAACCTGGAGGTATTAAAGTTTTTCCCTGAATATTATCTATTTTTCTAGAGAATCAGTCTGAATACTATTAAATTATATTAAATGACCCTTTTTCCTGTTTATGGTTAGTAGAATTAACAGAAATGTAGGTTTCCACCTTTTTTTATAGAATACTCCTATAAATAATACCTCTGAAGTAGGTATGTATATTGATTCATTTCAAATATTTTAATAAAAGCCTCTAAAAAACAATATTGAGTTAATTAGCTTACCAATGTTATGGCTTTCTTGAATTTAATGATAATTGGGAAGTATATCAGTTAAAATGGTTTGATAATTTGCTCCGAAACTTTAGTAATATTTTTATGCTAATATAGAGGCAGTCTAAAAAGCCTGGAGGCATTAACATTACAAGTGCGAAGATTGCGGGGTTATGCCGTGTGAGTTGATACGAAATAATACATCTATGAAGAGGCATTATGTTTAATCAAAGAGGCTATCTATAATCCGTGAAATCCTTAAAATGCTTTAAACCGATGGTTTTGGTTAGATATTAAATTAAAACCTATCGGGGAGAAGAAGTAAAGCTTGGTGTCTCTACGATAATTTTATGCAACAACCTATGATTCATCGGGCATAAGCTCAGAAAATCATCTATTTTTTATCTTTTGCCATCACAAAGGTTTATTTACCCAATGTATAATGTAGCATAAAAAAGAGGCTATCTTTTAAGACAGCCTCTTTTTTTGCATTCAATTACGATAATCATCCTTGCCTTATCAACTAAATGTAGATAATAATTGATTTTTAAAATCATCATATTTTGTATCCATTTCTATGGACACTTTTTCTTTATTTGCCAATATAGCTATTCTTTCTGGTACGTCTATGGTACGTCCCAATATTCTTTCCACATCAGGTTTAAACTTTGATGAATGGGCTGTTTCTAATATAATTCCGTAAGTGTTTGGATGACTTTCCATGTAATCTTTTAACGCATAATATCCCACCGCACCGTGTGGATCTATAATATAGTTGTAATTTTGATATACTTCCTTGAGAGCATTTTCCGTTTGGGTATCATCTACGGCTATTCCCGTAATTTCATTTTTTACAATGTTCCACGTGGAACATTCTTTTGAATTACTTTCAAAAAGATCTAAAATTCTTGGGAAATTAGATGGATTTCCAACGTCCATCGCATTTGATAATGTTCTGATGGCGGGTTTTGCTACATATTCTCCGGTAGATAAATAATCTGGAACTATTTTATTTACATTGGTTGCGGCTATAAAGTGATGAATGGGCAGGCCCAATTGTTTGGCGATTAGACCTGCTGTAATATTGCCAAAATTACCACTCGGTACAACGTAGGTTATGTCTTTGGTCTTTCTTGTTTTTTCTGATATTTGCCTGTAGCTTTCGAAGTAATAAAAGGATTGAGGAATCAAACGAGCAATATTAATGGAATTGGCAGAAGATAAGCGTAGTTGAGAATTTAAATCTTTATCGAGAAAAGCTTCCTTTACCAGCGCCTGACAATCGTCAAAAGTACCATCTATTTCTAATGCATGTACATTACCTCCCAGGGTGGTTAGTTGCTTTTCCTGTAAATCACTTACTTTTCCTTTTGGGTATAGAATAACAACGCTAATGCCAGGAACGTGATGAAATCCAAAGGCCACAGCTCCACCCGTATCTCCGGATGTGGCTACAAGTATGATTAATTCTCGTTTATTGTCACCATTGTAATATTGCATTATTCTGGACATAAATCGCGCACCAAAATCTTTAAAAGCTAACGACGGTCCATGAAACAATTCTAAAGTGGCGATATCATCGTTTAATTGATAATTTGGTGCAGGAAAATTGATTGCATCGTAGGTAATTTCGGCTAATTTTTCGTCGGGAATAGATCCTTCAAAAAGATGTTTTGCTATTTGAAAGGAGTTTTCCTGAAAAGAGTTTTCCTCAAACCTTTCCCAGAATGTTTGGGGTAAAGGTTTTATTTTAGACATGTACAAACCATTGTCAGGGGGTAGCCCTTCCATTATGGCTCTTTCTAAATCGACAACAAATGCTTTGTTTTTCGTGCTGTAAAGTTTCATGAATATATCTTTATTAAGAAAGAACGACGGCTCCTTCCTGATTTATTTTCCCAGTGTACAAAGTGGCAGGTATGCCGTGTAGTTCAAAAATATTTCTCATTGCCATACCTCCTTTTTGGGCAGCAGTTTCTCCTTTAAAAAGGGCGAAAATAGATGGTCCAGCACCAGAGATACTGCAACCCAAGGCATCCATTTTTAAAGCGATATTCTTTATTTCATAAAAATGAGGTATTAACACAGCTCGTTGAGGTTCAATGATATGATCTGTCAAAGATCTTCCAATCAGTTCATAATCAGAACGATAGAGTCCAGCAATGAAAGATGCCAGATTTCCAGTTTGTGCAATACACTTTTGGAGAGAAATATCAGGTTTGAGTATATTTCGGGAATCTCTTGTTAGAACTTCTACTTCAGGGTAAATTACCGCGGCTACCAGATCGTCGGGAATGGGTAGTGAAGTTATGTCAAGGGTTGTATTTTCACGAATTAAAATAATGCCCCCAAGTAAGGAGGGCGCAACATTATCGGCATGATAGGAGCCGTCGGCAAGTTGCTCCCCCAATACGGCAAAATGTAGTAACTCCTTCTTAGTCAGGGGATTTCCTAACAAAGTATTTACAGCAAAAACGCCAGCTACCGCACTGGCAGCACTGGAGCCTAGTCCGCTGCCAAAGGGCATTTTTTTGTGGATATCCAGTTCAATACCTATCTCGCTTTTTCCAAGGAAATTCAATAGTGCCTGCGCCGAAAAAGTAGCCGTATTTTTTTCTGGTGAAAATGGCAAACGGTTCGTTCCGGTAATAAGGCCAATACTCATCCCCTTTCCGTCAGAAAATCGCGCAACTACCTCATCTCCGGGACTACCCAGAGCAAAGCCTAAAATATCATAACCTACCCCAATATTAGCCACCGAGGCGGGTGCAAAAACACGAATCTCCATAAGATTAATTGAGTTGATTGGCAATTTTAATGATTTCAGAGAAAATACCCGCTGCGGTAACTTCCGCCCCTGCACCAGGCCCTCTAATCACCAATGGCCTTTCCTTGTAGCGTGAGGTAGTGAAAACAATCATGTTATCGCTACCACTAAGTTGGGAAAATGGATGTGTGTCAGACATTTTTTCCAGTGAAATACTGGCTTTTCCATCTTCTAGTTTAGCCACCATACGAAGCACCTTGTTTTCTGCTTTAGCCTCTAAAAATAGTTGCTCAAAGGTATGATTCTCAGCTGATAAGGCTTTGATAAAGGCAGGTACATCGGGTGCATTTTGACAATTTTCAGAAAGAACAGAGGTGATAATTACCTCATCGCTTTCTATCTTCGCGCCTGCTTCTCGGGCGAGAATGATGAGTTTTCTTCTTAAATCAATACCATTTAAGTCAATTCTTGGATCTGGTTCAGTGTAACCTAAAGCCATCGCTTCTTCAACCATTTGGCTGAATGTATGATCATTATTTCCAAAAGTATTAAAAATATAAGAGAGAGAACCCGATAAAACGGCTTCCATTTTAATGATTCTATCTCCACTATTTATCAAATCGTTCAAGGTGGAAATAACAGGTAAACCCGCGCCGACATTTGTTTCGTACTGAAACATAACACCTCTCTTTCTGCTTAATGATTTTAAAGCGGCGTATTTGTCATAAGCAGATGAATTAGCTATTTTATTTGGCGTGGAAATTGAAATGCTGGCATTCAAAATCGCTTCGTAAAAATAAGTTATTTCTTCGTTTGCCGTATTATCAATAAAAATGGAATTGGGTAAATTGATATGCTCCATTTCTTCCACAAAAGTTGAAAGTTGGCTGGTCTCCCCCATTTCATTTAACGTTTCCTTCCATTGGTCTAAAGGAATACCTTCCCGGCGAATAATCATTTTTTTACTATTGGCTAAACCGACAAGCTTTAGGTCCAGGGAAAGTTCTTTCTTTAAAAATTCCTCCTGGGCTAGTATCTGATTTAAAAGGGTACCACCTATCAAACCACATCCAACCATAAAAAGATGAATCGTTTTGGTATGGGAAAGGAAAAATGCCTCATGCATTACATTTAATGCTTTAGACTCATCTAATCGACTGATAACTACAGAGATATTTAACTCAGAGGAGCCCTGTGCAATAGCAGCCACATTAATCCCATTTTTACCCAAGGATTGAAATAAACGTCCAGCCACACCAGGGAAATAACGCATTCTTTCCCCAATAACAGCTACCACGGCCAAATCTGTTTCTACTTTTAAGGTATCAATGAGCCCATTTTGGATTTCGGTTTCAAATAATGCCTCTACTATTTCTTTTGCTAAGAGCGCCTGATCAGGTTGAATGGCAAAAGAAATGGAATGCTCGGAAGATCCTTGGGTGATAAGAATGATATTGATTGATTTTTGGGCTAATCCTGAAAATAGTCTGCCAGAAATACCAGGAACCCCAATTAATCCACTTCCTTGCAAGGTAAGTAATGCAATATGTTGAATAGAGGAAATACCTTTAACAGGATTGTCACTCATTTCAGAATGATTTGAAACGAGGGTACCTTCAAAAGCAGGATTAAAAGTATTTTTAATGTAAAGGGGTATCTTTTTTGTTAAGGCAGGTTGAATGGTTGGTGGATAAATGACTTTTGCCCCAAAATGAGACATTTCCATAGCTTCAGCATAAGTCATTTTATGAATGGTAAATGCCTGAGGTACTTTCCGTGGATCAGCCGTTAGAACGCCATCTACATCGGTCCAGATTTCGATAGCCTCAGCATCGAGGCCTGCACCAAGGAGTGCTGCCGTATAATCGGATCCTCCCCTTCCCAACGTTGTGGTTAATCCCCCTTTTCCAGCACCAATAAAACCTGTAACTACTTGAATTTCGCTTGTTTGAGAATAAAACTCTTTGATTTTTAGATAAGTATTGCTTAAATCAACTTTCGCATTTCCAAAATTCTTATCGGTCTTTATTATTTTTCTCGCATCTAAATAAGCTGCCGGAATGCCCGCTTGTTTTAGTACTTGCGAAATTATAAAAGAGGAACTTCTTTCACCAAAACTCAATACATAGTCCATGGTCCTTAATGAAGCTTCTCTAACTAGAAAAACGCCGTGAAGTAAATTTTTTAATACTTCCTGATTATTTTCCAGTTCAGCAATGACAATACTTCGGGTGGGCTCAATAAGTAAGGATTCGGCAGCTTCAAAATGACGTAAACGGAACTGTTCGTGTAAATTAAGATAACTGTTATCACCATTCGCAGCACGTTGACTCATTTCAATGAGCTGATCTGTCACTCCGCCAAATGCTGAAAAAACAACGGTAAACGGCTGCCCACTTAAGTAATAATCTTTAAGAATAGAGACAATTCCTCTAATTCTTTCAGGTTTTCCAACAGAAGACCCCCCAAATTTTAGCACTTTCATTTCCTGAAATTTTATAAATAAAGTATAATGACCAATGAATTGGCGTTCAATATAAAATTTAACAATTATTTGGTTTTTCAGGCTAAGTTTTGCAAAGGTAGGGAAATAGAAAGGATACGGCTAATTTGAACTTAATATTTTTATTTAAAGCAAATAAAAAGGAGATTGTTACTTAATAAATGGTTGAATTTGATGCTGACTGGTAAATAATTCCAAATAAACAAATCCTGACTTCGCCACGCTTTATTAGGTTGTTTTTTATTTCATTGATTATAAATATAGTATAATTTTTATGGGATGTTTATATCAAGTAAAAAATCGGTCTGGAAGCACAAGCGTTGTTTTTATTAGCAACTCCAAGGATATAGTTTGGTAACTCAGATCAAACCGGCGAACTAAAATTTGGGAATAATCTTCTGAAAGAATTATAAATCAGAAGGTTATTTTGTTGGTTTAATAAATATCATGCAGTGTTGCCAGGGAAGATTTTTAATATTTTTTTCGAAGACGAAACCTGCTGCCTTGAGTTCTTTAATAGATTGTGCCTCACTCATTTTATGGATGTCTTTGATAGGCACTTCGGCATCCTCAGACCTAAATTCCACGAGTACTAATTTGCCTCCGGGCTTTAATGCTTTCAGCATTGAAATACCCATTTCATAAGGGTAAGAAAACTCATGATAACCATCCACTAATAAAACGAGATCTACTGTGTTTTCAGGCAAAGAAACACTCGTTTCTTTACTAAGCACAGGCACAATTCCTGATAGTTTTTCTTGTTTAATCCTTTTATTCAGGTAGGCAATCATTTCCGGTTCTACATCTACGGCATATACTTTACCATTTCCCACTTTTTTTGACAGCAAGGCACTATGATAACCACTTCCTGCACCAATGTCTGCAATAATCATCCCAGGTTTTACATCAAGGTTCTTCAATAATTGAGATGTATTTTCCTCCATTTCCCTCTCCTGTCTTTCAAGCCAATCTATGCCAAAATGACTCATTACGTGAGCAATTTGTCGGCCCATGTACCATTTATTGATGCCATTTGGGTCGCCACCTTTGATAGTATATCGCCCTTGAGCAGAAGCACCGACCGTGAGGAGGAAAGCAATAAAAAATAGTGAAATAGATATTGATTTTTGCATGGTTGACCTATTGGTTTATTTAAGGGAGTAACATTAAATAAGACGAAAAAGAGTGGTCATTGGTTCTCAATTTTCCCGCATTTTTTAGTAACTCCCTTGTTTCAGTACTATTTTTATTATTTACGTCAACGTTTAGAACATCTGGATCAAAAAATATTTTTTTTGAGTTGAGTAGTAACACCTATGTGGGTTAAACCACCGCCCAGATGATAGATAGATCGGCCGAAATCAAAAGAAAAGCGTTTTATTTTAAGGCCAAATCCAAAGGAAAAGCCATTTAAACCACCAACGCCAACAGTACCAAATTCCATTCTACTTCTATGATTGTAAGCCATTCTTAATTTGAAATTTTCATTTGCGCCCACAATAAGTTCTCCATTGAGAATAATATGCCTGAATAAATTATCAACAAAGATGGCAAGCTGAGCCGGTTCCGCTAATTCCTCTCCAATAATAAGCCTCGCTGATTCATTATCTGGATTGTAGTATCTTACGTTCCAACGATTCAGGTTGTTATAAAGAAGAGTAAACCGGAAGGGTAAATAGCGTAATTTTTTTGAAATAGCTATTTGTAAATCACTAGGTAAGGGTTCCTTGCTGTTACCTGAAAAATATGGACTAAGTTGTACCCCAGCATTTCTATATACAATACCAATGGTAGTAAGCTTTGAAGAATCCGTGTAAAATAAGCCGGCATCTAAAACCAGCGCGGAAGAAACAAATTCACCTAAGGAAGATTGAGCGAAAGACAGGGTAGAACCAATTTGAAGTCTGTCATCAATGGAATGGGCGACTCCGACGGACATTCTATTTTCATTTGCTTTGAATGTTCCGTTTGTCTGAAAATACTCGTCAGTTCGGGGCATTTCACCGTACTGAATAAAATGAAGACCAAGATGTAACCATGTTTTGTTATCAGCTATAGTAAACGCATACGCAGCATTTCCACTTTGTATATTTCCGGGTAAAAAAAAATGATTTAGTCCAAGTTTCCCTGTCATATTCTGATTTAAAACAGCTGGATTACCGCCAATCAAATTAATATCACTATCAGACACTGAAATTTGGGTTCCACCGAGACCGGTTAATCTTGCAGAGGACGGGGAGCTTAAAAAACTGAAAACTGATTTCCCCCCCGGAAATTGGCCGTATGCGTTATAGCATATACTCAAGCAGAAGAGGAACATTAGCATCAAATTTTT
>Ga0247842_10005183_pt1 | contig 15629 bp, 15 predicted proteins | sample LaCruzMarch2015__3_FD_192411 | JGI IMG/M metagenome (GOLD analysis project Ga0247842, IMG submission 192411) | Freshwater microbial communities from meromictic Lake La Cruz, Castile-La Mancha, Spain - LaCruzMarch2015_19m | ecosystem: Environmental > Aquatic > Freshwater > Lake | place: Spain...
GCCAGCTTTCGAGATGTTCCTCAAAGATATTTGTTTTTGTATCCATATTCATATGGATACGGTAACCGATTTATTATCTACCCGGGAGATTTGGGTAACATTTATTTCTATCTACAACGCACAATGGATTTTCGGGCTATCGCACAGTAAAATAATCGATCTTCGCATCAAACAAACAAATGGCGAGAATGAATTCTCACTAAAAGTTGGAAAACTAGGGAATCCTAATCGTAAGGAGATATCTATCCCGTTCGACAAAGATAAGTTGAAGGATTCTTTTGATTTTCTAAAGTTTTTAGGACATAGAGAAGGATTAAAGGCCATAAGAAACGCTGACATTTATCAGTACAAAGGGGTTGAATGGGCGATCGTCGAAGTGCCAAATCACAGTAATTATTTTGAGGCCGAGAAGCTAGTTAGCAGTAAAAAAGAAGGTAAAGAAGCCGAGAAAAAGATTATAAAAGTAGCCGAAGGGTTAGGATTGAAAGTCTTCTCTCCAAAAGAGACTATCGAGTACATTCGCGTCCTTGACGACGAAGTAAATAAAAAGTTTAAACTCTAATATCAATCATGCTTATGAAAATATTTATCACTGGATCATATGCGGTCAGCAAAAAATTCAGGACGTAGAAATAACCAGAATCATGCGCGAACTTGGAAATTTTATTTTTTTGGTGTATATTCCCTATTGAGAAACTTAAACTTAATTGCTACTAAATATGTTTCACGAAGGCGAAGATAATGTCTCCCCAGAGGATCTCGGTATTGATGACGAGCAACCGACAGATTCGGAGCGCGAAGAAGTTCTAACAAACCCATATGGAGAAAAGCTCCTTCGTCTTGCAGAAGAACATGATATCTACCTAGATACTAACCGCAAGGATCAACACCTGTTGGTTTCCGAAGAGGCAGTATTAGCCTTGGTTGAATCCGCAAAATTGTCCGCGCAGGATAGTGTACTCGAGGTTGGACCGGGGCTCGGACAAATAACCGAAGAATTAGCTAAAAGAGCCGGAAGGGTTTACGCAATTGAGATAGACCATCAATTTGATCCCGTATTAGCCGAACTAAATGCAAAATATCCAAATATCCAAATTATTTCTGGTTCTGCAACCGAAGTACAATGGCCAAGGGTCAATAAGTTCGTCGCAAATCCCCCATTTAGTATATTTGAACAGATCCTAAGAAAGGTAATATTAGATAAAGAAATAAAAGCTGCGTCAATTGTAATTGGAGAAAGGTTTTATAAAGGTTCTGTTCCAGCAGAACGACAGAATTCAAGGGTTGGCCTAATGACAAAGGCTTTTTTCAAAGGTGATCTTGTTAAGACTCTAGAGAGAGAAGACTTTTTTCCCAAAAGCCGTGAACAGGCAGTTGTTCTAAGTCTATTAAGGAAAGTGAAGCACGAATCTGATTACGGTTTGAAAACACTTGTGACAAGAATGTTGAGATCGCCAAACGCAAATGCAGGCTCTGTCGTGCACGAAGCAATTTCTGAGGCTTTCGACCCGAGAAGGGTCGACCCGGAGAGAATCCCTAGTGTCGAGTCGTTTGGAATACCAGGGAGCGTTATGAGAAAACGTCTTCAAGACTTAACAAATTCTGACATGGTTGTCTTAGCTTCTGCACTCGGGAAGATCTCATCGGCAAGATATAACCGCGGTAGGAGAGAAAGATTTGACGACTAAGGGAATACACATCATCGCCGATTTGTTCGAGTGCGATTTCAAATGGCTCAACGCGGTTGACCAAAAAGAACTCGAAGAAGTTGTCAGTGCTAAAATTAAAGATAACAACCTTACTGAAGTAGGTAGCTTTTATCATAGCTTCGGTCGCGGAGCATATAGCGGAGTGGTTTCTCTGGCTGAATCACATCTTTCATTTCATACTTGGCCTGAAAATTCTTATATTTCACTCGATATTTATGTTTGCAATTATGAGAGAGACAATACCCAAAATGCCAAAAATTTAGCAAAAGACGTAATCAGAATATTCAGTCCCAAAACGGTAAAAAGTCAATTTTTTTATAGTTCAAATATAGCCAATAAATACGCGAAATTCAGACCGTTGGAAGACAGAAATTTGGATCAATTTTGGGCAACCGAAGATACGGTCTTGAGAAGAGTTGATCTCCTGAGCAATATTGAGAATATTTCAGAAAAAAATGTTTTATTTTTGGGAGACGACGATTTAACGTCTATAACTTTGGCATCTGTTTGTAAACCAAACCGCATTACGGTATGCGATATTGATGACAGGATAATCGAACACATCGATAAGATCTCAAAATCAGAAAATCTAGAAATAAATCTTTGCAAGCATGATTTTAGAGATCCTTTTCCAAAAAACTTCCCCTCCGACTTTGATATTGTCTTCTTTGACCCCGCATATACCCCAAGCGGAATAAACAATTGGTTAAATCGGGCGTTAGAAGCTTCCCTGGGAAAAGGTTCAAATAAAGATAGAAAAAACCAAGCAAGGCTTTCTGAAATTCAGTATTTTTTGTGCTTTGGATATACGGATAAAAGTAAGGAGCGCGGTCTTAAGGCGCAACAAATTATTTCATCACTCGGCTTAGTTATCCAGGAAAAGTTTAAACATTTTAACAAATATTATCACGCCGAATCTATAAACTCGACGAGTGACCTGTATATTCTTCAGCCAACACCTAAAGTCAGCACAAGGGAACTCGATATAGCCAGATCGAAATTCTATACTGGACACAAGGCAAAGTAGCCTTTCCTCGTCATCAGGCCCCAGAAGTTTCTACCACGATAAAGTTTATACAATCAACAACTAGCCGAAAACCTCCAAATATTTGCATCCCCTCGAACAGCTGATAGCCCTAAATTGATTGAGTGAAACTGCCATCTTTAAGTAATCACGATCTTTTAGTTGGCTTTGATAACAGGAGATTGCCTCTCGTTTTTGTGAAATATACTTATCAATGCAACTTTTCTCCCCCACACAACTTATTGGTGTCCAAACTTCATAAAATTTAAGCTCAATATCTTTCTCTAATAACGGCTTCACATGACTAAAGGCTGATGAAACACAAGATAGCCACGCTGCTTCTCTGACAATTTGGCAGACTGCCCTATGATCCATATCTCGCTCTTCACTATGCGGCGTGTATATAACATCCGGCTTATTCTTTCTGATCACCCGAATAAATTCAGTTAAAACTCGATCATTGAATTCTAAAACATATTCAAAAAGTCTCATAAATTCAACATTTTTAATTTTTAAAACCTTAGCTGAGTTTAGAGTTTCCTTCTCTCTCGTTTCCTGAATCTGAGCAGGATTCATCTTATCGACTCCGAAAGTCCCCTGGCAGACGACTGCTAGATTTACTTCATGTCCCCCTTCTACTAGCCTGGCGATTGTGCCACCCATACCAATCGCCTCGTCGTCATGATGAGGCGCGAAGATCAGAATCCTTTTATTTATCATGCATATTTACCACGATTATAACCAATGATAAAAAATATTTGCCACATTAGAAGATACAGCATGACTATTAGTCCTTCACGTTTTAAAGCTGTCCGTAGATATTTTTTTCTATCTGTAAAAAATCTCCAAATGTATTTTAGTAATCCATGGGACTTTGTCTCGCCCGCTTTAACGTCCCCCTTCCTAGCACCGGCACCAATTTTTTGTGAAATCACTAAATCGTGTTTCATGCTTTCCGGTGCGTGCCAAATAATTTTTTTAAGAAAACAAACATCTAAATTCGCTTTATATATTCTTTCTGCTAGATTAGAATCTTCAGCCCAACCGATGTCCTCATCGTAAAAGTATCCTCCAATATACTTCGCAATTTTCTTATCGAAAGCAATTCCGGGACCATAAATGTTCTTTTTGTCGTCAAAAACATTACTAAACAAATTTCTGGTCTTAGCGACAATTTTTTCAGAATAGTTCCCGTGTTTGAAAGAGATTCTCCCTTTCACGATATCGGATTTTCCTAAGTATTCATAAATTCTACTGATAGAACATCTTTTGAATTCACAATCCGAGTTCATTATGATAATTTTTTCATTTTTGGATTTTTTTATCCCTAGGTTCAATGCTCTAGCCAGATTAAAAACCCTATCATCAGAATAGCATATCTCGCACCTTCTATCGGTGGAAACAATTTTTTTTACTTCATCAGATGGATTATTGTTTAATATGACTACAATTTCAACATCTTCGTCTATACTTTCCATACACCTTGCTATTCTAACGTCTTTCGAAACCGGAATAATTATGGATATGGGAATCGTTTTCATCTTCATTTTTTCTTCGCCAAACAACTGCCGACAATTAAATAATCTATTCTGGAACTAAAAAAGTTTTGATTGCGTTGTTCGGTGTACAAACTATTGGCTCCTTGACATCAATTTACAACCATAGTAGATATAAATAAAATGAAAATCAAGACAAAGTCTAACATCTCACTAATTAAAGGTTTGGAAAGAAAGAGTTCAAAAAAGGTTGTTGTGCTGTTTTCCGGCGGGGTTGACAGCTTAGCTTCGGCACTTATTCTCCAGAAAAATGGTTATGAAATTTATCCGATGTTTGTTGATTATGGTCAAAATGCTGCCCCGGCAGAGAAATTTTTAGTAAAACGACTCAGTAATGTTGCAAAATTTCACAAAACTAAGATCATCAAGTGTACTTTTTATAAACAAATTGGAAACGTGGACATGGTAGAGACCGATCAGATTATTGAGGCAACAAGTGCTTGGGTAGAGGCCAGGAATACACTTTTTATGGTGTATGGCGGAATCTACGCGAAAAAAATCGATGCTGACGGAATTTGTTTAGGTTATATGCTTGAAGATAATTTTGTTTTTGGCGATAATGATTACTTTCACCATAAACTTATTGAGCTAACTTTGTCTCATTCATTTTTGCAACCGATTGAAGTATTTATGCCAATCAAAGAGGCCCACAAGGCAGATTTAATGAAAATGCTTGATGAGAGGGGTTTTCTCAATCTGACTACTTCTTGTTGGAACGCAAAGTTGGCCAACGGCAACGTTAAATCTTGTAATAAATGTTCGAATTGTCTAGAGCGGAATTCACTGATTAAAAATATCTAAGGATAATTCTAAGCGAAAAAACCAAACCATATTCGTCCTATTCATAGACCCCCTTATCTATGAGATAATCACCCATTACAAGATAATCAAGGCCTGAACTGAAAAAGGTTCTTATAGCATCATGAGGCGAGCATACCATTGGTTCGCCCGCATAATTAAAAGAAGTATTAACTATCATTGGAACACCGGTTAAATTATAAAATTCTTTAATTAAATTGTAATAGATTCCATTATCTCTCCGGTTGACTGTTTGCGGTCTGGTCGATTTGTCGACGTGGACCACCGCTGGAATTTTTTCTATCCATTCCTTTTTAATTTCAAAACTTTTAAGCATGAAGGGTGACGGAACATAATTTTTAAATATCTCCTCACCTCTTTCTTCCAAGACGCTTGGACCAAAAGGCCTCCAAATCTCCCTCCCTTTAGCATTATTTAAAATTACCTTCATATTTTCATCTCTTGGGTCCGCTAGTACACTTCTATTGCCAAGGGCTCTCGGTCCATATTCCATTCCTCCCTGGAACCAACCTATTATCTTTTTTCTAGTCAATAATTTCGCCGTGATCTTTATTATGTCGTCGTACTCTTTATATCTAATCTTCATCATATGCAGAATCTTTCTAATCGAAGCATTTGAGTATGAGCTTCCATAATAGGGGGTGATCTTCCCAGATATTTTTTCTTTGCTTACCGCTAGAGCGGCACCCAAAGCTGATCCCGAATCCTCACACGCAGGTTGTATGAATGTTCGTTTAAATATTCTTGCATTTTCGACGATGCTGTTTGCTACGCAATTCAATGCTACACCGCCAGAAAGACAGAGATTTTGCGACCCGGTTAGTTCTTCGGCTTCTCTGGCCAAATCTAGCATCTTATTTTCGATAAACGACTGTGCAGATGCAGCTAGATCTTTGTGGATTCTTAGAAGCACCGGTAGTTTCTCAATTTTTCCTGTAAATTCATTAAATCTAATTTTGATTTGAGCAGGTTTGAATCCCTTTCGGATAAGCTGGCTAGCTACATAGGAGGAAAATTCTGTCTGATTGTCTGGCAAATGATCATCGTCTAACCGAACACTTGAATAAATACTATTTATAATCTTTCCGTAGACTGGTTTACCATAGGCCGATAGTCCCATAAGCTTACCTGCTCCAAATCCTCCTAAGCCGCAGAATTCCGATATCGATGAGTATAAAAATCCTAATGATTCTGACGTACTATAACTTTTTAAAAAAGTTATATCCTTGCTATCAGCATAAAATATAGAGGTAGATTCATTTTCCCCTTGACCGTCGATAACTAAAATTGCGGCTTCTTTAAATTCTGAGGTATAAAAAACACTGGCGGCATGGGACAGGTGGTGCTTAACATCAATAACCAGAATTTTTTTATCTAACTCAAACATTTCTTTGGGCAATATACTCGAAACATCCGATAACCTTCTCTTGGAGAGCTTAAATCCAACAGCAATAGCCGAAAGATCTTTTATACCAATGTTCGCTTTTTCTAGACAGAATTTTGCCGAATTTATGGGTTGTTTATCAAGAGCTCTCTTTTGCCTAATAAACCTTTCTTCCTCGGCAATGGCAATAATTTGATTATTTTTAATTAGACAAGCAGCCGCGTCATGACTTCGGCAATGGCAGCCGTTAAGCCCAAGAATATATTTATCTTTCATATAGAAGCTCCCCCACTAATTATACTTTACGTTTTTTACCCCAAAGTAAAATGTGAAGTCTAGGAATCAATCTCCAGCCTTTTAGCTTCGCTATTTCTGCAAGTCGCCTGGTGTCATCTATCATTTTTTCCTTTCTCGTTCCCTCGGGCATAATGATAATTTTATCTGGATCGAGTTTGCATAATTTGATTATTTTTTCTATTTCGGCAATGTCTGTATCAGAAGCAACAACAAATTTAAAGGAGGTTCTTGTAAATTTATTGAAATACTTCAGAATCTCAGGTTTGAAACATTTTTCTTTTTTGTTTCCCGAACTCGATAACTTTGGAGATACATTAAACTTGCATCTTGCAACTATTACTGCAGAAGGCTTGATAGTACCATTCGTTTCAATTTCTACATCCCAATCTGTTATTTTATTAAGTAATACAGCGAGTGCTTTTTGCTGTATTAGTGGCTCCCCGCCAGTAATGACTATTTTTTTTACCGGATATGTTTGTATAACTTTTAAAATCTGATCTACCGTCAAAAATCTTTCCTGACCATTTTTTAAAACGGGTTTCTGTGCATACTTAGTATCGCACCACCTACACTCCAGATTGCAAAAACACAGTCTTAGAAAGACGGATGGGGTTCCGATATTTTGCCCCTCTCCCTGAATTGAATAGAATATCTCGTCACCTGACAAGAATAGTTTCGTAGCCATTTCGTCACTTCTTTTAGTTATCCCCACGTCTAATTTCATCGCTCCCCGCGATATGTTACAAAACCGCCGCTCGTCTCCCACAGTTTCAACTCGCAAACAGGAAATTTTGCCTCTATAAGCCGTTCCCAGATCCAGATAACGATGTTTTCAGCCGTTGGCTGCTTTATCTTTTTATTTAAATACCCGTGATCTAATTTCGATATGACATGATTTTCTACAATTATTTTTAATTCTCCAAAATCCATAACAAAGCCATTTTTATCAACCTCCCCTTCGATTGAAACATGCAATACGTAAGAATGCCCGTGTAAATTTTCGCATGGACCGTCATAACGAAGCAGTTTGTGAGCGGCTTCAAATTTAAACTCCCTGGTGATCTGCATTATTCTCCAATCTCGCCTCTTATCTCTGCATATACATTATGATCGTGAATTGATTCATTATTAATACACTTTATAACTTCGAAATGATATTTATTTTTTTGCAAGATTATCTTCGCGTCCCTAGCTATATCCTCAACAAATTTGGGATTATCAAACATCGCCTCTGTAACATACTTTTCGTCCTTGCGTTTTAGTAAGGTATACAACTCTTGACTACCGGCTTTTTCCACCTCTTTAATTAACCGGCCTAAATTGATTTCTTCAACCTTCACTTTTGCAGTAACCAGACCTCTTTGGTTGTGTGCTCCCTCCTTTGAGATGTGCTTGCTGCACGGGCAGACTGAACTTACCGGAATATTTACTTCAACGAAGATGCTAATATCATTTTTACTATTAAGTTTTGAAGATATTTTACATTTGTAACTCATAATACTACTGATCGCCGACATAGGGGCTTTTTTTGTCATAAAATAAACAAATTCAATTGCCAGTTTAGCTTCTTGCGATCCCATTCTCATTTTTATTTCTCTTAATATCTCTTCTATAGACTTGCGATCAATCTTTTTCCGTTCGTATTTAGTGATTACTTCAAAAAACCGGCTCATATGAATTCCCTTGATATTTGCGGCCAACTCTACCGCAATCTCAAATTCCCCAACCGTTGGGACATTTTTTGTTTTTTCAGCTACAACTATCGACATTTTAAATCCAGAAACACCAACTCTATCAATCCTTATGCCCCTACTATCCGGTTGCTTTTGGATGTCAGTTTGTTTCATATTTTATAATATTTTACATGAATCTCCGCGGACTCCTACCCGCGATTTCATTTTGATTCAAAAGGTTAATCTACGCCAGGGTAATAGACCGGAATACGTCTTCAAATTTTTTATGGAGTTTCGCGCCATAAGCACAAAGAATCACCCGAGACAGTAGTGGGTGATTGCTATCGCAAATGAGGGTTACAATACTAGGCACAGACAATAATTTGGCCCAAAACACAGCCGGTTTAGATATCCAAACGGCGATGAACCTACGCTCGATATCTCGAAATACGTTTAACATTATTCTTATCTGTACTTGTAACATCAACATCTGCAAAAAGCAATAACCGTTATGGCTTGCGAAATGACAATATAACAAACTTTATTTTTTATATTTTAAATCTGCTTTTGCAACACATTAAACCCCAAATATTTTCCGGCAATCACACTGGAAACCATGTCTTATGACTTCTTAAGCTTTTTCTCAGGTAATCAGGCGAGAATTATCGTAAATAATATCGAAAGGTGATTTTATGATTAATTTTCTACGAAAGCGTTGGATCTATGTGTCTTTAATAATTCTCCTAGCTGCTGGATTGTCTGTTTTTTTTATTTTACGGTCAAAAAACAGCTCTGGCACTACTTATAAGACAGCCAATATAACTAAGGGGACACTAACTGTTTCAGTTTCTGGCAGTGGAAATGTAATTGTTGATAAAAGTGAAACAGTCAGTCCAAGTATCAGCGGACAGGTTTACGATCTGTCAGTCCAATACGGTGACAAAGTTGAAAAAGGCCAGACTCTTTTTAAGATTAAAAACGATCAGCTAGATGTCACGGTTAGCCAAGCCTACGCCAGCTACTTACAAGCGAAAGAGAGCGTTAGCACCGGCGAATACAATGTCAGTAAAGCCCAAAGTGATCAAACAACAGTTAACGATGATTCAAAATCTACCGACAGCGATAAGGCCGCAGCGGCGGAAAAAGTTAGATCCGCTGAATCCTCGCTCGAATTAGCAAAAATCAATCAAGATAACGCGTATTCTAATTACAAATTACAAAAGAAAAATGCTGATCTGAGAACCGTGACCGCACCGATTGACGGAACAATCACCACGCTCGGCATCAAAAATGGTGACCAGCTCGGAAGTTCAAGCGGTAGTTCGTCCGGATCCACTTCATCGTCTAGCTCTAGCTCATCAGCAAGCTCATCCTCTTCCTCAATAGTAATAGCCGATCTTGGTTCGATGAAAGCATCTGTTTCTATAAACGAAGTTGATGCTACTCAAGTCAAGGCAGACCAAAAAGCAAATATGACTTTTGACGCGATCAGTGGACTGACTCTAACTGGAAAAGTTGAGCGAATCTCCACGATCGGAACCGAGACTTCGGGCGTTGTCACCTACCCCGCCACGATTATTTTCGACTCGATCGACGAAAAGGTGAAACCACAAATGAGTCTTACGGCAACCATTACGACCGACGTCAAACAAGATGTTCTGATGGCACCGAATGCTGCGGTCAAAACCAGTGGAGATACACGTTACGTGCAAATTATGGAAAACGGTTCGCCAAAACAACAAGACGTTGAAGTCGGCGTCTCAAATGACACTTATACGGAGATTAAAAGTGGGGTCAAAGAAAGCGATACAGTCGTGACCCAAACTGTTTCTAGCTCAAGCTCAGCCAAGGGTGCAACAACTGCGACGGGCAATTCAAGCGGTTTGAATCTTCGGAGTTTAAGTGGTGGTAGCGGCTTTAGCGGCGGTCCACCAGCCGGAGAATAGCTCCTTAAGACGGGTATAAACAATGAATAATCCTGTAATAATTTGTGAGGATATCACTAAGACTTACGTCAACGGAGACGTCGGCACTACGGTTTTGAACAAAGTCAGTTTCACAATAAACAGTGGTGAATTTGTCGCTATAATGGGTCCGTCTGGGTCGGGAAAGTCTACGATCATGTCGATTCTTGGCTTGCTAGACTCACCGACGACTGGCAAATATATCCTCGATGGCAAGGACGTTTCCAAACTGTCAGACGACGAATTAGCCCAAATTCGCGCTAAGAAAATCGGATTCGTTTTTCAGTCATTCAACCTTCTACCAAGAGCCTCCGTTATCAAAAACGTGCAGTTGCCACTTGTCTATTCGGGAATTCCTTACAGCCAAAGAATGGCTATGGCCCAAAAATCTCTCGAGCGGGCGAATATGGAAGAAAACAGATATTCCAATCTGTCAAATCAGCTCTCTGGCGGGCAGATGCAAAGAGTCGCCATCGCCAGAGCACTTATTAATGACCCGGCACTTATTCTGGCTGATGAACCAACGGGAAATCTTGATCAAAAAACCGGTGGAACAGTATTAGAAACTTTCAAAGAACTAAATCGTGAGGGACGGACTATGGTGCTCATTACTCACGATGAAGAGGTAGCCAAGCATGCCACTCGCATTATAGAAATCAGGGACGGCAACATCATCCATGATTCTAGTCGCCACAGAAGAGAGGAAAGATGAAGCTAAGAGATATCCTCAGCGAAACATATTCAGCTCTTTCCAGCAACAAAGCACGTTCAGGGCTAACTGTTCTCGGCATTGTCATCGGCATTAGCTCGGTCATCGTCTTAGTCGGTGTAGGCCAAGGCGCCACTTCGAGTGTGACTTCCAATATTTCAAGTCTTGGATCAAATTTGTTAGTTGTCTCTCCTGGTTCGACAAGCTCAGGTGGTGTAAGAAGCATGGCTGGAAGCGCCGCCACTCTCACCCAAAAAGATGCTGAGGCGATTAAGGCAGAATCTAACAATATTTCTAACCTAGCGACAGTTTTGACAGGACGTTATCAAATTACTTACAAAAGCAATAACACTAATACACAGGTTATCGGAACCCAATCATCTTATGCACAGATCAAAAGCCTCTCTCTCGAGTCAGGAACATTTATCTCTGATCAACAAGAAAAAACCAGCGCCAAGATGGCAGTGTTGGGTCCAACGACAAGAGACGACCTTTTCGGCGAAGGCTCAGATCCAGTTGGACAAATTATCAAAATAAACAAAGTGCAGTTTAAAATTATCGGCGTAACCGAGTCGAAAGGCGGTACTGGGCCAACCAATTCAGATGATGCAATTTACGTTCCGATTACTTCTGCCCAAACCTTTTTGGCTGGCCATTCATCAATTTCCAATATCAATATTCAGGCTAAAGATTCACAAAGCATTGACGCCGCCCAGGAAGAAGTTACCAATATTCTGCTGGCTCGCCACAACATTTCGGACAGTTCTTCGGCCGATTTTTCAATCACAAACCAGGCTGATATCGTCTCGAGTTTATCCTCCATCACCTCAACCATGACATGGCTACTTGGCGCGATCGCAGGCATTTCCCTGCTGGTAGGCGGAATCGGCATCATGAATATGATGCTAACAACCGTTACAGAGAGAACGCGCGAGATCGGCCTTAGGAAAGCAGTCGGCGCCAAAAAAAGTGACATCAGCCAGCAGTTTTTAGCTGAGTCAATCGCCCTAACCTTCCTCGGTGGGCTGATTGGAATTATATTAGGCTGGTTAGTCGCTTTTGCCATAACCAAGTTAGGCCTAATCACTGCCGTAATAACGTGGCAGTCGGTTTTGCTGTCTTTTGGCGTATCCGCCTTAGTGGGGATTGTCTTTGGCTTTTATCCTTCAAGAAAAGCGGCTTCGCTCAAGCCTATCGATGCCTTAAAATATGAATAAAAACAATAATGAAAGAAAGGACCAAATGAAAAACAAAAAAACTGTTTTGCTCATTCTACTCGCTGCGGTTTTACTTGCCGGGGGTTTTTTCTCTGGCACAATTTATCAAAAAAAGAAGTCGCCCAGCTTCCCCGATGGCCTTAAAGGAGATAATCCTTTTGGCACTGGAAGCCCGACAGCCGGCATGAGAAATGGCCAAAGAGGTGGTGCCAATAGCGGAAGCATTACCGCCAAAGACGACAAAAGCATCACAATTAAGCTCGGCACCGGAAGTACTAAAACAATCTATTACTCTGATTCGACAACTGTCTTGAAACAGGAAACTGGCAGTCTCGCCGATCTGACTGTTGGTACGAATATAAGCGTTATGGGATCGTCAAACTCCGACGGAAGTGAAACGGCCAAAACTATTCAGATAATGCCTGCTAACTAGATAAATGGGGTGTGGCGCCCGGTCACCCGGGCGCCGTGGAAAGCCGTCAGAAACTCAAACTAGCCGCCAGGTGATAACATCCCCTCTCTTCACCCGACAGACTACGGCTGGTGCGAGTATCAGCCGATTATTCACCAAATACTGTAAGTTCCCTGCAATGGAACCAACTCTGGTGAATAGCTGGCCGCCGCTTGTACGCTGGCATGAGGCGTAAGCTAGCGTAGCGGTGGCAACCGACATCGCGCCAGTTGCCGCGAAGCTTAGTTGTCGAGGCCGCGTAGCGGCCTCGACACTGCCGGTTGCCCCAAGCGCTGCTCCAAGCAGCCAAACGAGAAACCCTCTCCTTGTCAAACAGCGTCACCCTCTCTTTTGGTTTTGACGGCCATTTACAAACTTTCTAACCGCTACTTTTAGAAAAACAAAAATTATTCCTCCTGATAAAAATAAACCAAACAAAATCAGGACATTTTTCAAGCTAAATTCAGGGAAATTAAATGCGTTTGATCTAATTGCTTCGCCGGCTTTGACTGAGGGCGACGGATTTTTTTTCTGGGTTTCATTGTCATCATTGACTGAAATTATCCGAGAATCATCATTGGTATTGTTCCCGGTCACTTGAGTATTTGTTGGTGTACTCACCGCTGGAATTACATTGTTTTGGCTACTTTGATCCTTTTCCACCGTGCTTGAATTAACTGCGGTTGCACTACTCATGCTAGACTTTTTCTCTGCACAAATTTGCGAGAATATAATTTTCGATAAACTGCATTGACCGCGGCCAAGCTCCCAGCCCTCGATATCACCATCCTCCACCCGGGAATAATTTGCCCCAACATTCTGAAACACCCAGCTATCCTTATATTTCCAATAAGACCAAAATGCATCATCTGATAACATTTGGGTTGAATTTTTCGTCGTCTCACCATCTATTCCAACGACAAACCCATTTTTTGCTACTGGCCTAAACCCCGCCTTTTCAAGCAGCTGCCAACCTGTAATTGAATCAGTGTCAAAATTTACGCATGCACTTTTAACTTCGCCACTTTGCTTCTTAACAACTACCGCCGCCTGTGAAGCAAAAGCAAAATTTGGCCAAATAAGCCAAAAAAGTAAGAATGGGAAAATAATTTTAATTCTTTTTTGCAACATATTTTAGCTCAATAAACTTAATGAGTACGCCGGTAAAAAAAGAAAGGGCTATAATCACAATAATCCATTGCCATTGTGTTTTTACTCCTTGAACAGTGGCCGAAAGAGCCTTACTGCCCGATTGATCGAAAACGATTGGCGGTTCAGGAGTTTGCGAAGCCTGCGCCTTTGGTGATGGAACAGCCACGACAGATAGCACAATACTCTGGCTTAGTGGCACAGCTGTCACCGATACTACGGTATCAGTAGAAGAAATGCTCGGCGTTGCTGTTGGTATCAGTGTAGAAATTAGATTTGGAAGTGGTGAAAACGCCGGGCTTACCGTGGCGGAAGGAGACGGTGTTAAAGTTGGACTTGATACCGGTATCATCCAGCTCGAGAGTGACGTTTTTTCAATTGGTAAAAAATCTCGATTTAGACCAATTAGAGCAATTGAAGTTGTCCAGACAGGGCTCATCTTCCCATATGTCCGGTTGAAATTGTACGATCCATCCACGTTTCTCAAATCGATAAGATCGTCAATAATTGATTTATTGTTTTTGCGCCAAAAGTCACTTTGCGGGCTTTCGCCCAAAGCATAAATGGCTTGCAGAGTATACGAGTCAGAAAAGGTGTCTGATTCAATCGACCACTCATTCGCGTCGTATTTTATGCCGCCTGTTTCGGTCTGTAGATTTTTTAAATACTGCTTAGCTTTTTCAATAATTTCCGGTGGTATTTCTTGTTTAGACGAGACAAGAGCCATGATTGTTTGCGCCGTGAAATTGCTCTCTGCACCATATCCAGAGTTCCAACCGCCATCCACATTTTGATTGGCTGCAATATATTCAATCATTTCTAATGGGATCGGTTCACCCGCGGATGAAAGTGCAATTGCACCAAAAACCGTGCTAACTAGGTCCGGTCCGGTCCTTCCGGATGAATCGACAGCCAACAAGATTTTCTCTGGCAAATTACAGGCAGCTAAAGCGTGCGTGTCGATGCCGGCTGATTCAAGTGCTATCGTTCGCCGCTCAATATCGGTTAGCGTGGTCAACGAACAAGCGTCGCTCAAAGCAAAATCGATCAAGTTTTTATTTTCCCCAACGGTTTTAGAATCATATCCGGAGGAAGAAAAAGCCATAATTCCCCAGTCGGTTTCCAGACTTTGCGGACCATCGACAAATTCCTCTTTAAGAGCACCACTTGCTTCATCCTGAAAGCCGACGAGGTATCGTAGCGATGTGTCAGTAGAATCAACACTTGCAAAAATCCTGCTTGGCAAAACGATCAGAGAGAAAATGATCAAAAATAAAAGTGTCGCGAACGACACTCTCAAAAATCTCACACGGTTTTTCACGATCCTCCTCGGGATACATCAATACTTTTATGGATATGCTGGTTTTCTGACTCGTTTTTGGCTAGATACTGCCTATCAACCTCGTGGAAGTAGACCTGTCTAGACAAAAATTTACAGTAGCGGGACTGTGGCGGGATTAAACCGCACTTCCCTCCGCCGAACCGGCGGATTGCGCACATCTTTATTTGCCTACGTTTGAAATGTAAATAACTTAGCCGCGTTTGTCAATCATGCGAATTAGATCATCAAAAATGTTACCGAAAGTATCTTCGTTAGCTCATTAACAATGTTACCGTGATTTGGGATAATCTCCTGCCACAAGAAAAAGCAAAAGCAGGAGATGGCAATGAACAAAA
>Ga0247842_10005184_pt1 | contig 15629 bp, 36 predicted proteins | sample LaCruzMarch2015__3_FD_192411 | JGI IMG/M metagenome (GOLD analysis project Ga0247842, IMG submission 192411) | Freshwater microbial communities from meromictic Lake La Cruz, Castile-La Mancha, Spain - LaCruzMarch2015_19m | ecosystem: Environmental > Aquatic > Freshwater > Lake | place: Spain...
CGCAGAACGCAAATTCGCAAAACTCAAATCCGCAGAACTCAAATCCGCATAACGCAAATTCGCAGAACTCAAATCCGCAGAACGCAAATTCGCAGAACGCAAATCCGCAGAACTCAAATTCACAAAACTCAAATTCGCAGAACTCAAATCCGCAGAACGCAAATTCGCAGAACTCAAATCCGCAGAACGCAAATTCGCAGAACTCAAATCCGCATAACTCAAAACATTTTTTAGTATTTTTAATAATTCACTTATTTCAAATCCACCAATGGAAGTCCCAATGCCTGTTAATATTAAATTTTTATGTTTGTATCCCAAAACCCCTGCTAACGCTCTTGTTATTATTTGGTTATTTGTTTTAAGATTATTATCAACAGACACAATAAAAAATAAATTTTCTGTTAAATTAAATTCTCTTGATTGTGCCCACTCCTCAGGGTATTTATCTTTAAGTATTTTATCAAGCCCACCACCTGCCGAAAAATCAGGATTACTAGCAGTACATATTTTAAAGTTGGGATATTTCGCCTTGCATTTTAGAATATCCTTATTTTCAATTATTAAATCAGGAATATTAAGTTTTTTAACCTGTTCGCACAATTCTTTATTTTTATCACAAAATATTAAACTCATATTTAATCCTCCATTTTAAATAAACTTATTGGATAACTAACTGTATTAAACCTTTCTTTTCTACCATCACAATCATAATTTAAAACAACATCTGCATAAATATAATGTTTATTAATTTTTAAATTGTAAATGGTAACAAAAGCCCCACTTATCTTATTTACTCCATTACAATCACACTCGTAATTTTCAATAATTCCTTTAATTCTTGTTCTTTCTGTTGCTCTTTCGTATTTAATTATTTCTTTTTCAATTTTGTTCATAAACTGCCCTCCTCATTAAATTCTCCAACAATAAAAGAATATTCATTACTTAAATGTTTTTCTATTTCGTGAGCTATATGTTCTAATTGTTCTTTTTTAAATTTAACGCCTGTTGAATTAAATAAATTTCTTTCTAACTCTTGCTTACTTATTGTGAAGTTTATTATATTAACCATATTTATTTCTCCTTTATTTCTTTTTTAAGTTTGTCTAATAATGAAAGTAATAAACTACTATTAGTTGTATAACTTTTATGATTATCTTTTGTTTTCAATTCTTTATCTATCAATTTAATTAATAAAGATATATCAATTATACTATACCTTTGTTGCATTAATTCTTTTTTATTCATATTTAGTCCTCCTTTTTTTCAATCTTATAATTTGTATTAGGGTAACCAAATAAATCACAAATTTCATCAATTATACAGTCACCAAATTCTTCACATTTATATTTAACTAAAATTATTCTTAACTGTTCTTGTTTATCTTCGTTCATTTTGTTTTCTCCTTAATACCAATTTATTTTATATTCTCTTCCTTTTGTATCTCTAAATATACTTTTATCGCCTAAATGTTCTAAATAACTTCTAATGGCTATACTCAAACTATCCTCTAAATCGTTGTAAGTTTCTATTGTATAGTTAGAAGAAGACATATTAAACTTAATCTTATATCCTTTAATTTCAGGGAATTTCTTGTGTTTAATTTTGGATATTTTAAAGTTTTTCTGTTTTACAAACTCGTTTATATCCCCTTTAAAATCTAATGTTTTAGTGCCTAAATTCCACCAATATATACTTATATTGTTCATATTTTAATCCCCCCACTCATAACTTAAAGATAATTCGCCTTTAAGGTTATTATCTATAATCATTTGAGTATTATAATCATATTTTAACCCTCTTTCTTCTGTATTTCCATCTAAATACTTAAATCCTTTATCTTTCAAATATGCCTCTTTCTTATACCACATAACATTGGTATCGGTCATTATATCCCTTTCCTCTTGTTCTTTATCTCTTGGAACATTATTTAAAATATCCTGTTCTTCTTTATTTAACGGTCTAAAACCTGCCTCATAAATATTGAAACCTTTATCTGTAAATTCTAATAAAGAAGCTTTTGGATATTCTAAAAAACTGCCTTTAACTGCTTCTTTATCTTCATTAAGATAAACCCCTGTTGTATTGGTCTTTATTATATATCTTGCTTTACCAATTAAACCACTCCCAAAACTATTATAAGTCATTACAAGAGAAGCCCCGTTAATTAGTTTTCGCTTTAAATCTGCTAATGTGTTCATTTTTTGCCTCCTTTTTTTATAACAAATTTTTAACTTGTAAATAATCAATACACCAAACTATTTAAAAAGGTGCCTGTTAGGTTATCAAAGTAAATACATCAAATTTGTTAATAATCCGAAACCATATATAAACACTATTACTCATTATATATATATATAGAGTTTTGCTTAACCTCATTTCTCTAAAAAGATAGTTAGTAAGTGTTTTTCGGTTTAACTAATTACCCTCCTTCACTTATTAACTATTAATAATTAAGTATGTTCCATTTTGGAACTAACTATTTATAAATACAAAATTAAAATAACTATTGAAATCAGGCGACTTTAAAAATAGAAATTAGCGAACTTATGTCAGAATTAGTAGATAAATTAAATAGCACCCGGAGAGATTCGAACTCCCGAAATCCTGCTTACAAGGCAGACACCATTACCGCTAAGTGACGGGTGCAAATTAGGGTACACAAATATACCCCTACCCCCCCAAAAACATTTTAGGTTTTCAATAATTCGTTAAATAACCTATAATATGCTTCTTCGATATCTTCCTCAGAGTATTTACTAAACAACTCATTAAGCTCGCACCAGTTTGTGACCTCGAAGTTTCTAAACCTTACCCCCCCGTCTTTAAACTTTGTATCAAAAGACACATAGGTAAAGTTATCGGTATCGGTTATCACATATGCTTGCATATTATCCCTCATAGTTTTATATTACTAAAATCCCTTGCTTTGATAGTTTCAATCGGCAAAGGATACTTATTCATCTTCTTCAAAATATTTTCTTCTTGTTCACTACATAAAACCTCAAATACTATGCCTTCTGTTAGGTCTATTATATCTGCCCTGCCCTTGCCACCTGCAAATATCCCCTCTGTAACTATCTGGTGCCCTTCTTTAAGTAACAGATAGCACTTCATCGCCTTGGTCATCTCGTGGTCCATCGTGTTCGCTGGGCTCAACTTTACTTTCCCCAAGTCCTTGTTTCTGCACTGGTGTAGCAGTCTTATATTTTCCTGTATTCTTCCAAAATCCTTTCTTGTTAGCAACTACAATCTCCCCCATGTGTGGTTTTTCTTCTTCCTCGTCCCACATATTTTCATTGACTTCTTTGGTATGTTTGACTTGGGTTTTTATTAAATTTCCATCCTCATCGCGTTGTTCGGTCGTTTGGATAGTCTCTTTCGTGTTATCTTTGGCATTAAAAAGGGTCTGCATCTTTTTAAGCTCACTTATAGCCCCTATTTGTGTAACCTTTTCCTTTTCCTTGCCGTATAACATATCGCACCACTTCATATACTTATCAAGCAACTGCATCTTTTCAAAGGTTTTAGGTTTGCCGTCAATGCTTGGGGTGTTTATGTCTTGTTCAATAGAAATTAGTAAATCATTAATATTATTTGAAATGCCTTGCTTTCCACCGGTTACAAGGTTGAGAGCTCTTGTCTTGGATATATCGTCCATATTAGCTAGTGCACATTTACCGTTATGTCTTAGCTTGGAAAACGGTTTCATCCAGCAGACTTCCCAGAGTGCGCAGTATTTACCACAGTATCGGTTCTTGTTAAGCCCGAAGCTTCTCTTAACTCCTCGTCCTAGTCTTCCTGCTTCTTGGGGGGTGAGCCCAGCTTTAGCAAGAACCATCTTCATATCTTGTGGCATATTGTGTTCCGTATTTATTTCTTACTTGTTTTTGGTTTGGGCTTTGCCTTTGGGGCATTGCACTTTGTTGTTGCTTTCATATCCTCATCTCCTTTTTCTGGTTTTACTTCCGTGTGTGAATCCATAGCAAAAACCTTGCCACATCTCATACACTTTATAGTTCTTATCTGTGTAGATAGCATTAACAGGTCAATATTTGTAACCACCATCTTGACATCGTGCTTATCAAATAACCCACAAAAGAATTGTTTTAGGTTGTTCATACTTATTCCGTTCTCATTTTTCTAAGCAATAGTAATTGCCCGTAAGGGTTACTTAGCTTGATTTTATATCTCTTTTCAATTTCTGCGATTGCTAGCTTATATTCTGCTTCTAATGCCGTTACATCGGTCTTGCATTTTGTTTGGATGTCTATTAGCTTTGCCTTCTCTGTTTCATACTTTTTGAACCCAACTTCTTTAATTTTGTTAAGTGCAAAACCTATTTCGGCATAGTTATTGACTTCAAGCCCGTTTTCTCTATATTTAGTAACGGTATCTTGGTAGGTATTATAGTTGGAATATATAAAATCTATAATATCGTCCGAGCACATCGTTATAAACTTGTTAGGTTCTTCCTTCTTTACTTCTGCTTTGGTATTTAATACCTTCTCAAAAAACTTCTTCATTTCATCATCTCCTGTACTTTATTATCAGTGGCTAGTAGTTGTAGCCTCTCTGAGTATATCTTCTTTATAGAATTATATATTCTATCAAAGTATCCAATGTGTGCCTCTAGCACGTTCTTTATCTTTGTAAGGTATATTATGGTCGCTTCTTTTTCTTTATAAACCTTATCTGAGTTTGCCTTTATTCTTGCGTGTATCTCTCGCATTGACTGATTGGATTGTTTTAATATATCCTCAGATATAGTTATGTTATCTAACATACACTGTATTAGTTTGTTTTCTTTAGCTATGTCTTCTAGGACATTCGCTCTTATTAGTTCCTTCTCTAATAGTTTGTATGGCACTGATATTAATTCCTGCTTTAATACATCATTGGATAGTATGTCTATGTTATCAATAATATGGTGTTCCTTTAAAATATCACCATACTTGCCCATATATTCTATGAAGTCTGCCATAATTATTCCCTCACGATGTTGTGTATTAAGTTATATTCCAGCTCTCTATTGGTAGCATCTACTACATCAAATATATAATGCACTCCACCTCTGTGCCAAACCTGTAATTGTGTCTTGCCCTTGAAAACCTTGAAAAACACTTTAATCTCTCCAACCTTTCTTGCACCAGTTGTTAATGCAAAGTTATATCTCAGTTCTATATTCTCCCATTTAATAGTGTCTATATAGTCAGTCTTTCTTTCTTCCTTTTCTATTGCTTTCTTCTTCTTCCATTCTTGAAATTCTAAATACTCATTATAATTAACACTCAAGTGTGGTGATTCCCCGCCCATTGTCTTACCTCCAATTTAAAACATTTTGTCGAACTTCGCCTTTAGGTTCTCCATAGCATATCTAAGTGTCTTAATTTCACTAGTGATTTCTTTGAGTTCCTTTATTACTTCGTCTAACTTATCTATTGATTTAGTTGAACTTTCTTCCATTATTAACCGCCTCGTCAACTATTGATGCCTTGTTAATAACATACTTTAATAAGTCATCACAAATTTCTATTTGCTCGTCTATTATCTTACGTATATCCCCAGAATAATCTTTATTTCTATAGGCCTTCTCCATTATTCTTCCTGACTCTGCAAGAACATCTGCAACTAACTTATTAGAGCTTTGTCTTACTATTAATGTTTCCCTTGTGTCTGGCAATACTGATTTTTGTTCTGGGTTGGTGGTGTTTTTTAAAACAGGTATTGCCCCGTCTGCTATCTTATAACTTTCTATCCAGTTAGCTGTTGCTGGATTTCCTGTTCTATCAGTGTACTCACTAACGGTGTATTCAATAAAATAACTAGCGCCTTGATTGTAGTCACCGTGCTTTCTATCAAAGAACACAGAACCGTCTTCTGTAGTTATCTTAGTTGACTTTTCTCCCTTGATTGCACTTATTACACATATTTCCTTGTCTATTGTTTTCTTGTCGTACATATATTCCTCCATTAAAATATAGTTTTTATCAACCAAACTGTTAATAAATATAAAAGCCCTAATAATACTAACGATACCCACAATGAAAATGTGTAGGTTATAAACATTAACATTGGGTTAAAATTATTTTTCGTCATCTTTACATCTATCCTCTAACATCTTATTTGCCCTATTTGAAATTCTTTTTAAAATAATATAATTTTCATCTGACCATATATCATAACTATTTTCTGCTTGTGCGCGCTCTTTCTCATCTATTACGGGCTTGCATAATAATATAATTTTATTAAGCTCGTCCTTTTGAAAATTTATTTGTAAACTCATAATAATCTTATTTATATATATTGTGTACCGAAATGTTTATATATCCTTTCGGTAGTATTTAATCTCGAAGACACCATCTGAGTAATGAATCAAACCTAAGTGTTCCATTTCTGTCAAGTAATTTATCGCAGTCTTCTCTTTTTTGTGCATTCCGAATTTGATTATATTTAGTAGGTCTATAGGCCCTACGTAGTTCCCATATTTCTTGACCACTTTCACCAATATTTGTTGTAATTTGTGCCGTTCCATTATGTTTCCTTTTGAAATATTCTATACTTTCTTTTAATGTTATTCTTTTTAAGTATTCTCTTTCGTTCTTTTCCCTTTTATAAGCTCGTCTTTTACTAGCAATTACTTGGTCAGGATGTGCTAGCTTATATCTCTTTCGCTGTTCTCGCTTTAACAGCTTACACCGACTTATACTTTCTTGCACCCTTAACACTCCTGGTTATTATTATATTATTAGGCAGAACTTTTCTATCGGATGTTTGATAGTCACACATTATCTGGTCCATTATCCTGACCGTTACATTATATATATCTGCTAACTTTCTTGTACCGGCCTCTTCACCTTTACGCATATTTTTTAAATATTTAAAAACCTCGATTTTAAGGTTGTTGTATATTATCGTTTGTCTTATATCTGTTTTTCCGTAGTTCTGACCACCTAGTCGTAAGTTTTGACTCATTGTTTTCCTCGTTTAAGTATTTAAAGTAACATTGTTTGCTACAGAAGTGGTATGTGTCGCATAAAATGTCAGTATATATTATTTCAGCATTACAGGTGTGGCAGAACTTCATAATATCACTTATTTATATCATTAAAAAAATATAATAATAACCCTTCTAATAAATCAATCTTTCCCTCTATATATTCTTTGTTGGTGTTTTCCTTATCTTTCATATATTTATATTGTAGTTTTAAAAATTTATTTAAATCGCCCTTAAATTCTTTTCTGGCGTTTAGTTCTCCACAAATATACCCGTTATTATAACTGTTTTTTAACTCTTTATTCATTTAAGTGACCAACCATAATTTAAATTGAACATAGCAAATGTTTGTTTTATTTTATTTTTGTTTTTAATAGGAAACCCCATTATTTCTCGTCTTGCTTTTGGGTGGGTATATAAATAATCACAAAACCAATCCTTAAAAATTTCTTGTTGAGATTCATCCCATTTATATCTCTGACACCACAACTTTTTTTTGGTGTTCTTGTTTATAACTGAGTGTGGTACATTAATCACATCACACATATGTTTTAAAACTATTGTCGTTTCTGGATATTCTTTTTCTAGTTCTATAATATTCATAATTTCACCTACTTGCTTCTATTTTCCCATTTGGGTATTTTTTACACGCATCTAAAATACTTTCAACAAACGGAACAAAGTGTTCCCATAACCCCCAACCATTGCTAGCATCCCACATTTTATAATAGTCTGGTCTTGCCTTTAAATCTTTAAGTCCTTTTTCCAGCTTGGGTATTATATCTTTGGCTTTTTTAAACTTATTTTCTTCTGGCGTCCATAAACATTCGTATATACCTGCCTTATCTGCCATTTTTGTAAGATTGTGTGTTATGTTTTCACTAAACACTTCTATCTTGTTTTTATCTTCTTCATAATATATACTAAAATACAAGCCCATCTAATCAAACCTCTCTTCACCTTTTAAAAATGCCATAACATCCCAATCATAGAACCCCTCTTCTACACAAGTTGCACCCATCATAAACGCATCAAACTGTTTTAGTGCTCTCTTAGTTAATAGCTTCTCCATTCTATCTCTTGGCACCCAATATACTTCTTTATTGTGTATTGGTTCGTAGCCTATGTACTTTTCAAACTTTGGGGCATTATAATCTACATACTCCCACAAACACTTTTCAGTTTTATCTATTAAATCTTGATATTTCTTCTCAAGCGGATGCTCCTTCTTATCTTCTGTAACCACACAATGTGCTAGTTCATCAAACATATCCAGGTCTTTATCTGTAACTTCTAAAAGAACTCTTATTGTCTTCTTTCCGTTCCTGTATCCACTTATGTATTTCATATATTACTCCTTTTAAAATTGTGGGAATGCTTTCTTTAGTCTATCTATTTCTTCATTTGCTTTCTTAATAATTCTGTTTTGTTCCTCAATTTGATTCACATAACTATTATACGTGTCCTTTGCAAATTGTATTTCTTTAGTTGCCTTTTCTTCCTTTGCTAACTTAATTCCGTCAGCTATATTTTTTTTATCCATATCTTTTAATTCCATTTTGTTTTCCTCCGTTTTATCTATGTTCCGTGATATTGTACTATGTAAAAATCCTGAATAATTACTATAAAGGTTCACAAAAATACTACCCCTACCTAAACAACTATCTTTTGGGCATAATTCTAATTCGCTTTCTCTGCACCACCAACAATCATGGTGGTCACTCATTGGTGTAACCCCCCACGACATATCACATTCACCATTATGTAAATCTTTCCTTCCTTCAAATTTAACCAAATAATTTTGGCTAGTAGTGCTATAATCTAAGATATTTATTATTTCCCCATTAAATGCCCTTTCTTCCTTTACCATCGCGTTAACTCTGTCTCCAACTTTGAATTTCAATTTTACCACCTTTTATATTAATATATGCACCGAAGTGTTTATATATCCTTACTGATTATTTACTCTATCAATCCCTCGCTTAGGAATTGTTTGTAACGATTACATACTTTCCAAGCATCACAATAGTTACATCGCATAACCTTTCCTTTGCGTAAGTCTATATATGCTTTCTGTAGATTCTGTTCCTGAATATAAAACTTGGCATTATCCTCGGTCTCAAAGAGCTTGACTGCCGACTTCCTACCCTCTTGCATAACTGCATAAACATCTGGCTTTCTCCATAAATCTTTATCGGTTTCTATAATTTCTGATTCTCTACCCTCTGCTAACAATTTAACGGCTTCCTCTTTACTCATTAATTGTTGGACAACATAATCTAAAGTTTCTTCCGCTGAAAGTAGCTTGATATTAATTATTTCAGTTCTCAGCTGTGGGTACTCTGGGTCATCATTTGCGGCCTTTCTTGACCAGTCAGTGAACCAAAACCAAATCTTAGCATCAGGTATTACATCTCTGCCGTTGAGTGCATTAAGCCAGCGATATATAGACAACTGGTGTATATAATCTTCTTCGTGGGACTTGTAAATCTTAGTCCACACGCTTGTGGTTTTAGTGTCTATCAATTGCCATTGGTTGTTAGGTAGCTTTACTAATAAATCAAACTTACCTGAAATTTCATAAAGATGCCCATTAGGTAGTTCTATCTTTGCGGTCAATCTTTCTTCTTTAATACACTCTATACCTAGGTCAACCGTTTCTACCAGAGCATGCACTGCTGAGCCAAACACGCTTGCACAGTTCTCACTTACATCACGTTCTAGGTCGTCAGGGTGTAGTTTCTTTAGTGCATACATCAACGGCGGGTTCATAATCTGTGTTGCAGAGATAATATCTGGGTTATAATCGTACTCATCGTGGCTTAATACCTTTACTATTAGTGGATTTAAATCTAAGTTGTTTGTTAGTTTCATATTATTTCTCCTTTTAAAATATAAAATAATCTTTTAGCTCTTCTTGCATGCGTTCTGTTGTTAACCATCCATCTGCTCCATAATAATCCTCAAAATATATAACTGTACAATCTTCTAATATAGAGTTACCGTTGTCATAGTATTCTTTATTATGGTTACCAACTACCGCTCTTAAAATGTCGTATCTCCATCTTATATATATAAATTTATTGCCATAGGTTTCTCCTTCCCACATTGACGGGCAACCACAATCAGAAGTTTGTTCTAACCATTTAACTCTTATCATTTTTACCACGCTTTTGATTTTCCCAATATTCTTTCCAACACTTGTTGTGTGTTAAATGTTCTGCTCATTTTAACAACTCCAAAACTTCACTAAATCCTTTATAAATTCCTTCTTCATATTTAGAAGTTTTACATAATATACTAATTTTTCTTCCTATTTCTTTTTTTATTTTATCTTTATATTCTGCTTCTATTAAATACTTCATTGCTTGGTAGTCATCTTTTAGATTTAATTCTAAATATCTCTTGGTTATTTCTTTCTCATCTTCTCGGTCAATATATTTTAAATCTAATCTTTCTAATGTTTCCCTATGATTATATTTACTATTTGATATATCATAATAATATTTGCTTGGCTTCATTTTAACATCTCCAATAATTCATTTATGTTTTTAAAATCCTCATCTATTATTTTTTTAACTTGTTCAATAACTTGATATTTTGTGGTATTTTTATCTATATCTATACTATCCAATCTAATGCACATATATTTTTTAATTTCGGTTAATCCTAATCTTATTTCTTCTAGCTTCTTATTTACTGCTTGTTGTTCACTTGTTAATGGTTTTTTATACAATTGTAATTCCTTTTCAGGTATATTTATTCCTAAATGACCTTTCATATCGTAAGTTATATTATAACAATAATCATTTTTTCTTTTAGTAACTTTAGTAATAACCCCGTTGTAATTATCAAACATATGTCCTTTGTTATTATAAGTTATTCTGTCGCCTATTTTAAATTTATTCATTCTTACTACCCCTTACTTTTTTACCATCCTATAAATCCAATCTCATTAATATTTCGCAAACTAAATAATCTGAATTTACATCATAAAGAGAATACTCCTTCTTTATATCTAATAATATTTTTTTTAATTCTTCTTTGTTTATGAATTGCCGGTCTAATTCTTTTTTATTTTTTGCTATTATATTACAAATATAAGCAAATTCTTTATCTTCAAATAAATCCGTATTATCTACAAATATATCCAAAATTTCTTCACTTGCAGTCATATACTTTTTATCGCTCATTTCTTACCCCCTAACAATTCTGGGTTTTCATAAATATTTCCTATTACTTCTGATTGTTTTACATCTGTTAAAGTTATACTTTCTTGTTGCCAGTTATATTTTTCTTCAACAGGTGTAGTATAAAACCCTATACCATCATAATAATCATCCCCAACATCTTCGTAATAACCAAACCCAACTCTATAATTGCCTGTTAATATATCTCCTTCATATATTTCTTTCCCATCTTTATCTTTTAGACCAGTGTATTGCATTACACTATATTTATCAGAATCAATAAAAATCCCATTAATAGTAATTATAATTACGGAATCCACTCCTGGAGTAATCATTTTTTTACTTTCTAAATCCCAAACTCTGAATTTTATCTCTCTCATTTCTTCCACCTTTTTAAATAATTTATAATTTTCATATTACTCACCTTTTCACGTCTTTATTGCTTGGTAGATTTGGGGTGTATTTAGAATTACAACCACCATACTTTCTTAACGCTCTTTCAGCATAGTCCTTAGTGTTCTTTTTTTCAATTGCACACTGAACCTGTACTAAGGTTTTGTAAATACTGCCCATACAATAATAATACTTCTTTCCGGTTGTTTCGTCATATCTAACTTGGACTTCATGCCCTCCAATGTCCATTAAAAAATTCATAGTATCACGTACTCCTTACCATTATAAACAACATACTCCATTGCAATAAGATAATCTATTGCCCCACTGGTTGGCACTCTTGGGCGTATCTTCTTACACATCATGTGCATCTCCTCAAACCTAATTGTTTGTAACCCATCAACCTTGCACTTCTTGACAAACATCCTATACTTGTTCATACTTCTCAATCTCTTCTTTTATCTTTTTAGCTATTGCTTCTGAATTTTGTTTCTTATGTTTATCGTAAAACTCTTTATAAGATATAGGGTACTTAGTTGTTTGTTTATATGCTATGTGTCTAGTTCTTACTTCATCGTCAAACTTCTCTTGTACTTCTATATCAATTCTCTTTTTAAGTAATATCTTTAATCTTTCATATTCTGCCCTGTTGGATTTTATTTCAGCAAACACATTTTCTACACTAGGATAACACGCAGAGTTCTTTAAAGCATCTTCTAACATCTTAGAAATATCCCCTTTGGACTTTATATAATCGTGTATGTCCTCGTCCAACCTAATAGCATAAGTTTTCCTACCCATACTTATATATGTACCGAAGTATTTATATATCCTTTTGGATTATTTACATAAAGATATATTAACATCCTTAAAAAGAGCCATTTTATATACATATATATAAATCAGGCATTATTGAGTTTTCTCTAACCTGTTTTTGTGGGTATTTATATATATATATATATATAACTAGTTTTTTTAGTATAGATAGAATAGATAGGGTATGTCGGATTTATATAGATGTATATAAAAGTTAGGTTATCAGATATTATATTATATATATTATATATATTATTATATTATATACTATATTATATACTATATTATATTATATATTATATAAGGGTAACTTCAAAGCCCTTTCGGTCAGTCCATACCCAGAACTCCCTGGTAATAATTAAATCACTGGAAATAGGAACTACTAGTTTAGTAAATTCGTCTAGTTCTTCCTTATGGGAATGCTCAACCTTCTGGCGTTTTAACTGAATAAACTTCAAATGGGTCATACTAAACGCACAAATATCACACGCTCCGTGGGAGCCACTGCTTCTTATGACATAGTAGCCCTCTTTTTCTAACTGTTTCTTTGCCAAGTATTCAATAGCGCGCCCTCGTATGTAGTTTCTGTTCACAGTATACCCACCAAAATTATAAATAGTACAATAAACCCAACTATCTTAGCAACGGTTACTAATATATATAGTAAATCGTCAATTAGTGTCATTTAAGTTCGCTTATTTCCATACACCATTGCCTAGGTATGTGTGTAAATACATCAACTTGCTGGTCAACATGGTCGTAGAAGCTAGCAATTACAACCTCGAACTTGTTTTTATATATTAAATATCCAATGGTTTCTCTTACGGGCATATCCATATCGATTGCTTTTTGAATATCCATAGGCCCATCATTCCAAGTACAAGCATCCTTCCACTTAACAATAACTTTCTTATATGCCGATTCTGATTTTTTTCTGCCCATAATCCCGCCATTTTTATATTAAAAGATATCCTTTTTGATATCTTTCGGATGTTATATTATATCTAACAATTGTTATATATTTTAGAACTGTTCTTTCATTTTATTAAAATAATCTACCCAATATTTTCTATTAAAGTTTGTTTTCATATGACAATTCACACACAAGGTTATTAAATTACTTGGATTACAATTCTTTTTATCATAATCTATGTGGTGTATTTGCAGTATAGTTTTTTCTTGTGGTTTACTACAAATCCTACAAACATATCTGTCATTTAAAATTGAGACGCTTTTGGTATTCCACTTACACTCCAATTAGTGATTCCCGATAATTTCCCAGAACACTTGTAAACCGAACCTTTCATAAGTATTGGGCTAGCCTTGCTCGTGCATTCTATTATCCACATCTTTCCCATATCGTCAAGATACCCACCAAATGAGTGCCCTGTTGTGTTGTAGTAACCTGTTAGATTGAAAACCTTGTCGCTTGGTATTCCTACAATGTTACAGAAGGTCAACCATAAGTTTGTTAAGTCCTCGCAATCCCCAAAACCTGAGTAATAAGTTTCAACTGGCGTCTTCCAGTTTTCTATGGTTAACCCAGACTGGTTAAAGTCGGTTTGGTATTTACATTTGCTAAATACTAGGTCTCTTAGAAATATTATCCTTACTTTTTCTGTATCTTCTTTATATTTGTTATGTGCTTTGATAACATAGTTATACATCTCGTCAGTCCAAACTCTTGTAAGCTTGCTTGGCGTCCATTGTACTGCAAACTCATTTACTTTATTATCTTCTTTATTATAATAATATATTTTAGATGCTGGAAAGTATGGAAACCTATCCCAGTCAACATCAAGGTCTGGCTTGGGGTATATCTTTTCTTCCTTTTGGATAAGGTCTAACTGTAAGTTCTTAGCATCAAGCTTTAGTTGTAGTTTGTTTATAAATATGTTATTTTGTGCTATATTATCGTTTAAAACATTTACCTGGTCTTGCAGTTCTTCCTGGATGTGTTGTAGGTCTTTGATTTGCGAGAGATATTTCTGGTCGTTGCTTGTTACTATTTTATTATACTGGTCTTTATACCATTGTGTTATATTTAATTTCATTCTACCACCTTTTAAATGTAGTTTGGATATTTGTTAATGATGCCGCAGAGCTTGTTCCGTCTGCTACAGAGGTACTAGTTATTTTTACTACACATCCATTGGTTTTTTCCCCAGCAGTTAAAGTGTGCATCCATTTAATTGTAGATGTACAATAACTACTTCTTGCAGCGTCTGAACCACTATACTCATTAGCACATCTGTGTATTACTTTTGAAGCCATACTATCCCCATAAGCACCACCAACTTCTTTAGTTGCAATTGCTAAGGTTGTTTGGCCATAATCGTTGGCATCATTATTAGAAAATGCATAACTTTGCTGGGTAATTTCTATAATTATATATGTGCTATTAGTTAAACTATCAATCGTTGAGGTTTCGTAATAATCGGTATCTGTTCCAGTTCCTGACTGAGTGGTATCAAAACCATCTCCTATATATACAATATAGCCGTCAATTCTATTTACTTCAGATGAAAATAAAACATCTCCATCAACTTTTGGGAATGTGCCTTCTGCTGTCATTTTTCATTCATCTCCTTTATTCTAAATCCACTGCCCAACCTAATATTTTTGGGGTTGTCGTTCCATCGTTTGTTGAAATATTTGCCTTTACTATTAATTGTGTTCCGTTTGCACTTGTAATCGCTGTCCACTCGTTTATTGGTACATCTTCTGTATAGTTTGAACCGTTATCAATACTTACATCTGCTGTTATTGTATCTGAACCTGTTAATGTTTCATACATTAATGGGGTTACAAAACATTTGGTCATTCCTGTTGGAACTGTTACTACTGCTGATTGGACTATTGAATCATAATAATCATCACCAGCACATTTTATATTATCAATATGCCAAGTTCCTGCTTGTGCATAATTGTCTGAATAATAATATCTAAAAGTTAATGCTAGTGTTCCTGTGTATGAAGATACATCTATAGAACGAGTAGTCCAAGAAACCCCTCCGTTTGTATCTTGGTTTCTTGCTAATGTTGAATCAATATATACTCTTGCTTTTATCCCACTCCCACCAGGGTCGGGATAAGTTTCATCAAAATATAATGTATTTATATCTGTAAAATCCACATTTCTAGTTATCTGCCCATATTTTCCTCCAGCTCCTGGAGTTTCAGAACAACTTAATTTATAACTATAAGTTCCTTCTGTTTTATTAGTTGCATCTTGG
>Ga0247842_10005205_pt1 | contig 15587 bp, 16 predicted proteins | sample LaCruzMarch2015__3_FD_192411 | JGI IMG/M metagenome (GOLD analysis project Ga0247842, IMG submission 192411) | Freshwater microbial communities from meromictic Lake La Cruz, Castile-La Mancha, Spain - LaCruzMarch2015_19m | ecosystem: Environmental > Aquatic > Freshwater > Lake | place: Spain...
CCGGGGGCTAATTCTTATTTTGCATTAATTTTGTATCTTGGCATTCTAAAACAATAAGCTGATGGATATCCAGGCAGAAAAAGCAAGTATTATCAAGCAATTTATGCAAATCGATGATATTAATCTCATTATTGCCATCAAGAGCCTGCTTAATTTTGCCAGGTATAAAGAAAAAACTGATAACGAAATGGAGATTCCCGAACATCATAAAGAAATTGTGAGAAGCCGCATTAAAGAATATGAAAATTCTTTTGACAGTTACCTTACAATGGAGCAGATTGAAGAGAGAATAACATCGAAGAAATGAAGTTTAAGCTGAAGTTCAATCCTGAATTTTTTGATGATCTAATTCAGGCCATTGATTGGTGCAACGAACAGCGACCTGGTTTAGGCTCTAAATTTTATTTAAGTGTAAAAAAGCAGGTTACACAGCTTAATGCAACTGCGTTTAACTATTCTATCCGTTACGATGATATCAGGTGTTTACCCCTCAAAACATTTCCTTATATGGTTCATTACCAGATTGACATTGAAAACAAAATAGTGAAAATTGAGGCTCTTTTCCATACAAGTAGAGATCTCTCAGTCTTGAGAAAACGATAGGCAAATTTATTGGTGCATTGACGAGCGCATGATGTGTCCGGATTTTATATGCGGTAGAAAGAAGATAACTACAATGGTATAAAAATTCGTTGTTGGAAATCAGATAAAATTTATAATATTCTTTTCAATGTAGTGAAACCAGCGGAACCGGATGCCACGCTGGTTGAAGACTGAATCGTACCAGCAAACATTGAGTGATTGAGTGATTGAGTGAATCAGGAATAGAGGGAATGAATGATTGAGTGATTGAGTGATTGAATGGGTTTGATTATGATTGGGCCGGGGAGGTGAATTGTATCGTGGACTGTGTCAATTTTTGCAGGGGCGTTTTTGAATGACAGTATCAATGAAGCCTGGGCCCGGAGGATTTTGTTTTTCGTAGCATCGTGCAAAACCCGCTTCAGTAACACGGCACCGATGAGCAGCAGGGCTGAAAATTATGAAAGAACCTAACTGTCAGTGGTGCGAGAGGTCCTCCTTGCCGGTGTTGCCGGCGGGGCTGTACACTCGATTAGCACTCGTTTTTTCTATTGGCTTTCCTTTGTATTTGTAATGCTTCTATTTTCAGGTTTTTGCTCATACATTTATAAACTGAAAGCAAATTATCTATTTATTATTCAGCATATTAATATTTACAATTTTAATCCCTTCTTGTGATAGTTCTTTGATTGTTTTATCTTTACTTTTTTGCGATTGTCCAATAATTGCTTCAGGAATCATATACATATCATAGCCAAATTTCATGCCTTCTTTTAACGATTCATGTATTGATTCTTCTGCCATAAGGCCTATTATGACAATTTTCTCTGCTTTTCTTTTTTTCAGAAAATCGTTAAGACCTTTTATGGTAAAAACACTGGTATCATCGTTTGTGAAATAATATTTACTAACTAAATTCATACGCTTATCTAAACGCATTGCTGCAATATCATACGATACATATATAAAAGGATATAGGTAGGAAAGGTTTAATAGCCGATGAAAGCTCTTTATGTAAATTACATTATTAGATTTGGTATGATTAATTACAAAATTGACAGAATCAATTAATTTTTGTGCATTATTATCCGAAAGCTTACCCTTTGTATAATACTCTTGAATATCTATTACTATCAGGAATTGATCTCCTATAAGCTCTTTGTTTTGTGAAAAACAGAAAAAATAGCCTGGACAACACAATATTAAAAAAAATAGTATTCTTTTCATATTCCTCTCGTATATGAGTGCTAACTTGTTGAAAAGTGTAGAAAAAGTTTAAATATACAAATAAACTTTACCGGGCTAACAATGAGTGTGCAATTTTCCAGAGGGTGAATGAGAGGTGTGCAATAGATGGCAGAAGGAGGCTGGATGACTGAGAAAACCCGGTGAGGCCAACCTGCGGCCGTTTCTTTTCGCTGGTTGGCTTTTAACGAGAAATTGGCAGACCTGCTCAAACGAAGCAGAAGAGGCAATGATTTTTTGAACCGCTGATTATGAAAGACCGTAACCGCCAGTAGTGCGAGAGGATCTCCATGTCGGCGATGTCGACGGGGCAGCTACTCGATTAGCGGTTCGTGCTTTTTTATCTGTCTTTATTTTTCATCTTTTATCCGGGTAATGATAATCTCCTTAATCACTTTGTCATTTTGGATAGCAGTCTGCACAATTAAATCAGCATTTTTGAATTCAAATTTAAATTTATAAGGAGCATTATCAGGATTAATAACAACTAGCTCACCTGTCTTTTGCGATGTGAACCAACTGGTGCAAATCTCAATCACAGGAGAAGATTCAATAAGTTCAGCGACAATAAATTTATCAATCTTTTTGTCATAGCCATAAAGCTGTTTAACTGAATTAATAATCTTGCCGTTTGCAATAACCTGACTATTACATACTAATCCATTCCCAAACACAATATTATCACCAATTATTACTGTGTCTTTTCCCAATTCGCATTTCCAATGTCCAACGAACTTTTTCATCAAGTCAACTTGGTCGAGTTTTTTTTCAATCGATTGTGCCTGAATCCCATTTGTGCCGATTAAAATGAATCCAGCAATCAGAATGGTTTTACAAAATGTTTTCATTTTATCAAGTGTTAGAATTATCTACGAAGTTGTCTTTTTTAACTTGACCGCCAATGTTTGGCGGTATGTAAAGTTACCGTTTGCGGGCGATTTCCTGTCAAGCTACACAAAAGTTGAAGCAGGCTACAACCCTTGAATAACCTACTGTCCCGGCAATTTTTTATACCGCGTGTTATTATGCAGCGTAATTATTAATTTATTCAGTTTTAACTTTCCCAAATAGTAAATTACGAACATTATTGCCGGATGATAATTTAAAACCAGTTATCTTATTTTTATCATTTCTAATAAATTTAACCTGCTGAAACCAGTATTGATTTCCTTCAAAATTATCTTCCTCTGTTGGAGTAAGTATTACTTTTTCATTTCTCCAATAGTTAGCCATTAAAGTGTCATTATTAATAATTAAATTATACTGTACACATAATTCTTCACATATGAATGCTCCTTGATATTCAAATAATTTGTCTGATGATATAGTAATTTTATTTATTTCTGCGTTGTCATTAGAATCATGTTCTTTTCCTTTTTCTTCCTCCTCTTCTTTGGTTAAATTCCCCAAAACAATATCAGCAATTGCAAATCCATATTCAAGAGGGCTAATTGAATAGTAATTACCAATTATTGCAATCCCAACTTTATGCTCTGGGAAATACATTAATCCAGCACGGTAATTTGCATCATGCCCGCTATGTAGTACAACTTTTAATCCTTTATAGTCAGTAACTCCCAATCCATTTCCATAATTAATCAATTCTCCTGAATTCAAAGTATCGGTCGCATTAAGCATCTTTGTATTAATCTCTTTACTTCCAACTTTTATTTTAGAGAAATTGGCAAGCCATTTTGCCATATCTTCTCCATTAGTTAAAACACTTGTAGGTCCTACATATGAATAGCTTAATATCCCTTTAAATAATTCTCCATCCCAATCACCATACGCATAAGCTCTATTTTTAACTATTTCTGAACAATCATCATAAAATTGGGTATTTATCATTCCCAATGGAGTAAAAATATTTTCCTTTGTCCAATCTTTAAATTTTTCTCCTGTAACACTCTCAACAATCTTTGCCAGTATAAAGTAATTAGTATTGCTGTATACCAGTTCATCTCCGGGTTCAAAATTTAAATATTTCTGGTTTTTAATGAGATTATAAAGAAATGATGACTCAATCTGATCGGCTGATGTAATCCCCGCAATTTGTTGTAGTTTTTCAATTTCGCGTAAACCACTTGTATGATGTAGTAAATGTCTGATTCTTATCTTGTCTTTATATTCCGGTAGTTCTTTTAGGTATTCCCCTATGAAATCATCCTGCGACAATTTTCCTTGATTTTCCAACAATAATATTGCAAAGGCTGTAAATTGTTTTGAGACTGAGCCTATATGAAAAATTGTTTTTGAAGTTATAGGAACTTCATATTCTAAGTTTGCGTTACCATAACCTTTCAAATGTAGAATGACACCATCTTTAACAACTACGACTGTTGCACCAGGAGAGTTAATATTATTGAATTTTTCAAATATTACATTGATACCTTCTATTTCCTGTGCACTAAGATTGATTGTAATTAATATTAATGCAAATAGCGATGTTAGTTTAATTCTCATATTTTCTTTTTTTTATGCTGCATAACGATTTAGTGTAAACTGATACAAGTGTTTATTTTTTCCTTTTGTTGGGGGAACATAGTATTGTGAGGGTAATCGTTGAACTCAATATAGCAAATATAAATATTTTACAATACAAAGATGTTACAACTAAATGTAAAGAGAAGGGTGGAGTGTTGAATTAGGTATCTTCTTGGCTTGATTCCTGTCGGTGTATCATTACTCAGGTTACTGATTCTAACCTACTGGACTCGCAATATCATAAAGTGTTATCATAATCCTTCACCCTTGTTAAAGGCATATTATACCGATTTCAAGGTTGCCTTGATGTGTGATCTGTTTTTCTTTTCAGCATTTCTTTTGGGATACATTTTGTCGGTTGCCCGGCTCGATGCGTTAAGCGTGCGCATTGATCCAATATTGTCGGTTATCCTATCCTTGTATATGCTTTGGATGGGGTTACCACTCATCATTGAAAATTTCCGATCGCTTATTGATCTTCCTCTACCTGAAAAGGATATGCTGAAAATTCTGAAAGTTTCCACGGAGTTTCATGGTGAATATTCAGGTTTCGGGATGTTATATACAAGGAGTAGTGGAAAGGTTAAGATCATAGAGATGGAATTGATCTTTGATCCGGAAATTTCGCTGGAAAAAATCAAGGATATTGAAAAGCAAATGGAGTTGAGGATTAAACAAGATATTCCGGATGTTAATTTCAGAATAATACCAAAATTAATGCCTAAGCTATAATTAACGGAAAAATGCGATTCCGATATACTTGTAATTCAAACTCAAAATTACTCATCCGGCGGATGGATGAGCGCCCTATAAAGTTGCCCGTTCTTCTTATCAGACAAGCCACAAAAGCACCCTCTCAAACTTCTCGTGCTGCTAACCTGGATATTTATCATAATACTGATTTATAAGACTGTCCGCAGGTAATTAGTGGCAGACAATAGCAAGCAAGGACGACCCAATGGGCAGGGATAATGACGGCTATGGTGGCTTGCAGCAGCCGGGTGAGGGTGTCTGAAGCCGGTTAGTCGAGGGATACCAGGATGCCCGAACCAGGCTGCCAGCCAGCGGGGGCGTCCGGCGGCATAGACAGAACCTCGTCTTACTGAGGGTAAGAGAATGCTAACTATAAGGGATTGAAATGTTTGCTACAAATATGGCGATTTTCAGTATGGGAAAAACAACCGGGTTTTCCCGGGATAACCAGCTGGTACAGCTGGGGGAGGGGGGTGGTAACGAAGGTTGGCCTTCGGGGTTCTGGCGTTTTCGCCAGAGGACTGCCGTGATAACGGCAGAATGACAGACGTGAAACGGCTGAGGGCGGGGGGGACTGTATCTGTCAATTTTGCTTGTAAGTGAATCTATTCATCCCTGCCGGATCCCGCCTGATAGCTTTACAAATTTCAATCCCGCTTGTATCAGGAAGGATTACATCGAGTAAGAGCAGGTCTGGTTTTTTCTGCCGGATTGCCTGCAAACATACTTGCCCGTTAATAACCGTGGTAATTTCATATTCTTGCTCATTAAGCAAGCGTTTTGTTATTGCGAGCTGATCCGGATCGTCATCGACCACCAGGATCTTTAAATCGCTGTATTTATTCATTTTTAGCTTTGATTTGCTGACATGATAAAAAATCATCAGGGCAATTATCACATTAACCCATTAGCACATTAGCACATTAGCACATTAACACATTAGCACATTATCACATTAGCACATTAGCACATTAGCACATTATCACATTATCACATTATCACATTAGCACATTAGCACATTAGCACATTATCACATTAGCACATTAGCACATTAGCACATTATCTTATCACTTTCCATTACAAACGCCGGCTGATTAACGATCATCCAATGGTAGAACGGGTATATTTCCTGAAAAGCTTCAGGTGACAGTTGTACCTTAAAAAGCTCCACCCATTGATCGAGTTGCGCAGGCCAATAGGTGAGGTGAAACCCATGAGAACGGTATGCCCTATAAACCCAGAGAACAGTTTCAACAAGGACGACAGGCTGAAAATGGTGGAATACGGAAGACATGAACCGCGCGTGGTTCCGGTGGTTGTCTCCCATCATCGCAGTATTTCCATCCCCGATGAGCTGCACCAGGTCGGCGCGGGAACCCATCAACCGGTTCATTTCAGCCGCAAGGATTTCACTTTTTTCTTCAAATTCTTTTGCTGATAAAGCCGATGGCTGCTTCAGCTCCTCAGCCGATGCAAACAATGTATTTTTTGTCATAGGTGTAGTTTTATAAATGTTTATTTCCAAGCTTCTCATTAAATTTTCGCTGTTTCACTGCTTAACGGCAATGAGAAATAAAACGTAGATCCCACCCCAACTTTACTCTCTACCCAGATCTTCCCCTGGTGTCCAAGGATGATATTTCGGACAATCGACAAGCCAAGACCGGTCGATTTCTCACCGGCGGTTGCTCTTACGCTTGTTCGCTGGAATGGCTTAAACAACTTGTCCGTCTCATTGGACGGAATGCCTGGGCCCTGGTCGACCACAGCCACGGTAATATGGTCGCCGGCTAAAAAGAGATTTACTTTGACTGTGGTACCCGGCAATGAAAATTTTACGGCGTTACTGATCAGATTGTTCAGCACCTGTTCGATCTTCCCTGGATCAATGATTATTTCGGGAATGGCCTCAAAGGATTCAACCTGAATGTGAATGTTTTTTTTTGCCGCGATGACATTGTTCAGAATGACATTTTTCCTGACCAGCCCCAGCAGATCAGTTTTTTGCGTTTCAAGTCGCAGTTTACCTGATTCCAGGGCAGTGATATCCAGCAGTTCTTCCAAGAGGTGAAGCATGAATTCACTTGTAGCTTGAATGGTATTCAGCATGCTTATCTGATCATCGTTCATTTCATGCTCCAGCTCTTCCAAAAGGAAATTGCTGTAGCCCATAATGATCCCGATCGGGTTTCGAAGGTCATGGGCTGCGATGCCAAGGAATTGGTTTTTTAAATCGTTCAGTTTTTTAAGTTCACCATTTTTTTTCTGCAGTTCACGGGTGAGATTATTCAACTCCTGGTTTAATTCCAACATATTTTTACGTAAAAGTCCGATCTCGTGACTATTGGCTTCACCCAACGCCAGGATTGAATTACCCAGGTCGAAAAACCGGAAGTAATAGGTTTCGGGGAGTTTTGATGAGGTAGAAATGTTCACAAGAATTTTTTCCCCTGAAACCTTGAGAAAACCCGCAAGGTCGAGTGCAACGCCGAAATCGACGAAGAAATCATTCAAGGGATGCCCCTGTAGCTTTTTGCCCAAAAGTGAATCGGCAAATGAATTGGCTTTCTGAATAATTCCGTCTTTACCGATTATCAGACAAATCATGGAGGATTCCTGCATCATGTAATCAATGAGGTAAGGATGTGCTTCAGGGATCATAACGGCGGGGTATTAAGAATTTTTGTTCCAGTTCATCGAGGGAGGTAATAAGATGTATGTTATCCATAGTCCGGAATGCGTCTGCTACACCCCAGCGGAATCCTTGCCCGCCGACCAGGATGTCAAGATCAGAAAAATGGTCCTGTATTTTTCTAACCAGGGCCATCAGGCTTGGAAGGTTGAAAGAAACGCTTATGGAAATAGCCAGCAGATCCGGTTGTTTCTCCATGGTAAATTTTATCAGTTCCTCTGTAGGAGTGTCGGATCCCAAATAATAGCCATCCCAACCATGCAGTTCGAAATGGTCGGCCACCATGCGTGCGCCAATCTGGTGAAATTCACCCGGCGTGCATGTGATCACTGCTTTCTGCCCGGTATGATTTGCAGAAAAAATGGCAGGATAACATAGGTTTATCAAGCTTTCAGTGATCGCAGTGCACATATGCTCTGTTGCCACGGATATCTTGTTCATTTCCCAAAGCGTTCCTACTTCGTAAAGAGAGCGCTGAAACAGATGGATATAGAGTTCTTTGATGGAAATGTTAGAACGAATCAGATCGGTAACAATTTGGGAACAAACCGACCGTGAACCGGAAAGCAGGTTGGATTGATAGGTGGAGTATAGTTCATCGGTGATCATATTCAATGATTTTGATGTCTGATTATTTTCATTTTCAATTATTCATTGGCAACTTAAAACAGAGGGTCTGCCTTTACCTTCATCGCTTTCCACTTAGTCTTTCCACCGTTTGCTGATATTCAATCAGTTCCATTTATATAACTCCAGTGAACTATCGATTTATTCAAGGTCCTTCAACTTTTATATTAGTTATTTTTGTGCCTGGTTTTCATGAGAAATTGCATTAAAGATTTAAAACAAGTTGAAAGACAACAAAACAAATTAAATCCAGCCGGACCTATTTTTCGAATTATTATCTGTGGAAATGCTTTTGAATTAACCGCAGTAATTCATCCTTGACAATAGGTTTTGAAAGATAATCATTACAGCCCGCATCTATTGATTTTTGTCTGTCGCCTGAAAGTCCATAGGCCGTTTGGGCAATGATGATTACCTTCTTATTAAACCCGCGGATTTGACGTGTAGCTTCATATCCGCTCATTCCGGGCATTCTTATATCCATCAGAATCAAATCGAGGTCAGGGTTTTTGCGGCACATTTCAATGGCTTCAACTCCGGTTTCTGTATGTAAGATTTCATGGTTGTTTTTTTTAAGTACTGAGGTGATCAGGAAATCCGAGTCTTGGTCATCTTCGGCAATTAAGATTTTCAGTTTTTCAATTTGAACATCTATATCTTCCGCATAAACAACATTTTCAATATCGCTTTGTCCCTGCTGTTTTGTCTTGTATGGAATGGTGAAATAAAACGTTGAACCAATTTCTTCATCACTTTTTACCCAGATTACACCTCCAAGCATCTCCGCATAAGCTTTCGCTATAGCTAATCCAAGCCCGGCTCCTTGCAGTGCCTTTGGGTCTTCAATGTCGGCCTGAATGAAGCGTTCGAATATGGCTTCCTGTCTGTTTTTAGCAATTCCAATTCCCGTGTCTTTTACAAAAAACTGCAGAGACGCAGCATGCTGCGTCTTTACCAAATCATACCCAAAATCAATTGAACCTCCATGGGAATATTTAATTGCATTTTTGACGAGGTTTGTAAGAATGGCGTAGACTTTTTCACGGTCCGTTTTAATGAAGGCTTCCTTTGCCGGCAGGGAATTTTTAAAGGAAAGGTGCATTCCTTTTGCTTCAACTTCTGGTTTGAAGAAGGCATAAATGTATTCGATCTGATCGTTAATATTCGTTTCCTTAAGGTTAACTTCCATCGATCCTGCTTCAATTTTCGAAATGTCAATAATGTCGTTGATGATATTGAGCATACGGTCACCACTTTTTTCGATGATGCGAATAAACCTTTGTTGATCCTCGCCGGTAAGATTTGGTTCTTTCAATAGTGAGGCAAAACCCAGTATACCGTTCATGGGTGTTCTGATTTCGTGGCTCATGTTTGCAAGGAAGGCTGATTTCAGGCGATCGGATTCTTCAGCTTTTTCTTTTGCCAACATCAATTCATCTTCCGCCTGCTTTCGTTCTAATTCACCGGCTGCACGAATCGCAACTATTTTCAATATGTTTTCGGCAAAAGCAATATTTTTCAAGGGTTTTTGACCAATTACAGCAATCAGTCCGATAGGGTTCCCCTTGAAACTCCATAGGGTTGTGCCAATATAGCTATGTGCCTTCAAATCCTGAAGCGCTTTGTCGTGAGGGAATAACTGGCATACATTTTCGGGAAAGCAACAAATGGTTTTTCCTACCACCTCGCCACAAGGAGTTTGTTTAAGTGTGTATGAAACGTTCGGATCTAATTTGCCTTCGTTATAAATGCCAACCGTTTGGGCGGTAAGTCTGTCGCCTTCGAGTTTGTCGATGCAAACGTATTCCGAATCCAGAATTTTGGCCAGGTATTTCGACAGCGATTCAAAGAAATTTTCATCGGAGGCCAGGTAACCAGAAGTGCTTAGGAAAGTAAGTACATCTTCCAGCTGCTTGCGTTCGGTGATGTCCTGGGCAGCGCCCCAAAGACCGACAATTTTACCTTCGTTATCCGGAACAGTTTCCCCTCGCACCCACATCCATCCATTGCTGCCATCTTCCCTTACTGTTTTCAACTCAAGTTCGTAAGGGATTCCGGTTTCGCTGGTGTTGGCCAATGATGAAGATAACATTTCCCAGCTTTCAGGAGTACACAACTTTTGATGTTCCGTATAGGGTGGAGGAGGAAGTGTGGCATCAAAACCGTACATTTTGTAAAGTTCTTCTGTCCATACAACCTGATTTGTTGCCATATCCAAATACCAACTGCCGATATGGGTTATTTGTTGCACGTTTTTTAATTCTTTTTCGCTTCTGCTTAGTTTTTCCTCTGCCCGTTTGCGTTCGGTAATATCAACAGCTGTTACATAGCATAGTTCCCTATTCCCGGTTAAGATACCAGTAAGGTGAACAGCCATTGGTATGTTTAATTTGGTTGAAAGAGTAACCTCACATGTTTCTTTGGCTTTGCTGTTAAAGATTTTTCCAAGAAAGAGATTAAAAATTGGCTTGGTGTCATCGGAAATAAAAAAGCCAAGTCGGCTGTTTTTTAAGCGCTGAGGTTCTTTGCCCAGCATTTGAGATGCATAAAGATTTAGATTAAGAATTTCGCCTTCATTGGAAAGTGTAAAATAACCCGTTGGTGCAAAATCATATAATTCTATTGCATCCTGTTCAGCGGATTTTGCCAGAACCAGTTCTTCGTTTTGCATCTCCAGTTCAATCTGGTGGACATTGAACTCGTGAATTAGCTTTAACATATCGGTTTCAGAAATGGGCGAACCTGATCCTGATGGTTTCAATTTCAGCAACTCTTCGGCCCTTTGGCGCAAGAGTTTAGAGGCGGATTTGTTAAGGGTGTTTTTCATAAACCGCGGTTATCATTATGTTATTGGCTCGCTTGTTAGGTGAGGCAATAGAAGAAAAAAGGGCGTGAACCTTTGCATATATTCAGCATATAGAGGTACCGCCAAGCACCCACAAGTAACCCAAATAGCAAAAGGAACACACCCGTTGGGTGCGCTCGTTAAGGCTATTATCTACTTGTTTAAAATTTGGCGATTTTCTACAGGAGAAATATTAGCAACGCAATATTTTAAATATGTTTAAGAACGATGAATGTAATTGTAACATTACACAAAGATAGACGGTTTTTCCTGTTTTGATTCGAGAAGCTGCAATTAATCAGGGGGTGACATTGTTTTGTTGAAAATATAGATAACCTTGCACTTAACCGAACTTCGATCATCCGTTTCGCTCGATCTATTCGCTCATTCAGGTTTCATCTTTCTTCTTAGAATTAAACGTAACGCAGTGAGGTTGAAGTTTCTGCTGATCTGCTAAGATTTTATTCGTCAAGGTTACCATTGAAACTTCCCACCTGTCGTCTTTATCATCATCAGGACCAGGGTATCTTTTCTTGAACCTGTGTATCACGCCTGTCCAGGTTTTGTCGCCTTCAACGCTTTCTGCGCCGAGTAACTCATATTCTATGCCTTTCATGAAGAAGAACCGGTTGCCTTTTTCATAGCTGTAGCATCGTTTACCGGTTGTGCTATTATTTAGAAACCAATTGTTACTTTGAAGGATGTTTTTTCTACTGTCAATTATTGGGTAATAAATGTTTCCTGGCCAACTCATTTTCTATCTTTGATGCCACCAAATACCCTTTTCAATTCCCTAATATCAATGGTGGTGGTTGGCGTGGTTATTTTCTAGCTGCATTAATTGCTGAACGCCGAGTTTAAAAATGCCCGAGTGAACATCCGTGTATAGCGGATGAAAATGCAGAGGCTAACGCGACAAAAAAAACAATATTTGTCAGGTTTTTTCCTATTCTGCGAAGATTTTTTACTCCAAATGTGATCCCTATTATGGCGAAAGGAATACCAATAACAGGAACAAATCCCATCAATGAAAATATTAAACCCTTCTTTTCAGCATTTGTCGCTTTTTCTTTAGGAATGTCTTCCCGCTGCTTAAATGAATATGTGGTGTCAGTCAGGATTGTGTCAACTTCAGCCAGCAAAACAAATTTTGTCTTTTTCGGTTCAGATATTAAGTGATAGTAAAGTCCGTCGTGAGAGTGAGAAATAATCCTGACCGTGTCTTCATTTCCGCTTTTAAGTTTTATGAAGTGAGTAAAGGAGGGATCAAACATCAAATTTTTGTTTGGCGTTTTCTTTTTAATGGTATCAGCGATTGAATCCTTAATGGTATCACCGACATAGTCATTATTTGGACTTTTCTTACTCCTGTCTGAATTAATCAGATTTAAATTCGTCTTATAAATGATTGGTTCATTTGAAGCGCTGGCAAGAAGTACGGTTGAATTTGTTATCGGGATATAACTCTCTTTTGTGATTCCAAGTTCAGGAAAGTTTTGCATTTCTGTTCTTTCAACCGCAGTTGAAATATAGTGAGCAACTGGTTTTTTTATATTGCTCTTATGAGATTTACCATTTGATAATTTGTTTCTTTCCAAAGAATGATGATTGGTATATCGTACTTTGCCATTACTGTAATGCCGTGTCGTAGTGGAAAACTGTGACCTTTGGCAGGAAGATGCAATTATAACAACCATCGCAATAAAAATGATGTAAATGTTTTTCATAATCTCACTATTTTTTGATAGTCATTTCACTGCTTTACAAATTTTCCTGTTTAAACTGCCTTTTACTCATCACCCGCATAAAAAGGCTCTAGCATATTACCAATTATATAAAGGCTATCGTGCATCCGAATGAACAAAATTGTGCATTACTTGTGAGCTACATTTATACTAAAATGCATATGACTCAATGATACTGCAATGATTGCAATAATCCCACCGGCAATCGCAGGTCCCCCAATTGCAGGAACGAGCCACGATGCGGTTGTTCGTCCGTTGGCCTTCACGTATACTTCCGTATTTTGAATTTTTGAAAATGCAATTTTTATATTCCCACTGTCATATCTTTCCGGAACAACGGAATCAGATACATAAATGAGCACCTCATCAAGCACATATAATTCATTGGGTTTTTTATTTTTAATGTATCTGTTCCCACCCTTTGGTTTTGTACTCAGGAATTTATAACGATTATCAGGTAAACCAGAAAGTTCGCCGTAAAGTGTATTTTCATCTTTTCCATTGTGGTGTTTTGTGGAACAACCATGCGAATATATAGCAGGGAACGGCAGAATCATAATTGATTTATAAGCAACTCGGGAGATTATTAGCATAAAATCCCAAACCATTGCATGGAATAGGCAGAATCAAGTAAATAATGCAACATCTGCCTGAATGTGGTTGATGACTTGCATTGATCAAGGAAGGTATTTCCTGTCTCTATTTTACTGCTTTAAGAATTTTACTACCTGCACCGCCCTTTCACCCGTCACCCGAACAAAATAAACCCCGCTGGGCAGACTGCTGATGTCAATTTGGGTTTTGGGTTCGGTGAGCTGGCGGCGAATGATTTGCTGACCGTCGAGGTTTATTATGGATAATTCGCTGTGATTTTGGTTCTCTGATGTTTCGATGTAGATTTCATCGAAGGATGGATTGGGATACAAAAATAAGGGAACTTGTTGTAAATCAATAATCCCATCTTGATAATCATATTTCATAACAGTAACACCTAAGGAATTAACCCCATCCTGATATGCGACATAGGGTTTACCGGTTTGATTAAATGCTAGACTTAGGAAACCAGCCTCCCCACTTGAGAAACCTTTGTTCCCAACATTCACCCAATTGGTTCCATCAAATTTCATAACCGTCGTTTTGTACGAATTTCCCCAATCTTGAAAAGCAACATATGGTTGATCCGTGTCACTGAAAGCGAGGTTTGTATAGTGTGCAACAGTTGTTGAAAAACCAGCATTGCCAACATTCACCCAATTGGTCCCGTCGAATTTCATGACCGTTGCAGCTTCAGAATTCCCATCATCTTTAAATGCAACATACGGTTCTCCTGAGGTGCTGAAGGCAATGCTTGTATACATTGCGCTTCCTGCCGAAAAACCGGCATTTCCGACGTTCACCCAATCGGTCCCGTCAAATTTCATAACAGTCGTTTTATACGAATTTCCCCAGTCCTGAAAAGCCACATATGGTTGACCGGATGGGCTAAAAGCAAGGCTTGTATAATACGCCTCACCTGCTGAAAAGGCTGGGCTCCCGACATTCACCCAATTGGTCCCGTCAAATTTCATGACCGTTGCTTTTCCGGAATTACCATAATCCTTATACGCTAAATAAGGTTGACCATCTTTTGGACTGAAGACCAGACAGGTGTATCCAACCATACCAGCTGCGAAACCGACAATTCCTACATTCACCCAATTGGTCCCATCATATTTCTTTACCTCGGCCTTCCCATAATACTCTTCCTCATCCTCATATGCAACATAGGGTTGGCCATCCGGACTGAAAGCAAGACTAGTATAGATTGCTAAGCCTGCTGAGAAACCTGCATTTCCAACATTTACCCAATGGGTTCCGTCATATTTCATAACAGAGGCTTTATCGGCATATGCAAAATCCTGATAAGCAATGTAAGGTACTCCTGATGGGCTAAACGCAAGACTAAGAAATTGAGCTCCTCCGGCTGAAAACCCAGCATTACCGACATTCTGCCACAGATTATCCAATGGGAAAGATTCTGAGTAGTTAAACTGAGCGCTGGCAAATACAGGAAGTAAAAAAGTAAAAATGAAGACGAGTTTTTTCATGATGGAATGAGTTTCAATCGTGTTGGAGTGTAAATCTTGGAAGTAATTGCAAATATAAGTACAATCGTTGAAACATTAATGGTGAGATTAATATTTGTCAGGACTATTCACGACCTGTGATCAACAAGTTCCCTTTGAAATGAAAAACCACGCATTTGGTCATCATGAATTGGTGAGCCTGTCAAAATAGTCGGTCAAATAATGACTCCTTTGATTGGGAAGTCTCGTTATGGTTTATCGAAGGTTTTTTTGAAAAATATTTTCTATCTGCGTTCAATTCGTTAATTCACAGTTTTTTCGATATCTTTACGGGTGAACTGTGAAAGCATTCTATTTCAAACACTAAAGTCATTCCCTTTTAAAAATGATCTTCAATTTCGTAACAAAGTCAATATGGGAATTAATTTGAAATGGTAAGGACAATATCTAAATAGTGTCTGTCCATAATGTCAGGCAAAAAATTATTTTGGCAACGAATTTTCCTGCCTGACGAGAAAAATTCATCCAATATAGATTCAGACTACAAT
>Ga0247842_10005206_pt1 | contig 15587 bp, 14 predicted proteins | sample LaCruzMarch2015__3_FD_192411 | JGI IMG/M metagenome (GOLD analysis project Ga0247842, IMG submission 192411) | Freshwater microbial communities from meromictic Lake La Cruz, Castile-La Mancha, Spain - LaCruzMarch2015_19m | ecosystem: Environmental > Aquatic > Freshwater > Lake | place: Spain...
CAAATTAAAAGCTTCGACGCCAGAAATATTTTTATGGGCCAACTTATTAAATTCCAATAATCCTTTTTCTAAAGTTCGCGTAAATTTCTCTTCTTCTTTGGTGATATTTGTGATGATAAATTCGCTATTTCTTTCTAACTCCGAATATATTTTTTTGTAGTCATTAATTACGACTTGGGAAATTTCCGCTGTCCAAAGCTCTTGGCTTATACCAATTTGTTTGCCATATCTAATTGCTCTTCTAATTAAGCGACGAACTACATAGCCTTGATCAGTGTTTGCCGGCGTAATTCCGTGATCATCGCCCATAATCAGGGTCGCAGCCTTCAAATGGTCGGCGATAATGCGCATAGCTCTAGTTGCTTCTGCGCTATTCTCATATTCTTGCCCACTTAGGTCTTCAATTTTTTTTATTATATTTTGAAATAAATCTGTTTTATAATTATCAGCAACCTTATTCATAACTGCACAGACTCTTTCTAGGCCAAAACCAGTATCAACATTTTTCTGCTTTAGAGCTTCAAATTTCCCTTCGGAATTTTTATTATATTGTAAGAAAACATTATTCCAAATTTCCACCCAATAATCATTATCGTCATTAAAACTACCGGGGATTTCGCTTGCGTCGCCTGACCAATAAAAAATTTCCGTATCTGGTCCGCATGGGCCAGTTACGCCTGCTGGTCCCCACCAATTATTCTTTTTAGGAAGTTTAGCAATTCTTTCCAGTGGCAAATTATTAGCTTGGAAAATTTCCCGCCAAATATTATTTACTTCTTCATCATAGGGAGCATCGGCGTCGCCCTCAAACACGGAAACAGCAATCCGATTTTTATCAAGTGCCAGCCACTTTGCATCGGTCAAAAACTCCCAACTATAATTTATTGACTCACGCTTAAAATAATCACCTAGTGACCAATTTCCCATCATTTCAAAAAATGTATGATGCACTCTATCGCCTACTTCTTCGATATCGCCCGTGCGAATGCATTTTTGCGCACTAGTGAGTCGAGCACCAGCCGGATGTTTTTCGCCCATTAAAAACGGTACTAAAGGGTGCATGCCGGCGGTCGTAAACAAAACCGTGGGATCATTTTCCGGAATTAAAGAGGCGCTCGAAATCACTGCATGATTATGAGACACAAAAAAATCTAAATATTTTTGACGGAGTTCAAATGACTTCATATTTTATTATATTACATTTACCTCTTCACTTATATCAAGACCAAATTTTTTCTTTACGGCGGCTTTCACTTTTTCAACTAGGGCTAAAACATGTTTCGCCTGCGCACCACCATGATTAACTAAAATCAAAGCTTGTTTTTCATACATACTGACCGGACCAATTTTTTTACCCTTAAAGCCAGCCGCCTCGATTAGCCAGGCAGTTGGTATTTTTACTTTTCCTTTCGCTGCCGGAAAATTCGGAATTTTAGGGTATTTTTTTTGTAAACTCTTATATTTAAGTTGACTAATTTCGGCGTTTTTGAAATATGAACCCGCATTTGGCAAAATACCCGGATTAGGTAACTTACTATTTCTAATCTCCATAATAACTCTAATCACGTCATTTAGGGATGGTTGAGTAATGTTATTTTTTAAGAGTTCTTCGCGGATTGATCCGTAATCGAGTTTTAATTCCGCTTGCCGTTTTAACTTCAAGGTCACCGAGTAAACAAAATACTTACCCTTCAGCTTATTCTTAAAAATACTATCGCGGTAGCCGAAATGACAATCATCAAGAGAAAATATTTTTTCGTGCCCAGTTTTTAAATCAATTGCCTTGAGATGATAAAAACTATCTTTTAATTCAACGCCATAAGCGCCAATATTTTGAATCGGGGCAGCACCTACCGTACCATAAATTAGATACAGATTTTCTAAGCCATAGAGACTATGCTCAATTGTAAAATTAACAAATTTAGTCCAATATTCGCCAGCCTTAGCTTCAACTAAGACATAGTCTGCTTGTTTATCGACTATTTCTATGCCTTTAATTTCATTTTTCAACACTAACCCCTTAATTTTACCAGCAATTAAGACGTTTGATCCGCCGCCAAGAATATAGATCGCTTTTTTATTTTGTGCACCCCAGGCAATTGCCTCTTTTAAATCATTAAGGTTTTTAATCACAGCAAAAAATTCAGCGGCTTCGCCGATTTTAAGGGTTGTATATTGAGCGAGGGGAATATTTTTTTGAATCTCTAGCATGCTTTAATTATAAGGTAATTGCCTAAAAAATCAAACTTAGGACACTTCTCCTAGTTCTTGTAATTTTAAGAGTTTAGCGTATAGGCCGCCGTTAACTTTAGCTAGTTCACTGTGACTCCCCTGTTCAACTACTTGGCCGTCTTCAAGAACAATAATTTTATCGGCTTTTTTAATCGTACTTAGGCGATGGGCAATTATTATCATTGTACGATTGCGACTGATTTTTTCTATCGCATCGGAAATTAAAACTTCGCTTTGACTATCAAGATTCGAAGTTGCTTCGTCAAAAATTAATACTCGCGGATTGGCCAAAATAGCGCGCGCAATCCCCACGCGCTGTCTTTGCCCACCAGATAATTTTATACCTCGCTCACCGACCATTGTCTCGTAACCCTTTTCCAGTTTATCAATAAATTCTTCAGCATTAGCAATCCGGGCCGCCGCTTGCACTTCTTTGAAGCTTGCACCCGGTTTTGCATAGGCAATATTTTCGCGGACACTTAAATCAAAAATTTCCACTTCTTGGGGAACAATTGCTAAAAATCTCCGAAAACTAGGCAAATCATAATCCCGCAGATCTTTATCATCGAGTAATACTCGACCTTCTTGCGGATCGTAATGGCGATAAATTAAACGAGCCAAAGTCGTCTTTCCGCCCCCCGATGGCCCGACCAGAGCGGTTACGCAGCCAGAATCAATCTTAAAATTCAAATTACTAACAGCTGGTTTTGAATTCTCGCTATAGTAAAATGAAACATTATCAAATTTAATTTCCCCCTGCAGGCTTTTCGGCTTAAAACCATTTTTCTTATTAATAATCGTGGTTTGGCTATTAAATAATTTTAGGAGACGGTTAACGCCTTCACGTCCCTCCTCCATGCGATCATAAAAACGCGACAAGCGGTAAAGTGAAATATACGCTTTCTCGCTTAAAGTAAAGGCGAAAATCAAGGTGCCAACGGTAATTATACCGCGATAAACAAAATATACTCCTAAAAATAGAACTACGGCGCGACCGATATCAATAATCGTATTACGACCGAGCCCAACTTTCATCATCCAACCGAACTGCTTATTCTCGTTATTGCGAATAGTAGTCTTAATCTTATCAAATTCACTAATTTCTCTTTTTTCCTGGACAAAAGATTGGACGGCATTAATATTTAAAATCGCTTGCCCCATTTTCCCCGAAGCCACTTCGTAATCTTTATAGATTTCTTTGCGAATCGGATACATGCGCTTATTGGCGAAATAGGTGATAACGAGATATAGTGGAGCAAATATTAAAAACGATAAACCAATGCGCCAGTCAGCCCAGAACAAAGCGACGAGCGTAAAAAGTAATTGCACAAAAGTCGGCGCGACTTCCCAAAATACATTATTTAAAAACTGAGAAACCTTATCAATCCCACGCTCGATTTTAACGATTTTTGCGCCCGTGTTTTCCCTTTCATGATAACCCAAATCAAGCGAAACTAATTTCGCTTGCGCGGTAATGCCTAGTTGATATTCAATTTCGACAAGCAGTTTTAAAATCCGACGATCGGTAAAATAATCAAGCAAAGAGTGAATCTGACTAGTTGCTAAATATAAAACGATTAATTGGACTAGGAATAATAAATTACTGGAGTCAAATCCACTTAAGCCATCAATTAATAACTTTAATATATATGGGGAAAACAAATCTAAAACGGCCAAGACAATAATAAAGGCGGAAATGGCTGAAAATAATTTCTTAAATGGCTTAAGCAAGTTCCAAAGCTCTCGCCAAAAATTAGTCCAAGAAATTGTCTCGGTTTGTTTATTTTCAATTGTTTCTTCGTTTTTCTTCATAATTTAATAAAAAATTTCGGGATTATAGTCTCTCTACTAATAGAATACGTGAAAATTTGTTAAATGTTACACATTTTTTTAATATAAGCGAAATTTTATATCTTAAGTAAATAAAAAAGCAGGAATAGGCTTCCTGCGTTATTTAATTAAAATATGGTTTTTTTATCTCTCCTTAGTTAATAGTCCGGTAAACATCGAAATCTGCGAAAGTATTAGCGACCACCGGCGAGTCGTCTGTTAAACAGGCCGTGAACTCTCCCAGGGAACCGCCTCCACCATCTGGCGTAAGTTCAAGAACTAAATGGTTTTCTGACTCAGAGTCACTGTGGAAATTGAATTCTAACCACAAACTAACCGGCCCATTTTCATTCAGGTTTCCGCTAAAACGGAAAAAGGACATTCGGTCAAACATTGTCCCCACCTTTTTGAAATCAACCTTTAATTTTAAAAGGATTGGATTTGACCAAACTTTTGTTTCCAGAATAATTCCGATACTTGAGACATCACTGGGCAAACCAGAAGGCATACCAGACCGTCCGTATAGTGGGTAGCTGGTGCGAAAATATCCCTTTATGACTTTACGGGGAGCGCCGCTAACCACACCAAATAATTTACCAAACTCTTTTAAATTTCTGTACTTCTCCATCACTTATTGTTTTAAGGTTCAACTTATTTTTTTAGTATCTCAGCGCCGACCCGAAAAACATCACCGGCGCCCATAAGCAGTAAAAGATCATCTTTTTTCAAACGTTTTTTTAAAAAATTGGCTACCTCGTCAAGAGTCGGGATATAGCAGACGGACTGGCGTAGCTTGTTTTTGATATTATATTTTTTTATCGCCGTCGTCAACTCATAACTAGAAACGCCGCCGTTCCGCCGGCTGGCGGATTCTCGAGCTGACCCGTAAATATCTAAAACAATTAATTCATTAGACGCTGAAAAACTACTAATAAAATCTTTAAACAAAGCACGCGTTCTTGTGTAAGTATGAGGATGAAAAACAGTAATAATATTTTTCTGGGGATAACGAGACCGCAGGCCAGCGAGAGTTGTTTTTATTTCTGTCGGATGATGGCCATAGTCATCAATAATTAAAGCGCCTTTATATTCACCGAGTATTTGCCCGCGCCGCTCTGTCCCCGTAAAGCTGGCTAAATATTTTTTAATATCAGGAATACTTACTTTAAGCGCTCGAGCGGAAGCAATGACGGCCAGCGCATTAAAAATATTATGTTCTCCCCAAAGACTTATTTTAAATTCACCAAAGTTATTCACCGAAAATATCTGATATTCTTTTTCCGTTCGCAAGTTATGCGCTAAATAATTAACCGTCGCCACATTTTCGCTATCATGATTAATATCATAAGTTAAAACTTGTCCACGGCAATGTCTTTTTATTTTTTTAATTTCCTCGTCACGATTATTTATGACTAACCAGCCACTAGCCGGAATTTTTTTTATAAAATCGGCAAAGACTTTAGTGTAATCTGCTTGATCTTTGAAAAAATCGGGATGGTCAAACTCAATATTATTTAAAACTACGCCCAGGGGTTGAAAATATTTCAGCTTATTTTGATACTCGTCAACTTCAGCCACAAAATATTTTGATTTTCCGAGCAAACTACTCCCCTTAAACTGGGGTACGCGCGAACCGACTAAAACACTCGGCGACTTGCCAGCTTTGTCTAATACATAACCGAGCCAGGCTGAAGTGGTTGTTTTACCGTGACTGCCACAGACAGCAATTCCATAATAATCGTTGAATACTTCTCCTAAAGCCGCAGCGTAAGATAGAGTTCGTGTATTTTTAAAACGACTATAATTATTTTTTATATAACTCATTTCTACATTATTTTCTGCGCTATAAGCTGAGGAATGAATAATTAAATCGATTGATGCAGGAATATTTTCTTCACAAAAAGGCGATAATACTTTTATCTTTTCTTTTTTTAATACTTTATCGGTTAAAAAAACATCGGAAATATCTGAACCGATTACTCGATTCCCTTTCTCTGCCAAAAATTGCGCGAGCATAGTCATGCCCACGCCTTTAATCCCAATCAAATATATATTTTTTGTTTTTTTCAAATTTTTCATTTTATTTTTATCATCTCCCAAATAATCGCGGCGATACTTTGGGCAGCGCGCGGCTTCATAATTTTACTAATGTTATGGCTTAAAGTTCCGCACAATTTCGAATCATTTAATAGACTCTTAATTTCGCTAGCTAATTTTTCAGCCTTTAACTCTACTTGGCTCAGAACTAGAGCGGCGTTACGCGACGCGAAGAGATTGGCGTTATCTTCTTGATGAGAATTAGGAATAGGAATTAAAATTACTGGTTTTTCTAAAGCGGCTAATTCAGTCAAAACGCCTAGTCCGCAACGAGAAACTACTAAATCACTGGCCACCATTAGACTCAAAATTTCATTTTGATCTAAAAATTCAAAAGCCTGATAGTTGCCGTTATTACTAATAATTTGCGGCTTTTTTCCGTAGCCAGTAAGGTGGACTACTTGGCAATATTCTAATAAACTAGGCAAAGCCTCGCCAATTAAATTGTTTAACGCCGTTGCTCCAGTTCCACCACCAATCACCATAATTAAGGGAAAGTCGACTCTAAAACCATAACGCTTACGCGCCGCTACGCTGTTCGCTATTAAAGCCGAAATATCGCGCAACGGATTACCAGTCAAAACAGCACGCGGTCCATAGTCGGTTAAAGATTTTTCAAAAGTAACTGTAATCGCTTGCGCAAAGGGCGCCATTAATTTATTAGCTAAGCCAGCTCGAATATCTTGCTGATGAATAAGAATCGGGATCCGATAGCAGGCCGCCGCCCAAATTAAGGGCACACTAACGAAACTACCAGCACTCACAACCAAGCAAGGTTTTTCTTTGCGCAAAATTAATAATGATTTATAAAAAGCCGCGCCAATTTTAAAAATATCCAGTAAATTTCTTAGAGATAAATAGCGTCGCCACTTACCACTCGGGATTGTTAAAAATTTAATTTCTCTTTCTTTAAAATTGCTTATCAATTCTTTTTCTGGTCCGACTTTGGCACCAACAAATATCAAATTTATATCAGGCCGTTCTTTAATTAATTCAGAAAAAATCGCTAAAAGCGGCGTGACTGAACCACCAGTCCCGCCACCGCTAAACATAACAGTTTGTGTTTTTATTTTTTCCATATACTAACTGTGGTTTCTTAATTGTTTAGTCTGCTTGCTAATGTTAACCAATATTCCCATGGCAATCAAGTTGGCGAGAATGGCGGAACCACCGGCCGAAATAAACGGCAAAGGGACGCCTGTCATTGGAATCAGATTTATCATGCCCCCAATATTTAAAAATGTTTGGACTGCTAACCAAACAACAATGCCAATGGCTAGTGTGCTCCCATATAAATCAGGTGCGCCCCGCGCTATTAAAAGTCCGCGATAAAAAATAAATAGATAAAGTAAAATTAAAAGAGTGCTAAAAACAAAACCAATTTCTTCGGCAATAATAGGAAAAATCGAATCGCCCCAAACTTCGGGTAAATACATATATTTCTGTCGACTTTCGCCTAGTCCCCGTCCGAACCAACCACCAGATCCAACCGCAATTAATGATTGGTTTATTTGATAGCATTTATCTTGTGCACTGTAACTTGGATCTTTCAAGCATTTAAAACGATCAGACTGATAAGACGATTTTAAACTAACCACAATAAAAAGAACTAGAGCGGCTAAACAAATCGCGATAAAAATATGGGTCAATTTTCCACCCCCCGCAAAGAATACAACCATGGCCGTGAAAGCAATGATAAACAAAGTGCCTAAATCAGGTTGCGCCAACATTAAGACGCTTATTACACTTAAAATCACTAAAAACGGGACAGTTCCGCTCCAAAAATCTCCCAACTCTCCTTTTTTTGCTTCAAGCCAAGTCGCTAAATAGATTAAAAAAGATAATTTTACTAATTCTGAAGGCTGAAAAGAATAACCAAAAATATTTATCCAACTACGGGCCGAGCCGTATTCAGCGCCAATTCCGGGAATAAAAACTAAGAGCAAAAGAACAATTGAACCAAACAAAAAAAAGACGGCAAATTTTTTTAAAGACCGATAATCAATTCGAGACGCGAGCCAAAACATGACGAGCGATAGCATCACCCAAATAATTTGACGAAGTAAAAAATGATAGGTGTTAGCGTAACGAGAATAAGAAACAACTGAAGAGGCACTAAAAAGCATAACCAAACCAAAAGCAAGAAGAATGAACATGGCGGAGATCAAACTTTTGTCTGGCTCATGTCCTTCCGAGCGGCTCCCAAATATTCTTTTACGCAAACGGCTAAAGGCCATAAAGCAAAATTAAACTAGAATTTTTTATCTAATAAAAAAACCATTAAACCAACAGCGGCTCCAATGCCGGCTATAACCCAAAAACGCATCACGACTTTCGCTTCCGGCCAACCCACGGCTTGGAAATGATGGTGAATTGGCGAAGAAATAAAAACCTTTTTACCACGGTAGCGTTTCGAAATTAGCTGCACGATTACTGATAGAGATTCGACGATAAAGACAATGCCAATAAATATTAATAGAAGGGCGCTATTAGTGAGCATAGCGATCACGCCTAAAGTAACGCCCAAGCTCATAGCTCCAGTATCCCCCATATAAAAACGCGCGGGTGGAATATTAAACCAAAGAAAAGCGGATAAGGCGCCGATAATCGCCCCGCAAAAAGCGGCTAAATCATAACGACCGAGCGAAAAAGCAATTACGCCATAAGCCATAAAAGCGATGAGGAGTGTTCCTCCAGCTAATCCGTCCAGACCGTCCGTTTCGTTAACCGAAAATGAAGTCGCCACAATTACAAAAATAAAAATCGGAATATACCAGGCGCCAATTTCAAAATTTCCCAAGAAAGGAATATGGAATACGGTCCAATCTAACTTGAGATAAAACCAAAGAGCCAGGGCGCTTGCAATTAAGGTGTAAATTAAAAGGCGATGACGTAACTTTAAACCACCGCCCCCCAAAACACCCTTTCCGCGAACATCAAGCCAATCGTCAAATAAACCAATTAAGGCAGTAATAACGAGGGCGCCCAGCGGGAGCAATGTTTCTGCCCGAGATAAAAAATTCAAATGAGACAAAAGTCCTCCAGGAAAAAATCGGGCGATAGTTGAAAAAATTAATATTAGTATTAAAACCGTACCCCAAATCAAAACACCACCCATCGTTGGCGTTCCCTCTTTGTGCGCATGAAGCTCACTAAAAACAGGCGTCTCGCCGCTATTCCTTATTTTTTTACCCAATTTATATTTGTACAAATAATAAGTAATAAGTGGAGTGGCTGAGACAGCAAATATAAAAGCCAGGGTGGCGAAAAATAAAACCTTAACTAAATAGAATTCTAACATAGAAAATTAACGAAAATTAATAAGAAAGACGGCCAAGAGGGCAATGCTTAAAAATAGACCAAACACGGCGGCGGCCCCCAATAAATAATGAACTAAAATTTTAAAATGTTTATCTTTATGAAAAATTGCTAGTATTATAAAATTTAAAAAGAAAACACTTAGGCCCAGTAAGGGGTATAAATAAATAAAAACAGGGTCACTGACTAAATCTATCCCAAAGTCGACATTATAGTGCAAAACTAGGATGTTATCGCTCAACTGACGATGAATAAACCAGACCTGAAACCAGGCTAAAATCTGCCCAATAATAACAAAACCCATATAAACTAAACTCGGGACAAAATGAAAAATTGCACTAAAAGAAGTTTTGATTTTATCAATTAGGCTGTGCCAGCGCGCATAAAAATTAGAATATGCCATAATATATGATAATTACGCTTAAATCCCGTAAAAAAGCGGGTTTATGTAATTATTTTAACACATTTTAAAATAATATAAAATAAGGTATAATAATAGTATTATGAGCAAAAAAATCATTTCTCACCTTTTTAATTATGCCTGCCAAGAAGGCGCTAAAAATTTGGTGATTGAGGGACTCCCTGAAAAAATTTCCTTAAACTATTACTTCCCTGACGGCGAAGAACGTTTATTCAGTTTACCCAAAAAACTCGAAAAAGATCTAAGTCTAGCCTTACGCCAAGTACTTAAACTTGGTGCAAACGAATTTCTGAATAAAAAATATTGTAAAATAGAAGATCGCCATTATCAATTAACTTTTTACCTAACAATTTCTCCTTCCTCAGCCGGCGAGAAGATTATAGTCAACATTATTCCAAATAACAAGAAGCTATATCGTCTTAAACAACTAGGACTACAGGCACGAGAATTAAAAACCCTGGCTACTTTTGCTAAACGCCGCTCTGGCCTAATCATCTTGAGCTCCCCCTTCGGCCAAGGAAAAAGCATGACTCTCCACGCCTTGATAAGTGAATTAAATAATGAAAAGCACAGTCTCTATTATTTAGGAGACTCTTTTAGTTTAGAACTCCCTGGTATAAACTATCTAAAATCAACTAAAAATAATTGGGCTAAAGTTCTGAACCTTGACTCTGATATTATTATTTCGGAAATTAGCTCTGAGGATGATTTGAAAAATGCCATTCGCGCCGCGACAACCGGTCGCTTAGTCCTCGCGACAATGGCGGCTGATTCAGTTTGGGAAGTCCTGCTTAGTTATCTCAAATTAAAGTCTCCCTTGAAATTAAAATTAGATAGTCTTAAACTAATTCTTAACCAACGACTAGCTCCTCTTAAAAGAAAGGGGGCAATAAATAAATCTTCCCGAAGTATTGCTAGAACCCAAATCGGTCTTTTTGAAATTCTCGAATTAACTCCCGCTCTTAAAAACTTCCTCAGCGCCTCCGAACAGAGCAAACAAAAAAATAAATTCTGGGAAAGGCTTGGTCAGATTGCCATTCGTGACGGCTATCGACCGCTGGTTTTAGATTACAAGAAAAAAATAAAAGAGGGTTTAATTGATTCTAAGTAAACGCTATGAAAGTAATCTGTGTCATCCCCGCTTATAATGAAGCTGATAATATTGGCCTGGTGATTGATAAAGTTAAACCTTTAGTCGATGAAATTATTGTTATTGATGATGCTTCCCGCGATGATACGTTAAAGATCGCACTTGCTCGGGGTGTAACAGCTGTCCGCCATATTATTAATCGCGGTCAGGGTGCTTCACTACGAACCGGAACGCAATTGGCTTTAGATAAAGGAGCGGATATCATTATTCATTTTGACGGGGATGATCAGTTTCAAGCAAGCGATATTCCAGAAATGATTAAACCCTTGATTAATAATGAAGCTGACGCCGTTCTCGGCTCGCGTTTTTTAGGCAAAGAGTCAAATCTTCCGAAAACAAAGAAAAATATTATTATGCCTCTGGCTCGTTTTATTAATCGTTTATTTTTCGATATCCGCTTAAGCGACCCCCAAAGCGGTTTTCGCGCCTTGAGTCGAACGAGTGCCCTAAACTTAAAAATAGAAAATGACGGCATGGCGCATTGTAGCGAAATACTCTATCAATTATTTAAAAATAAAAATCGTGTTGTTGAAGTGCCGATTACCGTTATTTATCATGACTACGGCCAAAAAATCGGTGGTGGTTTAAAAATAATTAAAGATTTATTTATTCAAAAGTTAATTAATTAGATATGTTACAACAAATTCTTGCCTTGCTCGTCATTGCCTTCTTTCTCCTTCGTCTCTTAAGCCAAAAAAATAAAAAACAGATTAACGGTAATGAGTTTCTTCTTTGGCTAATTTTCTGGCTCGTGGCCCTAGGCGCGGTTATTTTTATTAAACAAATTGATACGCTCGTCGCCTGGCTCGGTTTTTCTGGCTCTGCTATTAATATCTTCGTTTATTTGGTCGTCCTAGCTTTAATTTATCAAGTATTTCGCATGCGTCTAACTATTGCCAAAATGGAAAAAAATATTAGTACTCTCAACCAAGCGCTCACTTTAAAAAAGTAGATAATTTTCTCACTATGAAAATTGCCACCGTTGTTTGTGCTTATCCGCCCTATGCCGGTGGAATGGGAAACAGCGCCGAACAAATTAATAAACTCCTGGCTGAAAAACATGAAGTTACTACTTTTACGCCAAGCACGCTTAAGCCTTGGCTCCGCCTAGGACACGGCGCTTTTTTGCCGCAATTACTTTGGCGCTTAAATAAATTCGATTATATTTATTTACACTACCCCTTTTTCGGCACGGCCGAAGTAGTTTGGTTTTTTAAATTATTTTTTAAGAAACCGAAATTAATTATCCATTATCATATGGATGTTCAGGGTTTAAGCCCGCTCGCGAAATTTTTAAGTTGGCCGAGCCGATTAGTTCGTCAATCACTCCTTAATCAGGCAGAAATAATCATTTCGGCCAGTTTAGACTATATCCAAGCGAGTCAAATCAAAAACTACTATCAGGCACATAAAAATAAATTTAGAGAAATTCCCTTCGGCCTTGATCTTAAAATCTTCCAAGCAAAATTAATCAATCGTCCCCTCAATAATAAAACCATCGCGCGCGCTCAAGAAATCGTTCAGTATATAAATGAGAAATTCATCAAACGTGATCGCTTAAATTTATTATTTGTCGGCGGATTAGATGCGGCCCATTATTTTAAAGGCGTAGACGTCCTGCTTAACTCTTTAGTTGTCCTAACGAATCGAAATTGGCGCTTAAAAATTGTCGGTGAGGGTGACTTGCGTCCAAGTTATGAAAATTTAGCAAAACATCTAAAACTGGATAAACAAATTGAATTTGTTGGTAAACTAGGTGGTCCCGAATTAGTGCGTGCCTATCAAAATGCTGACCTATTTATTCTACCCTCAATTAATAGTAACGAAGCTTTCGGTCTTGTCTTAATTGAAGCGCTGGCTTGCGGCGTACCCGTAATTGCCTCTGACTTGCCCGGCGTGCGTCGCGTTTTTACTGATCATGTTGAGGGTCTACTTGCTCAGCCCGGAAGTCGTGATGATTTAAAAAATAAATTGGAATATTTTTTTAATAACGAAAAAATGCGCCGCGTGATGGCGCTCGCCGCGAGACGACTAGCCGAAGAAAAGTATGATTTAGATATTATGAAAAAACGTTTAGAGGCTTTATTTAATTAAATGAAAATAGCTTTAGTCAATAACTTATATTACCCCTATAACCGTGGCGGTGCGGAAACAGTTGTAAAAAACATGGTGACTGATTTAAGGTCACGGGGCCATGAGCTTTTTTTAATTACTACTCGTCCCAAAGGAGAAACTATAAATCAAATTAATAATCAAGGGGCAAACAAAGTTGAGCTCGATAGCTTAAAAATATATCAAATTCCTTCTTATTATTTTAATTTAAATTCTTGGTCCCTTACGCAAAGATTTTTTTGGCATATTTCTCATTTTTTTTCTCTCTCACAAACAAGCGCTCTTAAAAAAATATTAATTTCGGAAAAACCTGATTTAGTAATTACTCATAATCTCATGGGTCTTGGCTGGCGTTTGCCCCGAATTTTAAAAAAATTAAATATCCGTCACGAACATTATCTCCATGACATTCAATTGCTTTATCCCTCGGGTTTAATGATGCTTGGCGAAGAAAAAATAATTGACAGTTTTAGCGCCAAAGTTTATCAATTTTTTACTCGCTTCTTTCTGGGATCACCGATTAAAGTAATTTCTCCTTCACTTTGGTTACTTGAACAACATCGTCAGCGTGGTTTTTTTAAAGAATCGGAAACGCAAATAAAAAACTTAATTACAACCGTTACCGCTGAGTTAAAAAAAAGAGTAACTAAAGTAAGTAATTTTTTATTTGTCGGCCAAATCGAACAACATAAAGGTATTATATTTTTACTAAACACTTTTCAAGAAGCGAGCCAAATAAATTCCCAACTCAAATTAACAGTTGTCGGCGACGGAGGACTTTTAGCTGAGGCAAAAAAAATTGCGAACGCGAATAAGCAGATTAATTTTACCGGAAAATTAGATGGCGCCCAAATTCAAAAATTTATGAAAGAAAGCGACTATTTAATAATTCCCTCCCTATGCTACGAAAATGCACCCATGACGATTTATGAGGCTCACTCCGCTGGGCTACCAGTTTTAGCGGCCAGTATTGGCGGAATTCCAGAAATAGTGAATAAAAACGATAAACTTTTTAAAGCGGGCAATACTCATGATTTAAAAAAACATATCCTTGACATAAATTAGAATTTGTTATAGTATCTAAAATCGCATATTAACAATAGAATAATAAATAAAATAACCAAAAAAATAATCCCAGAATATGAACGAAAAACTAATTTCCCATTTACTGACAGATCATGCGGAGTGCAATCTCCATGAACTGGCGCCACTCACCGTGAGCGAAAATAGAAAAACGCTTACGAAGATGAGAGAAAAATTTATTAAACAAGGAGAGCTCCCGGCCGCTCAAAAATTAAGCCAATACCTGCAATCCGGCTTAACAAAAAAAGAGCTGGAAAAAATCATTACCACTTCTTGGCGTAAACATCGCGTTGAATTTGCGCTCAAAGCCATTGACCTGCTCCTGAAAACTCATCCTTTAAGCGGATTAAGCGTTCTCCAGCAAGCCTTGGATAAATGCTTAGCCGGAGCGAAAAGCTCAGATTACTATTATCGCCCGCGCTACCAGGCGGCCATCCCTAAAATTATGGCTATGACCAAAAATTAAGCCTTTTGCCCTTTTAAAAAAAGCCGACTCTCCGTTGGCTTTTTTCATATTATTTTTTTCTTTTTCTTTATTTCGAAAAATTAATCGTTTATCCCCTGTAATCTTTTATGGGCTTGAATATCGAAAATAGTTTTTTTCAAACCGTTCGTCAGGGTAACGACCGGCAACCACTTTAAATCAGTCTTCGCGAGGCGAATATCGGGTAGGACTAATTCCGAAATAAATAAGGGACTCTCAGTATAACTTATAGTCGACTGGGAATTAGTTTCTTTAATAATCAAATCAACCAGAGTTTTAATTTTAACATCGACATCTGAGCCGATATTAACAGGCCCGCTAATATCTGTTTTCATAATCCTCATAACCGCGTCAATCGCATCTTCGATATAGCAGAAGGAAGAAGAAAAATTATCGTCCCCGAATATTACAATTTCCTTGTTCTCCAAGGCATTATTTACAAAATCCGGAATCATTTGATCATCATTGTGTTCCATGCGCGGTCCATAAATTCTAAAAAGACGAATAATCTTGGTATCTAGATTATATAACGAGCGATAATTAGTAACTAATGTCTCCGCAAATCTCTTACCTTCGTCATAAGAACTTCTTTCCGATAAGTTATCGACTTGACCAAGACTTTTTTCTGTTAATTTTAATTCTGGATTTGTCGTATCACGCGGTCCATAAACGACCGATGAAGAAAATTGTAAAAATTTAGCATTATACTTGACGGCTAAATCGAGCAAATTCTTGACCGCGTACGAATTCGCCATAAGCGTCGCTAGCCGATTCTCTAAAAAACGACGGGGCGACATGGGGCAAGCTAAATTATAAATTTCTTGAATTCCTTGAAATTCAATTTTAAACTTTTTTAAATC
>Ga0247842_10005207_pt1 | contig 15584 bp, 20 predicted proteins | sample LaCruzMarch2015__3_FD_192411 | JGI IMG/M metagenome (GOLD analysis project Ga0247842, IMG submission 192411) | Freshwater microbial communities from meromictic Lake La Cruz, Castile-La Mancha, Spain - LaCruzMarch2015_19m | ecosystem: Environmental > Aquatic > Freshwater > Lake | place: Spain...
TAACGTATCCTGATCCGGTGTGTCGTGATAAGCGTGGCCGCTTGTGCCTGAATGACCTCGTTTGCGCTTACCGGCCAAATCGCCGCCGCTATCTTCGTTCCCGTGGGAAGGACGGAGACCCAAACAGTTGGGAATCCTCCCGCGCCGTCTGTGGTCTTTGTTTGCGCCTGAATGTCGATGCGCTTATTGAGGGAGCCGATGGTCATATCAGAACTCCCACGGCAACACGGATGACGCCAACAGCGCCTTGACCGCCCGGTTTTCTTGATATGTGAAGTTGCTCAAAACGGCCCCTTCCCGGTTCTCGTAGAGGTCGGCCAGAATCGGTTTTATGGCCGCTATGATCTTTTTCGGGATGCTTGCCGCCGCCGTCCATCCACAAACGAACTCGATAGTAATCGGATTTGAGGGATAGAGCGTGTCAGAGGGCCAGGATTCGCCGTAGGGTAAAACGATGCGCCCTATCCCCTCTCCGTTTGTCTCCACAAGGTAGTCGGTCGTGACGGTCATGGTCGTCTCTGTCCCGTCCGTGTCCTTGTATTTGATGGAAGTCACGGTGGCCAGGTTACCGAAGGGCAGCTTGATGAAATCCTTGTCCGCGGGGAAGGCGTCAAGGTAGTAATACCAAGTCTGCGTCAACAGCGCCCGCCGGGTGATGTCCTCTACATGCTCCCTTGCCGCCTGAATAAGCGCCGTCAAAAGATCATCGTCCGCCGTTTCCGCCTCGTTCGAGAGGATGGAAGTCCCGAACTCGCAGGCCGCCAAAAGAACCTTTGAGGTCGTGCGGATATAGGCCTTTGTCCCGGTGTATTGCTTCTTGTAGTCCGCGTTGTCGTTTGCCGTTGTCACCTGGGTGAAGCTGCCGCCGGTCCAGGCCGTGAAGGTCACATTGTCGTCTGATTCTTCAATCCGCGTGTCATTGGTTCCCGTCGCGCCGTTCGTGCCGCAATGGAGAAGCACCTCCGCAAGTTTGCCGATAACAGAAACGCCTGCGCCGATATGAGTGGTGTAGTTATTGGCGATAGCCTTTGACCCATAGGCGAGGGATTGCGTGATGGTCAGATTATCGTCAAAGCTGCCTGAATCCAAATTGAGGTGGAGCTTCGCCTCGGCCAGGGTTATCGGTTCAATCGTCGGTGCGGTCTTGAGTACGGCGTTCATTTCTTTTTCCCCTTGCGTTTCTGGCGCTGCCGTTTTGCCTTTTTATCAGCTTCCAACTGGCGGACTTTGCAGGTCTTCGCCATTATTCAATCCATCCCCTTAATGAACATGTCCCCTGCGCCGCAGAATTAGCCAAGGCTGACACTTTCAAGTCCACTGTTGCCGGTAGTTTCGTCGGCGGATTAAGCTCCCTTAAAAACGCTGTATTGTTCAGGATTGTTTCGTTGTACGGGCTCCATAATCCCCTCGGCAGAACTGTACCGGACAGGTTGTCGTAATTCGCCTTGGTGGTAAATCTTGCATATTTACCCGCTGCCTGATCCGCACATGAAAATGCAATCTGCGTTATGTATAGCGTCTTTCCTGCGGGGACTGTCCACAGACATTGACGCGCCCGTGTGCGCCCTGCGGAAATGTATCCATAGGTAACTCCGCCCGATGCAACGGTTAGATTCCCAACTGCCGCAAGAGCCGTCCCGGCGGTCATAATCCTGACATTCTGTATCCTGTAGATGTCCGTGGCAATCTGCACCGCAGCGGTTCCGTTCATGGTGACGGTGACGTTCTTCTCGGCAAAAGCGGTTGTCAGATAGTAAACAGTGACGGTATAAGCGCCCGTACCTGCGACCGGGGTTTTGTCTGCATCGTCCTCTACGGAGTCGCTAACAATGGTCATGGTCAGTGCGCCCGCAGGGAATACATAAGGGGCGCTAACCGGCCACATATCCTCCTCGGTCGCGCCGATTGCGGCATTGTATCCGATCTTTGACCAGGGGACGTGGTCAGTCACGTTCCCCTCTGCGATGTCGTAGGTGTAGGGCATAGCTGAGACGCGAGGCTTGTTTTGAACGTGCTTGACGCCATAAATGGCCCCGTTTTCGTCGGATAATTTAACGCCGCCCATTAGAGCGGTTCCGGCCTTCGCCTCGACAGGTTGCGTTTCTGTGAGGTCGGCCTTCTTTTGCAGTTCGGTGAGCAATGCGTCTTGTTTCGCAGACGTTGCCGCGCCCGCAGGAAGAGCGGAGCTGTTGACAACTGTTTGCTCACGGTATTGCACTCCGCCTTCAGCCTCGAATCCATATTCCTCGGTGTTTGCCGTCCATGAAGCTACGTCAAGCCAAGTTGACCCACCATCAAACGACCGTTGCGCCGTTATGGTCCCGTCCCATGTCCCAGAGAGTGAAATATTGAAATATCCGATGATTTCCGCGGCATCGGTGAAGAGGTTTTCAGCAGATACTGACCGTGTTCGTAGTTTTTGAGCCATGAGACACCTTTCTGAATATCTTCCTGAAGACAGGCCCCGCGGAATCTATGCGCCGTGGTGATCTTTTATTGAATATCACGCTCCTGATGATTGCATAGATTCTCGTTATTATCCTAAGCACCGGCGTCTCCGCTCTATTCTACGCGCCCCAAGACATGGACACAAACCGCACCCGCGCCGGATGAATCGACCACAAGAGCGGTTGCCGCTGTCAGTTTCATGCCGCCTACATCCCGGAAATCGAATTGCAGTGAGGTGTTGACGGCCATTGCGATAGGGCCGATAAGCGCCGTTGTTACCGCGCCGCCGGTTTCTCCTTCGCCGATGGTATGACTGAGAGCGTTAGCGCCGTTATTGATGGTCAGCAGGTCCACGATGATAGACTTACCGGAAACGGCCGCTTTCAATTCCTCGCACCCGGATGCGTCCGCCGATACGCTGCTTAGGATGAACCCTGATTTGCCCGCGCCCGGTGTCGTTACTGCGATTGCCATTTTACTATCCTCAAATTAAGGCGGGCCGTCCTGTTGACCGGCTCCGCCTGAGAAGGGGTTAAGTTATGCCGAGCTTGTCAGCCATGACGATTACCTCTTTTCGGCTCTTTGGCAGCCATCCGGAAAAGTCGCCGATACGCTGCTTGAGATAGGCATAATCCGCATCCTCAAACTCAATATCGCTGCCCTCTTCCGCTTCAATCACCCCGCAAATCTTGTCAATCTGCCGGATGTCCTTAATGGTCGTCTTGGTGGCAGGCGTCGCCGCCTCCATGAGCATGATTAGTGTGCTTTTCTCTGCCGCTGTGATTCCTTCGATCTTTTTCATTCCCCTTCCTTTCTCGATTGTTATTTTAGTCAATCCCCGTCCTGATCTTGACGGGGGACTCCTTCTTTTCGACTGCTTCCGGCTTTTCAGCCGGTTTCTCTTTCTTTGCCATAATCGCCTCCTTATGAATCAGCGTACCCGATCAGCCAGAAGATTGTGGCTCCAATATGGCACTTGATCCATGTATTTGCCGCGCCGACGGTCGGATCGGCGGTAGTTGCTCCGCAAGTCCCCGTTGCCGCGAAGTTAAGGAAGTCGGTCGCCACTGCACCGGATAGCCTGATCGCCGCATTTACCACCGCCCCGGCGTCAACAGCGAGTGCCAGCATGGAATCAAGGCATGTCACGTCGGGATAGACTTCAATCATCACGCCGTCGAACTGAGCCGTGACAGTAGATGCGCCCTCAATATGGAAATGCCCGGCATTGACGGTTGAGGCGGTAAAGTTTCCGGTGTTGACGTCGCACTTTGCAGACAGGGCAGACATGGCCGTGACTGCGCCCGTTCCATCATGGGAAACCCAGGGCTGTGAGCCGTAGATTTGACCGACTACTGTGGTATCTGTGCCCGCCGCACCGACATAAGCGCGCGAAGCATGACCAACGGCGGTGACACCAGAATCGCCGTCTCCTGTAATCGTGACTTTATGCCATGCTGCCAATAAGTCTTCGCAGTTCCCGGCACCGGCGGAATGGTTAATGTAAATCGACTGCCCCATGACCGTCGCGCCGGGATTGGTGTTCAGGATCATGGGAGCCGATGAGCTGCCCATTTGCATGATGCCGATTCCGGTCGTTGTCTCGTCAAATTCCAAGGTGATCTTGGTGGCTGCCGTGGTCGTTGTGGTGCCAAGGGAAAGAAGCGTGTCATCAGCGATGCCGAGGGTGGCTCCGCCCCTGAATAGCAAGGCGTCCGCGCTTTCATCCCAAAGCATATAGGCCCCGGAGGTTGCGCCGAGAAACTTTACGTCAAGGCCGTCATCGTCGACCCCGAAATGGATCTGTGCCCCGTTTCCGACAGCATCTTCCTTGAAAACAAGGTTTCCAGAGCTCCCTTCGGCTGTAATATTTAAGACTTCCATTTTATCCTCCTGTGTAAGGGGAGAGGCAAAGCGCCCCTCCCCCTGAAAGGTTAGTCATAAATCGCCGTTTCCGGGATTTCCGCCATGTAGCGCGGCTCGGAGAGGATAGCGAAAATGGCAACATGGGTTGCCGTGTCGCAGTCCGCAATCTCCACCTGGGCGCAGTCATAGCCGTCAAGAAGGTCGTCCGCATCAATCGGGATAACGTACTGCTTACTTGCCACGGCCGCCAGATTGAAAGTGTTGCTCGAAGCCGTCCGGGGAACCATGATGTCTTCGTTTTTCTGGATACCATTGGCCACGGCCGTTTTCCCGCCGGAAAAGGTCAGGACTTCGTTGTCAACATAAGTTGTGCCGTTATAGGCGTAGCAAACCAGCTTCCCGCCAAAGTCCTGATAGACGTAGCCGATGCCGCCGCCCGCGCCAGTGACGGTTTCGCCTGCCGCTGCCGGGGTGTCAACAGATGCTCCGTCATATTCCAGAACGAAGCCAGTTGACAGGTAGCGTGAAAACGCAAGGGCAACAGTGGCCGCCGCAACAGCCGCGCTTTTATTGAGAGTAACAGCCGCCGCCTTGCCGATGGGGCCGACCTGAATCACGATTTCAGCATGTCTATAATTCTTCATGCTGAAAATATCCGAGGAGATGGTGCCAGTCTGATCAACCGTCGGGAAAGTCAGAGGCACAACCACAAAATCATTGTTAATCTTCTGCATTTTCTTATCCTCCTTCTGTCAGAGGCCGGGGACGTGCCCGGCTCGTTATTTTGTTATGCACGCGAAGCTAATACGACCACCGGGGAAACGGTATTGCTGCCCTTGTAGGGAGTAATGGCCGTTTTCCATCTCGGCTGCCCGTCGAAATAGTAAATGAAACGATAGGTGTTCTGATCGTAGATGAACTCTACATGGATGCTCATCGCCTCTTCGATATTGCCCTGATCCGCGGAAACGTACTGGCTCCAATCGGCAAGGATGATGTCCCCGACGGTCCCGACGGTTTCGCACTGTTCGATAGCGATAACCGGAGCGCCCTTAATGCGAAGGATGCCCTGCGCATCGTAGGTGACAAAGCGGGGTTCTAGTGCGCCCGTTCCAGCGGTAATCGACAGCATGTCAAGTTCCGGTCCGCAGTCCCGGTTGATGAACCAGACCGGATTCCTGCCCTGGAAGCGACTCCACATTTTAGACAGGTTCTTTGTGTTGATGGTCTTGGCTGCCTGCCCGGTCTCTTTGGCGACGGTAACGAGGCACCCTGAATTGAGGACGCCGAGGGCTTCACCTGCGCCCGATCCGCGGATACACAAATCCTGGCATTTGAAGGCGAACTCTTCGCCGAAGAGGCCGCGGACTTCCTGACCCAGGAATGTGACGTTTCTCATCCATTCCCCGGAGGCGTAGAAAAGGCCGGTCAGCTTTTTCGGCTCTACGCGGATCTTCTTGAAGGTGGTTTTACTTGCATTGAATTCGCCGAGTTCCTTGTTGGTATAAACACGGATTCCTCCGCCCCTGGATCCGGTAGCGCGGCTCTGTTCGTCAATCCCGAAGATTTCAACGAACTGCGTAGCGGTAAGGGTGCGCCTGGCCGTCCGGGGAAGGATTTCGGAGTTGTTGAACCCGTTCGTCATCAGGTCAATGACGGATTCCCCCTGGAGGAACATGCCGCCGTCAGTGGGGACGCCAATGGTAAAGCCGCCCGTTGCCGCTGCCCGGTTTTCCTTCTCCGCGAGGGCAGACAGTTTTTCAATGTAGCGCTTCTGGCTCTTTTCGAGCCGCCCCTGTGCCGCCCGGACTTCCGGTTTCTCGAATACTTCAGGCCGCGAGATGGTGCGGATGTCTGCGAGCTGCTGTCCCAGTGCGGTCGCGTTCGATCCCCGATAAATGGGGGCATCCGGGATTTCAACATTGCCGGGGCCTTCGATGGTGAGGGCTCCGCCGCCCTGGCCGTAAGCCTGCGCCCTCAATTCCTCTTCCGCCTGGATGGATTTCCACTCCGCGTCGGCCGCTTTGTATTCAGCCATGAGGGATTCCCTTTCGACAATCTCTTCGGTGGTCCTCGCTCTCTTTTCGGTTTCGGCCTTCTTGCGGACTGCCTCCATCTTATCGAGAGCCTCTTTCATTCTCTGCTGATAAATGTTCATTACTCATTCCTCCTGTTTTACGTTAGTTTTAGCCTTAACTGCTCTTCTTCTGCCGCAAGCAGGCCGTTCATTATATGATCAAACCCGCCTCCACCATTTGCGCCCTCTGGCAGGGCGGTTTTTGCTTTTCTGTGTTCCTCGAGGGACCGGAGCCCGACTTCCGTATCGGGATATGCAGGGAAAGTTACCGGGGAAACGTCAAACAATTCAACGTCCAAAAGTTCCCTTATTTCCATGCCGTTTTCCTCTATCCAGCGCACCCCTCTCGTTCCATCGGGATAATAACGAACCATAAATCCAAAACTCATTTTGTCAACGTCGCCCCGGTCGATACTCTCCATGTAATCCATGGCCCATTGTGCATTCGGGGGGACATCGTCCACCTTAAGTCCGCGCTCATCTTCGATAAGAATTAGCGTCGCAGCTGGCTTAGAGCGGTTTCGTCCTAAGACGTAGTCTGAGTTGTGGTTTCGCAGGCATCGAATATCGTCCTCTTTCAATGCACGGGTAAAGGCTCCTGGAATGATTCTTTCACGCCAGCCGCCCATGTCCTCAGAGAGGGAATTGAAAACAGCGGCATATCCAACGATGTGGCGGAGTCCCTTATCGTCAGTTATGGTGCGGAGTTCGGTGACAGGGAAAAACCTCCGCTCAAACTCTCTTGTTTGTTCTCTTTTCTTCATCCTGCACCTGCCTTGCGGGTTTTGCTTCCCGCTTCTCGTATTTTTTCAATGGGGTGGCCTTCTCGTAGTCTCTTTTCATGTCGTCACCTGATTCGCCTGATATGGCTCATTCGCCACCTTCCCCAGATCGTCAAGGGCAATCATGTTTTTCTCTACGATATATTTTTTACCCTGATCGCCTTCGAGCGGGTTCCTGTCTTCAAGTTCATTCCACTCATTCGCGTTAATGATCCCATTTCGCCGCTGAATCTGAAGGGCCTCGTTTCTCGACTTCGCATCGCCCCGGAGGAGCCCTTCCATGTTGTGCTTGAAATAGTATGTCCCGTATTCTGACGGGTCCAAAAGGGCCATGTTATAGGACTGTTCAAGCCGTACCAACCATGCCCGGAGCGTTTTCGTGGCGTAGTCAATAGCGAATTGTTCAGCACTGTTAAACCCAACAGCCTTGTCAAATTCTCCGTACATATGCGGATGAAGGCGATAAATGCGGGTGCCAATGTCAACATTGGTGAATTTTCGACTTTCCAGAAACTGCGCCTCGTCGTTAGGGATTCCCAGCCGTTCGACTTTCTCGGCCTCTTCGATAAACATAACCCGGTGAGAGTTGCCGAGACCGGCATGAACCTCTTCCAACGCTTCCCGGCGGACTTTCGTGTCTTTTATGGGGACTTTTGAGGATATGATGAATGATGGATGGATGCCGTTCTCAAAATAGGTCGCGCCATATTCTTCAAGGGTTTTGCCCAGGCCGATAGCTTCATGATGGGCCGCTATGGGGGAATAACCGACGATCCCATTGAATGAGAGGCCGGGGGTATGAAGCACTTTCTCTTTCGGCAAGGCGACATCTTGCAGCCCGGTCCCGGCCATCGTGACGCTATAAACGATCTTTCTTTTTGCGTCTCGTTTCACTGTCACGCGGTTAGGGGTAATCGGCCAAAGCGCCACGGGTCTGTTGATCCTTCCGCCGGTCTTTTCAATCTCTGCGTAACCATTACCCCATGAGACAAGATGCGCCATGTATGCTTCACGGAAACTCATCGCCGTCATTTCAGGGTTTGGCTTATCGTGCATCAGGTAATAGCGATCATCGGCGGTTGCTTTATCCGCTCCGCCTGATTTCCGGGACTTCATGAGGTGAAGAGGGAGAGAGGCCGTGTCCTCAGCAAGGATTTTGATGCAGCACCATACCACTGCAAGTTGCATGGCGTTCAATTCTGACACAGAGGCGCCGGATTTCGTCTTTATGCCCGCGCCCCCGTAAAAAAAGCCACCCGGCGTGTACCAGCTATCGGCGAGCCCTTGTGAACCCGCCGCCATTCGCCGTTCCATGTTTGAGATTATGCCCATTATTTCGGTATCCTAAACAGCCATCCGAGCCCCAAAAGCATTGAAATTGCGCCTAAAATAACCCATCCGAGCCAGGGAAAGAGCTGATAAAAGCCATAAAACAGGCAAAAAAGGCCGCCATAAACGAGAAAGTCCCGAATATCGGCAGCTTTTGCGGCTTTTTGGGCCATATTTACGAGAATTTCACATAAATACCTTAATTTGTTCACATATTAGCCGTTTCTGCAAAATAATTGCATTTCGCGGCTTTATGGTGGCATATTTATGCGGATTTTATCAGGGGACAAAAGAGGGACAAAAGAGGGACAAAAGAGGGACAATCAGGCCGTGATTGCCTTTATTTTCCATTCATCAACAGTATTTTTCTTTATGGTAGGGTGCCCGGCGGGGTCTCTGGACACGGGGAGACCTTTATTTTTGCGGTAACGCTTAGCGGTTCTGACAGAAACTCTTAAATAAGTGGCGATTTCCTTCCATGTCGTAAGGATTTCGGTCATTTCACCTCCTCCACATCCTTGCCCGTCATCCGGGCTATCATTTGAGCCTTGGTCATCCCATCCATAACCGACTTTACCCGCCGCGCCTCTGGATTCATAGCCATCAGGGAGACGGCATTTAAGGCCGCCATGAGCGGGTCTATCTTCCCCGTCCCCGACGCCTGTTTCGTGATTGTAATGGCGTTCCCTTTCGGCTCTACCCTCGCATTCCCTACGCACCACTCCATAAGCGCCTGGCCACCGTGAACCACTTCCTTTGCTGCCACCTTGCGTTCGAGGGTCTTGATCGCACCATTCAAGCGCCAGCCCTGAGAGATGCCGACGATCCGCTCATGCTCGATAGCGCCGTCGCCCGCCTCGTTTCCTGATTCCAGTTCGTCAACTATGGCACCGATCCCCGCCTGATCCACGCCGATCCGGTCAAGGATTCCACAGTCGTCGCATTTCCTCACAATGTCCCCTACCTGCCGGATGTCCTGGCCAATATCATCGACGATAACAAGGTCGCCGTCCTTCTCAAAGTCACGATAGCGGGCCGCCTCCGACTTCCTGCGATCCAATGCGATAGGATTGCACCACGCGCGAGTCCAGAGCATCCATAAGCCGGTTTCCGTTTCCCTTCCAACCACCGCCAGTCCGAGGAGGTCGTCAAGCCCGCCGCCGTCAATGCCGATCACTGCCACCTCACAGCGCTCCAAGATAAGGTCAAGGGTGACGATCCCCGCCGCGGCTTCCCAGAAGTCAGCGCCTGCCCATCGCTGGGTTTTGAGGGCCAGTCCCATTTCAACATTCAGGTGCTTCGCCAAGAACCCCTGCATGGATTCTACGCCATCTTCCTCTGCCTTCTTAAATTCCCGGATTATAAACTCCTCATCAACAGATGCGCCTAAATTGGGATTCGTCACGTAAAACATCTTCGGGTCAAGGTGCCGTTTCTCCTTCAGGATCGCTTCGGGAAACTCGTAGATCACAGGCATGAACCTATTGTCATCAATCCGGCCATCCCGGACGCCGCGGGCATAGTCCAGTTTTTGCTTGAACACCCCCGCCGGGGCCTCATCGCTCTGAGTCGATAGCCAAATGATGAATCCTTCAGGACGTGATGCCAGGCCGCCGCAAGCCTCCCTGAGCATGTTCTCGGCATTGGGGCGCTTGCCAAATAACCAACATTCGTCAAGCAATATCCCCGTCGCCTTCTTTCCGCCAACCGTCTCATTATCCGCGGCGACTACCTTCAGGACTGCGCCGGTATTCCTGTGAGTAATTTGCCGGTAATGCTCCTGGACATACATCAGGTCGGAAAGTTCTTCGTCGGCGTTCACCATGTCGCGGGCCGGGTAAAATGAATTGTTGGCGATCTCAACGGTGGGCGCAAGGATTAGGAATTCTGCTGAATCTCTCCAATTCCTGATAAGCGCGGTAAGCATGATGGAGGCTGCAGTGGTCGATTTGCTATTCTTCTTCGATACGAGCAAGAAGAACTCCATTATCAGCCGCCTGCCCTCTTCCGGGTCGTATGCTCCGAAGATAGACGCCGCGAAGTCTATCAGCCAGGGCCGCGCCGCCTGTCCCATCGTAGGCCGTCCCAGGACATCCACAAGGCGCAATTCCTTCATGACTGAAAGGCCAGCGTCAGCCTCTTGTGGGAATAGTGGCGGAATGGGAATGAGACTTTCCCCTTTCACGATTCGTTTTTCCCAGTCAGGGCAGGCGGTAGTGTAGGTCATCTTGATTCCTCTCGTCTCCTTTCTTCATACAGCCGCGCACATATTCCGGGACCGTGATTCGTGATTGATCCGCACTTCCCGTGCCTAAAAGCACAGCATCTTTCGCATAGTCCGCTTTTCAGTGCCGCGTCTTTAGTCGGCTCAATATTCGCAGTAAATAAGCCCATCGACATGATTCCCCGGCCTCCTTAGCTCATCATAGCACGTCTTAGCCGTCATCCCGACCGCTTAAAATCATTTCCCCACCACTGCCAATTTAGGCGGAGCCCCCGCCTGGAACTTCCCGGCACCAGCGGCACGCGCCCTGTCCGCCTTATCTTCCTTTTTCCCCTTGCCCTCCCCTGCCCTCGGATGGACAAACGGAGCCGCCGCCACTGCCGCCCTAAATCTGACGTCAGGTTCAAGGCTATCATCGTTCATGGTGTCCAGGAGGTATGTCAAGGGGTCGCGCTTCCCATCGGTGGCCGTCGGAGCCTTCCCGGTCGCCCTGCCCTCCATCGCTGCGCTAAGTTTATTCATGACCTTCTTTTCTTCGAGGGTCAGCTTCTTCCTCGATTTCCCCTTCTTCGCCATGACGCGAGGGGTGCTGTCCTTAGATCCGCGGGGACGCCCTGCGCCGATCCTGTAGCCGCCGGATGCCATTTTATTCACCTACCTTTTTATATATTTCATCCAATATCTTTGGAGCTGTATTGTGCCAATTGATTTTATGATGGATGCGGTAATATTGTTAATTCTCCTTAAAATCAAAAATGCCGATTTAATCTCTGCATGAGCTTGACATAGGTGGTTAGGCGGCTTTGCTGCCCAGAGATTTGACCCGCCCCCACATCCTATTGTTTTTATTATCTTTTGTATGCTCCTTATAATGACATCGCTCGCATATGCTCATATGATTATCAGGTTGATTGTTCTTCGGATTTCTGTCCTTGTGGTGTACCAGCACTGCGACAGTCGTCCTTCCCCTGCTACTGCATCGCTCGCACAATGGATCTCGCGCTAGCTTCGCGTCCCTGATCTTCTTCCAAGTATGGTCGTAGCCGCGCTCCGTTGCCGTTCCCCTGCGCTCTTCGTATTGCTCCTTAGCAAAGTCTATCTTGGCGCATCTCCGGGTGTCAATGGTAGCAATGCGCGGCTTTAGTGTTGATAGTTTGTCCATCTTACCCATCCACAACTTGCGCCTTATAAAGGCTTCGCGTGTTGGCATTGCTACCCTCCCAGCATGACGACGGCTCCCGATAGTTGCGTTGATGTTGACGTTTCCACTTAGCCTCTCCTGTTTCTATCTCCTCTCGCCTCTCGCATTGCCTGTAACACATCGTGCATAGATCAAGGTTAAAGTAGTCGCTGTTTGACAATGCCTGTTGCCAGACGATCTTCCCTTTCCAGTTGACAGTAGGGCCAATAAATCCGTTACGTTCGCACTCCTTGAGGATCTTCTCGAGCGTTGGTAAGATGCCTTCAGGTTTTATCTTCTTCCGGTATTCATCCCAGGACCTATCGTCGCGCTGTTTCTGGTATGACGCGAGCGCGTCCTTAATGATCACATAGTCCGGGTGATATTCAAGCGCCGTATAGTCAGTTTCCAAAATGCGGCACATCGTTTCCCTCGGCATCTCCTGTGGCTTGACGACGGGCGGCCTGTTTCTTCTCGTATTCTGCTTTGTTGATTGCGTACTCTGCGGCGATGCGTTCAAGTTCTCGTTCTGTTTCATCCGATAGCGCGCGGGGATTGCTGAATTTATTGGCGTCGGTTCTCCCATAACTACTCCTTGGCGTTGAGAATATGTTTGTTTTTATTGTCTCCACACTATCTGCCCACCTGCCTTGATTAAGCCATGTTGCTGGATTTGGGATATATTGCCCATTTTCTTTTTGCCACTGATCAGACTTTATTTGCTTCCCGATAGCAACCAATAAATCAGATATTGGCGGCATTGTTCCATTTCGTGGTTTCCAGCTTTTGTATGCCGCATCCTTACCGACCTTTTTGGGGTATGCATCCCAAAACTTGATAAAATCATCAGCGTAAACGATCCCCGTCTTTTTGGGGATCGTGGTCTTTATATGTTCTTTATCTTTATCTTTATCTTTATCTTTATCTATGCTTGAGACATCCATTGAGACATCCATTGAGACATTTTTCTTATCATCACGATATTGTTGTTTATTTTTTTTCCAAGTCTCGCGCCTATTGTGAACGTATTGAGCGTCTATTAAGACCTTATTGAGTATGTATTGGAGGTCTATTGAGTGCTTATTGAGCTTGTCTTGGAGGGATGTTAAGGTTTTATAATGCACATGCTTCAACATTTGATCGTGCGTTGGGATATGTTCAAGGTAGGCTGTAAGTGCCATAATCTTGATCCAAGCTACAAATTCAGAGTCTCTTAGATCATCATATTCGAATAAAATGTGCCTATTCAGGACCTTTATCCAATCCATTATAGTCCTTCACACACGAAAAAAGCCCCTTGCAGGTTGCAACGATAGAGGGTAAGTCCATCTCCTGAAGGGGCCTTGATCGTATGTTTTTTCTTGTTCATAACCTACCCTTTTTTATCGTTGCGATTCTCGTATAGACTATTTCTCTCGTAAATTCAAGTTTATTATTTGCGCCGCCTACTTGAAAAGGAACCTGTCCCGTATTTCCAGCCCGTCAATCACATCGTCGATGGTCCTGGCAACAAATGCCAACCCTCCCGCCCGGTTTATCTTGTCGATAAACTCCTGTTGCTTATCACTGACCACTCCCCGCTGTGATTTCAGTTCAATGGCGATCATCCTTCCCTTGTAGCAGCCGACCAGATCGGGAACCCCAGGGGCCGACATCGGGCCGCCCCAGGCCTTATAGTGGAATATCCCGACACTGTTCAGGAGCTGTCGGACAGATCGCGTCAACATAGCCTCGGGAGTTAGCTTCTTATTTGCCATTGTAAATATCATCCATTACTTTCGGTATTGCCCTCAACATCCCAATAATCGTCACGATTATTATCGCTATCCCGGCGAATACCGCCCCGGCGATGGTAGCCAGGAGGATCAGAGGGAATGAGATTGTTTTCATGGTAGAGGTCATATTTCGCCCCACTGATCCGCCATAGCATTTGCGATTCCTTGATACGTCCTCGCTCGTTCTGCTCCCCTGGTAGGAGACGGCCCTAATTTATTTTGTCCACCAGGTGTCTGGTTCGCCCATATTGCCCTTGCTATATGTTCACCGTTACAGTTTGGACATCCGTATTTCCCTAAATCATACTCAAATCTATGCCCACATGGGCAGGCATAAACAGGATCAAGGATCTTCGTAGGCTTCAGTGGCGGCAATCCTTTCAACCACAGACAGGTTGCTTTGCTTGCGTTCTCTCCAAACTGCCATGGCTGAATTATCTGGTCAGGCTTACGATATTTGCTCGAAATACAGCCTATCGGATTCTCAAGAGCGATCTTCGGAATGGGAGCATCTATCAGGGCAAAAACAAGCAACATCGCTTCGTGTGTCAGCTCATCCCGCCCGGGCGTCCTCTTATTCCAATGAAGTCCCGAAGAACAAGGGTAGGTACAAGGCGGGTGTGCAATCATCATGTCCCATCCATCCTCCAGGATAAGTTCAACCCCTTCTTGGATGTGCCAGTCAGGATTCCCCTCGGTAGGAAGGATGTCGCAAGAAAAAGCATCATGCCCTTTATCCCGGAAAGCCTTGGTTACAACTTGAGAAAATTCACACGCGACAAGCACTCTCATCATTCCGTTATCCTCGTAAAAAAACGTCTAAGCGCATAGCTCCTTATAATCGATATAACCGTGAAAAACAGGCCGATCAGAAGATTCTCCTGAAGCGTAACCTTAATCCCAAATACCGGGAATATTGCCAGTTGAGAGGCCAGGGCGACGCCATAGCCGACGGCGACGTTGACGATGCTCTCGATAAGGGAATGACGCCGGAGCTGCATCAGGAATTCACCACGTCAAACAATGTCGGCATGTTGACTTTCTCATCCGCTGCCTTGCAATATCCTGCTCCGTCAAAAAAGTAAGACGGTGACAATTCTACGCCTATCCCGTACCGCCCCTTAAGCACTGCCCTATATGGGACCGTCATAAGGCCCCCGAATGGATCGTAAACCGTCTCCCCTTCCATGCTGAATTGTTCGATAATCCGGTCAGCAAGGTCAAATTGCATGGGGCAGAGGTGCATTTCCTTGCTGCGGTTGGACTGTGCCCCATTAAGGGTCAGCATCCGAGTGATGTCAGTATAAACCTCCGGCGACCATGATTGAGGCTGTAAAAGCATGAACGTCACTGGAAGCCTGCCCAGCGCGTCTATCCTTTCCCCGATCTTGACATGATGCTCAAAATCATAAACCTCAGTCAGGGAATAATCTCGAAACAGCTTGAATATCTGCTCATGCTTCAAAACCTTGATTTCTTCGGGGTCCAGGAGACGATCCCCGGAAGATCTTGTGAACCCGTGGGCGTCAATTTGCCACTTTGAGCGGGTGTATTTGTCCTTGCGCTTGACAACGGGATTGTCGGCATAACTGTTGATATTATCCGTGGGAGGTTTGCGAAACAGGAGAAGGTATTCCGGCATTCCTACACCCATCTTTGTCCCGTCCTTGCATTGCTCGGTCCATCCCAGTCGATAAGTCTGGTTATTCTCTCTCACGACATCCGTCACGATGGTTTTCATCCCCATGTAGGCGAATCCATGCCGGGTGTAGTGTTCAATCGCTCGGCAATGAAAGGGATAAACGGTCTGGAATCCGAGGCCGGTCAGCCCGCCCGGAATGATCCTATCCTTGACATGGATTGCCGCTATCCTTCCCGGTTGCAACACTCTTAACAATTCCGG
>Ga0247842_10005208_pt1 | contig 15583 bp, 9 predicted proteins | sample LaCruzMarch2015__3_FD_192411 | JGI IMG/M metagenome (GOLD analysis project Ga0247842, IMG submission 192411) | Freshwater microbial communities from meromictic Lake La Cruz, Castile-La Mancha, Spain - LaCruzMarch2015_19m | ecosystem: Environmental > Aquatic > Freshwater > Lake | place: Spain...
TAGCTGTACCGTTGAAACTATTGATCAACGTAGCGCCCGGGCAATTGTCTGAAAAGATTGGATTGAATTCAGATCCCAAAACAGTATAGTAACATCTTCCTGCATCGGTATTACGGCTGAACGGACTGCCCACCGGGCAGCTGATGGCCGGGGGCTGGTTATCGATCACGATAACGCTGATCAAACAGTTTGACGTAAGTCCCGATGCATCTGTTGCGGTCCAGGTAATGGCCGTCGTTCCTTTAGGAAGCTGGGCTCCCGCGAGGGTAGCTGTACCGTTGAAACTATTGATCAACGTAGCGCCCGGGCAATTGTCTGAAAAGATTGGATTGAATTCAGATCCCAAAACAGTATAGTAACATCTTCCTGCATCGGTATTACGGCTGAACGGACTACCCACCGGGCAGCTGATTGCCGGGGGCTGATTGTCGGTAACAATGATCGTAACACTCCGGGATGTTGTGCATCCGGCATTGTCTGAGACTAAAATAATATAATTGCCTGCTATAAGTCCGGTCAGATCCTCATTATTTGACTGACCAACAGGCACAAACCCTCCTCCACTGGCTGTCCACAGAAAAATATAGGGGGCTGTTCCGCCGGTTACGGTGATGTTAATACTCCCGGTATTCCCTCCCGGGCAAATAACATCGACATGGGTTTCACTCGTAGACAATGAAGTCATTGGCTGGGTAATTGTTACCGGAAGGGTACTGACTGTTTCATCCTTATCAGTTACAGATACAGTGTACAATCCGGCCGCCAGCCCTGTTATGTCTTCAGTGTTAGCCGTATAACCATTCGGGCCTGTCCATGAATATGAATAGGGCTCTGCACCTCCATCAACAGTGAGGTCAACGCTGCCGTTGATTCCTCCGAAGCACAAAACATTGGTGTGAATTTCTGTAAGTGTCATCCCCCCTAAAGGTCCCAGAATCTGAATTGGTTTTCCGGTAATGGGACCACAATTATTTTGATCTGTTATTTCATAACTGTACACTCCTTCAGATAATCCATTGAAGACTCCGTTCGTATTGGTCATTCCCTTGGGTTTAAGCGTATAGATCAAAGGGGGCTTCCCTCCCGATGCCGAAAGGGTGATCTCACCATCAGCTACTCCAAACCGGGATATGTTTAATCCATTGTACTTTAAAGAAGCTTTGGCACTGGCAAGTACAAGTTTTGGTAAAACCTTGATTTCTACTATGTTACTTGATACAACAACAGGGGGAGTATCTGAATCAATGACCAGCAAAACATATTTGGTTGTGGCAAGAAGTGCAGGTGGGGCATAGGTAGCTGAGTCGGGCGAAAAAATGTTAGCCCAATTTGTGCCATTATCAATACTTTGTTGCCACTGATAATAAATCGGTTTGACGCCTCCGGAACTTTTATTAATAATTGTTAACGGGGCAGGTGAAGTATTGAAGCAGATTGTTTGGTTCGTTCCAATAACAGGACCAATCATCTCTTTCTGTCCGTAAGAATGAAAAATAAATAATACCAAAATTAATATCACCATAACATGGGAATACAAATTCCGGCACAGGTTTTTTTTCATTCGAACTTTGTAAAAAAAAGGAGACAAACCTTTTCAGTTTCCCTTAAGGCAAAGGACATGCCGGGTTGCTTAAGAAAATTTTAATCTCCGTACACAAGCTCACAACGTATTGTTTTTTAATCCTTAGCAAAAACAACCTCAGGGGAAAGGAAAATTAAAAAATGAATTTTCCGGTTGGAGGATAATAAAAAACCGCACAGGTGTGCGGTTTCAGGATGGGTCTTCGTTCCGTTTAACTTTGATGCGATACTTTCGCATTTTCCGTATTAATGTATCCCGGCTAATGCCCAGAATTTCAGCAGCGGCCGATTGATTATAACCACAGCTTTGTAACGAATGCCTTATCAGCTCTATTTCAGTTTCTGATAAAGTCAATCGATGAGGGTCAATACTTTCAGGAAGTTTAACCTTATTTTTAACCGGAAAATCCTGACACGTGAGCGAAACACCCTGGGCAAGAATTACGGCCCGTTCGGTCAGGTTCTTCAATTCCCTCACATTACCAGGGAATTCATAATTTTTCAACATCTGAATTACCTCTTTATCAATTTTTGGTGTGGTTTTATTAATCTTTCTGGAGAAATCTTCAGTAAAATAATTTAAAAGTGGTTCAATGTCTTCGGTTCTTTCCCTTAACGGCGGAATGTGAATGTGAAGCGTATTCAACCGATGCAGCAGATCGAGCCGAAATTTCTTCTCTTCCACAAGTTTGTCCAGTTCATGGTTAGTTGCCGAAATAATCCGGAAATCGGTTGAGATCTGATGAGTGTCTCCAACCCGGGTTATTTTTTTCTCTTCAATCGCCCGTAAAACTTTTGCCTGGAGGGTCAATGGCATATCAGCGATTTCGTCAAGGAACAAAGTACCATGGTCACATACTTCAAAAAAACCTTTTTTATCGTTATCTGCTCCCGTGAATGATCCTTTTTTATGGCCGAAAAATTCACTTCCCATCAATGAATCAGTGATGGAACTACTATTGACAGTGCATAACAGGTTATCTTTTCTGGTACTGGCAAAGTGAATGATCCGTGCGATGTTTTCTTTTCCGGTACCACTCTCACCCGTTATCAATACATTGGTATCGGGAAACCGGGCAGCTTTCATGGCCATATCAAGCACTGCAAGGATTTTGGGGCTGACTCCAATCAAATGGCGATCAATTTTTTCCTCCAGGTTTTTAGAAATCAGAGAGTTTCTTTCTTCAATTTGTTTTATTCTTTGCTGAAGATGCAGAAATTTTTCTGTCCGCTCAATCGCAATCTGGATATCCATGGTTCTGAATGGTTTTCTCAAATAATCGAGCGCTCCCAATCTGATTGCCCGTATCACGGTATCCATATCGCCATGGGCCGATACAATGATAACCTCCAGCCCGGGATAGGAAGATTTTACCTCCTTCAAAATATCAAGGCCGTTGATTCCGGGTAACCGTACATCGAGGATCAGTAAATCAATGGCCTCCTTTTTCAAGGTGGCTAACCCTTCTGTTCCTGTATTGGCAATAAATGCTTCAAATCCGGTGTTTTGAAAAAACTCGGCCAGTTCTTCCGAAAATTGTCTTTCATCATCAAGAATAAGTACTTTAAGATTATTCATTTATTTTTTTCTCCACTTTATTTTCAATCGGAATGGAAATTTGCAAGGAGGTCCCAAGTGAAAATTCACTTTGAATTTCAATGTTCCCATTCATCTCTTTAATAATGCCAAATGAGATGGACAATCCCAGCCCTGTGCCCTTGCCAGCCTCCTTTGTAGTAAAGAAGGGAAGCATAATCTTGTCCAGCACATCCGGTTTTATACCTATCCCGTTATCTTTCACCTCCACAAAAATGAATTGCTTTTTTTGATAGCTTTTAATTTCTATGAGTTTATGAAAATTATCACCGTTTAGTTTTTGCTTTTCTTCAAGACCATCTCTTGCATTAATCAATAAGTTAATGATGACTTGTTCAAATCTTTGTGCATTACCGATAACCAAAGGTATGCTTTCGTTAAGATGCAGGACCAACTCAACTCCTTTGTGGTTAAGTTGCCCGCTTAACATAGATATCCCATCCCTGATGCTATCATTTACGTTAAAACCGGATAGTAAAAAGGTGTCGTTGCTTCTTGAAAAAGTCCTGATGTGGTCTATTATGTAATCAAGTCGTGAAATATTATCAAAAATCCTGGTCGCTTTTTTATGAAAATAAAGTTCATCAATGCCCTTGGTTTTTTTCAGTTCGTGCAACAGGTTTTCCAGACCTAACGAGATTGTATTCAACGGTTGGTTGATCTCATGGGCAATCCCGGCAGCCATTTCGCCCAAACTCACCATTTTTTCAGTGTGGATCAGATGCTGCTCCATCCGTTTTCGCTGCGAAATATCCCTGATGACTGCCATAAATGATACAGGCCTGCTATCTTTTTCCTGGATCAGGGTGATGGAGATCTCACTGATGAACTGCGATTGATCAGCTTTGGTCAGAATAAATTCAACATTCTGGGTTAACCCATCGACCAGGGTGCTTTCGATTACTGTTTGCAGCCTGGCGTGTTCTTCTGCCGGAAATATGCTATTGATATTCTTCCCGATAAAAACATTTTTATCCGTAATCCCGAATACTTCTGATGTCATTTTAGACAGTTCCCTGATATCCCCGTTTAAATCCATGATAAGAATCCCCTCCGGAGAGGCATTTAACAGGGTACGGTACATTCTTTCCGACTCCTGAATCCTATTTTTCTGTCGGCTTAATTCAAGCAGAATTTTGATTTTACTTAACAGGATTGTCCTGTGAAATGGTTTAATAATGAAATCGATGATACCCGTTTCATAATACTTTTCGAGGTGAAATTCATTATAGGCATGAGCAGTGATGAAGATTACTGGGACAATATCGCGCGATGGGTCGGCATTGATGATAGATGCTAGTTCAAGTCCATCCATTTCAGGCATTTGAACATCAATTAGCGCCAAAGCAAGTTCTTTATCTTGTGTTTTTACAAGGGCCTCTTTACCCGAAAAAGCAGATATTACATTAACATTCAGCGATTTGATAATATCCTTTAAGTAAATAATGTTTACTTCCACATCATCAACCACGAGTACGTTTGGCTTGGCTTCGGTTTCCATTAAACAAATGTACATGACAATTTTCAAATATCCTGCAGTTTACATGAAACAAGATTGATGAAAGTTGCCTTTTAAAAGTTCAATTCAAGGGTCTTCCTGTTTTTTTCATTGGATCTGTTGCTTTTATTGTCTTCGGTTGTATCTTTGCATTTATTTAATCTAAATTAATATTAATATGATAAAAATTCCAGCTATCATTTTTGTGTTGGTTTTCTCTTGTACCTTAATACAGGCGCAGGAATCATCAACAACAAGGATCCCACTGATCGGAGAGCAGGCCCCCGGATTTTCAGCTGAATCTACGCTTGGCCCCATTACATTTCCGGATAACAACAATTCGAAGTGGACGATTTTGTTTAGCCATCCTGCCGATTTCACAGCGGTTTGCAGCTCTGAAATACTTGAATTGGCCGCCATGCAATCTGATTTTGAAAAACTGAACAGCAGGTTAATGATTATTTCAACAGATGCAGTTTCAAGTCATATAGAATGGGTCAAATCTCTTGAGGCCATTAAATATAAGAACAGGGATCCATTAAAAATCCGATTTCCATTGATCTCCGATAAAAGCCTGGATGTTTCCAGGAAATATGGAATGATCCACCCTAATTCAAGCGAAACGAAAGATGTGAGGGGTGTTTTTATTATAGACCCTGATAATAAGATTGAAGCAATTTTCTTTTATCCGATGAATATCGGGCGGAATATTGAAGAGATCAAACGAACACTTGTTGCATTACAAACTGCTTTAAAATACAATGTTCTGACCCCCGCCAACTGGCAACCCGGCCAGGATGTTATGATTCAAAGTCCGCAAACAGCAACTGAAGCAGATAAAATGATCGAAAAGAATAATCCGGAGCTATACAAACTGAATTGGTATATGTGGTTTAAAAAACTGTAAATCCATCAATGCCATTATGCTACGAAGGCTTCTTTAAATGTAAAGAGAAGCCTTTTTTTATGCTGTTAAGCAACTCTGTAATTTCATATCTTCGCTGATGATAACAGGGTTCGTTTACATGCTGTATGGGTATCAGAATAACAGTATTGTGAGATTACCGAACAGAACCAGGAAATTTTCCAATGAGGAAACGTATTTTTATCGCTGCTATAATCGTGCTTCTGTCAGGATTACTTTGGGGCGTGTATTATATGAATGCTTTGCTCCCGATCATCACGGGTTATCCTGCAAAGTATCTTGCCTCCGCTGTCTTCATCTCCCATCGCAATGCTTCTGAAGTAGAGTCTGTCGACCTCCGGTTCTCTTTTATTCAATATGTTAAAAATGAAATCAATTACACGGATAAAACTGTCACAAGTCGCTTTCTTTGGGGCAGGTCCATGGCCATTTTCCGGGATGGGTTCGGATGTACCTTGCTGCGCAATGTAGATGAGGATTTATTAAGAAAAGTAGATTTTCCCGGCGCTGCGCGAGCCAATTATAATCCGGATACGGTTATGTGGCCAATGGGAAATGTCATTCCTGATTCAATTACAGGAATCGACAAGGCGGCTCTGGCGCGAATAGGCGAAAAACTAATAACCAATAACGCATACAATGGAAATGCTTTTAGCTTTATTGTTGTTCACAAAGGGATTCCGGTTACAGAATGGTATAAACCCGGTTTAAATGAAAATACCCGGTTTCTAAGCTGGTCAATGGCTAAGAGTTTTACCAATGCATTGGTGGGCATTATGGTGAAAGACGGAAAACTGGACATTTATCAAAATGTCGCTATTGAAGCATGGCAGAATGATGATCGGAAAAATATCACCATGAACAATCTGATGCAGATGGAGAGTGGCTTGCACTGGAACGAAGATTATGGCAACTTATCGGATGTAACTTTAATGCTGTATGATCAAAAGGATTGTGCTGATTATGCCATCAACATGCCTCAGGAATTCCCTGCCGGGAGTCGCTGGTATTATTCTTCAGGATCAACAAACATTATAAATTACCTGATGCGTAAACGTTTCAGGGAAGATGGAGCCTATTATACCTTTGCCCACACACAATTATTTAATAAAACCGGCATGCCCGATGCGATATTTGAGGTTGATCAGGCCGGAACCCAGGTTGGATCTTCCTATATTTTTGCTACTGCCCGCGATTATGCCAGGTTTGGACTGTTGTATTTGCAGGATGGGATTTTCAACGGCGAACGCATCTTACCCCCGGGGTGGGTTGATTACACCACTGCACCTGCAAAACACAGCGACGGAAGCTATGGCTCCCTCTTCTGGCTGAACAGGAGCCGTCATTATGCTGATGCGCCGGAGGATATGTTTTTCTGCAACGGCCATGATGGCCAGCGAATTTTCATCATTCCATCGAAGGATCTTATTGTAGTTGTCCTTGGTTATTCTCCCGGGCCAGATCATGGGATAAACTTTAACCGATTGCTGAAAGATGTTTTGGGAACACTAAAATAAAAGGAGCACCGCAACTTAAATTATTTTGAAAACAGTTCAGGAACTGGCTGATAATGCCAATTGTAACTAATTACCCTATTGCGGCTGTTGAAGCAAATTTCCGCCGGATAACAAGGCTTTTATCGCCTGCATATTGTATTCGTTACAGATATTTTTACCAGGAGGAGTATAGAGATACCTGATCTGTTGTGAATATTTGTTTATGATCTTACTCCTGATCATCTTGAGCTGAAAATTCAGAAGTTGGTTTTCCTCGGTGAACCCCTCTTTCAATATTACTGTAGCTGCCGGCAACCATCGCTGAGGGAACAAAGTTCCGTATTTGTTTCCGATTCGGTATGCCTGCAACTCCTGTTCGATTTTTTCCAGTGCGGTTTTTTGCCCTTCCACCGTTGCCGGGTCCAGTTGTTTGGTGGCCAGGTATCGCAGCAGGGCCTCCCTTCCCGGAACCACCAGGGCAACAGTGTATGGATTTTGGTTGTTAAACAACATACACTGTTCAATGAATAATGACTGGGATGAAAAGAGTTCTTCCATACTTTCAGGGCTGTATTTTTCGCCGTCATCTGCAATGAGAAGGCTTTTAAATCGACCCAGCACATAAAGAAAGCCATCGTTGTCAAGGTAACCCAAATCACCAGTATGCAACCAGCCGTTTATAATTGTATTTCCGGTTGCCTCTTCATTCATCCAGTAACCTGCCATGACATTTTCGCCTTTTATCACAATCTCTCCTTGTTCGCCTGCGATAAGTTTATTTCCCTGCTCATCACAAATCTTCAACTCAAGGTTAGCCACCAGGTATCCCGATGACCCCAGCTTATGCCTTGAAATGGAATTTGAAGAAATCATGGGCGCAGCCTCCGTCAACCCATACCCCTGTAACATTGGCACTCCGAGCGCATAGAAAAACTTTTGCAACTCGATATCAAGTAAAGCACCCCCGCCAATAAAAAATTTGAGCCTGCCTCCAAAACCTTCACGGATTTGATTAAAGACCAGAAAGTCAAAAAACATTGTGAGCGGTTTGAGCAATATTTTCCAACCCTGGCCTCTGTTAAAACCACGGCCATTGTATAAAAAGGCAACTTTTAAACCCAAATGGAAAATCGAACCGGCAAATGCACCTTTTGACTTAATTGCCTTTTCGATATTCTTCTTAAAATTTTTTGCAATGGCAGGGACAGTAAAAAGCAAGTGCGGTCTGATTTCCTTTATGTTTTTGGAAAGGTTCTTTAAGGATTCCATTGGGGTTTTGCCGACCTGCACGGAGGCGATAGAGGCTCCTTTTCCCATAAAGCAATAAATACCTGCAGTATGGGCAAAGGCGTGATCCCATGGGAGTATCAGCAGGGTTGTGAAATCAGCAGAGATATCCATGAGAGAATACCCCTGATGGATATTAGCAACATAATTTCTGTGGGTTAGTATTATTCCCTTGGGGTCAGCAGTCGTTCCTGAAGTGTAGCTGATATTGGCGTAATCATCAGGTCTGACAGAAGCTACCCGCTCATCGAAGAGATCCCTGTGCAGTTTCAGAAAACGTTCTCCCGATTTTTTCAATGACCGCGCCGACAATTCGTTGTTTGTATCATCCGGGATTTCATCAAGTACAATTACCTTCTCCAATGTAGTGAGTTCATCCAGAACATTCCTGATCTTGCTGATCTGATTACCTGAAACAATTATCATGCGTGCTCCTGAATGGTTCAGCCTGAATATGATCTCCCCTGGTTCGTTCATGCGAACTGATAACGGAACATTTACGGCACCACAAAATAAAATCCCAAACTCGGAGATAACCCAATCATTTCTCGCTTCAGAAAGCAGGGCAATCCTGTCTCCATTTTTGATACCTATTGAAAGAAGACCCGCAGCAAAAAACTCAGCCTGTGCTTTGGTTTCACCATAAGTCATTCCAACATAACCATTTCCCTTGTTCTCCCACAAAAAGATATTATCACGGAATTTCCCGACACTCTGTGTGAAAAAATTCAGCAGGGTTTTCATTTGCTTATTCTTTGATTTCGATGGTATGTTGGAATAAAACATCTATGGTGTGTCAGGCCGTATTCCAAAAACCATGTACATTTCCATATTTTCTATTTACAAAGATAAGAAGAATTTCATGGTTTTATATTCCTTTTCTGCCCTTCATTTTCACCGGGAGAACAAATTATAAAAAGCTGAAAATATTTTATTTGGTCTCAATAGTACATGTTTTAATTCAACATTAAACAGTACGATTATTATTAGTAATTTTACAAATCATCCAGACAGATCAATCGTTCGTTTGTTGCAACTGAATGGCATGTATGAAAGGGTTTTCCTGGATTTTATTGAAAAATAAATTAAGATGAAAGACCTCTCTTACTTCGTAAATGTGAACCTGTAAGGATGAAGTGGGGATTCCATGTGACCACGAAATAAAATAATTTACAAATGAAAAAACTGATGGCTTTTGTCAGCATTATTCTGACATTATTTTCATGCAAATCTGTTCATTACACTCCTAAAAGCTACACCGAATCTCAAATTATTGTGGGTAGCAGTGGTGGTGTGAGTGGAATGATCAGACAATATTGCCTCCTTGACAACGGTCAGCTGTTCATGAGTAAAGGGGTTGATGACGAATGGAAAGCAATGAGAAAACTAAAAAAATCAACCACCCGGGATGTTTTTGAGAAAGCCGGCGAACTGGGCCTTGAAAGACTGAATTTCAAGCATCCTGGGAATATGACCTACTACCTTATTATCAAACAACCACCACGTTTCAACGAAATCAAGTGGGGTGAGTCGGGTATTTCAGTTCCCGACAGTATAAAAGTATTCCATCACTACCTCATGACAATTTTTCAACCATAATTTGAACTCATGGCTGCCTCTCTGCGGTAGATGTAAATGCGAACAAGGAATGATAATTTAAGAATTCCAAATGAACAATCACAAACAAATTCTGTTCTTATGAAAAATCGTATGCTTTTTCTTTCGGCAATATTTTTTCTTGTTACAGCTGCGTCCTCTCTTTCAGGCCAGAACAATCCATTTTCGACAAAGTCCAGATCTGCAACCACAGCCGGATTTACCCCAAAACAGGTTAAACCAATCCCGGGATACACATCTTCACAGGGAAACCTGCCAAATCAACCCTCATCAATTGTACCAGTAAGTCATCCATTTTCTTCTTTTTTCAAAGGGCGTGACTCTTTTAAGGATAAACATTTTAACCGGCACGGACAGTTAGTTTTTCTGTCAGGAACAATTTCCGGCGGGATCCGGCTTGACCTTAAAATGACCGGCAATCCGGAAGCCGCCTGTTTTGAATATCTTGAGACCATCAAATCAGATCTCAGGATCCAGGATGTGCGAGATGAGTTCATCATCAAAGGAATGGAATCCGATGAACTTGGCATCAGCCATATAAAAATGCAGCAGGTGTTCAAAGGCATTCCTGTTTATGGAGGGGAAATTTACCTTCATTCAAACGGTGATCAAATCGGGTTGTTCAACGGGAATAACTATCAGACTACCAGCATTACCAACATCAATCCTTCAATAGACCCAACACAGGCTCAGCAGACTGTTATCATGGATGTATCACAACGAACCAGCTGGTGCGATCTCGATGCCAATCAAAAGTTGATACTAAATTATGATACACCTGTTAAAGAGCTTGTCATTTATGCGAAAGACCGTGATCCCGGGCAACAATATCTGGCATGGCATGTCACCGTCAGGCCAAACTTTCTTGAGCGTTGGGAATATTTCCTCGATGCCCAGACAGGTTCAATCATCCATTTTTTCAACAACACACAGACTGATGGGGATGTGACTGCTACCGGCGCCGATCTTAATGGGGTAAACCGCACCATTCATGCATATCTGCAGGCAGGAGCCTATTACATGATTGATGTATCAAAGCCCATGTTCAACCCACAAAACCAGGAAGGCACGATGCGAATTTATGATGCAAACTATACAAGCCCTTCAGCGCCGGGATTCAATCCGGCCATTGCATCATCAACGAACAACACCTGGAACCCGAAAGTTATCTCATCACAATACAATGCAGGCATAACCTATGAATATTTCCGCACAACGCATAACAGAAATTCATGGAACGATCAGGGTGGATCAATTCTCAGTGTGATCAATGCAACCGAGAACAACGGGAGCGGGATGGATAATGCATACTGGAACGGGGTTTGCATTGTTTACGGTAATGGAGAAACCTACTTTAAACCCCTTGCCGGAGCGCTTGATGTAAGTGCGCATGAGTTGGGCCATGCATTCACTGAGGCGTCAGCTAACCTCGAATATCAAAATCAGTCGGGGGCTATGAATGAAGCGTTTTCCGACATTGCAGGCGCTGTTGTGGAACGACTGAACTGGAAAATCGGGGAGGATGTCGTTAAACCTGCCTATTTCCCTACCGGATGTTTACGTGATATGTCAAATCCCCATAATGGCGGCACAAATCTGAATGATCCCGGATACCAGCCGGCACACCTGAATGAAATGTACACCGGAACAGAGGATAATGGGGGTGTTCACATAAACAGCGGGATTATCAATTTTGCTTTTTATAAATATGCAACCTCCGTTGGAATTGAAAAAGGAGAAAAAACCTTCTTCAGGGCATTATTTCATTATCTGACCCGGTCATCTCAGTTTATTGACTGTCGACTGGCAGTAATCCAATCTGCCAAAGATCTTTATGGTGATGGATCAACCGAAATGAACGCAGCAAAGACCGCTTTTAATGAAGTAGGCATCTTGGATGGAAACGGAGGCAATTACCAGAACGAACTCCCGGTAAACCCTGGCCAGGACTATATTTTGTCGGTAAACACCGCATCCGTTGATCCCAACTCATTGTATGTATCATCGACGGCCGGTACAAATTTCTCTGCTATCTCGCAAATTCCGCTGATCAATAAACCAAGTATTGTTGACAATGGCAGCGTTGCAGTGTTTATCGGTTCCGACAAAATGATGTATGCAATCACCCTGGGAAGTCAGCCACAGGAAACCATCATTCAGGATGAGGCTATTTGGTCGAATGTTGCGATATCAAAAGACGGATCAAAAATCGCTGCAGTTACTGAATTTCAGGATTCAGCGATCTACCTTTACAGTTATCAGAACCATGAGTGGGTAAAGGCCCATTTGTACAATCCGACCACCCAACAAGGTGTGGTGACCAATAATGTGCTTTATGCTGATGCGCTGGAATGGGATTATAGCGGGGAGTTTATCATGTATGATGCATACAACCAGATGAACAGCTCAACCACTGGTCAGAATGTCGATTATTGGGACATCAGTTTCATGAATGTTTGGGACAATGCCTCGTCCAATTGGGGCAACGGCGATATTTTTAAGTTGGTGTCAGGAATCCCGGAAGGGATCAGCATTGGAAATCCTTCCTTATCAAAGAATTCACCTGCTGTTTGTGCATTTGATTATGTGGATGCAGCGGATAATTCGGTTCTTGTGCTGGCCTCCAATCTCGAAACCGGTGATTTTATCGAGGTTTTCAGCAATGGTTCGACCCTGAGCTATCCAAATTATTCGAAGATGGATGATCAGATCATCTTTTCAACACAATATGGCGGATCATCTGTCATCGCAACTATTCCAATGTCAGCTGACAAAATACATCCTGCTTCAACAAATGCGAGCGTACTCATTTCCGATGCCAAATGGGGCGTATGGTATGCACAGGGCAATCGGGCTATCGGGGTCCCGGAAGTAAAAAATCAGATTGGGATGACAGTTTATCCGAATCCTGTGCATGGATCAGTCAACGTATCATTTGAACAAACACTGACAGATCCTTTTTTAATTACAGTTTTTGACAGTCGGGGGTTGCTTGTGAAGTCAGCAATTTTTCCAGCTTCAGCTGGTGCAACAATTGATCTTTCCGATTTAGCAGCAGGTCTTTACCTCCTCAAAGCATCCGGGACGGATTTTTCGGCGATTCGGAAGGTTTTGGTGAAATAAAGAAATTCGATCCGAGGCAAAGGTGTTCAATACAAGCGCATAACGATCCATAGTTCAGAAAGATGTCCGGACGGTCGAGCGGCCTGAAACGATCTAGTTAAGAGGATTTTTGATGTTTATTGTTCATGATTAATAATTCCTCTGAACGATATGTATAAAGAAAAAGGTTATATTTGTTATATCCTAAACCAAAATCCTATGAAAAAATTCGCCTGCCTACTCCTTATGAGTGTTATTCTACTCATTAGCTGTAAAAAGAAAAATTCTGAAATTGTTGATCCTGATCACATCCAGCAGGAACTCTGGTACATTTATTATGCTGACAACAATGATTCCTATTTCGGTGTGCGCTTTTATGATACAGATTGGTATACCCGCGTGATCCTTGCTTCTCCAAGTTACATAACCCTAAACGGTTACAACATGAACCTGAACACTGTTAATTCATATTACGAATCACATTATGACAATGAGCAGGTTCCAACAGGAACGTTCGTCTATTCAGATCAATGGAAGCGAGTCTACACCAACACGGCAAACCTGGAACGACAAATTGAATTGCCGGCGATTGACACACTTTTTAAAAACAAGGACAATGTTATTACCTGGCAGGGAGCTCCCTGTGGCGGAGGTAATGAATCGGTTACCATCCATGTCGGAATTATTTTACCTGTTGCCGAGGTAACAACCAACCAGGCAGGGGCGACATCAATTACAATCAAAGCAGGTGCATTATCCATTTGGAATTCGGGGGTACCAATCAGGATAAGAATCGACCGGCAAACAACTTTCCCGCTCCAGCAGGGAACCGGTGCGGGAGGGAAAATAATCACACGATATGAATCGGTGGTTAAAAAGGTTATGGTTCAATAAGTGAGATACAGTATATCGAACCCGGAGAATAAGAGGAGAAAGTACTTTACGTCACTTTACTTCTACAATTAACCCTTTCAGGTATTCTCCCTCCGGATGGCAGATGTCGACCGGATGATCGGGGCCTTGCGCCAGTTGATGTAAAATTCTGACCTGGCGCCCGGTTTCGATCGCGGCAGATTGGATCGCCGAGCGAAACATCTCTCTCGAAATAGGTTGCGAACAGGAAAAAGAGAATAGCAATCCCCCTGGATTCAGGCGTTTCATAGCTGCAGCGTTGATGTGGACATAGGCGTGCAGGGCATTATTGGTAACGTGATGTGTTTTTGCAAAGGCCGGAGGATCAAGGATGATCATGTCGTATTTTTCAGCTGTATCAACAAGATGCTGTTTGATATCTGCCACAAATGATTTGTGCCGACCCTGATCACACCCATTTATCCGGATGTTTTCTTCAGTCCAGTCAATTGCCATCCTTGAGCTGTCAACGGAATGAACCATTGAGGCTCCTCCCTTCAATGCGTAAACCGAAAAAGCGCCTGAATAGCAAAATGCATTCAGTACCTTTTTATCTTTCGCATAAAATTGTGCAAACATCCTGTTTCCCCGCTGATCAAGAAAGAATCCGGTTTTTTGACCCCGGATAAAATCAACCATAAAGCGATGACCTGTCTCAAGAATTTCGACCGGACCAGAGGATCCTAAAAGAAAATGATCGGCGGAAATAGCAGACTGATGGTTTGGAGAAGTGGCAGAAAGGTTGACTAACGGACTGTTGGACTGGCGGACTGTTGCAATGGTATCTGACTGATCAACTGGGTTTCTTGTTTTAAGAAAAAGCTTGGAATTGCGGGTGATGAGTTTTGATTTTTCCATGGTCTCGGAGCTCTTGTCGTAAACAGCGAGGAGTTTTTCGCCATATAACTCCACCAGCGTATCTCTAAAAACAGGCAACAACCGTTGCATCCCGATTGAGTGTACCTGAATAACTGCCACCCCGTTGTAATAGTCTATGATCAAACCAGGCAAAAGATCGCCTTCGGAGAATGCAAGTCGATATGCATTTGCGATGGATCCGCTGGTGAGTCCAAGCCTGTTTCGCAATTCCCAGGCTGATTTCAACTTTGCTTTCCAGAAACCGTCATTGATTTCTGCGGTAGCAAACGAAAATATTTTAACTGCAATAGATCCCGGCAGATAATGACCTAAGGCAAGAAATTCATTATGAGCGCTTCTTACTTCGACGACATCCCCTTCACGCGGAGCTCCAACTGTTTTTCCAATTGCACCTGAGAAAATCCAGGGATGAAAACGTTTAACGGCCGCTTCTTTCCCGGGCTTCAGAATAATTTTCACGATACTGCTCATTTTATATTTTTTCGTAAAGTTAATGTTAGTTGACAAATTCTTCTAGAAACTTTTATGGCAGCTGCCAGAAATGAGGACTTTGAGACTCCTATCGTTGATTATTTCTGTATAAAAAATCACTATTGTCCGACTAAAACCTGATTCTCCTCTTGTTCACTCGTAACTATCAAACAATCAGGCATAATCTTATTATTTTTCACTTTTTCAAAAACAGACCC
>Ga0247842_10005209_pt1 | contig 15582 bp, 17 predicted proteins | sample LaCruzMarch2015__3_FD_192411 | JGI IMG/M metagenome (GOLD analysis project Ga0247842, IMG submission 192411) | Freshwater microbial communities from meromictic Lake La Cruz, Castile-La Mancha, Spain - LaCruzMarch2015_19m | ecosystem: Environmental > Aquatic > Freshwater > Lake | place: Spain...
CAATGATAGAAAAATAAGGGATAATCAAAGAATTTCCCAAATAAAACGAACTGCCCAGAGGCAGTTCTGGGCAAAAAGCCCAGAAAAAAATCCAAACCATAAAATTAAAGGGTTAATCCAACCCCTCATTATAATATCACAGTTATTTTGTTCTTTTCAAGTACCCAACTTTTACTTCATAAAAAAACCCGCACTAAAGAGCAATGACTAATGAACCAATGCATACATAAAGAATAAATAGCTAAATACTGTTTCTTTTATCATGCGCACTATTGAACAAGAATTCAGATTTGTGGGTGAAATGAAAGCAAGAGCTCGCCAAGAACGAAACAAAGCATCTAAAGCTCGGCTTAAACCATTTTTAAAAGGAGAAAAAGTAATTCTAAATAAACACGCTTTAAAACTTCTGGCTAGATTCATCGCATTTAAAGAACACCAAGCGTTAAAGAGAAATAAATCATTATATGATTTTACGCAAGGCGAACGAGCTTCAATAAAAATAGGGTTCTCGTGGTTATTACAAAACTTAGAGCCACACAGAACCCCCGCCCAAAGATATGCAGCCCTACTTGCTGAAGAAAAAAAATGCCATAAAATATCACGCACAGAACTACAAAAATGGCTTGAAAAAAATGATGTCACTTCCCCAAAACAACATGAATCTTTCTTTGGAATGGCTGGGATGCTAATCAACACAATAGATGGGGCAGAAAAACCAATAATAGGAAAAGAAAATTTAGTATATAATGCAGTACAATTTCCTGGAAAAATCCTATTCGGAAACCCTGCTACACTAACTAGGCTTAGTGGCACCGCAACGCACGAACTCGGTCATGAACGCTACGGTTTTGGCGAAACAATATGCTATGCCATTCAAAACTTTTACTTAATGGAAAACGGACACTTGACTGAAAAACAAATGGAAATAGAACTGAATGAAAAAAGAAACTTTGCACAAGGTTATTTAGATGGAATTAAAATTGTTAAAGAAGCACTTACTTATCCAGATCCAAAAAAGGCTTTTTGGGCGTTCATTAAGACAATTCCAAGAAAACCAACTCAAAACTAATCTTAATATTGTACTGCAAAACTAAAAGTGATTAAAAAAAAGAAAATCTTGCTGCGAAACCAATCGCAGCAAAATCTAAAACAACTATTTTTTCTTTTTCATTACTTTATTCATGTTCTGTGCAAGTTCAAGCACATCAACAGGCACTGCAAGAATTACTGTATTACTTGCACTTGGACCAAGCCCATCAATTGTTTGTAGAGTTCTTAGTTGCATTGCACCAGTAGTCTTAGCCATAATCGCAGCGGCTTTTGAAAGATTCTCAGCAGCCATCCGATCACCTTCAGACTTAATGATAGTAGCTCTCTTTTCTCTTTCAGAACTCGCTTGTCTTGACATAATCCTCTTCAAGTCTTCAGGCATATCAATATCCTGCAATTTTATTTCATGAATTTCAATACCCCATTGAGCAGATGCTTTTTCAACAATTTTCTCAATGTCTTTACCAATACTTTCTCTTTCAGTCAAAACATTGTCAAGCATCATGCTTCCAGCAACATCCCTTAAAGCTGTTTGAGCATACTGTGAAACAGCATACTGGTATTCTTGAATTTTTATAACCGCAGTTGCAGCATCGCTAACCTTAAAATAAACAACCCCATTAATCGTAACAGGAACATTATCTTTAGTTATTACCTGCTGTTTTGGGATATCAATAGTAACAATTCGCATATCAATTTTTCTAATAGAATCAATAAAAGGAATTATTATTCTCAAGCCCGGTTGAAGAGTATCTTTATACTTTCCAAGCCTAAACCTAACTCCATTCTCCCATTGGTTAATAATCCTAATTCCCAAAATTGCCGCAATCACAACAATAATTATGATGAACCAAAAGGAACCAAATAGTACCCCAACTAACAAATCAACTAACGCCATTAATCCCCCCTCCCTCAAATAGACTCTAATTAATTCAATTTTTAAATTAATTCACTAAACCATAATACTCCATTTTTGCCGCAAAAAACGTTTTATTACAAAAACCAGCCCCATCCAGAAAACAAAAAAATTAAGCAAACTAAACAAAACAAGTTACTTACTGCTTTTATGCGCCCAACGCTTTTGCATCTTCTTACCATTCCCTTCAAGCTTTATCATACTATTCCAGTCAAACTTAAAAAAAACAATAATCGCAATTACACCAATAACCTCAACCACAATAGTCAAAAGACTCATATTCCCAGCCATAGTTGACTGAAAAGAAGAAAACACTTTCTCAGTAGTAAAAACCAAGAACAAGTAACTAAGAGTCCTACCAATAACAAAACCAGCAAGAATCTCGCGCAACCTAGTCTTTGTCGCCCCAAAAGCAATAAAAAGCGCATTTGAAGGAAGAGGACTCAAAGCATAAATCACAGTAAAAATAAACTTTTCCCAACCCTTCTTACTCAACTGCTTCTCAATCAAATTAAGTTCAGCCATCTTCTTAGGACTAGCAAACTTAGTAGCCAAAAAACCAGACAACTTCGCAAGAATAAACCGGCCAATAGTCGAAGCACTAACACCAATAAAAACAAGAACCCAAATATCCTGCGAGCGGGTAATATAAAAAAAAGACAAGACCGCCCAAGTAGGGGGAGCAAGCGCAGGAACAATATTAATAACAAGAACAATGACCCACTGAACAACAAGAAGCAAACCAAAATCCATAAATTCAAACCCAAGCATAAAAACCAAAACAAATAGCTCTTTTATGTTTATATTACTTTTGTGGAGAAAAATACATGGCAGAACATACAGCCACGCCGCACAATAAGTATGAAACTGGCTTTTGTAAGGGAATTAAATTTTTATGATGAAGTTGATTTGAATGAAAATGCTAGAAATAGGTTCAGGAAACAAACCAAAAGAAGGATACATACATTTTGATGTAAGAAAAAATGTAAATGCAGATTTTGTAGGAGATGCAAAAAAACTCCCATTTAAAGACGCTGAATTTGACAAAGTATATTCCCGCTTCTTTTTAGAACACTTAACAAGAAAAGATGCTATTACAGCACTAAAAGAAGTTAATAGGGTTCTAAAAACTAGCGGAGAACTTGAATTAATTGTCCCAGACTTGGCTTACTTTTGCAAGTTATTTTTAGACGAAAAAGGACAAAAGAAAGAATGGGCACTAAACAAAATATACGGATTTGAAAACTACAAAGAAGACCACCACTACTTTGGATACGATTTTGAAACACTTACTAGCACACTAAAAGAAGCAGAATTTATTGATATAAAACGCTTAGGAGAAATTGGACAATACCTTAATATAAGCGCAAAAAAACCCAAATTACAATAAATTGATTGAATAATAAAACCCTTTTTGTTGCGTTTAAAAACTGTTGCGTTAAAAATTTTATTACAAAGTGATTAAAATGAAAACAAAAAGTATAGCAATTATTGGAATAATTGCACTTATGTTCATGTTGTTTGGTTGCACAAACACACAAACAACAGCCAATTTGGGTGGTATAAAAATGGATACAAATATAAGTGATAACTCAGGAATAACAAACACGGATAGCAACACAAAAATAACCAATAATATTAACGAAACAAAAAAAGCAAAAAATGGAGATAACGTCAAAGTAGATTACACAGGAAAACTAACTGACGGAACAGTTTTTGATTCAAGCATAGGAAAAACCCCTCTTGAATTTACAGTAGGCGCAGGACAAATGATAAAAGGATTTGACTTAGCAATAGTTGGAATGATAGTCGGAGAAACAAAAATAATTACTCTCCCACCAGAACAAGCATACGGAGCATATGACCCTAATAAAGTAAAAATAATTGACATAAATTCATTTGGAAAAGTATCAACAATCCAAACAGGAACATACGTAACAATGACAGACGGAATGTACCAATACAGAGGAAAAATAATGGAAGTAAACGACAAAAATGTAACAATTGATTTTAACCCAGAACTAGCTGGAAAAACACTTATATTCGAAGTAAAACTAGTCGCAATAGAATGAATTAGGTGATTCCTTGAAAAAGGCTCTGATAATTTATTATTCCGAACAGGAAAAAGGTAAAATATCAAATGAAGAAAAAGTTGCCGCAGAACTTGAAAGGATTTTTAAAAAAGCAGAGTTTAACGTAACCAAAACACTACTAGAAACCAAGAAAAAAATGGAAATGAAACTCCAATTAAAAATGGAAAAAGCACTTGAACTAAAAGAAAAAATCCCACCCCTAACTTCATTTGACTTAGTAATAGTTGGTTCACCAATAATCGGCTCATTAACATCAGCACCAGCAATAAACACTTTCCTACGCCAACTCCCAAAAAACATTAAAAACCAAAAACCAAAGTTTGTTTTATACTCCACAGGAATACTCCCAGGATTTGCAATCAAAAAAATGCAAAGCCTACTCTCAATGAAAGGAGAAAGCATCCTTGACTCAGAAACATTCACAAGCATCTTTGAATTTGACTCAAAAAAACTCTTAGAAGTAGACAAATTTTATTCTAGATTCATGGACAAATTAGCTAACTTGTGAATCAATTACCTAACAAAGCATTATACCTATACAAAACTTTATACTTTTAATTAAAAATATATTTCTTTCATTAAAAATATATTTAATTCTAGCTTTTTAATTTCAGTAATAACATATTTACTTCTCATCACTTAACTGACTAAACAAATCCTCTTCAACAAGATCCAGTTCATCCTCTTTCTTCTTTTGAATTGACAACTTATCCTTCCTCGCAATTTCCTTCGCCCCTTCTTTTAATGAACGCTTCAACTTTGCAATCTCATCACTACTAGATTTACCTTTTACTTTACTATCCACATCAATTTTAACTATCTTTTTCTCAACACTCTCCAGTTTAACTTTCATATTTTGACGCTCACTATTAATTATACTGGTTTTTATTTTTGACCCAATCGCAGAAACAAAAATAATTATAATAATTAAAACAATAACAACCACAAGCGGCGCAGCATAAACCAAAACACCATACTCTTCAACCAAATCTTTTGGAACAAGATCCTCAACGAAAAAAATTGAAGCAATTGCAGCCAAAAACAAGACAACAATTATAACCGAAGTAACCGTTCTACCCATGTCAAAATAAGAACTTTAATTAATAAAAATGTAACTACAAAAAGCCCACTACTTATACTAATTATACAAAAAAACGACCCTGGCGCGAATCGAACGCGCGGTCTCCTGCTAGCTACTAAAACCTAGTTTTAGGCTTTTTTCGAAATTGCACTAGCAATTCCTCAATAGAAGGCAGGCGCCTTATCCACTGGGCTACAGGGTCAATAATACTAACAACTAGCACCAGACTGTAAATTAATTAAGTCCCAATACCGTATTTAAAGCTATTTATTTACCAATAAAAAACAAACCTAAAAACCCTTATTAATGCTTTATTTAAAGTATTCACCTTAATTATATTAGTATGGATTTTAAGGAAAAAATTGCTGAAATAATAGCAAAAGAAACCGCAGTTGCAAAAGAAACTATTCTACATCAAATATCAGTTCCGCCACAAGGAATGGGTGATTTTGCATTTCCTTGTTTTATAATCGCAAAAGCACAGAAAAAAAATCCAATTGAACTCGCACAAGAACTATCAAAAACAATAAAATCAAACTTTCTTGAACGCGTTGAAGCAAAAGGACCATACCTAAACTTTTTTATTTCAAACTCACAATTAACAAACTCTGCGCTTGAGAGTATTTTTACAGGAATTGCATTTGAAACAAAACTCGGAAGCGGAAAAGTAATGGTTGAATACTCAAGCCCCAACACTAATAAACCACTACACATAGGACACTTAAGAAATAATTCACTAGGACTAGCAATATCAAACCTACTCAGCGCAACAGGACACAAAGTAGTAAAAGCAAATTTAGTAAATGATCGCGGAGTTCACATCTGCAAAAGCATGCTAGCATACAAATTATTTGGAAAATCCACAACTCCTGAAAAAGAAGGAAAAAAATCAGATCACTTTGTCGGAGACATGTACGTGCTATTTAACGAAAAAGCAAAAGAAGACCCAACACTAGAAGACAAAGCACAAGAAATGCTAGTTGCTTGGGAAAAAGGCGACAAAGAAACAATCGCGCTATGGAAAAAAATGAATAAATGGGCACTAGATGGAATGAAAGAAACATACACGACATTTGGAACAACTTTTGATACATGACTATTTGAATCAGAAACATACAAAACAAATTTAGGCAAAAAAATAATTGAAGAAGGCCTAAAGAAAGAAATTTTTAAAAAAGAAGACAACGGAGCGATAGTTGCAGTACTTGAACCTGAACTCCCAAACAAAGTCCTCCTAAGAGGAGATGGTACATCGCTTTACGCAACAAACGACCTCGCACTAACACAAAACAAATTTGAAGAACACAAATTAGACAAAGCAATTTGGGTTGTAGCAAACGAACAAGACTTATACTTTAAACAACTATTCAAAATATTTAATAAACTCGGAAGAAAATGGGCCAACGACTGTTACCATTTGAGTTATGGATATGTTTCACTCACAAGCGGAAGAATGAAATCAAGAGAAGGAACAGTAGTTGACGCTGACGAATTAATTGAAGAAATAAAAAAAATGGCACTAATAGAAATCAAAAAACGCTATTCTAACATAAAAGAAAAAGAAGCAAATACACGCGCACTCGACATATCACTCTCTGCAATAAAATTCTATCTACTCAAAAACGACGCAAAAAAAGATATGGTTTTTGAACCTGAAAAAAGTATTTCATTCGAAGGAGAAACAGGACCCTACCTCCAATACACATTCGCACGCGCAACAAGCATAATAAAAAAAGCAGAAGAAGAAAAAACAAACTTGACAAAATTAGCAAAAGCAGATTTTTCACTGCTCAAAGAACAAAAAGAAAAAGAACTCATAGTTGAACTAAGTAAATACACTGACTCAATAAAAAAATCCTGGGAAGAACTCTCACTCCACCCACTCTGTCACAATCTTCTAGGAGTTGCAGAAAAATTCAATTCATTCTACCATGATGTCCCAGTACTAAAAGCAGAAAACGAAAAAATTAAACTCGCACGAATCGCACTCATAGAAGCTACACGAATCGTACTAAAAAAAGGATTTGAGATAATTGACATCAAAGCAATAGAAGAAATGTAATATACAAAAACCATTGAATTATGATTAGTTAATCTGACTTTTTTTAATGGTACTAAACACTTCTGCTCATCTTCCATAAAGAATTAAAATATGACTTAAATTCTTTTGCAAGCCCCTCATCTTCAATTAGTATGCTTATTGGGTCAACACTACCTGAACCAAGCAAAAAAGCCACTTTATTCCCATAAATGTTTATTGCAGTAGGCGACTCAAAATCATTAGAGAGAATTCTGGCTTTTACGAGGCTGTATTTGCTGAATCTTTTTGCAGTCTCTATATCCTTATTAATAAAAAGCATTTTTAGAGGAATTTTTTTCTGAATTCTACGCAAGTGATAATTCTCAATATATGCTGCTCTTTTTACTCTAGGCTCATGCGCCCCAAGAACATACTGCTCCCCAGCATAATTCAATTTATCCTCAAAAATTACTTTTCTCCCCTGCTGGCCAGTATAAATATTTACAACGCTCTTCTTTGGATTCTGCTTTGCTAAAATCCTTGGAAGAATTGATTCAAGACCGAACTTTTTCTCCTCAACAAAATCAATAAGCACTCGCGGGTTAGCTGCTTCAAAAAAATTATGGTTATTAATCCGCGTCATTGAAACAAAACCCTTTCCTTTAAGTGACTCAAGCGAATCATACACATTTCGGCGATGAATTGAGGTTTTATTACAAACATCCGCAATCGTGCAAGGCCCACGCTCAATTAAGGCAAGGTAAATCTTTGCCTCGTTTTTTGATAAACCTGCGTTCTCTAGTACACTTTCAAGCATAACATAATCCTGGCGCAACCCATTTTAAAATAGTGTGGTAACTATAATCACCATAAATTAACTTATTCCTAATTTGCAGAAGTATTGTTATGCAAAGCGACATTGAGATTTTAAATTTATTAAAACGCCGAGTTTTAATAATCAAACCTTTTTATAAAAAAACACTTGGATGTGCCTCAATTGACTTGTCCTTGTCAAAGCATTTTGTTAAATACACAAAAAATGTTGACACCCGAGCAAAAGAAGTGAAAACAACTTTAACAAATAAATCAAAAATAACACTAAAACCAAATCAATTTGTTCTCGCAACCACCCATGAAAATGTACAACTAAAAAATGGGTATTATGGCTTCATTGAGGCAAGAGGAAATTTTGCCCGCGCAGGAATATCAGTAACGTGCGGAGATGGTCATATTGACCCAGGAACAAACGGCCAAATAACACTTGAAATAAAAAACAACAATAGCGTTGACGTAAGCCTTTACGCGGGCGATTATATTTGCCAATTATTTATTTTCAAATTATCCTCAAATTGCAGCAAGGTTTACGCTGGCAAATACTCTAAACAAAAACTTCCAACACAATTCATAAGGTAAAATTTAATAGGTGATTAAGGATGAATATGGCTGATAAACTGTTAAACAAAATTGATGAAAAAAAGAATCCATGCGTTGTTGGGCTTGACCCAGTAGTGGAAAAAATCCCACCCTACTTGCTTAAAGGAGATTCTTTTGCTGACATAGCAGAGGCTTTTCGCGAATTCAACTTCACAATAATTGATAGTGTACAAGATTTAGTTCCATGTGTGAAACCCCAAATAGCATTTTACGAAAAATACGGCTCTGCAGGGTTAGCTGCATTTAAAGACACGGTTGACTACGCACACTCAAAAGGATTAATTGTTATTGAAGATGGAAAAAGAGGAGACATATCCCACACAGTACAAGCTTACGCAGAAGGACATTTAGGAGTTGTAAAAACAAGGTCAACAACCCAACCCTCACTCAATGTTGATTTACTCACAGTTAACCCATACCTTGGCTCTGATGGCTTAACACCATTTGTAAATGTTTGTAAAGAACAAGAAAAAGGATTATTTATTCTAGCAAAAACAAGTAACCCCGGTTCAGGAGAACTACAAGACAGAATGATTGACTTAACTCCAAGCGAACAAAAAGAACTTGCTTCAATCGGAATCAAATTAAACAACGGACGAACAACACTATACAATTTAGTTGCATTAAGAATACGAAATTATGCAAAAGAATGCATTGGCTCTCGCGGATACTCTCAAATTGGCGCGGTTGTTGGAGCCTCATTTTCTTCCCAAGCAGAAGAACTTAGAAAAATCATGCCCGAGTCGATATTTCTAGTACCTGGATACGGAGCACAAGGTGGAACCGCAAAAGAACTGGTAAATTGCTTTAACAATGACGGATACGGCGCTGTGGTAAACTCATCAAGGGGAATAATTTATGCATATGAAAAACTTGGAACACCAAACAAATTTGCACAAGCCGCACGAAAAGCAACAGAAGAAATGATAAAAGATATTATCAGCGCACTTAAAGAAAAAATCTATCACGACTGAGGATGCTAACTTTGTTAGTATTTAGAAAGGAATTGAGGATAATGAATTACAACCAAGAAGACCGCAACACAAGACACAACAATATTGAAAAGTACAACCGAGAGAGCTACAATCAAGAAGAATTCAACAAATTTATTGAAGAAAATAACGTGTACGGATTCTTTAGCGAATCAATAACACTCAAATCTGGAAGAAAGTCAAACTTTTACGCAAATTGGAGAAGCGTGGTCGTTGATGCATACCTCACAGACACACTTGCTGACTTTGTCATCAAATACACCATACAAAAAAATATTGAAGTGGACACATTTTACGGTGTGCCAGAAGGCGCAACAAAACTAGGCATATTAACTCAATACAAATGGGCAAAAACCGCAAATAATTATTGCAAAGGAAGCCATGTTCTATCAATGGGTAGAGTAGTTCCAAAGGAGCATGGGGAAGCAAAGGACAAATTCTTTGTAGGTGCTCCAAAAGGAAAAACAGTTGTAATTGAAGATGTTACTACAACAGGAAATTCGCTAATTAAAACAATTGAAATGCTCAAAAAAACCGGTATTGAAGTAACTACCGCAATAAGCCTAACTAACCGAATGGAAAAACGCGACGACGGAACCAGCGCAAAAGAAGCTATTGAAAAAACAGGGGTTGAATTTTTCAGCATGAGTTCTGCACTTGAGCTGTTGCCAATTGCATACAAAAAAGCTTCGTTAGAAGAAAACATAGGAAGAGTAATTGAAGAAGAATTTGATAAATTTGGAACAGAAAAAATAAGATTGCTTTGATTTTATTTTTTTAATTTCTAAGCAGCTTCTACAACCGCTTTTATTCTTCTCACGCCAGCAGCAACAGCTTCTTGTTTTTGGATTTTAAATTTTCCAAGTTCTTTAGTATTAGATACATGAGGACCGCCACAAATTTCTTTTGAAAAAACCATTGTTCCTTTTTTAATAGTATAAACTTTTACCTTTTCACCGTATTTATCTTCAAACAATCCTTGAGCGCCTGCTTTTTTTGCTTCCTCAACAGAAAGCATTTCAACACTAACTTCAGCTTCGGCCTTAATCACAGCATTAACCCACTCTTCAACTTCTTTTATTTGGTCATCAGTAAGTTTTTCATCAAAATTAAAATCAAACCTTAACCTTTCAGCAGTAATATTAGACCCCTTTTGATGAATATTTTTATCAACAATTCTTCTCAATGCTTCATTAAGCAAATGAGTTGCAGTATGAAGCTTTGTAACAACAACACTGTTGTCAGCTAACCCGCCCTTAAATTTTTGTTCAGCTCCCTTTCTTGACAAATCCTGGTGCTGTTTTAATAATTCGTTAAAACCATTAACATCAACACTAAAACCTTTTTCCTTACACATCTCAACAGTCATTTCAAGAGGAAAACCATAACTCTGGAACAAATCAAAAGCCCCCTTAGCATTAAGAATTCTTTCTGGAGAAGCCCCCAAGAACTGTAGTTTCTTTTCAAGAACCTTAGTACCATTCTCAAGAGCTGTGGAAAACTTTTCCTCTTCTTTTTTTAATTCATCAAAAATTCTAGCCTTATTCTTTTCAACTTCAGGATACACTGACCCCATCACACTAACAACAACACCAGCAACACTAACACAAAACTCCCCACTAATTCCCAATACACGCGCATGCCTAATACTTCTTCTAATAAATCTCCTCAAAATATATCCTTGATCAACATTACTTGGCGAAATTCCTTTATCATCACCCAAAATCATAACACTAGCACGCAAATAGTCAGTAACAATTCTAGCACTCTTTAAATTAGACTCGATATTACAATCAACACTTGATAACGATTTTACTTTATCAAAAATAGGTTTAAGAGTATCACACTCAAAAGCATTAGTAAATCCATTCAATACAGCAACAGTTCGTTCAACACCCATTCCAGTGTCAATATTTTTTTGTTTACTTTCAATATATTTTCCTTCATCATCTTTATTGTACTGCATCAACACATCATTCCAAAACTCACAAAATACACCTTCTTTACAAAGTTTTAGAAAATCATCAGTGCTTGATTCTTGAATATCTTTAACATGGAAAAACATTTCAGTATCCGGACCACACGGCCCAGTTTGCCCAGCAGGACCCCACCAATTATCAGCTTTTGGCAAAAAATGAATCCTATTTCTTGGAAGCCCTGCATTCTCCCAAGCACTTGCAGCCTCAAGGTCCCTAGGAGCATCACTATTCCCCAAAAAACAAGTAACACTAATTCTTTCTTTAGGAATTTTTAAAACATTAGTCAAAAAATCAAAACTAAACACAATCATTTCTTTTTTAAAATAATCACCCAAAGACCAATTCCCAAGCATCTCAAAAAAACTTAAATGCCAAGAACCCCCAACCTCATCAATATCCCCAGTACGAATACATTTCTGTACATTACACAAACGCTTCCCCAAAGGATGAGGTTCACCAAGCAAATAAGGCACCAAAGGATGCATCCCTGCAGTAGTAAACAAAACAGTAGGATCATTTTCAGGAATAAGCGAAGCACTCTGCATCCTCTTGTGCCCCTTAGCCTCAAAAAACTGCAAATACTTTTCTCTTAACTCGGTGCTTGAAATCATAAAAATAACCAAATCAACTTTACCATAAATTCAGGTTAAGAATTATTTATAAAGCTTAAATTTAAGTTTAACACACAAATTTCATTCAAAAATTTCTTTTAACTCGCCATTTACTAATAATGCCTGACTATCAGTTAATGCAATTACTTTGCAAGCTGAGCTTTTCGCATAATTTTCAATAATTGCTTTGTCATTCTCTATGTAATGTGGCGAGATAATAACATCCACCAAACCAAGACCATCAAAATTGGTTAAATTTGAATCATTTTCATCAAAAGGAAGAGCAATTTTAATTACTGGTCCAGCAACAACGCTCCCCGCGCTCACCCCAACATATAACCCGCCTTTTTTAACAAACGCTTTTATTGTTTTATCAAAACCAGTTTCATTAATCTTTTTCATTAAGTAAAAAGTGTTCCCTCCACAAACATACAAAACATCAAAACCATCCAAATCAGTTGCAATTACTTTTTTATCCAAATTAAAAATAACTAGGTTCTCCGGTTTTATTCCTAATTCAAAAAGCTCCTCTTTTGAAGACTCAATATACTTTAATTCATGAGGAGTTCTTGATGCAGTAGGAACAAAAGCAACTTTTGCTAATTGAGGAGCTTTATTTAACTCTTTAAGAAAAACATCAGCAATTTTTTTATTAAAAAAACCAGTCGAAGTTAAAATCAACATTAGTAACCAACTCAAACAGTAGCAGTGGGGAGTAAGCCACTTTTTGTTTATCGGGTATGTAACGCGACATTGTAAAACCTTGCGGTTTTACGATGCCCACAAAAGCAAAGCTTTTGTTTGGAAGCGCGTTCCCGATCAGCATTAACCTAAGCCTCCAATTGGAGTTGCACCACAGCCCCCGTTGCATCCCTACTAAAAGGGTTTCGTTTCTGTTGAGCTGCCCTACCTTTCGGTATCGTTGTAAAACCTTGCGGTTCGTTGTAAAACCTTGCGGTTTTGCGACGTGTTGCAAATACAAAGTATTTGCCACATTACGACGCCCTGCAAAAGCAAGCTTTTGCAAGGGTATGGGATTCTCTTTGCAGAGAAGGTGAGCGGACTTTCCTCAGCAACCCCTGCGGGGCGCCGTCAGCTGATCTCCCACTACTAAAGTAATTCCTGTCAAAGTCATTTATTAACTTAATTGAACACCAAAAAAAGCATTAATCTTGACTTTAACTTAATACTTAACAAACACACTCTAATTATTTAAGAATTAAATTTAAGCATAAGTTAACTTAGAATTTAAGCACAAGTTAACTTAGGTTTACCCAAATTGACCAGATTGTTCTAACATAGCATGAATTTCTTGAACAAAACCATCAACATGATCCCTAGTTAATCTTCTTCTGTTTCGAGCAGCGTCCTCAATTACCTTTATTGCCTCGCTTCGCTCAATTAATTTAACAAGAACCCTTGGCTCAATTTGAGCGACCTCTGGCCCAAGCTGAGCAATTAATTCCCTAACAAGAACCATCTTAGTCGCAGTTGAAAGACGAGTGTGACTCAGAACTTCAGCCAAATTCTTTTCAAGCTCTTTTAATATTTTAGTTTCTTCTTCTTTATGAAGCCTTCTTGCAAGCTTCATTTCCCCTTCATATTCTAAAAGTTCATACCTATCACGCAAAAATTGCATATACTCTTCTTCACTCATTTGATAGCCTCTACCCCTAAGCTGCTCCATTTCCCTCGCCCGCGCAAGAACACCAGCCCTATTTCTTGCCATCTGCTCATACTTACCCCTTAACTGCCCAGCAAAACCAACACCAACCCCCCTCAACTCTTTAACACCACCCAAACCAAAAACAGGATTCCTTTGTTCCATACGCTTACCAAAACCAGTAAAAGCTTTTCTAAAATTAAACGAAAGTCTAGCCATACAAAAGAATACGCTCCGCGCGTATATAATAATATCTGAAAAAAATTAAGTAAGTATAAAACAACTTACTTTAGGAGCAATTATTTATTTTGTGAGCAATTATTCAAAAACGAATTAGAATAAAAGAAGAAAGAGTATTAAAAAAAATAGAAAAGAAGAGGTTACTTCCTCTTTTTCCCTCTCTTCTTAAGCCAAGTCAAAATCTTTTTTACTTTTGATTTTTTATTCTTTTTGCTCGGGCTTCTACCACCCTTGTGCTTTGCTTTCTTAGCTTTTCTAACAACTTTCTTTTTCACTTTTCTTTTAGCCATAATTCATTCATCCCGAATACAAATAGTAGTTGGTTTACAAAATTAAACTAAATTGACTATGAAAAAACTAATTTTCATAGCCAACAATGTTTCTGGACTCGGTGAGAGAGTGCCATGAATTCTTATTCACTGCTGAATTTGAGCATAACCAATCAGCGAATTCTAATGGTTATCTCCCTCGTTCAAAGGAGAAGCTTAGCAATCACTGGTTTTAGGCGAAGAGTTATAGTCCAGTCTTCGCTTCAATGGCCTAAATGATTGAAAGAGGCTGCCTTTGGCACATCCTTTCCAGGACAACCGATCTGTCCACCAACTGCCAATTAGTACACAAGACGTATATTTAACCTTTTCGGTTAACTTTTTCTACCTATCGCATTAAGAAGAAGTACAGACCAAGTTATAGAGTAAGAGTCGATTTTTATAAAACGCGAATCCTATTTGAAACTTAACACGCAAAACAAAGTTAACAAATAGAATCAAGACTTGATTGAAATCCACTATTAATTCTAATATCCACTCACGTCACGATAAGAAAATAATAATTGCCCGACTTAGTTGTCATAGGCACATGGGTAAATAGTCTGTACAGTAGCATACGAAAACTCAATTCAAAAAATCTTTCATTTAGTCTATGTTGTGCAACCTAGTGCTTTTAGTATCGCAGAGCTTAACACATCGCCCGAAGGCTTTGTGCGCACACTCACGACCTATCAATCTCTTCTTCTAAGAGAGCACTCGTCCCTACAAACTGGTTTTTCACAGTCTCTTGGGAAAGATTGACTCTTTTTAGGGATGGCTTCGTGCTTAGATGCATTCAGCTCTTATCCACTACAGCGTAGCTACCCAGCATTGCCTTGTCAGACAACTGGCACACCAGAGGCTGCGACGCTCTGTTCCTCTCGTACTCGGAGCATCTTCCCCTCAGTCAATCAACAACTCCAACAGATAGTATCCAAACTGGCTCGCACCGTTCTTAACCCAACTAACGTACGGCTTTAATGAGTAAACCCCTCCACCCTTGGCTGCTTATGCACAGCCAGGATGCCATGAGACGACGGCGAGGTAGCAAACCGCGGGGTCGATGTGAACTCTTACCCGCGACAACTCAATTACTCCCAGGATAGGTTCATTGTAAGACTAGGGCCCTATTAAGAGGCGCACTAGCGTTCGCTAGACCCAAGTTTCCTTCCTGCATTTCGTGCCATTGGAAATA
>Ga0247842_10005217_pt1 | contig 15566 bp, 5 predicted proteins | sample LaCruzMarch2015__3_FD_192411 | JGI IMG/M metagenome (GOLD analysis project Ga0247842, IMG submission 192411) | Freshwater microbial communities from meromictic Lake La Cruz, Castile-La Mancha, Spain - LaCruzMarch2015_19m | ecosystem: Environmental > Aquatic > Freshwater > Lake | place: Spain...
CTTAAGCATAGAACTATGTTAAGCAGTTGATTGTATTTAAGGATATTGGCTTAACGGGTGGGGTACGATTCATCCCCGGCCTAAAGACCGGGGCGTTCTCTACCCCTACACCCCACGCCTGTAAAGGAGACGCAACAAGAGGAAAAAGGCGAGATGGCTGTACTTGATCTTTACAAAAGGGGCGACTATGATTTGCTGGTCAGCGATGATCGCAGATTCTTGAAGCATCTTGCTGCTAACGGGATACCTTATCTGACCCCGCCGTTCTTGATAGTTTATCTTCTACACAAGAGAGAAATATCAAAAAAATGCGCAGAATATTATATTGATAATTTGAAAATGTATATATCTGAAGAAGAGTATCTTACAGCTATCGAAGAGGTTTTGAAATGGGCGAAGTGAAAGCCGCAAGAGATCGTACCTTCAAAGGTATCCTGGAGATCATGGAGAGAGAGGGTATCGATGAAGAGGGCGCTATGGTAATGATCATCGACCTGGGGCTCAAGGACTACGTGGTAGAGCTTTACAGGCAGGGGGATGTGACCATCCGCGAAGCTGCGGCTATCCTCGGTCTTAATTTGCGCCAGACTCTGGAAATCGTGGAGAAGAAGATAGGGGGCAATGTAGGGCGAGAGGAAGCGATTAGAGCGTTGGAGCTGGCGAAGAAGCTTGCTGAAGTGAAATAGCTATAATTTTATAACTAATTAGAATTCACTTTGATCAAGCTCGATGCCGACTGCAACATCGTCCGGCAGCTCGACCGGGCGGGCTAGCTCGCTCCCGCCCCTCCATGCTTTCCGGGGCACACAGACGCGCCCCGGCGGGCCTCCGCTGCCCGGCCCCCGCACAGCCGCACCAGGCCGCCGCCCACACACGCGCGCGGGTGGGGCCGCACGGAGCCGGGCCTGTGGTCAGGAGCAGGCAGCGAGCGATTGTCAGTCCAAAGATTCATATCCAACCATCAGCATAATAGTAAGAGAGGCATACTAGCATGGCACGACCAATTGAATTGGGCTTAATCCTGGAAGGCGAAGATGCAGAAGAGTTCTTAGAGGATATCAGGAACCCCAAAAAGCCCACAAAGGAGCAGATGGAGATGTTTCGGGAAGCCATCAGGATATACAAAGAGCACCCTGTTTCATGAAGCCGCTTCCTCTTGACGAGCTTTGTGTGGAATATCTAAGAGAGAGCCATGACATCTCGTTTTTTAGTTGCAGCAATGACGACCTGAACGATTTCCTGAAGAGTGATGCAAAGAAATCCCAGGAGGATCTGATAAGCAGGACATATTTGTGTCTTTGGCAAGACAGCATACTGGGCTACCTGACTCTTGTCACGGACACGATTGAAGTCAAGCTAATCGAAAAGGATGATGGAGTGGATGGTTATCCCTATCCTCGATATCCATCCATAAAAATTGCCAGGCTTGCTGTTGAAGAGAGGTTTGAGGGGTGTGGCATAGGGCGATTCCTGTTGTTTTGGGCTACAGGTAAGGTTTACCAGCTGTCTAACGAGGTCGGATGCAGATACATAACCCTGGACTCAAAACGCGAATCTCTTGGCTTTTATGAAAAGTTCGGGTTTAAGGTGATAATGAAATATGCAAGCCGCAACTTCCCGCCCATGTATCTCAACATGTATCCAATAGTCTTGCAGATGCGGCAAGAAGACTCTGAGGGTTGTGGCGTGATGGCCGGCTGCTCAAGCTCGATGCCGATGGCCACGCTCATCTCTCTGCCCGGCCGGACTAGCTTCTCCTCTCGCCCTGCTTTCTGGGGCACACAGATGCGCCCCTGGCTGCCCTCCGCTGCCCAACGCCTGCACAGCCGCACGAGGCCCTTCCCAAGCGCGCGCGGGCGGGGTCGCACGTGGCCTTCTCAGGACAGGGGCGGATCCTGCAATCGCCAACCTCGCAGAAAATTGAGCTTATTTCATCGAGCTTCAAACAATGAAGGATCAAAATGAAGATAGTGATAGATTCCGATGCATTGATAAAGCGAACATGCTCAATAGGGCTACCAATTTACCAGAACGATAATTATAAATAAATATAGTTTATATATTGTTCATTGTGGGAGAAATTATACAAAATGATCTGATCAGCCTTGATGTGGATAAGATCAACTTCGATGATAAAGAATCAGTAAATTCCCTCATCATCACTCTACTCAACGTAATAGAACAATTGCTTCAAGAGAATCAGCGACTTCGAGTAGAGATTCAGCAATTGAGAGATGAGAACGCTCGATTGAAAGGAGAGAAGGGCAAGCCGAAAATCGCACCAAACGTTCCTCCAAGCGAACCAAAACACCAGCCCGAAGAGAAGCCTAAAACGTGGTCGAAAGGCTCGAAGAAGCCCAAGATAAAGATTGATCGATCGGTCTTATTAAAGATAGATCCCGGGACGTTGCCACGGGATGCTGTGTTCAAAGGATACAGCTCCAGTACGTGTTTAGCTGGCCAGCTTCTCGGTTAGCATTTGGAGACAATTCAATCCTCTCTGTCCCCAAGTTGCCAGTGTCGTCATGATTCGCTCATGAATCGAATACTCTTTCCTGATCCATTGCCGAAGCACTTTTCGCGCCAATTTCCATAAAGTCTTTCTGACTTTTGGCGGTGGATCGTTTTCCAAAGCCTCGGTTAGTATCTCGTAGAGCTCTTTGAGCATGTTATGTAGCGGAATAGCTTCCTCGAACTTCTTCGCAATCTCTTTTGACTCTCGAAGCAGATGTGTCCAACATCGCTGAATGCGATTTGTGAACCTGGCATAAGGTTTCCAACCGTCGCATACGATTATTCCCTTGAATCTCCGCGTCAAGACTTCCGTCAGGACTTTCATGCCTCGGCTCTTCCGAATCACGAAAAAAGACTCAGATGGTGTGGAAAAGGTCCAGATCCATTCTATTCGAAAAGGAGCGCCAAGATCAGCTCCGCAATCCGGGCATAGATCAATTGTGACTTCTACCAGTCTATCCGGGGCAGCATAATGTCTTGTTACGCTTTTGTGCCCAATTTTTTGGTCGGGCTTTCCTTTGTTGTTCTTATCAGGATCTTTTTTGCGATTGCGGCCACGTCTTAGACTTGCTGGGGTATGAGCATTCTAATATTGAGCTAACCGGGCTTCAAGCTCGCGGATCTTAGCCTTAAGCGGCTCAATTTCACCTACTCTTGCCTTAAGCAACTCATTCTCAAGCTCTAATTGTTTGATCCGCTCTTGAGGTTGCTTGATTGTTTCTTCTTCGTGCATACTCCTAATGAATAAGTATTATCCTCATATTATTTAATTTTTCTGGTCTAAAAACATTTTGTGGTAAATTTAGGAATGATTGATCGGGAGCTAAACACGTACTATTAATATAATATATATAGTCAAGAACCCACGAATTGATACTCCTTTATCATGTCTGCGAACTCACTGGTGCCGGATCTGAGTGTCAATCTTCCGGTGTTTGACTATATTCTTCTTTTCCATGCCACATTGACGAGTATTTAGAGTCAAACTTTCGGGACGACGCATGTGTCATACCAAAGAAAAAGCTTAAATGCATCCTGCTAATATAAGCTGAATTCAAATTGTGGAGGGAGCCAATGCACCAAAGCGGAAAAATCATTTGCTTGATATTCTTTACTCTATTCGTTTTGGGAAATGGCCAATCTCCCCCCGAATTCCCCAATTCGTCTCAAGAAGATGACTTTTCTGGGGATATAAGCAGATTCTTTCTGGAACCATTGCCCAATCCAGATGAGATCTCTGGGAATGTGGTTGGACCCAAGAAGATGCCGGGTGTGAACTTCACCAGCATCCAGGATGCTTTGGATCAATCCAACCCTGGCGCGACAATCTATGTTCTGAGCGGAGACTATAATGAAAACCTTAACCTGAGCAAGCCGGGCGTTATCCTCCGGGGAGTCGATACCGGTGAAGGAGCACCAGTGGTATCTGCCGTCGGACATAGCAGCACCATCACCATCACGGCCAGCGCATGCACCGTGGACGGTTTCTTGGTGATGAATTCCGGAAATCCAGAAGCCGGAATCCTTGTATTCTCCGACAGGAACCGCATATCCAATAATACCTTTATAAATAATAAGGGTTATGGACTTCATTCGAAAGGCAAAAGCGGCAATATCATTTATGGAAACAAGATCAATCAAAATGGGTTCGATGGAATCTATCTGGAAAACTCATCGAACAATTCTATATTATATAATTCAGTTACAGAAAACGGCATCAATGGAATATATTTGAAAAACTCAGATAATAATATAATCAAAGGAAATACACTTCTAAAAAATGCCAAATACGATGTACTTTTGGAGAATTCCAATAGCAATATCATAATCGATAATAGTTATGACCGCCTTAAGGAAATAGACTCCAAGGACAATATTAAACAGGATAATAAGAAACCGAACGTAGATAAACCTAAACCCCCCCCAACGGAACCAGATCAGCCCGATGAAATCCTCCTCATCCAGGTACTCCCTGGCGGAAACATCCAGCAGGCCATAAATTCGATCAGCTCCGGTGGCAGAATCCAGCTTCTTGGCGGGACATATTCCGGGCCTATTTTCCTTGATAAGGCAAATATAGCTATCATGGGGGATGGGTCTACTGAGATCCAAGGCAATGGTGTGGACAGCACAATTACTCTAAGCGGTCCAGGGGCCACCCTCAGTGGCCTGGTAGTGACCGGCTCGGGCAATCCCCATGCTGGAATCGATGTGAGAGCGCCCAACTGTATCATCCGGGGATGCCAGATAAGAGATAATCATGGCTATGGCATCTCCATCATTTCATCAAATGGCAACAGGATAACGGATGACACCATCGCGAACAACGGCCTGGGTGGCATTATTTTGGAAAGCTGCCGGAATAACCAGATCGACTTTAACAGAATCACCAGCAACGGGGCCAGCAAAGGAGGCTATGGCGTATCCCTGCAAAGCTCCTCTGAAAACACCATCTACCAGAACACCCTCGACAATGTCAAAAATGCCTGGTCCAATTCAGCCAATAATTGGCACTCTCCCACGAAAATCGAGCACAAAGGCAATACCACCTACGTCGGGAACCGCTGGTCCGATTATGCGGGCTGGGACTGCAATGGCGACGGGATCGGCGACCAGCCTCATCCGATCCCCGGCGGGTCGGAGCAGGACAGCTTCCCGCTGACGAACCGCACCGGCACAACCCTCACCGTCTGCGCCTCAGGCTGCAGCTTCACCAGCATCCAGGCCGCCATCAATGCCGCCTGTCCCGGCGACACCATAGAGGTTGAGAGCGGGACATACTCTGGTCCGATTGTTATCGATAAGGCAAATATAGCTATCATGGGGGAGGGGTTTCCTGAGATCCAAGGCAATGGTGTGGCCAGCACAATTACTGTGAGCGGTTCAGGGGCCACCCTCAGTGGCCTGGTAGTGACCGGCTCGGGCAATCCCCATGCTGGAATCGATGTGAAGGCGCCCAACTGTCTCATCCGTGGATGCCAGATAAGAAATAATCATGGCTATGGCATCTCCATCATTTCATCAAGTGGCAGCAGGATAACAGATGACACCATCGCGAACAACGGCCTGGGTGGCATTATTATGCAAAGCTGCCGGAATAACCAGATCGACCTCAACAAAATCACCAGCAACGGGGCCAGCAAAGGGGGCTATGGCGTATCCCTGCAAAGCTCCTCTGAAAACACCATCTACCAGAACACCCTCGACAATGCCAACAATGCCTGGTCCAATTCAGTGAATAATTGGCACTCTCCCACGGCAATCGAGTACAAAGGTAATACCACCTACGTCGGTAACCGCTGGTCCGACTACGCGGGCTGGGACTGCATCGGCGACGGCATCGGCGACTCGCCTTATCCGATCCCTGGCGGGTCGGAGCAGGACAGCTTCCCGCTGACGGAGAGGACCGGCACAACCCTCACCGTCTGCGCCTCGGGCTGCAACTTCACCTCGATCCAGGCCGCCATCAACGCCGCCTGTCCCGGTGACACCATAGAGGTCGAGAGCGGGACATATTATGAGCATGTCAACGTGAACAAGACCCTCATCCTGAGGGGAGTCGGATCGCCGGTTGTGGACGGCAGTAGTACCGGGAACGCTATCACCGTGAAGGCCGACGGCTGCACTATTCAGGGATTTGTGGCCAGGAATTCGGCGATCGCCTATGGGGGTATCTGGGTAACTTCAGATGGCAATACCATCACGGGCAACACCGCTACCGGGAACTGCTACGGCATCCGCCTCGATTCCTCCAGCAGCAATATCATCTCGGGCAATACAGCCAACAGTAACTCCCAGGACGGGATTAACCTCCAATCCTCCAGCAACAGCAACACCATCTCGGATAATCTCGCCACCGGCAACGAGGTCACAGGCATCTACCTCGCTTCCTCCAGCAGCAATATTATCTCTGGCAATACCGCCAACAGTAACTCCCATGACGGGATTTCCCTCATTTCCTCCAGCAACAGCAACACCATCTCGGATAATCTCGCCACCGGCAACGAGGTCACAGGCATCTTCCTCTATTCCTCCAGCAGCAATATCATCTCGGGCAATATCGCCAACAATAACTCCAATTATGGGATTTTGCTCATTTCCTACAGCAACAGCAACACCATCTCGGATAATCTCGCCACCGGCAACCCCAATGGCATCCGCCTCGATTCCTCCAGCAGCAATATCATCTCGGGCAATACAGCCAACAGTAACTCCCATGACGGGATTTCCCTCATTTCCTCCAGCAACAGCAACACTATCTCGGATAATCTCGCCACCGGCAACCCCATTGGCATCCACCTCTATTCCTCCAGCAGCAATATCATCTCGGGCAATACCGCCACCGGCAACGAAGACGGCATCTACCTCGTTTCCTCCAGCGGAAACACCATCTACCAGAACACCCTCGACAATGCCAACAATGCCTGGTCCAATTCAGCGAATAATTGGCACTCTCCCACGGCAATCGAGTACAAAGGTAATACCACCTACGTCGGTAACCGCTGGTCCGATTATGAGGGCTGGGACTGCAATGGCGACGGCATCGGCGACCAGCCTCATCCGATCCCTGGCGGATCGGAGCAGGACAGCTTCCCTCTGACGAACCGCACCGGCACAACCCTCACCGTCTGCGCCTCGGGCTGCAGCTTCACCAGCATCCAGCAGGCCATCAACGCCGCCTGCCCCGGCGACACCATAGAGGTCGAGAGCGGGACATACTCTGGTCCGATTGTTATTGATAAGGCAAATATAGCAATCATAGGAGTGGGGTCTCCTGAGATCAAAGGCAATGGTGTGAATAGCACTATTACCCTGCTTGGTTCAGGGGCCGTCATAAGCGGTCTGGCCGTAATTAACTCGGGCCTTTCTCATGCGGGAATAGAAGTGAAAGCTACAGACGGTCTCATTCTGGATTGCCAGATAAGAAATAATAATGGCCAGGGCATCGGCATCTATTCTTCACAAGGCATCAGGATAACGAATAGCACCATCTCGAACAACATCCGGGAGGGAATAGCTATTCATGATTCCCAGAATTGCGAGATCGATCGAAACAATATCGCAGGTAATCAGGGATATTGTGGAATCTACCTCCAATCCTGCAGCGGCAATACAATATCGGGCAACACCGCCACCAACAAAGACCAATTATACGGCATATGGCTCAAATCCTCCAACAGCAACAATATCTATACAAACACTGCCAGCGACAATTGCCAAAACGGCATCTACCTCGAATCCTCCAGCAGCAATATCATCTCGGGCAATACCGCCAACAATAACTCCGGGACAGGGATTTTCCTCACTTCCACCAGCAACAGCAACACCGTCTCGAGCAACACTGTCACTGGCAACTCATTCTACGGCATCTACCTCTCTTCCTCCAGCGGAAACACCATCTACCAGAACACCCTCGACAATGCCAACAATGCCTGGTCCGACTCAGTGAATAATTGGCACTCTCCCACGGCAATCGAGTACAAAGGTAATACCACCTACGTCGGTAACCGCTGGTCCGATTATGAGGGCTGGGACTGCAATGGCGACGGCATCGGCGACTCGACTTATCCGATCCCTGGCGGATCGGAGCAGGACAGCTTCCCGCTGACGGAGAGGACCGGCACAAGAACCCTCACTGTCTGCGCCTCGGGCTGCAACTTCACCAGCATCCAGCAGGCCATCTACGCCGCCTGCCCCGGCGACACCATAGAGGTCGAGAGCGGTACCTATTATGAGCATGTCAACGTGAACAAGGCCCTCATCCTGAGGGGGGTCGGCTCGCCGGTTGTGGACGGCAGTAGCACCGGGAACGCTATCACCGTGGACGCCGACGGCTGTACTATTCAGGGATTTGTGGCCAGAAATTCAGGGCCCCTCGGTGTGGGGATCTGGATAAATTCCAACAACAATACCATATCGAGCAACACCGCCATCGGCAACGTCGCCGCCGGCATCTACCTTGATTCCTCCAGCAGCAATATCATCTCGGGCAATACCGCCAACAATAACTCCGGGACAGGGATTTTCCTCACTTCCTCCAGCAACAACAATATCGATGACAACGATGTCACACGCAGCACCCATGGCATCTACCTCGATTCCTCCAGCAACAGCAACACCATCTCGGCCAACGCTGTCAAAGACAATTCAGACGGCATCCGCGCCGGTTCCTCCAGCAACAGCAACACCGTATCGAGCAACACTGTCACTGGCAACTCATTCTACGGCATCTACCTTGCTTCTTCCAACGGAAACACCATCTACCAGAACACCCTCGACAATGCCAACAATGCCTGGTCCAATTCAGCGAATAATTGGCACTCTCCCTTGAAAATCGAGTACAATGGTAATACCACCTACGTCGGTAACCGCTGGTCCGATTATGCGGGCTGGGACTGCAACGGCGACGGCATCGGCGACCAGCCTCATCCGATCCCCGGCGGGTCGGAGCAGGACAGCTTCCCGCTGACGGAGAGGACCGGCACAACCCTCACCGTCTGCGCCTCGGGCTGCAACTTCACCAGCATCCAGCAGGCCATCAACGCCGCCTGTCCCGGTGACACCATAGAGGTCGAGAGCGGGACCTATTATGAGCATGTCAACGTGAACAAGGTCCTCATCCTGAGCGGGGTCGGCTCGCCGGTTGTGGACGGCAGTAGCACCGGGAACGCTATCACCGTGAACGCCGATGGCTGCACTATTCAGGGATTTGTGGCCAGGAATTCGGGGAACATCAATTCGGGGATCTACGTAACTTCAAGCGGCAACACCATCTCGGGCAACACCGCCACCGACAACGGCCAAGGCATCTACCTCCATTACACCAGCAGCAATATCATCTCGGGCAACACCGCCACCGACAACAAAGACGGCATCTTCCTTTCTTCTTCCAGCGGAAACACCATCTCGGATAATCGCGCCACCGGCAACAATAACGGCATCAGCCTCGTTGCCTCCTGCAGCAATATCATCTCGGATAATCTCGCTACCGGCAACTACGAAGACGGCATCTACCTCTACAACAACTGCAACGGCAACACCATCTCGGATAATCTCGCCACCGGCAACTACCACGGCATCTGCATCGATTCCTCCAGCAGCAATATCATCTCGGGAAATACCGCCAAAAATAACTCCGTGAATGGGATTTACATCTATACCTCCAGCAACAACAATATCGAGGACAACGATGTCACCGGGAACGCCAACGGCATCAGCCTCTTTTCCTCCAGCAGCAATATCATCTCGGGCAACACAGCTATCGGCAACGACGCCGCCGGCATCTACCTTGCTTCTTCCAACGGAAACACCATCTACCAGAACACCCTCGACAATGCCAAAAATGCCTGGTCCAACTCAGAGAATAATTGGCACTCTCCCACGGCAATCGAGTACAATGGTAATACCACCTACGTCGGGAACCGCTGGTCCGACTATGCGGGCTGGGACTGCAATGGCGACGGCATCGGCGACTCGCCTTATCCGATCCCTGGCGGGTCGGAGCAGGACAGCTTCCCGCTGACGAACCGCACCGGCACAAGAACCCTCACCGTCTGCGCCTCGGGCTGCAACTTCACCTCGATCCAGGCCGCCATCAATGCTGCCTGTCCCGGCGACACCATAGAGGTCGAGAGCGGGAACTATTATGAGCATGTCAACGTGAACAAGACCCTCATCCTGAGGGGGGTCGGCTCGCCGGTTGTGGACGGCAGTAGCACCGGGAGCGCTATCACCGTGAATGCCGACGGCTGTACTATTCAGGGATTTGTGGCCAGAAATTATGGGGACTCCTATGTGGGGATCTTTATAAATTCCAAAAACAATACCATCTCGAGCAACACCGCCAACAATAACTCCGGGACAGGGATTTACCTCATTTCTTCCGCCGCAGGCAACACCATCTCGGGCAATACCGCCTACAATAACTCCAGGTATGGGATTTACCTCGTTTACTCCAGCAACAACAATATCGTGGACAACGATGTCACACGCAGCTACCGTGGCATCTACCTCTATTCCTCCAGCAGCAACACCATCTCGGATAATCTCGTCACCGGCAACGAAGTCGATGGCATCTACCTCCTTTCCTCCAGCAGCAATATCATCTCGAGCAACACTGTCACCGGGAACGCCAACGGCATCCGCTTCGTTTCCACCAGCAACAGCAACACCGTCTCGAGCAACACTGTCACTGGCAACGACGACGGCATCCTACTTTCTTCCTCCAGCGGCAACTCGATCTCGTGGAACACGATTTCAGGCAACGGAAAAAACGCCAGTACCGGCATCAACCTCCAGGCCTCCAGCGACAACACCATGCATGCCAACACAATCACTGACTGTGGCCGTGGGATCCTCCTCCAATCCTCTAGCAACAGCAACACCATCTCGGATAATCTCGCCACCGGCAACCCTGCTATGGACATTTCCCTAGATTCCTCCAACAGCAACAACATCTTTTGGAATCATTTTGATTCCGCTTATTCAGACGGGGATAACCAATGGAACACCACCGAGAAAGTTAACTATTATTATGAAGGCGATTATTATAATTACACTGGCAATTACTGGTCTGATTACAAGGGATCGGATCCTGACCATGACGGCATCGGCAATGCACCTTATTCTATTTGGGGTGGATCCGAAAAAGATAATTATCCGTTATTGGAGGGTGTAGTATTATCTATGAGTAAATCAATCCAGATATCTCAGGAGGGCTCACTCCAGACCGGCCAGCCATCAAGCAATGCCCAATACGTCCTGATGGTAACCAACCTCGGCGATTCTGAGTTAACCAACATCAGTATAACTGACCAGCTCTCCAAAGGAATTGATGTCGTATTCGTAGAGAGCGGCCTTGTGCCCGACGTCTCCCTGGAGAATGAGAACGGCACCCGAACTCTGCTCTGGCAGGATCCTGGTCCGCTCAGACCGGGAGAGACCAAGGAGATCAACCTGGTGGCTCTTATAGAAGATGAGCTTCCCGAAACCCTGATCAGCAAGGCCAGCGTCCAGGCCACAACTGAAGACGGCCAGAAGCTGAGCGATGAAGATACCCTGGAAATGAACGTAGCTGCAAACATCAGCATAGAAAAAGAGGCCGATCCCTCTTTGGCTCAGCCTTCCGATTCGGTGACATTCAGCATCAATATCACCAACAACGGCCAGAAGGAATTGGTGTCGGTTCTGGTTAACGACAAACTGCCGCAGGGAATTGGCTATGTTTCTGATGACTGCAATGCAACCGTCTCGGGTGATCTGGTCTCCTGGCAGGATCTGGGCCCCATAAAGCCAGGCAAATCGAAGTTCATCCGTTTGGTAGGCATGGTTGAAGAAGATGCCTCCGGATTGCAGACCAATACGGTCAGTGTGACTGCAAAAACAGATGTGACTGCAAAAACAAATGTGACAGACTCGGACAGCGTCGATGTCGATATCCTCTCCCTCAATGTGAGCAAGCAAGCAGATAAGAAGACTGTGAAGCGCGGCGAGAACATCACCTACACCATCACCATCTGCAACGCCGGCAGCCTTCCCCTGGATGACGTCATCGCCTGGGACGCCCTCGACTCACAGGTCATCCTGCTCTCCAGCTCAATGGAGACAGAAGAAGACGGCAAATGGCACCTGGGAACTCTCGCCCCCGGCGAGTGTGCTGTGATCACATTGATGGTCCAGGTTCCGAAGACGAATTTAAGGTTCGATATGACCTCATCCGTATCCGGAGAGGGCTACGTCAATGTGGCCGATGACTACTCCACCACCCTGCCGGAGCTCGTCATAAAGAATACCGTGCGTGCCCTATCCTCCAGCACCAAAAAGCAGATCCAGGATACATCTCTGGTAACAGTTTTAGGTGAAGCGGGCACAGAGCTATCCAGCCGGGAGCACGGCAGCGGCCTCTACCAGAGCGAAGAGGAGCTTCGCATGATTACGGAGAACAAATCCATCCAGATGAACAAATCTGTAACTGCCAGGCTACAGCCCGTAGTCTTGAGACTCTACGGCAAGCGCACCGTCAATTCCTCTTCTCCCTGGACCGAGAGGACCCAGGCCAGGAACCGTATCACTGGAACATCCATGACCGGCTCATTCTCCCATGCCCGGAACATCAGCCTGGAGAGCCACATAAAACTGGATAAAAACGAATCGGTTATGGAACAATCCTCAGAGTTTGATGGCCTGGGCCAGTTTGGCCTGCAAAAGAAGCAGGTGAACGGGAAGACGAGCCTCCTGGATATTCAAGAAGACTATGCTGGAAGCTTTAAAGTCTATCAGAAGATTGACGAATACGGCTCGAGTGTAATTTCAAAGAAATCCGCCTCGGGATCGGGATTTGTGGCAGGAGACAGAAGAATAGGAGAGAGCCAGAGGAGCCATGAATCAGGAACAGGAAATTACTCTTCCCAGGAGGAGATTCAGACCTACACCAATTACATCTACAAGGATATCAATCTGACCGCATCTCCAGTCGGCCTGAACCCGACCATATCCCGCTGGCTCAATCGATCATTGAACTGGAGTGAAGGCATCTACTCCAGAAATCCGGGCAGCACCTACCTGGCAGAAGAGTATCGCAACCTGGAAGACATGGAAAAGCAGACCCTAGTGACGGGCCTGAACTCTATCCAAACCGAGGCCAACTTCACCGGCAGCGCCAGCTATCGCCAGGCCTTAGAAGGCGAAATGGACCTGGAGCAGGAATATTTCGGCAAATATTCCATCAGACAAAAGACGAGTATAAAGGGAACAGCCCGTTACGACCGTCCCCATATCAATGTAATCAAGGACGGGGAAATCATAAGTCAATCGAATCTCAGCAAAACTTATGCCAGATATACGATTGCTGTGGAAAACGATGGCAACAAAATACTCTCTCCCGTTTATGTAAAGGACCTATTCCCGCCCGGAGCCCTTTATATCAACTCCTCCCTCCGGCCCAGCCTGACCAGCTCCAGCGCCAATTGGACTCTCACCCATCTGCCTGTGGGCGGTAGGTCTGAGATCACCCTCTGGCTGCTGATGGGAGAAGATCTGAGCGACACACTGGTCAACCGTGTGGAGGCCGGAGGAAGTCACGAGGCTGGCTGGGCCTACGCCAGCAATATCTCCGTCCTTAAATGCGGCTGGCTTGAATGTCCTTTGTCCAAGGATCTGATCGTGGTCAAGAAGAGCGCCTATGTCAATGAATCCGCCAGCGATCTGGTCTGGTACAACCTCAGGATTGAGAATCTTGGCAATTGCACCACCAGCCTCATTGTAACCGACAGCCTGCCAGAAGGTATGAAGCTAGTAGAGGCCACTCCTGACATCACCAGCTTTAACCATGAAAGCAATACTATCACCTGGAATGTCATATCGCTCAAGCCACAAGGCGCTATGTCCATAATCTACAAGGTCCTTGTCACAAAAGGAGGTAGGCAGGTCAATCAGGTTAGAGTTGAGGCGGTATCGCCGGAGGGTTACGAAATAAAGCCTGCTTATGACAGCAGCGTCCTGATGATCGGCAATAAGAGCAGTAAGACATATTCAGATGACTGGATGCCTCCCGAGGAGTGGGATATCCAATGCTCCGGCACATCCTGTCCATGATCTATTTCTTCTCATCCTCCTTTTTCTGTTCCTCTGCCTTATCCACGCACTGGCTTTTACCCTTGCTGGCTTTTGCCTTGATCTTGCTCAATATCCACTTGAGCAGCCCGGATCCCATGATCAGAGTTCCGACAATGAACTGCCAATTCTTCTTGAAGAATCCTTCCGTCTTCTCGGCCACAGGCACCTCTCTTGAGGTCACGCTGATATGGGAGGCGAATACCTTCGAGTCTATGGTCATGGGACCCTGACCGGGCAGGATTATCTCAGCAAAGGCCGAGAGGGTAAGATCATGCATTCCCGATTCCAGGGGGGTTACATCCCACAGCCACTCTTGATGGCCGCTCTTGGCTACCAATTGCCTTTCGTCGGTTATGGAATCGATATCGAACTTGGGACCGGTAAGCCTTACTTTCATGAAGGTGCTGACCGGAATGCTCTCTACTTTTGCCTCTCCCTGGGACGATAAGCCGGCGATGAGATCTTCAACGTTCTCATTAATTGATATTCGGGCTTCCACCCGATAGACCTCTCCCACTTTCATCACCCTCTCTGGCTCAAAGGCTATTTTCCCCATGCGGAGCTTGGACTTCTCAGCCTCAACCAGAGATGAATAATCGATTGTTTCCACCTCAGGTGAGTGGTCTTCGTCTTCTCCACCGCCAGTTCCCATCTCGGCTTGAATCTGGTTATCTCTCAGGTTATTGCTATCGCTTCCCGGTCCGTGGTTTACATTATCCTGACCGTTGTTCAAAATATAATTTGAGGTTACGTTATTGCGGTTTGAGGGATCGAGATATATGCCGCTCAAATTGCCAGATTCAACCTCGTTCTTCCAGATCGCATTTCCATCGGACTCGAAGAGCTTGATGCCATCGCTCCAGCTGCTCTCTACCTGATTTTGAGAGATAACGTTGGAGATCGAATCCTCCAGGTATATACCATGGCCATTTTTCTTAAGATGGTTACCATCGACTATGTTGCTCTCCGAGTCGATGAGAGCGATCCCCGTCATGCAATCACTGAAGCTGCACCCAATAACCCGGGACATTGAAGTATTGTAGAGGCATATTCCATGATAAGAATTGCTGATCTCCTGCCCTTTAACTGTGATATTGCTGCAATCAAGGCAATATACAGCCCCGGCATTATCGCTACTATCTATCACCGCTCCATTCGAACCTATGAGAAAGATGATGGGTTTCCCATCGGCCAGGTTGTCCGGCTCAATAGAATTAAGCATATGGCTGCGGTTTTCTGCCAATAATGCAAAATTGTACTGATTTGAGGTGAGATTGTTTCTTATCAGGCGGGAGCTGCCAGAGGATTCCAGAACCATCCCATAGCCATTTTGATATGCACTATTGTTGGTCAGGTTATTCTCAAGACTATCCATTAGCCAGATTCCCCTTCCGCTATTCTCAGAGAGAAGATTGGAGTCAAGAGTATTGCCCCTTGAA
>Ga0247842_10005222_pt1 | contig 15558 bp, 15 predicted proteins | sample LaCruzMarch2015__3_FD_192411 | JGI IMG/M metagenome (GOLD analysis project Ga0247842, IMG submission 192411) | Freshwater microbial communities from meromictic Lake La Cruz, Castile-La Mancha, Spain - LaCruzMarch2015_19m | ecosystem: Environmental > Aquatic > Freshwater > Lake | place: Spain...
TAGTTGTTGATTGTTCAGAACTTCCGTCTCCAAAATCCCATTTATACCCGGTTATACTTGTTGAAGAGTTTGAATATGCTGAAAATTTTGTATCCTCTGAAACAATAACCTCATAGGGAAAAACAAACTCTACAATAGGGATATTTGAAACATAAATCTGTTTTTGAATAAGTTTATCTCCTATCCAGAGGTTAAGAGTATGATTCCCGCCAGCAGATGGAACAATTAATCCTGATTTTGATAAGTCAAGGACAGTATAATTCATTGAAACAAGGGGAGATATTTTTGTAAGTTTATCAAGGTGAGAAGTAGATATGGATATATCTCCGGACTTACGTGTTATATAACTATTTTTAATTATTAATTCTTGTTTTTGATTAGATATTATCTTTATAGGAATTATGCATCCTTTTGAACAATTTTTGTTATATTTTAAAGCAAGATAATTTAATATATTCTGGTTTAAAGTAGGGTAGTTAGAAGAAGAAATAGAAAAGTTTGTAGGAACAGAATATGCAATTGGTCTAGCATATATTGAAAAATCATAGGCAGTATTTCCAGATTTTCCGCAGGATTTATTCCCATTATTTTGACGACTTAGGTTACATATGTTTGCAGAACCAGGTTTTGCCTGAATACATACAGTTACATTTCTAGAAGATTCTGAAGAAAAATTAAAACTTAGTCCAATAGAATTCCCGCCATAAAAGGGAACAGGCTTTGATTGAGAAGGAATTCCTAATGAATTGATAGTAATAGTAAAATTGGCATTTCCAGAGCAAGAAAGATCAGCACCAACTTCTATTCCTCCGCCAGGCCCAACAACTATTGTTTCACAATAAATTTCTGTTGAAGTTATAAAAGTAGGAGAGATATGAACACCATTAGAAGGATCATAACATCCATAATTCTTTTCACCACATGAAAAGGGGCTATTGGGTTTATCATTAGAAGAGCCGTTTGAAGTCCATTCAAAAGAACCATCATCGAGAATATCAACTTTAAGTGGAATTTGCATATTTTCAGAGCAAGAAGTTCCAGCATCTGTTGAAATATCAAGTAAAAAAGCCGAAATTGCTTGAATTTCGCTCGTATCATCAATTTTAAATCCTAGGAGCGTAGACATCCCCTCAGCCAGATTAAGTGTATCAGAAAACGCTTCTGAACTGAGGTCATATCCTTCTGAACAATTTACAGTAGAACAAGAAATTCCTGATTTATCGCTTAGATTATTTTTATTAAGAAAATTTAGAAGAAAAACAGGTTTGTCAAAAGCCGAAACAAGAGTATCATAAGGTTCGTTTGTTAAACTCATATTTATCCAACCCCTTATATTTTGTCCACCAAAATAACTTCCTTCAATCGAAGAATTTTTTATAACGATTTCAGCAGAAACAAAAGAACATAAAGAGATGAATAGAACTAAGATTAATAAACTCAAAAAATTATTTTTCAATTTTCCTCTTTTAATGTTCATAAATTTGTTATTTGTGATTTAATTTCTTCTTTTCTGTTTTATATTTTTTCGGGAGTTTATTTTTCTCTTAATTTTATTGACAATTTTTTTCTGCTTTCTCAAAACATAAAAATAAGCCGCAATTATAAGTATAATTACAATAATCACACTAATTTTATCAAAAAATGGAAGTTTTTCTGTAATAACACACTGATAAGATTTTTCGATGTCTTTACACCAAGCCGGTTGTACTGCTCCTGTTTGACTTACCCATGATGCCTTCTTTTTAGTTACCAGATTATTTAGGGAATTATTACAATTGTCTATAACTTCGGTAGTCGCCCATAAACATTCCCCATAATCAGCATTAGTAATGTCTAATTCTCCATTGTTATTCACATTCCAGCATACATTGGTATAGTTTACACCATCTACACACTTACTTAAATTTGTGTTCCACTTACATAAACAATTTGTCATATTAGAACAATACTTACTTGAACTTCCAGGATAATATTGTTTTATATTACATACTGAACCAACAGATTTTTCAGGAACATAATTTACAAAACGTTCACAGGAAGATTGAGTCGTATATTGGTAGCAATAATTTGCATAACCTTTGCAAGTGCCATCAGAAGAACAAGTTTTACCAGTCGGACAGCATGTAAAGCCAAATTCTTTTTGTTTAAAAGAACAATTCCCGACTTTTTCATGTTGATTATCCCACCAATAAGCTGGACTTCCTGGCGGTTGATAACAATCCCAAAGAGACTCTACATTAAAATTTCTATTAACTCCTTTTGTTTTACTTATGGAAGAAGCAACATAGGTTATTGTTAAGGATAGGTTCTGATTTCCCTTTGATGAAAAAGCTTTTTCAAAAACAACAACACTATTATAATTTGAAGACCAATTTCCAGTTATTGGTGTTTGAGAAGATATGGTCCAAGCCATTTTAAGTTCATAACCTGAAAGAGGAAACGTTGTTCCAGGAGCATGAACATATTTACAGTATAAAATATTTGATTGAGAAGTTATAATATCGCTACCAATATTCTCACTGGAACAATTTACTACAAAACTTTTACTTGCATCAAAACGAACAACCCGCGGTTGTTCTTCTGTCTCATTATTTGGACTCGATATCACTGGAAAAACATTTATCCCAGAACTGAACACATTAACATAAATCTGTTTTGTATCTTTCTGCGTCCTTGTCATCTCTTCTGCGCTCAATGTTACAAGATATCTTCCTGAAGAAGAATAAGTATGATTGACATTTGTAGAAGTAGAAGTATTAAAGTTTGAACTGCCTGCAAGACCAGAATTATTAATATAATTTGTTATTACTTTTGTTGTTCCGTCTCCAAAATCCCAGGTGATTTTGAGCAAATCGTCTTCGTCATAAGAGTATTGAGTAAAGTTTATGCTTGTTCCATTGGAGATGTTTAGTTCGTTGACTGGAGCAGTGATTGAGGCTACAGGAAGAGAGTTATGATAAATGGGATTAACAACAAGGTCCCCAGATGGTCTTATTGTAACAAGAACATTATTCTTTGTAATATTAGCTTTAAAATTAAATGGATTTCCTGAAACATTTGCAAACCAGGAAGAAGAATCTGAAGAGAGAATATTGGAAATTCTAGGAAAAAGTAAAAACCAAGTTCCTTCTTTAAAAATATTGTAATTTATTGGATTACTAGTTAAATTTGTTCCGCCAATACTCATCAAAACAGTATCATTAATTTGTACTTCACTTATTACTACCCCTAAAAGATTTTTCCAACCTGCACTTGTTATGCATCCTTCTTCATCAATGCCATCTCTGCAATTGTCGTTTACCCCATTGCATACATCGGTAGCATTTGGGTTTATACTGACATTATTGTCGTTGCAGTCAGTATTATTTCGAACATAATCGTGCCCACAAATAATCGGGCGTTCTGGCTGAAAATCACCATGTGCCGGATGAGTACTTTCTGCAGTATTAGTATCTGGATCACCAAAAAAATCCCCATCACAATCTTTATACCACCAATAGGCTGTTTGACATTGTTGAGCCGAATTACAAGCCTGTTCTCCGTTTAGTGGTGGAGAACTCTGAACACATGTTCCACAACTTCCCCCACAACCATCAGGTCCACAATTTTTTCCTGCACAATTAGGGTTGCATGAGGCTATACACGCGCCATTTGAACAAGTTGTTCCCGAAGGACAATTAGAATATTCTACTGCACCCACACCACTTATACCTCCATCACAATACCATTCTGCTAACCTATTACCTGAACATGTATCTTCCTCCCCAAATGACCATTGATTATTAACGAGCCATTTAGTTATTCCCTTAGCACTATAATTTTTTCCACCATCAGAGTCCATACATGTTTCGCCAGGAGGACGTTTTAGTTCTCCATAACCAACAGGAGGAAGACATTCACCATTAAAATCTCCTAATAAGGGAATATTCTTACTTAATCCAGTTGGAAGACTTTCAAGAGTGGCATAACCTTTTCCAGATAATCTTCCATAATAAATTCCGGACGCAAAATCATAGATTAACAGATCTGCTTTTCCATCTCCGTCATAATCTCCAGTTAAAGGAATGATAAAGTTATCCTCTAAATTTACTACACCAAAACTTGCTGTACCTTTAGTATAGTCTGATGAAAACCAGTATGTAAAAAGACTATTAGTAGGGTTGAATAAAACAAAATCCATTTTTCCATCCCCATTAAAATCTCCTAATAGGGGAACATTATTACTTAATCCTGTTTCAATACTTCTAAGATTAGCATAACCCTCTCCAGATAATCTTGCATAATAAATTCCGGAAACTGGATCATAGATTACAAGATCTGCTTTTCCATCTCCGTCATAATCTCCAGTTAGAGGAACAATCATTGTACCCTCCTCGCCACCATTAATTTCTAAATTTGGACCAAAACTTGCTGTACCTCTAGTATAATCTGATGAAAGCCAATAGGTAAAGAGACTATCAGCAGGGTTGAATAAAACAAAATCCATTTTTCCATCCCCATTAAAATCTCCCAATAAAGGATCATTATTACTTAATCCTGTTGGAAGAGTTTTAAGATTAGCATAACCCTCTCCAGATAATCTTGCATAATAAATTCCAGAATGGTAATCATAAACTATAATATCTGCTTTTCCATCTCCGTCATAATCTCCAGTTAGAGGAATAACATCAATATTTAAATTTGCACCAAAACTTGCTGTACCTTTAGTATAGTCTGATGAAAGCCAATAAGTAAAAATATCATCAATAGGGTTGAATAGAACAAAATCCATTTTTCCATATCCTTTTTTAGAGTCAGTAAAACTAGTATGATTTTGGGCATCTATAATTTTATAAAAAAGTTCTGTAGCATTACAATCAGCACTCACCACCCCCATCATCCCGATTGATACAAAAACAAAAACTATTACACTAAAAAGAGCAAAAAATTTCCCCTTCTTTTTTCCAATATTCACCATATCTTTCCTAATAAAACATTGTTTATAAACTTTATTTTAATAAAGGACGATATAGGAAAATAGAAATCTTGCGTTATCCTTTCATAACTGCTATAGGAACAACCCTTGCAACCAATTTTCCTATTCCTGTTTCATGAGAAACTCTAACAACCTCATCAATATCCTTGTAAACTTCTGGCGCTTCTTCCACAATTCCCTTATAGCTTCCTGAAACAAGCTCTATCCCCTTTTCATTCAAATCTTTTTTTATCTTTTCAGCAGAAAGTTCTCTTTTTGCCTGTGTCCTGGATTCAACTCTTCCTGCACCATGTGCAGTGCTTCCAAAAGTAATTTCCTCTGCTTTCTTTGTTCCAACAAGAATATAACTTGCTGTTCCCATTGTTCCCGGGATTATAACTGGCTGTCCTATCTTTCTATAACTAATTGGAATCTCGCTTCGTCCTGGCCCAAAACTTCTTGTTGCACCTTTTCTATGCACACATAATTTTACTTTTTTGCCGTTAACAAAATGCTCTTCAATTTTTGCAATATTATGGCAGACATCATAAACAACTTCTGCTTTAAAATGTGGAAATATTTTTTTCATTGTTTCTCTTACCCAATGTGTTATCAGTTGTTTATTAGCAAATGCAAAATTAGCAGCACAGGACATGGCTGAAAAATATTTTTTTCCTAATTCACTTTCAATAGGAGCATAAACAAGCTCTCTATCTTCTTTCGGCCATCCATACTCTTTCTCCATTAGTTTAATATAATCTGAAGCAACTTGATGACCCAATCCACGAGAACCACAATGAATCATTATTGTTATTTGATCATTCTCAAGTCCAAAACTTTCAGCAATCAATTTATCATAAATATTCTCAACTATCTGAACTTCCAAAAAATGATTTCCTGCACCTAAACTTCCTAACTGCGGCATTCCTCTTGCCTTTGCTCTCTGACTTACATCAACAGGATTTGCATTAGGCATGCATCCTTCTTCTTCACTATGTTCATAATCTGATTTAATACCATAACCTTTTTTTACAGCCCATTTTGCTCCATTAATTAAAACATCATCAAGCTCTTCTTTAGAAAGTCTTATCCTTCCTTTTTCTCCAACACCAGAGGGAACATTATTAAAAAGTGCATTTATTACTTCTTTTCTTTTTTTATCCAAGTCAGATTTTTTTAAATTTGTTCTAAGCAGTCTTACAGAACAATTAATATCATATCCCACACCGCCAGGAGAAATTATACCTTTTTTTAAGTCAAAAGCAGCGACTCCACCGATGGGAAAGCCGTAACCACAATGGGCGTCAGGGAGACAAATTGATGCTTTAACAATTCCTGGAAGGGTTGAAACATTCTTGATTTGTTCAAAGGTTTTATCTTTTTGCATATCTTTGAGAAGCTTCTCGCTTGCAAAAATCCTAGCAGGAACTTTCATATTGCCTGTTTTAAGAATCTCCCATTCACAATCGGATATTTTTTTAACTTCAATCATAAATTACAAAGAGGAAATGAATTTATAAATCTAGTGAGAATCAAGAAGAAAATCTTGAAAGTAATCCTAAAGAAATAATTGCAAGAGCTATCCCCACAATCTCCATAGCAGTTATTTTTTCTTTAAAATAAAAAACACTAACAAGTGTAAGAAAAATAACAACACTTACTGAATATAAAACTCCTAAAGTCGAAAGTTTTGCATCTCTCATTAGAAAAAACCAGCCAAGTACTGTTAATGATTGAACTATCGCACCAAGAACAAGCCATCTCCATCCTGAAAAAGCATCTTGAAGTGAAGCGTGTTTTATGAAAGCGTCTCCAAGAACAGTTATTAAACTTAATAATATTCCAATAAAAAATACCCAAAATATTTTATCTATCATTGTTTTCTTCATACATCAAGAACAAACTGGCATATAAAACTCTTTCCTTTTTTTCCTACAAACATATCATTATAAGTTATTGCCTTAACATTATTGCTAAATTTATAATTTTTTGCTTTATCTCCAGAAATTTCTACTTCTAATTTAAATTTATCTTTGTTTATTTTTATTTTATTAATTTTTGAAATAAGAAAACTTTTTGCATCAAGCAAAAACAAAAATTCTTCAAGAAAATTATAAAACAAACTTTCAAAATCATCACCCTTGACGCTAAATTTTCTAGTAATCTTTGGTTTAATTTTTATTTTTCCACATATTGCTTCCTTAAGTGCAAAAGCAGAATTAGAAAAAGCACTTTCAATATTTTTTTCCTTGACAAGAACTTTCAAATCCGCAGTATGACTCAAAAATTTATAGCTCATTTTTCTTCCCAAAAGAAAATCTTTAATTTTTTTGCATTCGTTTCATTAAAATAAGTTAGGTTTGCAGCAATTAAAACCTCGTCAGAATATACATCCCTAGCTAAAATATAAGAATAATTAACCGGATTTGGACATACTGTAACAAAATTACAAATGTTCACAGAAAAATTAATATTTTTAGGAATTGCTTCAGCAATGTATTTTTCTGTACCCGAAGTGTTATTCCCCAAAATTTCATTTCTTAGATTATCATTCTGGCTTATCTGACTTAAGATAGAACTCTGAAGAAGGCTTATCTCTTCTTTATAATCATCCTGTTGACCTTGTCTGGAAATTATTATCAAGAGTGCAGCAAATATCAGGGTTATAGCGATAAATGCCTCAACTATTCTAATCCAACCATGTTTATTTTTTACCATCATTTTTTTATTACCAAACCCCCAAGTTTATAAAAAGATTTTCAGTATCTCCGGTTTTATTTATAGATAAAAAAGGTATTTCCCTTGACAAGATATTAATATTCTCTGGCTGTTCTGAAATTGTATTAAACAAAATATCTGTCTCATTTCTTCTTATTGTAAAAGAAAAGTCATTTTTTATCCCGAGACTTTTCTTTAATTCGGTATAATCTGAATAATAGGATTTATTCAGTTCCTGAATGTTTTCGTAAAGAACTGCGTTTTTTGTTGTTAGTATTCCAAGAGAATAATTCTGGGGCTTTGTAAGGGGTACCGGACTTGAACATCCCCCCGATTCAGAAAAAAAATCAGAGGAATATACCCCATAAAACCTTTGTGAATTTCTATGTTCTATTATTATCTTACCGGATTCTTTTTTTGAAGAAGTTAGAAGCCCATTCATATCCTTTACTGCTATTGCTCCGTTTATTCCATCTATTGGATCAATTTCAAAACAAGAACCCGAAAGAGCACCAGAAGTTGTCTCATTTAATATTACCGAGGTATAATTATAATCAATACTAAGATTTTTCATTAAACTTGCCTGAACAACATTAATAGCCCCATAACTTAGAGGAGTATATTTTTGAGGATTAAACATAAGCAACAAAAAAACAACAAAGCCAACGAATAAAACAAAAGATACTATCATCTCAACATGGCTCTGACTCCGCCTTAGATTAAAGAAACTTTTACACCTCATTTTTTAAAGAAGCTTGATGAATTTATAAATTATGCTATTACCAAAACCATTCAATTCAAAAATAACCTCGCACCAGATGCCACTACTGCTGAAATCGCAACAAGTATAAATGAATGCTTTAATCCCATTTTTACTCTTCCTTCTGAAATCTTGCCTATAACAAGCCCTATAAAAAATCCCTGAACCAAGATAAGATAAAGAAATGAATTTGAAATTTGTTCAGGAGTTATAGCATTTGCTTTTGGCTTCACATTATCTTGTCCTATTGTGCCAGAATCAGCAGTTGTAATTTGCCCCATCTCTGAAACAATAGGTAAAATCTTAAACTGCATGACGAGCATTATAATCAAAAAGATAAAAAAGATAATATAACCCTGCACAACCAAAGCAGAAACAGTTGCACGTCTTTCTTTTTTAAGAACCTGTGTCTGATTAAGAGAATATGCTACTGAACCCAGAATCTTTTCAATTTCTCCACCAGACCTTTCTGCCTCTTTTATAAGAGTAATTGCTCTACTGATAACATCACTCTTAATATCTCTAGAAAATACATCAAAAGCAGTTTTAAGAGGAATGCCTAATTCAACCTGGTTTGATAATTTTTTAACATGTTGATTCAATGCACCATAATTTTTATTCCTCAAATTCAAGATTGTCTTACTTATTGGCGTGCCTGATTCAACTCCCTCAACTAAATCCCTTGAAAACTCGAGAAACATTTCTTCAATATCAGTTTCTCTCTTTGATTCCATCATGAGATTAATTAAAAAAGGAAAACCACCGATAATGAGGCTAATTGCAAGGATAAAGTAAAACATCTTGATATCTAAAAGTGGTTTTGTAAAACCTTCCAAAATATTGACATTAAGAAGAATAAAAGAAAGTATAATAACAACTAATGAAGAGATTATTGCAATAACTTCTGGCTTTTTTAATTTAGGTAGTTTCATTTTTTATTTTTATCTTTTAAAATTTAGGTTGTTTTGAATTTAAGACCATCATAAAAATTACATTAACAATTGCTACAAAACCAATTGTCAAAAGAGTAAGAATACTCGGAGTTATAGCTCCTCCTGCATCAGTCATGCCTATTAAAATCATAACCATCATAAGTATCATCGGAGCAGCAATTACTACGCTGATATAAATATTCATTATTGTCTCTACAGTCTTAGTATATTTCTCTCTTTCAAGTTTATAATCAAAAAGAAGTGTATCTGCATGCTTGCTTAAAAAATCAGATAATTCTCCACCAGAAGTTATTGTTGCACTAAGTCCGTTAAATAACTGGGCGAGTTTCTCAGAGGGGCAGTTTCTTGAGCATGTTTTCAAAGCACTGACTAGGTCAAAACCATAAAAATTTATATAATTAAGAAGTTTTTTTATTTCTCTTCTAGTTGTGGGATAATCCTCTGTTCTTTCAAGGACATTAAATATCTTACTTGGTTCTATTCCTGAAGTGGCTATAGCTGCAAGATATATTGCTACAAAAGGTAGTTCCTGATTTATACTTTTTTCTAATGACTTTCTCTGTGAAGAAGGATAAGTATACATCAAGAAAAAAGCAATTATGGGAAGAAGAAACAGAGATAAAAGAGATAGGTTTATGGAAAACATAAGCCAAAAAGGAACAAAAAGCAGAACACCTAGTGCAAATGCAATTGCAGTTGTAAGAAATAACATAGAGATATAACTTTTAAGTATATAGGGCGAAGTTATTTTTCTAAGGTCATAATTAATGCTCGAGAAATAGCCTTTTTTTATCAAGTTTTCCGAAAACTGCTTGAAAAATTTATTTGAAAGAAGAATATAATAATTTGATTTTTCTTTGCTTAAAACCATTTTTCCGGAATTTATATTTTCGATAATTTTAGGTTTTATGGGTCCTTTCAAATCAGGAAGTTCTTTTTTTTCAGATTTATCCTCCAATTTTACTTTCACAAGTTTTTCTTCTTTTAAATCCGGTTTAATCTTATCCTGTTCAATATTATCTAAAAGTCCAGGTATAGAATTATTTATTATCTTAAGCTGAACAATCAGAGAATTAACAGAACTCTCAAGAAGCATTTCCTTATCTTTATCTCGATTAGTATGCCCCTTCATTGAGTCCAATTTATAAAAAAAATTCTTTATTTCTGAGAATATTTCCTTTTCTCTTTTTACATTTGCTTTTAAAAGTTTTAGTGTCATAAATCTACAGTAATATGATTTATTTTTCCTTGAATTTCGAGTATTGCTTTTTTTGCCTTATCTAGGGTCATAGAATTTTTTTTGTTTATTGAATTCTCAAGCAAATTTAAAGAATAGTTCAGACTATCTATTAGTTGTCCAAGGATGATGATATCTGATTCTTGCATAATCTCTCTTTTCCTTTTTATTAAGTAGTATAGAGAGAATTCAAATATTTATAAACTTGATGAATTTTTAGAGCAGGTTATTGCACCTTTTAATCAGGCAGAAATACCAAATTCTTTAAGAACCGCGGCTGGATTTTGATGATACCTATTGATTATGGTCTGAACTTCTTCAAATCTAAAAATCTTCTTATTTGCCATACTATTCAGGAGTGCAGTTCTTACTCTTAATTCCTTGTTTAATTCTTCTGGATTAAGCCCGAATTTTTTATAAATTTTTTCAAAAACAGAATTAGTATTCTTTGAATAAAAAACATTCTCTCTTGCATTCCATATAAAGGGGGTATTTATTGTAGCAATACCCTCTGCGTTTACATTAACAATCTCAGAAATTTCTCTCAATTTTCTTGTTTCTTGTTTCCCAATTAAAGCATGAGTCATAATAGATACAACATCAACAGTATTTATTAGGGTTGGAGGAAGGTTTATTGGAGGAGTTTCTAATCTTTTTATAAGCGTATCAACAGAATCTGCATGAATAGTACTTAGTGATGAATGACCAGAAGCCATACCCTGAAATAAAACACTCGCTTCTTCTCCTCTAACTTCACCAACAATAACATAATCTGGGGCTTGTCTAAACGAACTTTTAAGCAGACTAAACAAGCTTACTTCACCGACTCCGCCTGTACCTATTGAAGATCTTGAAACACTTGGAAGCCAATTTTCTCTAAACAAAGAAAGTTCTCTCGTATCTTCAATTGAAACAACTCTCGCATCAGAAGGAATAAAAAAACAAACAGCATTCAAAAGAGTTGTTTTTCCAGAAGCAGTACCTCCTGCAATTATCATACTTCCCTTGTATTGAATTAAAAGCCAAAGATACGCAAGCATTTCAGGACTAGCAGTTCCCATGGATATCAACTGAGTAGGTGTCCAAGGAATTTTTGTAAACTTTCTTATAGTAAATGTTGGTCCTTTGCTAGAGATATCTTTAGTATAGGTTGCATTAACTCTGCTTCCATCAGGAAGACTTCCATCAAGAATTGGAGAAGCATAAGAGATATATTTTCCGCACCTCTGTGCTATTTTCTCGACAAAACTGCTTATTCTTTCAATTGAAGAAAATCTTATATTTGTCTTCAAGTTTCTATAAAGACGATGAACAATATAAATCGGAGTGTCTATTCCGTTGCATTCAATATCTTCTATAAAATAATCTCTCACCAATGGCTCTACTTCATTCAAACCAATAAAATCTCTGTATAGATAATAAAAAATCTTTTTATATTCTTCCTCTCTAACTTCTAATCCCAACTCAGTTATGAGTAATTTTGCTGTTTTGTGGATATAGCTATTCATTGCTTCAGGAGTATTATCAACAAGAACATCAATACTTATTATTTCAGTCATCTCTCTTTCAATCTCTTCAAGAATCTTTTTTTCTTTTTCGTTCAATAATGGCTCTTCAATCTCATAAACAAGTTCGCTTTTTTCATTATCCCAAAATATATGCGCAGAAACATAGGGGGAGATAAGCATGTATCTAATATCCACCTTTGTCTTGTCTTTTATCACAGGCATTGGGGGAATACTTGGAGATAGATTTATTATTGTCTCTTCCATTTTATATTTGTTTAATGTCAACCTTTCGGTCAGACCCACCAGAATATTTAATTAAAACATTGTAAAGATTTGGAGATGAAGTAAGTTGAATATTATTAGATTCAGCATCATCCACCGTGATATTGACACTATTTGTGTAATTAAGTAAAAGAGTAATATCATAACCTTCTGCTACATTCTCTGTAAGAATATTCAAATTCCCGCTTAGAAATGCGATTCCAGGCTGGCTATATTTTAAATTTGAATTTTTAAGTGTAAATTTAATAGTATCTTCTTGGGGATTAATTATAACCTCTCCTTTTCTTATTCTAAAATTTGCTTCTCTTTGATTCCCGCTTGCTAATTGAACAGCAGAGATTATTTCATCAATGCTATTTAATGACTCTTCTGTCTGCTTTATCACAGCTCTGTCAGAATATTCTTTTATTTTTGGAGTTACTGTTGCCAGGACTACTGCAAGTATTGCAAGTCCAATAAGAGTGTATACAACAACCTCTATGCCAATCTGTCCTCTTTTTTTTAACATATTATATTGATGATATTATGGGATAAGCTAAATAGTATATAAAGTATAATCAAAAGACTTTTTTAAACTTTGCTTAGATTGGTTAGGTATAAAAGTGGATTAAAAAATCAAACTAGGGATAAGTAGGCATTGCCTTCTCATCCATTGCTTCGTTGCATGCAACTTCGCCCTTCAATACGGGAACAATTGATATTTTAGTAACTGGACTTGTAAAGTCACTTGCAGAATTTATCATATATGTAACTTTGGGGTTTGATGTTCCAGGAAGATTAATGCTGGTACTAGCCGATAGATTACAATCCATGCCATCAGTAACTACGCATATTTTTGTATCTGTGCCTTCTCTTATCTTATACATCTTCGAAGACCTATCATTCTCAAGCACAACGTTTATACCGCTCAAATTAAAATCTTTCTGGCTTCTTTCGATAACCACAAAGGAAACATTGCTTGTCAAATTAAAGAAAGTTATTGCTTCAGCAGTATTTATTGAAACTTCTCCTTGAAGACCAAGACAATCACTGCTTTTCAGATTATTACGCACAAAACCTATAACAAAAGCCGAAAGCAAACCTACTGCGACAATTCCGATTAATACTAGGAGAACAGTTGTTATAACTTCACTTTGCGAGGCTTTCGACTTTAGAAAATTTCTATTACTCCCAATAAGGTTGGAAGCCGAGTTCGAACGATTTGATTTTAACATTACTCCTTTTTTTCTTATCATCATTTTTATCAGTATTTTCTGTTTTTATATCTTATTAAACTATTTGCTTCCAATTTTCTTCTGGACATTGAAACTCTTTTTGCTCACCTTGATCATTATTACCGAGCAAAACAGGAATAAGATAGAATTTATCTCCTGTTGCAGGCACCATTGTTCCAAGTGGGATAGTTCTTGAAGCTCCGCCGATAATCTGGCTGTTGTCTATAATTTTTATTTCAGTGTTAGTTCTTGTTGTTTTTTGAAAACCAATCTTATAAACTGGAACACTGCCAGTATTAACAACACTAGCATTAGACCCGCTTAAAGTTGCATCAATTATGACCCCGCTGCAAAATTGCTCTATTGATTTTTGCTTTCCTGAAGACTCATCAAATTTGGTTATGCTTTCACTAAGAAAACCTCTCCACCAAATTATAATTATTGATGAAAGAACAAGAACCATGAGAACTAAAAGAACAGTAGTTATAACTGGACTTATTGCTTTTTTTGAGTTAGCGATTTTCATGTTATTCTCTTTTTGAATGCTCTTCTTTATATTCTACTTCCAGGTTTATAAACATTTCTTTAAAACTAAAAAAACATATATCAAAAAAATTTATATAGCTCAATATTTTAGTACAATTATGAAAAGAGGGAAGAAAGCGCAGTTCTACATAATTAGTGCAGTAATTATAATAATGGCTATGATAAGCCTAGCAAGTATCTCGAATTACGTTACTGTAAAAAAAGAGCCCGCAAAGTTTACAAGTCTAGGAGATACAATGAACCTAGAAGGACAAAAAATAATTGAGTATGGAAAATATAGTAATCAAAATCTTAGTTCTGTAACTGCCAACTTTTCACAAATGATGGCAGAATATGTGGGAAATACGAATGAAAATGTTGACATTCTCATAATTCATGGAAATAGTAGTAATGCCCAGTTCACAGTTATATCCAAAAATTCAACAGGAACAATAACTCTCAATGCAGGTAATGGAAAAGAGTTTACAACTGAAAATTCAGTATACGGGATATATACTGGAGACACAACGGGCAATAATGTAAGTATAACTCTTCTTAATACTACTTATCCTTTTGAATTAGGAGAAGACGAAGAGTTTATGTTTATCATGACAAAAAACGAGGGTTTTGAACAATATGTTAGAAGCAATCAATAATCGAAAAGCAGTAAGTGAAATAATCTCATATGTTTTACTCATAGTTATAGCCCTGGGCATATCAGTTACAATCTATCAATGGATGTCTGTAAGAGTCCCTTCTGTTTCAGAGTCCTGTCCCGAAGATATTTCTCTCTATGTAAAAAGCTATAGTTGCGGGGGAGAATGTTATTCCTCTACTGGAGAGGGTACAGAAAAATGCTTAAATCTGTTAATAAAAAATAATGGAAATTTTAATATTGATGGTTTTTTTATTCGAGCTTCAAATAACATATCGGCTATTCCTGCAACAGGACTTGAATATACTGAGGTTAATCTTGAGCTTGAGGGCATGAACGACTATAAAGAAACAGGAAGATTTTATTTTAAGATGATGGGGGGTGGATCTAGAGAACAACCATTAGCCCCTGGAGAAGAAGTTCCACTAATTTTCAATTATCAAAATACAATTCCACTTAAAAAAATCCAGATAGAGCCATTCATAGAAAGTAAAAGTTCGTTGCAAATATGCAAAGATGCAACAATAAATATTGAAGTAGAAGATTCTAAAGGATGCGGAGAAGTAATAATCTAATTTTATAAGCATAAATAAAAAGCGTGCAAGCAGGAGACTTGCTCGATAAAAAATGAAAAACTTGCCAAAAATCTTCTCGGTTTCGCTACCCCTCAAGCACCTTAACTTATGATTAGGGCTGCTTCGATCAAGACCTGACCCGATTCACATAAGCAAGATCAAGAAGGACAAAACGTC
>Ga0247842_10005223_pt1 | contig 15552 bp, 15 predicted proteins | sample LaCruzMarch2015__3_FD_192411 | JGI IMG/M metagenome (GOLD analysis project Ga0247842, IMG submission 192411) | Freshwater microbial communities from meromictic Lake La Cruz, Castile-La Mancha, Spain - LaCruzMarch2015_19m | ecosystem: Environmental > Aquatic > Freshwater > Lake | place: Spain...
GGGATATCGAGACGGTCATCCGCGCATTTCTCGCGGGAAAGATCGCACAGGGCGAGAGCAGCTGCAACCATACGCATGAATGCAGCTGATCCGCCTGTTTTTTCACCGGAATCCTAAAAACCCGGACTTCCGATCAAAAACTGAATAAAACCCGATAAACCGTGCGGGTTCAGGTAAGCCGTGATGAAAATCGGCTTGCCGATTTTCATGCTACGAATCGCAAAGCCTGGTGTCCCATCAATCTCACAAAAACTGGAGCACGAACCGCATGAGAAAATATCCCGGAGTTCCCGAGATGCTGGAAGAGTACATGGCAGAGAAGGAGAGCACCGCGTGCTGGGTAACCGTCGGGGAGCTCCGGAACCGGTTTGGATTTCCCCGGTACCAGTGTACGAGCGTGTCACGATTTTTACGAAGGTTGCATGAAGGAGCCTTTCGCGAGTACCCGTTCATCGTGGAAAAGATCGAACAAAATCCTACCCGGACAAAACGCGATTCGCGGGTCTCGCGGTATCTCGTGCAACTGCGCGTGGGACTTTCCGGTGATACTTGTTGTCCGGTGAAGGAAAAATCCCCTGGCAGTCTGACGAGCGATCCCCGGTAGAAACCGCGAAGCAGGCGCACACCCCGAAAGCGCCCGATCGTCCCTGCAAAAAATTCTTAGGTTGACCTAAAGATTTAATATTTAGGGCTCCCTAAATATCTGGTATATGGCACAGGAGCAGATCGAAGAATACCTCGAAGCGATCTATGATCTCGAAACTCGGGACGGTTCTGCGAAGACCACCGCGATTGCAAAATGCTTAAACGTCGCACCAGCGAGCGTGACCGAAGTGCTGCGCAGTCTTTCAGTCAAGGGACTTGTCGCGTATGAACCGTACCGGGGCGCAACGCTTACCGAAGAAGGAAAGAAGATCGCGGATACGATCAAGCGGAAGCACCGGCTGCTTGAAGTTTTTTTAACCGACATCCTCAAACTGAACCGGGAGAACGTGCACGACGAAGCGTGCCGGATGGAGCACGCGATCTCGGATGAGACCGAGCACGCCCTCTGCCGGATGATGCACGCTCCCGCCCGGTGCCCGCACGGAAGTCCGATCAGCCCCTGCACGCTGGGTGTGGGCAGTTGCGCCGAGTGCGACGCGCTGGAAGGAGCGGCAGGCATACCCATACCCCCCTCGGTCCGGGGCAGGACGATCCTCCCGATTACGAGTCTGTTGCCAAAGCAGGAGGGGAAGATCGCATTCATCCGGGGCGAACACCGGATCGTCCAGCGCCTCTCCGATCTCGGGCTCACGCTCGGCACGACCGTATCCATCCGGAGACGGTCGCCCGGAAACGGACCGGTCGAAGTCTGCGTCCGGCGGACAACGCTCGCGATCGATCACGCCATTGCCGAAACAATCTTTGTCGAACCGTGCGGGACCGGCACAGCATGAGCGGATGTGGACCCTGCAAAGGCTGTTCACCGGCAAGCGCATCAAAAATCAAAGATGCGGACTACACACTCGCCCTCGCCGGCAACGCCAACGTAGGCAAGAGTGTCATCTTCAACCAGTTGACCGGCGTCGACCAGATCATCGGCAACTGGCCCGGAAAGACTGTCGAGCGGGCTGATGGAGTGCTTGTGCACGGCGGGAAACGGTACCGGGTGATCGACCTGCCCGGCATCTATTCGTTCTCCACCTACTCGATGGAAGAACTGGTCTCGCGGGATTTTATCGCGCTCGAACACCCGGACGCGGTGATCAATGTCGTTGACGCCTCGGCGCTCGAACGCAACCTGTTCTTCACGATCCAGCTCCTCGAACTGGCACCCCCGCTGGTCGTTGCCGTCAACCAGCTCGACCTCGCGGAGAAGAAAGGCATCACGGTCGATACCGGAAAACTTTCGGCGCTCCTTGGCGTGCCCGTCGTTCCCACCATCGGTATCCGGGGCAAAGGGATCGCGGAGCTCACCGCTGCCGTCACCGGTCGGGTGCAGGACCACCCGGTGCCGCAGGTCCTCCGGTTCGGCAAAGAAGTGGAGGAGCGGATCGGGCTGATCGTCGCCGCGCTGAAGAATGTCACCAGCCCGTACCCGGAGCGGTGGACGGCGATAAAACTGCTCGAACGCGATCCGGCGATCCAGCAGATTGTAAGCGGGCAAAACCCGGCGGCGGTGGAGACTGCCGCACGTCTCGCGGGCGAGATTGAGGCACTGCACGGTGAGGCGGTCAGTGTGGTTATCAGCGCCGAGCGCTACCAGATCGCCGACCGGATCGCTCGGGACGTACTCACCATCCGGGCGCCGGGCGAGCACCCGGAAAAAGAGAGCCTGACGGACCAGATCGACCGGATCGCACTCCATCCGGTCTTCGGGCTCGTCACGGTCTGTGCCGTGATCGGATTTCTCCTCCTCTGGACGTTTACAATCGGCGCCCAGATCTCAGCACTCCTCGCCGGGTTCTTCTCCCAGTTCGAACCGTACGAGCCGGTCATATCGGGACCCCTCATGGACATCCTCTGGAACGGTGCATTCTCCGGGTTCGTCGCCGGCGTCACGCTCGTCATCCCCTACGTGCTGCCATTCTATATCCTGCTCGCCGTCATCGAAGACTCCGGTTATCTCACCCGCATCGCAGTCGTGCTCGACCGGGGCATGCACAGGATGGGCTTGCACGGCAAAGCGATCATCCCCCTGATCCTCGGATACGGGTGCAATGTCCCGGCGTGCTACTCGTGCCGGATCATGGAGACCCCGAAACAGAAACTGCTCGCCGCATTTCTCGTGACGCTCGTGCCGTGTACCGCACGGACGGTGGTCATCCTCGGTCTTGTCGCGGTCTTTGTCAATATCTGGTGGGCGCTCGCGCTCTACGTCCTGGACATTCTCCTCATCATCGTGCTCGGTCGGTTGGCGTTTACGGTTGTGCCGGGCGAGTCGGTGGGGCTCGTCATGGAGATGCCGGACTATCACGTCCCGTCGCTCTCCGTCGTCCTGAAGCAGACGTGGGCACGCACCAGGTCGCTCGTCTGGATCGTCTTTCCCGCGTACATCATCGGCAGCGCGGTCCTCCAGGCGGTCTATGCGGCAGGGCTTTTGTCACCGGTGAACGCCCTCCTTCTGCCGGTAACGGTTCTCTGGCTTGGGCTTCCGGCAGTGATCGGGATCACGCTCGTCTTTGGGATCGTGAGAAAGGAACTGACGATCTTAACCCTTGCGGTGATCTTCGGGACGACAAATTTCGCCGCCGTCTTGTCGCCCGTCCAGCTGATCGTCTTTGCGCTCGTGACGATGCTTTATATCCCCTGTATCTCCGTCATCCTCGTGCTCGCTTCGGAGTTCGGGTGGAAAAGAGCGCTTGCGATATCAGCGCTTGAGGTCGTGCTGGCGATTGCGATTGGCGGGATTGCGTTCCGGGTGCTGAGTCTTGGGATGTGACGGGAGCCGGTCAACAAAAAAAAGAGCGCCCGCAGATCAATCCGGCACAACGAACGGCACTGGCAGCGGCATCCGGGTTGCATCGAGCGTGCGCTCAACCTCCCGGATATCCGAAAGCCTCGCTTTTGTGGATGGTCCGTGCGGGACAGCGGTACATCCGGAGGCGGGCGAGATCGACAGGTCGAACGTCCCGATCCGGCGGGCAATCGTGATGATCTCTTCCTTGTCAAGCCCGATGAGCGGACGATAGACCGGCATATCAGCCGCATCCGTGAGCACGAGCAGGTTGTCGAGCGTCTGGCTCGCCACCTGCCCGAGGGATTCACCGGTTACAATTCCCCGGGCGCCGATCGACTCTGCATACGCGGACGCAATGCGGTACATCCGGCGCTTGCAGAAGAGGCAGGTATACTTTTCACGGTGCATCCTCGCGAGTTCCGCTTTTGCCGCCGCGAGATACCCGTCCCGTACGACCACGAGGTCAATGCCCGGCTGGTACTGTGCCAGCGTAGCGGTGACCCGTTTTGCCTTTGCGGGATTTGTCTCGTCCAGAAACGTGTCGAGTGCGACAAAGAGGGGGACAATCCGGCACCCCCGCTTCATCATCATCCACGCGGCAACCGGTGAATCGATCCCCCCGGAGACGAGCGCAACGAGCGTGCCCTCGACGCCAGGCGGCAGACCCCCGACGCCGGGTGTTACGGTATCGTAGAGATATACGTCATTTTCACGGATCTCAATATGGATCTCAATATCCGGGCGGGCAAGGTTCACCTTCAGGTGCGGGAACTCGCGTTTTACGAGGGTGCCGAACTCGATCGCCTTGTCGTTCGAGGAGAAAGGATGCGTCCCTACCCGTTTCATCCGGATGGCGAACGTCTTTACAGTCAGCATCCCGTGCCGGCGACAATAGTCGGGCAGGAACTGTGCAAGTTCTTCAATCGTGATGTGCTCCACTTGGGAAAAGGACACGATTCCGAAGATGTTTTTAAGTAGGTCTGGGTTTACATCGCCGTCCAGCCAGATCCTGCCCCGCTCGGTGTGCACATGGACTTTCGGCAGCACTTTTTGGATATTTGCGATGAGCACGTTCTCCCACTGCCGGCGCACCGGATCGGATTTTAAAAATATCTCAGAGTATCGGATGAGCCATTGTATCTTCATGGAATTGTGTCCCAAACATTATTTTTTCTTTCTCGCCGTCTTACGGACCCGTTCTACCTCATCAGGATCTTCGACACGGAGCAAATATGTCCCGTGACAGGGTTTTGTGTAGGGGAAGATGATCTTTTTACCATCCTCAATCCCGAGGGCGATGGGCGGAAGACCGATGATGTACTCGTCAAAGAGCCGGTAGCCGGGATCAACGTACCAGACCTCTTTGAAATTTTTCTCTGCATATTCCCGGCACTCCTTGAATGAAGCCCCGAGCGGGAGGATCATCTCGTACTTCAGGTTCTCGATACAGCCCATCTGAACACCTCGTTTATTTTTGCTCTCAACTGCATCGGGTTGTGCACCGCCTTGTCAACAATTCTCTCGCAAGGGAAGTTGATCTCGTCTGCAAGTGGTTCGGGATTTTTTCCAAAGACAATCACGACAAGCCTTCGTTCCGGCAAGAGGTGGCGCAGTGTCGCCGCGTAGGCAATCGCTGCATCGTTGTGCGCAAATACCACGCAGAGATCGCAGTCCCGTTTTTTCTCGACCACTTCGGCGATGCACTTCTCAAGTACCATCGTGTCCGTGACGTAATGTTTCTCGGGATCCGAAACTTTCAGGAGATTGAGGACAGATGGGTTGCCCGCGATAAGGACCTCAGTGCCCCTTTTTCTCAAATTGTGTGTGACGTGAAACGCAAGCGCCTGCTGCGCCGGGGCTTCCGGGCACCCGAGTATGACGAGTGCTTTTTTTGGGATTTCTGGTTGATCAGTCATATCATCTCACCGGTTTTTACCCGTTTGTCCGCACAAGTTCCTGCACATCCCAGCGATTGCGGGCAGGCATGTGCTGCATCCGCTTCCTTGAACGGGTGATGGCAGTACGGGCAGGTGAAGTCGCATTCGGTCCCTTCGTACGGACAGATCGTCATGGAGAGATCTGCAAGCGGATGTCCCTTGCCCTTTATCTCGAACTCCTTGTACCAGCCGAATGGTGCCCGTTTCACTACAATCTTTTCTCTCGTGAGTGCTTCTTCGAGCCCTTTGAGAATAGAGAGGGCAACCTCTGGCGACCCGAGCGTGGTCGTCAGGTGGGCGTAAGGGTAAATCAGCACTTTTCTGACTTTGAGTTTTTCCAGTCGCACGAGGATATTCTGGTGTGCACTTGCGATAACATGGAGAGGATTTTTCTCGTCCAGTTTTTCGACACAACAGAAGAGGACAACGCATTCCTCCATCCTGTCCTCACGGACGGTGACGGGTTCTGCCATCTTTGTCTTCTGGGTTGCATGGTACCACATTGAGGTCGCGTGGATGGAGAGGATTCTCATGAATTGCCCCCCCCGATAAGCACACTGATTGCATCGCTCGTGATAAGACCGATGAGATGCTGATCGGAATCAACAACCGGAAGGGCGGATATGGAGTGCTCCTCCATTTTCTTTGCGGCAGATTCAATCGGCTCATCGGGACGAGTCGTGATGACTTTTTTTGACATGATCTCATCAAGCCAGAGCAAATTCTTTGCAACTGCTTTTGCGATATCCCATGATGTGACAATTCCTACAAGCTGGTCGCTACTGGAGAGTACTGGCAGGTGATTGACCTCCAGGTTGATTAATCGCCGTGCCGTCACTGCTGTTGTTGACCCTTCCTCAATGGTCGGGACATCCCGGATCATGACATCTCCGACAGTCGTTCTGGAGAGGAACTGGGAGATCAGGTAATTGATCTGTCCGGATTCCAAAAGGAACGCATCATGACCGTAGTTGGAACGGATCTCACTGTACCGGACCTCGCGGTCATTTGCGGTCAGTGCTGATACGATCTCCTGCGACTGGTAGGGGGGATAGAGCCAGTCGGAAGAGACCGAGATGACGAGGAACGCTGCACGTACTCCTGTAAGTCCTTTTGCAAGCGAGCCGTCTTTTGTCAGGTCGAAATAATCGATCGCCTTTGTGATGTAGAGATACGAGTTGGCATCGAACCGTTGCGTGAACGTGTCTCCCTGGTGGTGGAGATAACTTTCCACGGCGAAATCTGTCGAGAAGTCAAACCCGATCCGGTCCTTTCCCTGGAGGGAACGCCCGAACTTCGCGTGCATTGACTCATCAGATAGATACGTGATGTGCCCGACCATGCGGGCGAGTGCCAGTCCCTTGACGGGACCCGGTGCATCATCTGATTTCGTATCATAGTAATTCCCGCCATTCCATCCGGGATCCGAGGTGATCGCCTTCCGACCGACTTCGTTGAACGCGATCTGCTGGGGCGTGGAGTAACCCGTTGAAGCGATTACGATCGCTTTTTTCACCATATCCGGGAAGCTTGCCGTCCACTGGAGCACCTGCATGCCCCCCATCGATCCACCGGCTACCGCATACAGCTCGCGGATGCCGAGATGGTCGATGAGCAGTTTCTGGGCATTTGTCATATCCCTGATGGTAATTACCGGGAATGCAGCACCATAGGGTTTGCCAGTTGCCGGGTTCAACGAAGACGGACCGGTCGATCCCTTACACCCGCCGATCACGTTCGAGCAGATGACATAATACCGGTCTGTGTCAAAGGCTTTGCCGGGACCGACAACCGCATCCCACCAGCCGGGTTTTATTTTGCCCTCGTAAAATCCCGCGACATGGGCATCGCCCGATAAGGCGTGACAGATGAGGATCGCGTTATTCTTGTCACGATTAAGCTTGCCGTACGATTCATACGCGACGGTAGGAGAATGGAGTGTCTCCCCGCTCGCGAGGATGAGCGGGGAGGGATGGTGATAGTACTGTGTAGCTACAAGCCCTGCGGATCCTTTGATCATCTACACACTCCCTGTCGTTTTTGGGCGCGGACTTCGATGATGTCCCGGATATCGTTAACGTGGTGGATCCGGGAATTGTTCCGCTTCACGGTGTCGCTTCCAGTGCCTGCTGTAAATCAGCGATGATGTCTTCGATGTCCTCGGTGCCGATGGCGAGCCGGACAGCGTCCGGTGTGACACCGGTCTTCTTCTGTTCGTCGGTCGTGAGCTGCTGGTGGGTGGTGGATGCCGGGTGGATGACCAGGCTTTTTGAGTCGCCGATGTTCGCGAGGTTGCTGAAGAGCTTGAGGTGGTCGATGAACGTCCGCGACGCCGGTTCCCCGCCGCGTATGCCGACGCCGACAAGAGGTCCGTATCCTCCGGTCAGGTACCGTTTGGTGAGTTCGTGGTTCGGGTTGTCAGGCAGTCCCGGATAATTCACCCACGCGACCTTCGGGTGTGCGTGCAGGAATGTCGCGACCGCGAGCGCGTTCTCCGAATGGCGGGGAACCCGCAGGTGCAGCGTCTCAAGTCCGATTAAAAACAACCACGCGTTGAACGGGCTGAGCACTGCGCCCGTGTCCCTCATGAGTGAGACGCGGATCTTAAAGACGAACGCGACGTTTCCGAGTCCCGCAAAGTTCCCGAACGTCTCCCAGTATTTCAGACCGTGATAACCTGGGTCCGGTTCGGTGAACTCGGGAAATTTGCCGGTGTTCCAAAGAAAGTTACCGGAGTCCACGATTACACCGCCGAGCGAGTTCCCGTGCCCGCCGATATACTTCGTCGCTGAATGGACGACGATATCCGCACCAAACTCGATCGGGCGGACGAGCCCGACGCCGGTTGTGTTGTCCACGATGAAGGGAATGCCGTGCTCATGGGCGATCCGGGCGATCGCTTCAAAGTCCGGGGTGTCGAGTTTCGGGTTGCCCACGGTCTCTGCGTAGACCGCACGTGTCCTGTCGGTGATCGCTCTTCTGAATTCTTCCGGTTTTGATGAATCGACAAAGACCACGTGCCGCCCGAACTTCGGGAGCGTGTAGTGGAAGAACTCGTACGTGCCACCGTACAGGTTGTCAGCCGAGACGATCTCGTCGCCGGGGCGGGTGATGTTTAATATCGCATACGTGATGGCGGCAGCTCCCGATGCGGTCGCGATTGCGCCCGTCCCGCCTTCAATCGCCGCCACACGCTTTTCGAAGACATCTGTTGTCGGGTTCATGAGCCGGGTGTAGATATTCCCCATCTCACGAAGCCTGAACAGGTTTTCTGCGTGGTCGGTGTTTTTAAAGACATAGGACGTGGTCTGGTAGAGCGGGACGGTACGGGACCCGGTTGTCGGGTCAGGCACCTGCCCCGCATGGAGTGCGGTAGTTCCAAGATGGAATTTCTTTCCGGTCATGGTGTTCCTTATTGTATAACTGAGATTTCGTATTTTTCCGCGATTCCGGTGAATACATCTGCAAGGTACCGGACCTGTTTTTCCGATAACCCGTAGGTGTTCAGTTTCCAGGTGCGTGTGGCACCGGCAAATTCGCCGACGATTCCGTGCGCTGATAACTCGTCGCTTAGGAAGAATCCTTTCCTCTTGTGCGTCTTTGCGACAGTGTCAAAGCTCCCGGTGGTATCGATCTTTGTCAGGGTGTGTTTGCGCGGGTACTCGGAGAGCACGTTCGTTCCGGTGATCTTTTTGAGCCGGTCGATGAATGTGTTCGATCGCTGCACCTGCTCGTCCCAGTGGAGCACCCGCTCTTTTACCGTGGGAAACGATGCCATCATCGAAATGAGTGTCCCGCCCATCAGCGTGCACCCGAGCATCTCCACCTCCTTGATGCCGAACTTTCTCTTGGTGAGGTCGCCGACCATCGCGGTGGTGCGGAGGGCTTTTGGTACCCACTCATCGGTCATGGCAAGCACGCCGGACGGCGCGACCGATGCCATGCTCTTGTGCCCGGATCCGACAACAAAGTCCGCTCCGATCTTTTTTCCGTCCACGGGCATAACGCCGACCGTGTACGCTCCGTTGTAGAGGAAAGGGATGTCATACTGGTGCGCGACCTTTCCGATGCCGGCGATCTCGTGCTCGTTGGCGAACTGGTAATCGAAGTGATCGATCATGACGAGCACCGGGAGTTTGCCGGTCTCTGTTCTGACATCCTCAATCTTTTGCGCTGTCGCCTCAGCGGTCACGATATTTTTCGCGTCAAGCGGGACTTCCCGCACAACGCCTCCGGCATTTTCCACGGCGAGAAATTCCGTGTAGTGAGCGAGCGCCGAAACGATTACGCTGTCGCCTTTCCCGACAAGCGTGCCCGCGACTGCCTGGAATCCCCGACGGGCACCCGGCACGACACGGGCATGGTCCATGGTGAGCCATGATGCCAGGTCTTCGTGGAACGTGGCGATGCCCGGCTTTGTGATCTTGTCGAGCCGGAACGGTTTTCGGCAGGCATCACAGGTGGAGTACCCGTCGCCGTAGGAGATGATCGCTTTTCTCGCCTCGGTCGTGAGCCTGCCCGCTGCCTGGATCGGGTGGATGTTGATGTACTGTTCCTCCCGTGACCGGATATCGAGCGTGCCGGCAATCTTCATCCCCCCGGGTGTGCCGGTGCCGGCTTCCAGGTCCGCGACGATCCCCTTGAGCTGGGCTATCTGCGCGTTGAACGCGGCAGTCTCCCCGGCATCAAACCCTGTCGGCAGGGATTCCCGGAAGAGACCACGGATCTCTTCGAGTGCGAAGAGCGCTTCGAACGTTTTATCGATCCTGATACTCATGATACCACCAAGCCAGAGCCCGGAATTGAACCGGGATCCGCTGATCTGCAGTCAGCCGCGTAACCACTCCGCCACTCTGGCATATTGTTGCAGTTCACGATTGTGAACTTGACTATAATAGATAACAATTGTGAATATTTATAGTTTTGGCATCTGCGATTGATCCGGAGGGAAACGGCACCATTTTTTTCCTGGCACGTGGGGGCTGGGCAGGCATCCGGGTGCCGTCCCCTCCCGGGTTCTTGGATCTTTTTCCGGAATTTCCCCAAATTTCCCGCGCGGCACGAAAAAACCCCCGGAAAAAAACCGGCAGGCAAATTCCTGTCACGTCGTGGAGAAAAGGTAAAAATCCTGCGGATACCTTCGGATTTTTTCGAAGTCAACCAATCCCTTAATATATCAGAAACCAATGGAGGAATACTACAATGTTGAGAGAATTGTTCAGACGACTAAAGAAGACCGTGGCAACGATTGCACGCTCCATCATATCGAAGGTGGAAGACGTGATCGAAACCGTCATGCCCGAAGCCTCAGCCGTCGCGAGAATCCTGCCTCTCATTGTATCAAAAGAAATATCGGACGCAATGCACAACGGGAAGCGGTTCAGGTTGACGAGCGATCACGCTCCAATCTTCTCGCTTTTCACTTTTTTTACGTTACGTCAGTAAGCCCCGGTCTTCCGGTGACGGTGTACGTCTACTGCTCTCGGCACTATAGGGCACCCGCCGCATAACCGGCAGGCATGTCTGATTCTGCGCGAGCGGAGGCTATCCCCGGCACCCGGACCGTTTTTTTTGTCACGCGGCACAGGATGAAGAACATCGTCCCTGGTATATCCGCGTCACGGTATCGCAGGTGAACACAAATCAAAGTTGGAGAAATATCATGCAGACTACATCTGCAACCAGAGCCGGGTGCGGACGCCCCGCGCTCTTCGGGTCCACAGGGACCAGGGCAGCAATCGAGACAGACAATATGGCGATTGGCTGTCAGCGTATCGAAACACAGAACCGTGCGGTCAGTTCGGCGACAATCTTCCCGATAGACTCCACGCCATCGCGCAATGCGGCGAAACAGTCCGGGCATGCGTGTGCCATGCACCAGACCGGGTTCGACCGGTACCGGAGACGCCGGGCGTTCGTGATGCGGGAGGTCCCGCTCTACCTGCTGCCGGCAGCACTCCGGTGCGGGGTTGCCGAGCGGGGCGGGGAGATCTACCGGGCGGTGATCGTCCGGACGCACTGGAATCATTACACGATCAAGTGCCGGTGCAACACGAAGAAAGCGACGGGGCACCGGAGCCCGCGAGAGAAATCGCGATCGGACGCTGGAAACGTTTTTTTCCATGGAGGCGAATGACGATGGCTGAAAATACTACCTCCTCTCCAATTTCTCAATCCGGGACTGAGCAGCTGGTACCGGTGAAGATCGCCAAAGGAACTGAACCGGATATGGACGTACTGGAATGGGGGAAGAAGTATATCGAGATCCCTGAGATGCGGGCACGGCTGTCCGGGCTTCCCGTGCAGGACATTGAACCCAAAAGGAGGATCAGGAATCGCACCTCCTCAAAAACGATGCCAAAGGCAGATCATGTCCGACCTGACAAACCGGAGGTACAGAATACCAGCCGGAGTACAAGCCGGGTTGACACCACCACCACAAGCGGAATAAGACTGGTGGAACGGAAGACTGAGATTATTGGCACAGGCTTCCCACCGAAAAGGGTATCGGCTCGTGTGGCATCGGACCTGGCGAATCGTGCCATGTTCGAACAGTACGACCGGGAGATGGTAAGACTCCGTCTGATGATCGACGAACTGCGGTTCCGGCTGGATGACAGAGAAGCGGGGCGGCGATCCCGATGACAGGTACGATAAGTAATACGCTCACCGTATTGTCCGGACCCGGGCAGGTCGTCGAAGTCCGTGCCCTTGCAGAGAACGGTACCGACAGCGGGTATTTCACCGACTATGAAGCGCTCGCCCGTCAGGTAGAGGCGCTCGATTGCGATCCATCGGTTCAAGGGTGTTACATCACGCTGAACGAAGTGAACCCGGCGCTCCTTGCACGGCGGGCGAACAGGATCAAGATGCACCTCAGGGGAGATGCAACAACAAGCGATGCAGATATTATCCGGCGCCGCTGGCTGCCGGTCGACATCGACCCGGTGCGACCGAGTGGTGTATCGAGCACCGACGCTGAGCACGAGATCGCTATAGCGAAGGCGGATGAGATCGCTGCGTGGCTTTCCGGTATCGGTTTCCCGGAACCGGTCCGGGGCGATTCGGGCAACGGGGCGCACCTGTTGTACCGGATTGATCTACCGAACTATGATGCGTCAACGAAACTGGTGAAGGCGGTTCTTTCGACACTGGATGCACTGTTTTCAGATACCGGAGTCTCCGTAGACACGGCGAACTATAATGCCGGACGGATCTGGAAACTGTACGGCACGATGGTACGAAAAGGCGATCACACTCCAGAACGCCCGCACCGGAGGAGCCGGCTCGTTTCCGCACCAAACAACGTTGTTGTGGTGACGGTAGAACAGTTGCGAAATCTCGCCGCACAACTTCCGGCAGAACCTGACACACAACCGGCTGCCGGAAAGGAACCTGCAATGGATCTCCGGTCATGGCTTGTGTCACATGGCATCGCCATCCGTCACGAAAAACCGTACAGCGGCGGGACACTGTTCACTCTTGCACAGTGCCCGTTCTCATCGGCGCACAAAGATGGGGCGTACGCGATCCAGTTCGCCAACGGTGCGATCCATGCCGCCTGCCATCATACAAGCTGTGACACCAGGAAGCAGCGGTGGAAGGAACTGCGGGAGAAGTATGAGACACCAGCGGAGAAGCACGAACGGCAGGAAACCCGGATAAAGGAATGGAGCAAGGAGCGGGCGAAGGGGAGGGTGCAGGAGGAAAACAAACCGGTTCTTCCCGCCGATACAACCGGGAAGGGAACTCTGCCTGAATACCCGATGACCGATGCCGGGAACGCAGAGCGGCTCAAAGCACAGTACGGCGATGTGATCCGGTACTGTGCGACGTATAACTCGTGGTATCTCTGGAACGGCAAAGTCTGGGTCCGGGACGACGCGGGCAGGATGCTGATCATCGCGACATTTGTCGCCCGGTCAATTCACCGGGAAGCCGCTGATGCAATGACCCCGGACCGGTCACGGGCTCTATCCCGGTGGGCGATCTATTCCGAGAGTCTTCACGCACGAAAAGCGATGATCGATTCCGCAGCCCCGCACATACCGGTCGTTCCCGGCGAGTTCGATTCCTACGCGGAACTCTTCAACTGCCGGAACGGTACGCTCAATCTCACGACGATGAACTTTTACCCGCACCGGAAGGAAGACATGCTGACCAAACAGGCAGCGGTCGATTACGATCCTCTCGCTGAGTGCCCGCAATGGTTGTCGCATCTCAATCTCCTCTTTGCGAGCGACCTGGATTACCTGTCCGGGTTCCAGGCGATGTGCGGATATACGCTCTTAGGAAGCAATCCGCAGCAATTGATGTTCATTCTCTACGGAAAAGGAAGGAACGGGAAGTCGAAGACAATCGAAGTGCTGGCACGCATCTTCGCGAACTACGCGGTGAACATCGCATCCGATTCCCTGATGGCAAAACGGTTCGAGACGACCCGGTCGGACCTCGCCCGGCTCTCCGGTGCCCGGTTTGCGACCGCAGCCGAAGGTGCAGAAGGAGCGCGGATGGACGAGTCAATTATCAAACAGATTACCGGGGAGTACGCGATCACGGTCCGGAAACTGTACGAGAACGAGTTTGAGTTCTGCCCGGTCGCGAAGATCTGGCTGACCACCAACCACGAGCCGAACATTTCGGGTACCGATGACGGTATCTGGCGCCGGCTCTGGATGCTGCCATTTGTCGTCCAGATCCCGGAGGAGAAGTGCGACCCGAACATTGCGACGAAGTTGTTGTCGGAGTCTTCCGGGATTTTGAACTGGTGTCTTGCGGGGCTATCCCGGTATTATGCGAACGGCAACCGGCTGGTGCAGCCCCGCAGGGTTTCGCAGGCGACGGCTAATTTGCGGACGGCGAGCGATGTCGTGGGGTTGTTTTTGGCGACGGAGTGTACGTTTGAGGTTGGGGTGAAAATATCGCGGACTGCTTTGCGGGAAACGTTCGAGAAGTGGTGTGAGGAAGAGGGGATACGAAGAGTGCCCTCTGGCAAGAAAGTGGCGGAGGCGCTGAGGGATCATAACGTGAAGGATGGTGTAAAGATTCACGGTGAACGGTTCTGGTCTGGAGTTCGGTGGAAGTACGCGGATGAACGAACTGCGTTTGAGAGTGCAGGAGGATTCCAGGATATCTTACAGAACGTATCGTAACGCGCAATACGGACTGGGGGCACATGGGGCACTTATACCCCTTTTTCCGGAAAGTCCTTCGTAAGAAATGTACAGAAAAAAGATCCCGGAAATAACCCTCAATGTGCCCCATGTGCCCCCAAAATACCGGACACGTGGGAGCCGGAAGTGTGTGCGGATGAATGAGGAACAGAACAGTAGATGGAAAATCAACGAGGAAGATACGCTATGACGACGGTTGTAAAAGCAACAGAAGAAGAGACGATGAAAAGAGCAATTGAAGGAGATGAGATTGTACTTGGAGGTGTCGAAGTGCATGTGCACTTCATCCGGTACAAAGGAGATCCCGGGATTTCACAGGACTTTACGCCGCCATTCGGGTCCGAGGAAGTTCCGGACTGGATGGAGGATATCGACAACCGGCTTGCCGGGCTCTGCCGGCAGACCGTCATGAACATGGACGACCATTCCCGGACGCGGCTTCTGAACCCTGTCAAGAAGGATGGAGGAGAGGACCGGATGCTCTACCGGCTGGTTGTGACCTGCCGGATAGAAGACGACGGTTTCCACCGGACCCGGGTCATGGACTATGTGGAACCCGGAATTTCTCAAACTGGATTCCGGCGTGGCAGGAAGAGCGACGGATGCCCGGCTGGAAGTCGAGCGGGTGTTGGGGGTGACATCGCGACAACCCTCCATGAAATACTGAACAAACAAACACAGGAATCGCTGATCCATTACGAAGTGATCGAATTCGTGGATGTGGCGATACGAGTTGTTGCTGATGATGAGGTGCATACGAAAGTGCATGAGCGGATGCTGATGGTGAATGAGGTTGTGGGGAGGCTGGTGTGGGGGGAATTTGAGTGAGCAAACCGGTTACGTGGAGCCCGGGAGATCCGATTTGGGGTACATAAGATTTGGGGCTTTCCAAATAACTTTAATACATGACTTCCGGGCATTATAATTATTTAACGATCCTAAATGATACAATCAATTTAAACTTTAAAATTTATAACGTGGTTATCAAGATCATGAGTGT